>Ga0116231_10007588_pt1 | contig 19718 bp, 12 predicted proteins | sample S1TSphgellanicum_2_FD_89695 | JGI IMG/M metagenome (GOLD analysis project Ga0116231, IMG submission 89695) | Host-associated microbial communities from peat moss isolated from Minnesota, USA - S1T2_Fd - Sphagnum magellanicum MG | ecosystem: Host-associated > Plants > Peat moss > Unclassified...
CGGAAAAAAAAAAACCCCATTTTTTTTTTGTCTCAAAACTTGTTGGGGAAAAAAAAAAAAAAAATAATTAAAAAAAAAAAAAAAAAAACCGGTGCCAAACCCCATAGCAAACTGCAGGTGGCTAAAGTTCATAGAATGCCTGCCTACAGATGATGATGATGCTTCTTTGGTTTGGCGTCAAGACGTCAAGACTTCGATGGTGGGGTCTTGTTTTGCCTTTGCACCTCTGGTTAGGTACCTACCTATCTATCCGTGGTCACACTAGGTACCTATCATCTATGACCTAGAGAGAGAATCCGTAAACATAAGTTTTGTTTTTTCTAAGTTCTAATTTGGAAAACTTTTAAGTTTGTACCTTTTGCCCCAAAGTGGACAAAGGTCCCCCCCCCCCAAGCACCCCCCAATCACCCCTTATCCATGTTGGGATTGGCCTAATTATTTTGTGTGGAGTTGGGGGTGGTGTGTTCTCTGCACATGGCCCACCCACCATGGTAGGAACCCTAGGCACTCCAACAGCCCCTCTTATTACTCCTTCAGACTTCTCTTTTGGTCTTCAAGTGACCAAGGTCTTTACTAGTGTAGTACAAGGTCAGCTTCAACACATGTCTGTCAAATAATTAATTAATTTTGAATATTCCGTGTTGAAAAATAGAATGTTCTGGAGTAGTGTCAAAGACTCTCTCATTTTTTCCTTCACAAAATTCTGTTCCTTGAATGTTATTTTATTTTATTTTGGATATTTTCAACCTTTCTGAAAATAAGAAGCTGCCAAGGTACTACTACTACTACAGTATATTATAACATTTTTTTAATTCATCTTTGATATGCATATGACTCTCTAATATCTTTGCTGGCCCTGCATTGATTCGACATTTCTTGGCCCTGGGATTAGAACTTTTTGCACTTGGCCTTAGGATTATGCATTATACCTCTTTCTCAGTCTTGCTTGTTTGCTCGTTTGTGCTTTTCATCTTACCTACTACATTTAAAAGACATAGCAACTACCCTTTTAAAAAAAGGACCCAAACATGAAAACTCATCCAAACAAAATATCATTAGAGGACCAAAACATGAAAACTCATCCAAACAAAATATCATTAGAGGTAAAACGCTAAATGTGCCCTAACGAATGTCACGGAATCAAGGTCCATGGTATTGACAAAGATGCTTAGGAAGTAGGGTTTTTTACAAGCTTTTGCATTTTCAGTTTAGATGGCTATTATACATGTAGCATAGTAGTATATGTGACTATGGTTAAAATTTTGAGGTTGCACAAATGTTCCTATTAGTGTTTACAATTTTCATAAATCTGGCTACAACAGAATAAGATAAAGTAGCTCAAAATTGGAGAAACAGCCCCCAAGTTGTAGAAACTTGTGTGGGCTACATTAATCAAAATTACCCGCAAACATTTGATGAAAGGTCTCTTACATTGAGTAATCTCGATGTTACACAAGTAAAAAAGCATTAAGAAAAATTGTAACTTGTAAGTGGTTCCTTAGATTCAGCCTTGGAGTTGTCAACCATTTGTTGGCCTTGGCTACCAAGGCAAGGATATATTGTGTTTAGATTCATTCTAGAGTATAGTAGCTAGCTTAAGGGATTTTGGTCCCTAGGTGTATTTTTATATGAGGATTTTTGAAAGATGATAGTTTGGCTTGTGTTGAAACTTGAGATTAATTCTAGAGTTATGATATCTTGAAGGATTTTGGTTTCTTTTTAGAGGATTTTTTTTAAGATTATATTTTTGCATGGTGAAATATTTGAATTTCCATAATTCTTCTTTGGCCTTTATTTACTTTTTAATGTAAATGGCAAGGCCACAGTGTTGACATGCCCCTTGTTCACAAAGGATGTAACTTTGAAAAACATCAAATAATCACACAACAATGTTCGAGATGTCGATTGACTTACTTCAATATCAACCAACGACTTGAATACCTTGATGGGCGGGATCAAATTCCCTTTCAAGATATCCTTAACTCTTTTTTTTTTCCTTGCCTTGATTTCCTTTATTTTTTGGTTGGGATTATGGATATGTTGCTGGGGGAAAAAAAAAGGAGCTTTCTGCTTGGGTCAAAGCTGCCAGTTTCAGCACTTGTCAGCAGATGGGGATTGCATCTTACACATTTCATCATTCATGTTCCCATTCTACAGGTTTCAGTTTGTTGCAATATCTAGCCAAGATACTGAAGTCTGCAGGGATTCCCGGAAAAGTTCCCTCAAAAGAATGTGCTATCAAAACCCCAAGTGTCTGTACACTGATTAGGTACGTGCCTGAGTTGGAGAAGAGACTAATTCGTAGAGAGGACTAAAGTCTCAGGATCTTTAGATGTTACATTTGAAACCTTCAATCTTCATGTTTAAGAAAGGATTAAAGGATAAGGATCTTTAGGCGTTACATTTGAAACCTTCAATCTTAATGTCTAAGAAAGGCTTAAAGTAAAAAGATCTTTAGGCCATTTGCGGAGAAACCTGTGAGAATTTTTGTACTGTAACTGGAGATCCTGAAGCCTTCACTCTCTAAAGGTTGCATTGATTTTTATGTCACGTAAAGCATACAAATGAGAGCATTACTGAAATTGGGCATGTACTTGGCTTCTTGCTTGCCCTCAGGCTTTACCCCACACCTTCCCACATTTGAAACCTTCAATGTTAGTGTAAGGCTTAAGACACCCGTAGCCAGCACTCTTCAGCTCTTGGAGCCTTAAGTTTAGTGTACGGGCCTAAGGAAAAAGAGGACCCCCTAAAGTGCAGGAGAGTTGGTGCTGCCACATGGGAACCTTATCAGGAGCTGACTCACTTGGCAGGTTGTCAGATTTCAATGCTTCTTTTGTTGAAGTAAAGTAGCTAGTAATTTACAAGCTTGCAATCCACACAACATCATGATTTGGTTTGGTTTGGTTTGGTTTTTCATCCAACAGGCTGATGGACATAACTCACTCCATTCTCAAATCACTAATAACCTTTGTACCATTCTCAATGGCAAGGAAAAGCCATCGACTCATCCTGGGCACCATGAGAGCAAGATCATTTGTTACTCTCATTTCTGGAAACTATGCATCCTTATTTGGAGGTTGATCTACTAGTGTTGAAAGCTGTGATTTTGCATTGCATAAGGTGCTTATCTTTGGATGTAAGTGACACTGTTACATTGAGTAATCATTTTTACAAAACTAAAGCACTGTTGTATGAAGGTGGATGTCTCATAGTGTTGAGAGCCCTGATTTTGTGTCATATGAGGGGCTTCCTTCAAGTACAAGTGACATTATGTTGTGTTATCTTTTTACAAAACTAAGAATCCTTGTGTGAAGGGTAATTTTGTAGTGTTGAAAGCCCTGGTGGGTTTTGGTTGCATAAAGGGCCTATTTTTGGGTGCAAGTGACATTCCATTGAGTAAGCTTTACAAAAGATTGACATTCATAATCTGCAGGACTGTTGTAATCTGATGTTGATTTCATGATCATCAACAATTGGAAACTATGGGAATCTCATTGAGGGGATTGAGAACATAATAAAGAAACACGGGATCATTAAAAGTGCCACAACTGACATTGGGACAAAAGAGTGATGTCAGTGTTTGCTAGTATTCCTGGGTTCCTTACAATGCCCACCATCTCTTGAAAACCTACACATCCTTACATGTTACTCTCTTTTTTCATATGTAAGGGATGAAGAGCACCTTACTTTAGATCAGGTGGGTTTCAATCCATGGTTTTCTGTCAAGAGGTTGAGGACCTCTAAACTGCAGATGTATAAAATCCCATTCTAGCACATAGAGGATTCGGGCAAAATAAAACAAAACCTTGTGCATACCTATGTGAACAGATGGGGAACAGCTTCAACATTTTGCACATTGCATGCTCATGAATTCCTCATCTCAAGAACATTCAAAAGGGATCCATATATGCCTGTTTGACCAAAAGTCAGACCTCCATCTCTGTGGCATTGGCTTTCAGACTAATTTCTGACTTGCATTTTATGATGTTACACTTACCAGCAAACAAAGTTTATAGGTGTAGTATGGTGATATGATATGTGGATTAAGCCTACATTCTGCTTAAGTAAATATCATGTTCTCAGTGGGAACAAGCAGCAAATATCACACAATACCAAGCAATTAAAAGCATGAAGAACAGAGAGGACCTTCAGGAAAGGTATGCCATCACTGAATTGCATTTCTAGTCAGTAAGCTGGCATGCTTCATTTTGCTGGAAGGCTTCTTGTGCATCAGCAGACTTATGAATGGGTGTCATGAGTGAGTATTTACTAGTCCTGCATCTAGGACTACAGCAGATTGCTAAGTGGGTACCCTAAATTGGTCCTGAAGGTGGGCACTTTTATGTCTCCAAAGTGAAAGGAGCATGAAACCCCTGAGTGTGCCTTACAGTAAGTCTAGGCAATTGAGATGAAGAAGTACTTGGTTATTTGTGAGATCTGCTGCATATGCACCGGATCACCCAATACTATCAAAGAGGCTGCAATGGTGCCAGGAGCCAGCCTCTAACCAACTGGATTTCCTTGCCATGTCTTCTTGTTGGCCTTCAAGATATGGAACTCTGAAGGTTATGTGTGGCTGAGTTAATGAATCCTAGTTTCTTCCTCTTTCTGTGCTCTATGGCACTTTTATAGCCCCATACATTTTCCATCCAAACTTGCCTTATTCAATCACCTTACTTGAGGAGATCCTTCCAAACAAAAGTTGTCTGGCTCATCAATGTCCAGGTCCAAATAGAAGTTCAAAAAATGATCAGGCAATGTACCAATGGTGTCTACTAAAACAAGGATTGCATGAATGTGATGCACTGTATCAGCAGTCCAGTGTTTTCTTTTCATGTTTTACATGTTGCTCAGTTGGCTATCTGGTGAGTCCTATGGCCAGTAATGAGGCTTCAGTCAGTCCAGACTTCTCAAAACTTTCTCTACTTTCAAATAAATGAGAGAAGATGAAGGCCAGTGACAATTATTTTCTTACATGTATACATGACTTAGATGTTTCCTGATTTTAGAGAATGAAGAATGAGCCATGTCAGAGAATTGACCCCTGACCAAAATGGTTCTGCACATTGTCACACATGGTGGACCTGCACAAACAAGCAAACTGAGTATGCAAACTTTAAAGACAAGGTTAGTACTACACAACATCAAGCCTTGTTTCAAGGATGTCAAGCTTAAGCCTTGAACAGTTATACAATCAATCAAGGCAAAGTGATCATGATCATGGAAACAAAATTGTCATCTAGACTTGAAAATTCAACATTTCAGAGTGTTGTTGAGTACCCACCAACTATGCTACTAGAAACAATTTGCAATGTGCATCATTGAACAAGTGTGAGCTCGTCAATGCAAGTGGGAGCTCTCTAGTGCATCATATGAAGCTCGAGTATATGGGTGAATCTAAAAAGCAAGCAAATAAGCAAACAACATTAAAAATGACAACAAAACCCAAAAAAAGATATTCAGAAAAATGAATTTCATTCAAGAATTGAAGCAAGAAGGCCTGCACCTACATGACATAAGTGGTATCAAAGAATAACATTCATGCATAACATATGTGAGCAACGTTTCACTTGTCATTCATTGGCTTGGTTGTAAGGAAAATCGTCAAGAGAATAAAACATTTGAACCAATATTTGGATGACCAAGTCAAGATGGGCTATCAGCCCATTCCTCAACTTGGTTTTCATAAAGTTAAGTGTACTAAAACATTGCTCATTGTCCACTGATCCAAGGACTTACAATTTTAGCTAGTTTGGTATATTTTGACATTATGTGCACAACAATATGGGAAGTGATCAATTGCCTCCATGAGTGTGTCAAGGGGTTACAACTTTGAGGTTCAACCATAACAAGCTTGGAGCTTGGAGTTGCTTTTCATTGTCAAAACAAATAAAGAACATTACTTATTCAAGCCTATGAGGTCCAACATAGGTGGGATTCATACCTCCATAGGGCTTTGGAAAGTGTGAGTATTCTAAAAAACATGTGATCATCATCACAAACAAAAAACTTGTTCACAAATGTGATATCCACAAGACTCTGAGTGTCAAAATGGGGGCATGCGATGAATCAAGGGTGTTCATCTACACAACTCTTAACCACATCAAGTATCACTAGCTAGATGGTGACAATGGTATTGTTCATACTTTGGATGTACCAATCTACATCACCAAGGTGCAAATAAAAGTCACACACATTCATAGAACATTGTAAAGCACCTCCTTCACTTCAAAATATGAAGTACGCACACACACAAATAGACCTCAAAGCATGAAAGATTGTTAAGTCATCTTGATCATCACAACTCCCCAAATTGGCAAGTGGACTCCATTGTGTGTGATTTGGACTCTTTGGTTTGAAGGGAAAAAAGCGATTCAAACTTTCTGCTCTTCAATTTAATGATATGCTAGTGTGGCCTTTGCTGTTGACCCAAGTGTTACCACGTCCTCAACTGATTTTTCCTTCCAAAACCTGGTTTTTGGAATTTATTTGAATTTTCAGTGGCAGAAATCACTTTAAAATCAATATCTCTCACATTCTGAATCCAAATCTCACCAAATAAATTCCATTAAATTCTGCTCATCAAGATCTTTCCACCAACACCAAAGGCACATTCCAATTTCTCTGAAATTTTCAGCTACAATTGGATTTAATTTTCAGTGAAGAAATCATTCAATATTCAAGAACTTCTCCACCGCAAGTCCAAATGCCATGAAACCAAGCCAATGCACCCCTCCTCCTCAAGCTTTCCAAAGAGACCAATAACATGATCTGAAGCATCCCGGTTTGGTGGATCTCATAAGTACAAAACAAAACAAAACAAATAAACTACCTTGCTTCATAGATAGATATGTGTTGTGATATTTTTGTGAGGGTGTTGTGTTGTCATATCTTATTGAAGCTGTTGCAATCAAAAGGTAGTCAGAATTTGGAGCCCTGTTATATTGTTATATATGGTCATAAGTACAAGGATGATGGTGATGAGGTGGTGCCACTCCAGGATCATGACAGATTCATCTTCTTGTTTCTCTACAAGTTCACTATAGTGGTAGCTTAATAGTTAAGTTTGAGGTGGAATCATAGCAATAATCCTTGTCTATGCAAACTATGTCTTGGTTGCCTAGCTTTGCCTTGGCACTTCCTGGTAGATCAATAGGTGTGCAAAAGCTTTATTGCAACTGAGATGAACACAACTTAAACCTAGATGTTTGGTTCCAGTTTCAGTTCTGTTTGTAAAGAACCACACTTTTTTTTTGCTTTGTATTATGAGGTTGCTTGTTCTACAATGAGGCTGCCCCCAACAATCTGGCATCAGTGTTTCTTTTCTCCCCCCAAGTTTGTGATGCTGCTCATATGGCAATCATCCATAAGACTATTTAGCCAAATTTGGTGATGTTCAAAATATGGAACTAGAAAATCTTAAGCACCCTTTCATATTGTAGGTAAATGTGATGATTTTTAAAATGAAAGTTTCTTTTTTTTAATAAAATTTCTCTCAAAAAACAGGGAATTGGCAGCAGAATATTCCTTTTATCAGAATTTTTTCTTTTCACAAGATGGTATAAATTTGCCACCTAAAAAATCATTGTCTTGCATGGGTTTCCTACAAATTGTGAATTACCTTTTTGTTTTTGGAAGGCAGCAATTTTGTAGTTGTTACATAGGAGAAGGGCTCCAAATGAGTCCCTTGGCCTTGCCAGCAGCTCAAAAGCATGAAGGGACAAAGGACCCATTTGGAACCTGTCTCACCTATACTACCAAACCTGAAATGGGGAGATCTTGTCTCTGAATGCATGTCCCTTCAAGATGACCACACAAACCTATAAACTTTGGCTGTTGATAAGGCCTTGAGTGGTTTCTAGAAATACTGGAAGCTGGTGAGGCAACATCGCACCATCCTTATTCAAGGTTTTAAGATATGGAGGTCTTAAGACCTCCATATCTTAAACCAAAAGAAAGTGTCTATCTTTGTATGTTTCTTTTTAGGATTTTTTCTTCTTTCTTGTTGTCACGGTTTGAATGTTCGTTGCGCTTTCTCTTATGAGCTTTCCAATCTTCATGAAAACCTGACCTAACCTTTTGAAAAAAATTGTCGATCCCATGTTGATGGCAACTTTAGTATATGTGAATTTGATTTGTTATACTAGTTTGTGCCATATTTTAGAAGATGATTTCACTGTGTTCCCTGACTTTTTTTTCCCGGGTATGGGAGTATTGAAATGCCTTTGGTGTGATGAGCACCTTACATTTTTATGCCGTTTAATAGTGAACAAAAATGGATAGGGATGAATCAAAACTAGATGGGGTAAAGGCAAAATCCAAATAAAAAAAAGAATGTGAATGAACAAATATGTTCCTTTTTGGCCTTGCCTACCAAGACAAGGATATTGTGTTTAGATTCATTATAGAGTATAGTAGCTTAAGGGATTTTGGCCCCTAGGTATTAATAGGTCTATTTTTATATGAGGATTTTTGAAAGATGATATTTGGCTTGTGTTGAAACTTGAGATTAGTTTATACAGTTATAATATCTTGAGGGATTTTGGTTTCTTTTAGAGGATTTTTTGAAGATTATATTTTTGCATGGTGATATATTTGAGTTTCCATAATTCTTCTTTTGCCTTAAGATCCTTTTTAATGTAAATGGCAAGGCCACAGTGCAACACACCCCTTGTTTATCACATGAAGGCCACCAAGTGGATTCCATCCATGAGTGAAGAGAATCAGGATTTGTAAGGTTGAGGCCAATAAAAAGGAGTGCTTAACCGCTCTCATGCGGATATATTCTAATTTCAGTTTTCTCACTTGTGAAAATGGTGTACTAAGTCAACATTTAGTACGTAACAAAGAGAACTTTTGCTTCCCCCTCCTTGATTAGTTTTGTTTGCTATGAGTGCAGAAGTATTTGATAGCAAAGGAAGTTGTTCCATTCTATGGGGTTGTTGTCTGTCCATATTCAAAATTCTCAGTTCACAAGCACCGGAAACTTGGGACCACAAAGTTGCATAGAAATACAAGGAAAGTAACTAGGTATCACCTGCAGCATACCATGAGTGTGGTCAAGTGCTCTTGTAAATTTCATCTCCATTACTTTCAACATCAATGTCATCAACGAGATATCCATTGTCCCCATTGGATAGGTATCAAGAAGAATGATAGCACTCCCATATTACAAGGCATATTGTCCAAGCCTATACAACCAAAATTGTTGAGGTTTGTATTTCTCAAATTGTGTGTCATGATCCAGACAACAAAAACATGTGGACAAGCTCATCAACACTGCTAGAATGCTCAAATCTGACTCTTACACATTCCATTCATTGAGGAAAATTATTATGAAATAATTTAGGCTCACTTAGGGTTCTTCCTTGGAACGGCCTATTCAAAAGCACTTTAACCCTTAATTCACATTTAACCAAAACAGTCCCAATTTTGACAAGAGACTAACAACCAAAAACCCATCTGAAAGTCATGTAAACTGTCAAATTTTTAAATTTTTGACTTTGTTAAGAGGACTTCAACCCAATGTTTTTGGGTTTTTTTTTAAAATGGGATTTGGTTGAGGATTAGAAAATCCCCACCGTTGAAAGTGTAATTTTATTAGCTACAAGCAATTTTCAAATTTTCAAGATTTTGAAGAATTTGATGAAGCTAACATTTTTTTTTCAATTTGGGGGGCCTCTTTGGGAGCCTCTTGTTTGGAGCCCCTTTTATGTGGGGAGGGGGGGGGGAATGTGGGACAACTCAGGACAACCTCAATGGACCCAAACAGTGTTGGCCAGTTCCTTACTTTATGAAGAACCTGTTCCAGTTCCAGTTTGTGAAAAACAGGGTTTAGGGTTAACCAGGTTCTGATTCCCATTCCAGTTCTACACATAAGTGGAACCCAGGATCCAGTTCCAAGTCCAGTTCTTTTTTTGACAAATAAGGGGGCCACAGGGTGGGTTGGAGGGGGAGCTTTTTTACACTTACCCTAGATTTATTTTAACTGACTAGCATATAGTTGAAATTTATGATGAATTTGTGGCGACTAAATATTGAATATAATTTTTCTTCTTTTTATTTCATTTATTATATTAATTGTAGTGGAAAAAAATTGCACATCTTACAAACCATTTGTAAGGATGTGTATTTACTAATTTTCCCCAATTAACAATTTTTTTAAAAAAAAACTGAGGACCTAAACACCCACCAACCCACCTAGACAAGTCTAACATCACTAGCCTCAAAAGTTGAACCTCGTCCATGTCAACTAAACACAGCATTGGTCCTCCCCACCCATTAAACTAACATAGAAAATGCAAAACAACTATGTGTTACCTTATTTCACAAAACAAACACCAATGCAAATTGTAATATCATTGCATGTTGGACAATATTAGTTGGCTTTTTTACACTAATTATGTATGTAGATAGGGTGATTTATATTAATTAGTTTGGCGTGCATTGCCTGCACTTTTTTTTCCCCTCAACTTTTTCATTGGCCCATTACTCAAAACATAAAATGCAAACTATGACACACCTAGAATAGACAGTATCAACATGGCTTGCTAACATTAAAATAAGAATTTATGCATGCATGCTCATGTAGAACACAACTTTTATTTATAAAAGTCAAATTTCACACATGACAAAACTTATCGAAAACTTGGAGTTTTTAACAAATCTCAAAAAGCATAATTTGGAAACACCATTATAATCATAGCTTTCTAAGATGTCAAAACACACCTCCCCTCACCAACCCACACACACACACACACACACACACACACAAATTGTGATGCTAATTGTGATCTCATCCTTTTTCAATTTCCTCTTGCCTTTTTCTCTTGTAGAACCTTTAATGTAATATATTATCCAAAACTATATTTTTCACCATAAGCAAATAAATAAGAAGAAATGACAAGACCCAAGCAACCAAAAAAAAAAGCCACCCATATACGATTCTCTTGATGGAATCTCCATTGCAATAGGTGGGAAAGATCAATGTTCATGGCAACTACAATCTCTGTGTGTTTTTTTGGTTTAGGGAGGGTATATAGGTGTGCACAAGGGTAGGTGGACCATGTTTTTTTTCAGTCTAGGGAGAGTATGTAGGTGTACTCATGGGTAGGTGCACCACGCCCACACACTTAACCGCTCAGTTTGTTCTCTTTGTGTTTTAGATATGGAATATTTAATAGAAGTTATGATTTTGAATGTAAGCATACATGTTGCAGGAATTATTTAGTACACCCAAGTTTAGAGCCACAAGTTTAAGTTTTAGCCTATTTTGAAGCTTCATTTTACTTCTTATTTTCAGGTGTTGTATAGTTAGTCTTGATCATGACACATATCTCTCTTACCTAGGATCCGCAAAATTATATTACCACAGTTTATGTGTCAGTTATGGAAAACTGAGGTATTTTGCAAATTTTACTTCTCATTTGCCAAGTCCACTTTCCCAATTGTCTAAGTGCACATCCACTTTACTTCACCAGTTTGCCACATCCATTTCACGTAGTTGCCAAATCCACATTGCCAACTCTCCAAGTCAATACATAGTGTGGACTGCTGACTGCCTTTCAATTTTCCCAGAATTAAAAAAAACCAACTTTACAATCTGTACAATGGCTGCAATTTGTTTCCTTTTCTACCTAAGTTTCTACCCCCAAGAAAGATTCAATTTCCATCAGGAGTTTCATGAAAAAATCCTTTTGTTTAACAATAATAAGTTGGGTAAATTTCATTTTTGGGACAGCAATTTGGGCAGAAAATGAACAAAAAAACTCAATATCAAGGGCAGCCTGTTAAACTTTTGTTCTGAGGAGTTTGAAGTGCATATGAACAGTAGTTCATACAATGAAGGATTTGGCAAGTTTGCAAATTATGAAAATGTGGCGATCTTAAGTAGACAAGTTAGCAACATGGACTTTGAACGACAGAAGGCAAACTGGTGAAATGAATGTAGATGGCAAATTGCAAACTGGACTTGATAATATGAAAATCCAACTTGGCAAAATAGCTAAGCAAGTGCCATTCCATGAGCATTCCCTACTTGCACTACACTTTCAAGGCTCTACACTTGCTCTAGCCTAAACCCACCAGAATCAAAAAACTTGAATTAACTTTTTGCAATTTTGCAGCATTATCAAATGTACACTAAACTCAAGGGTTGAGGTTAAGTTTCTCTCAACAATAATAAGCTAAAGACACTTCAAATAGATGCATAAAAGATGTGCAGCAGAAGTGCTGGCAGAAGTGCCTAACAGTCAAAGACAAAACTACAGCTTCAATACTCCCAGGAGAATGTTGTGAATTCTTGCTAGCCATAGTTGTTAATTGCAAATACTTGAAAACTACTCAACATGAATTACACAATCAGAACATGCAGATAATTTGAACCAGTTATGGAAAACTGGAACATAAAAAGTGTGTCTTTTATGTCAAAGAAATATGTTAGTACCACACATGCAAAAGGACGCAAAATTGCAAGGAGCTAGTAGGCAAGAAATAGAGCTTTTAACACATCCAATTTTACTGACATCACAGTGCACCAACCCTAACGTAAAGAACTGCTAGAAATTGTCCAAGGTATGTGGAGGGAAACCTGACCCTCAGTAAAGTTTCTGCCTCAACGGAGAAGGCACCTTACACATAAGGCCCATCAACTTTTGAGACACCTTACACATAAGGTTCCTCACAGAAGGCGCTTCATCTCCTCTGGAATTCCATCGAAGCCATCCATGTTAAATCTCAAATCCTACTATATCTCTGCTGGATTTGGGAAATGTCAAATTTCATCACACCGAGCAAGGAGATCGAAAGGGGTGGTTATGGGAATTCGGGTCCTGCAGTACTCCCACCTTGCAATGGGCCCTCGTTCCCAAAACAGCCCTGCTCTTAATCCTTACCCTAAACATTTCTGCAGTCAATTTCAACCTTTGCAACTTCCTCCTCATACTAACAGGCAGGATTCTTGCACATTAATGGTGTTGTTTGTTTTAGGATTAGTGAAGATGGTGTTTGAATGCAATACTCACTAGCTCATGATCAAATTAGTACAAATTGTTCTTCAAATCATTCAGCTAAAATCACAAATCTCAATTTTGAACTTGATATAAACTTGATGTAACATTTTCTCATGTACTCAGATCTCTTGTACCTTTGTTTCAATATACATTTTGGAACCCCTCCGCCCATGGCAAAGGTTTTATGAAGCTAGAGCACTGGTGCTGTACACCAGGAAAGCACCTCCCACAAGAAGACCTCCTAAAAGAGTTGCCCAAATGGTCAAAGCTGGCGCTCCTGTACCAAACAAATTGATCATAAGACCGGCTTCCCTTACCAGAAAGGAGGAGACACTTTGGAACTAAGTTCTAGAATTCCTCCAAACGAGAAAATGCCCAAGTTCACGATGTCTAACAGGACACAAAAACATGGAAATGAAGTTTGAACAAGTAAATACTAGACCTGTGAAGGTTTGACATAAAACTAACAAAGCGACTCACCTCCTACGTAAGAATCGCCACTTGCAGACCATTCCTCAGGTGCGTAGATAGGACTGCACATTTCAGATCTCTCAAGTTAGCAAGTGGTAGATCTGATTTCAGATCTGTCATTGACCTCGTCACATGAAAAAGAAACCAGCTGATATACAAGCTGCAAGTTCAACTGTTCTCTACGCCTCCCCCCCCACCGCCCCTTTGCTAGCGGACCCTTGAGAAGAATACCTGTAACCGTCTACATTCGCTCCATACTTCTTGACGAACTGATAAACTCCCTTTCCCTGTGACGAAAATATAATCCAAACCGAGTGAACAAGGGCCGATAGAACAGTTGGAAACGAATGCAAATACATGCAAGCGGAGCAAGAGATGTACAACTTCTTCTAATCCGAAAACGCAATATTCTGAAGAGAAATGACAGACAGAGAAATGAAAGCAGAGCGTCTAGCTATAGTCCCACCTTGGCGACCCTGCCTGAAGCATCGACGCCCTGTCTGAACTTAGCGCCACCACCAGGACCTGCGACAAGACACCGAGTTAAGTCCAGGCCCTGACAGCATGTAACAACCGGGCCCTGACAACTCCGGGGAGACTCTGGCGGCGGGAAGCAGATAAAAGAGGCGCTAAAACCACGATCTATGTCTAAACCGATCCTCTCGGCACAAATCTACAAAGCATCTACAACTGTGCTTCCCCAGCCCAGTTGGGACTGAGACTGAAGAAAATACCAAAGGCAAGTCAGACGAGAATACGATGAACTTGATCTACCACCACCTTCTAACCTCTTTGCAACCGCATGAAGAAAAATATCGTCCATCTTCACAAGGCCCCTAAAACGGTTCCAAACATTTGCAGCAAAAAGAACAATCAGGAGGAGGAGGAGGCATGATTGTCCTTACTCACCATAAGGTTCCTTGACATTGACTTTCTTGCTGGCGACCACTTGGAGCGGAGTACATCTGCGAGAAGATCTCAAGGCAGGCAATCCCTGAGGCATAGTCCCGACGAAAGGAGACGCAGTAATGCTCATGGTCGCCATGGCGTTGTATCCTTCTTCTTCGATTCCTTCTACACTGTTTCGTCTTTCCTTCTTCGGCCGGCAACGCTGTGAAAAACACGCCTCTCTCACACTTGGTACATAACAGCACGCTGTACTGCTTCTTTATCAGAGCTCCAGGTCCTTATACATTTTGGCCCCTCGAGTGGGCACCTCGAGTTCCACTGCAGCACAACAGACCTGCAGTGATTTATTTTTTTGGTGGCGAATTTTCGCCATTTTCCGAAAAGTATTTTGAAAAATAATATACTGTGACAAATTCCCTGTTTTTTGGGGGGGAAATATCCGAAAAAACGAAGCCTTTCTTTAATGCGATTTTTTTTAATTACCTAAAATATGAAATTGTGCTTAATATTTTTTTTTACTTTCATATTCTGACTATTGCCAAATTTGGCTAAATATACTAATGGGCGATAGCCACTTCAGCAATATCACAAAATTGAAGGAAAAAAAACACTGATTTACGGACCCGCTTCGTTCAGGACCTGGAACAGGACCTCAAAAGGCGACTCCGGAGTCTGTCCGACAGCAAATCGGGTTTGCGCCTTTCTGTAAGAGCAATCCAGGTCTTTAGCCAGGTGGCATAAACTGGATGGATGGTAAGGATGGCTGAAATCCGGCTTGACCAATGAATGACAGAGGTATTCATCCAGACCCTATCCATCCTTTTTTATTACCTGCACGTGGGTCTGTTCTGTGATTCGTACCTCCTCCGATCATCTTCTCGGCAGGGTTTTTTTTTTTAAGGATTTGTCATGTAGCCAAAGTGACGATTCGTCCAGAAAATGATTTAGCCAAAACTGGCTATATACTAGATATGAAATCAGGAAAAAGAAAAAATCCTTCTATGTTCTTGGCTACCTACTGGAGCTTATCATTAAAATCTGGCGATTTGGAATTCATTTTTCCTTCAAAATCTGACTAAGTTTTTAGACCTTTTCATTCACAAATGTAGTTTTTGTGTTCATCAATGGGCTTCAAAACTCTCCCATGCCAAAATATTCCCCCTTCATTTGTCTCTTTGTGTTCCATAATGAGTAGTCAATGCTTTATTTCTTACTATAAATGGAGCATTTCCATCGTCTACTTGTCATGTATGGTAATAGTAGGGATATTAGAGTTATTGATAAAGTCCCACGATTAAGGGGCGAGAATGGTCAGTTTCAGCATAATAGGGCATCAAACAGGTAACTGGGAATCAGAATTTTACAAAATGAAATAACTGGGACCCAGACTAGTTTTTTCAGCAATTATACTACCTTGGAGTTTTTGACACTAATTATATTATTTACAAAAACTTTATAATTTCAAATTTACCTTTTTGAAATATCAAAGTTTTTGTGAAGGGAAAATACATACTTTAAATTGGAATATTCAATAATATTTTATTCTTGATATGAAATCTTCAAAATCCATTAATTATTTTACAAAGATGTGTTGAAATTTCCTTACTATATTAATCAAAATTATTTAAGCAATCTTGAATTATGTTATGAATCCATTAAATCACATGTGCTTTTACATCGCATGAATACTAAAGCTTAGAACTTTTTTTCAATGTGTGTCATTAATTGAATTGAATGCCCAGGAGGATGAATGATTTGTTGCCATAGAAATTTTACAAGAAGAAAAAAGAAAAACAATGCTCAAAATCAAGCTCTTTATATAAAAATTTACATTATTAAAAGATTTAATATTTTGATTAAATCAATTGCATGTTAATTGTAAATCACATGTTTCTCAACCTACTATTATTATGTATCACATAAAGGTCTTGAAACTTAAGAACCTTGGGATTCCTTTGTGCATATTGTTATTTTAAAGGGAATGATTTATATTCAAGTGCTTTCGTGTTTCCCTCTTTCATTCAACAATTACATTTTAAGCTTAATGACTTATTAAATAATACATTATTTATGTTTTGAAATATGATCTTTAAATTATAATTAATTTTTTGACCCACACATCATGATTACAAATTGTTGTAGATGTTTTAAATTTCAACATTTTGTTTCATATAAAAAAAACGTCTTGATGTATTTTAAAACATTAAACTTCATTCTATATCCATAGATTTTTTAATGGATCTGACATTGATTAGTTTTAATAATGTTCATAATTCCAACAAGTGGTAATATTGAATTTAACATGATGGTAGCTTTTGGTTTGTATTGAAAATCAAATTTACAAATAAATCAATATGAAATTCCACTATAGTTACAATTTTAAAATTAAATTATTGAAAATTTTACTAAATATTATTTTTGGCATTTTAAATGTAATGATGGTTTTAGTCAAAATTTAAAATATTTTAATAATTTTACATTAATCGTAGCTTATTAATTAAATAAAATATTTTTAAATTTGTTAAATTTCAAATTAATATTTTTGATAATATTTTAGTGGACACCTTTTCTTAATCAAAATTAGAAACATATTCAAATTGACATTGAAAATGAAATATTCATTAGAACATTTTATCAATGTTATGTTTGTGAAATTAATTAATAATTTCATTTTAAACCTCAACTTCATTAATATTTAAAGGGGAAGTGGCATCTAATGATCTTTTAATATCACCTTCACAAATGATTTGGGGGTGGACATTTTAATTTGTTCATTCTAACCACCTTCTCCTTGGAAAGGGTAAACATTTTTTTAATTATTTTTAAAAATAAATATAATATATTTCCCCTTCAACTTTGGTCTTTTTTAGAAATAGTGAATGCTTGACCCATCTAACACTTTCAAAATTTCTTGAAACTTTAAACTACTATGATGTTGCTAGGCCAAGGTGTTTAAAAAAATCCCAAGATGAAATGTCAACTTAACAAATGTTTTTAAATTTGAATGTCCCTAGTCAAAATTCAAATCAATGTAGTGTTTGCATTTGGCAATGAATTGAATTTGGTCAACAATAAAAACACATCCAAACAATACCAAGGATAATGAAATATCTAAAATAACAAAAAAAATGAAAATCAACAAGGAACCACAAAATGACGACGAACAATAACAATGGTGTTGAAAAGGAACATGATTTTTTTTCTTTTCAAGCAATAGGGGCACCAAGATGTTGAAGTTTGAAGGTGTTGGATATGATGTTGGAGGACACCAAAAAATACATAAAGGACATAACAAACATTAGGGTCAAAAGTATTTTATATTTTATATTTTTTCAAAATAGGTGTCATTGAAAAGTATGGTAAAAAAGACATTGGGGAACATTGGAAAATTGCTTTTGAAGCAACAAGCAATGCTAAAAAGGACATCATGGGTGTTAAAAAATTTAATCTTTTATATGAAAATGAAAATTAAATCTCATATGTTAAAATTAATCTAAGTGGAAATGATTTCATGGAAAATTTTAATATGATCATGGATTACCAATGTATAATAATTTATTTAAATAACTCTTAAATATATATCAATATTTTGACCTTATATTAATTAATCATCATTACTAGTGTGAAGCCCAAGTTAATTGGACTTTTTTTTTGAAAATTCATATTTGGGTTGTACATAATTAGATTACAATATTGTTGTTCCTTGGGTTTTGGGAGAGGAGGCCTACATTGTGGGAAATTCCCTCCTATTTAAGGACAAAAAAATTCTAAAAGGTTTTTAATGTGAATGGGAGAATGTTGTTCATGAACATAATCAAATTTTCATCAAAATCTTGGCAATTTGTTGTTTGTGTTAATAAACATGAATACTTGTACCCCATAGGTGGTGGAGTGGTAACCCATTAATATTCATGGAATGTCACATTACAAACATTTTCATTTCAGGTCCATCAACTTTAGATGAAATAATGATACACATTTTGGGAAATCAAAGGTCATGTGGAACATGTGGTGGAAACGAGGTTAAGGTTTCAATCAAAATGTTTTCAATGATTGCATCGATGGCAAGAACTAGTGCTTGAACATTAAAACTACAAGGTGTGGACAAAAGATTAAACTTTCAATGTGGTGAAATTCAACATCAAATTTGCTTGAAATAGTCATTTGTGTTAACAAACATAATTTCTAACCCTATGGAGGCATTGATTTCTAATACTACACGAATGACATTAAGGAGGATGCCTAGTTCCACTTCAAGAATAAGGGCACCAAACAATTTGTTGGGAGTGACAACAATAGTGTATTAAACATTGTTTTCCATTAAAACATTTGTTAGTTTTGGTATTAAATTGATATTAATATTTTGTTTAATAATCACATTATGTGAAGGTGGGGTCTACAAGGATGTGCTACTTGAAATAAAGATTTAATTTCAATCATTGCTCTTCATAGTATTTTTGAGGCCATGTAGACAAAAATACCAAAAATATAATCTTAGTGTGCAATTATAACCAAACTTTTAAAACTTTTAACACATCCAACCATTGATAGGGCAAGTGTTGTTTTTGTTGTGGTTTTATTACATAATGAAAAGGGAGTTTTCTAGTTGCAAGGAGTGTCAACATGATAAAACCGACCCCAAAATATTTTATTAAACTTAAGTGTTCAACCTTTGACGTTGGCCAAAGTAGTAATGGAAGGTCTTGGATTGACCAATGCCAATCTTGAACCATGCTTAAACAAAATCTTAACATCAATGGGTGGGTTCGAGAAAGCTTCGGGATTAACCAAACATGAAATTGTGATATGGGCATGTTAATCCTAACAAACTAACATACTATACCATAGTGCAAGCCAAAATTATGGTTATGCATGTTGTGCATTCTACATGACATATTGGTTGGAAGAATATGTGTTATAACCCCTAGGGGTTGCTCTAATCTTATGGGAAAAAACTACATATTACTAATCATTAGGTTGGCAAATAGGAAATAACCATATGATTTTTTTATTAGTGAAATTTAATGTTAGGGGTAAACATGAAAGTCCAACAAGTCAATTATGTTGGTTTGATTAAATTTTTAAACCTTCCCCATGGTATTGAATTGTTTGAAAGTAATATCCATGGTTAAAATGAACCCCTTTGATGGTGAGTTGTCAATGTTAAGGTCACATGGGATCCCATTAATTTAAATGTCGCAACCTTAGCCTTTGGCTTGCGACCAAGGCAAAGGGGTTGCAAGGTTGCGAGCCTAGTAGTAGACCCGGGAGGCACATCACATGCTCCCGGGAGTGCAAAGAGTGCAAAGAGTACAAAGAGTCCAGAGA
>Ga0116231_10007590_pt1 | contig 19714 bp, 4 predicted proteins | sample S1TSphgellanicum_2_FD_89695 | JGI IMG/M metagenome (GOLD analysis project Ga0116231, IMG submission 89695) | Host-associated microbial communities from peat moss isolated from Minnesota, USA - S1T2_Fd - Sphagnum magellanicum MG | ecosystem: Host-associated > Plants > Peat moss > Unclassified...
CTGTGGTGAAGGATAGTGATATTGTTGTATCCATATGGGATCTTGCAGGGCAGGAGGAATACCACGCCTTCCACGATTATATGATGCCCAACTTTGGTGATGTTGTCAGTCCTTGTTCTTTCTTGTTCTTATTCGACCCTACGAGGGAGATGCATGTGGGTGAAAAACATCGATCCCGCAAGGAGCTCAAAGTGCTCAAGGAAGAACTTAATTATTGGCTCCAATTCATAGCATCAAACACTCCAACATCGATTGCTTTCCCCCCTCAATTGACTGTCATCTTGACACATGCTGATATAGACCCTCATGGTGGTCATGACCTTGTTGAGTGGGCAGAACAAGTTGTTCAAAATGCACGAACAACATTCAAAGATATTGTGAACATTTCTCCTGATATCCATGCACTAAATGCTCGATCTACAAATGATGTGCGACGAGTGCTTGATTTTGTCTTTGAAAGTTCGCAACAATTGTTAAAAAGGATGCCACGAGTTTTTGCTCAATGTGCAATCATGCGCCGTGCACTTGCTGATCGAACAAAAGATTGTTTGATAAACTGGAACACCTTTTGTGACCTTTGCATTCAAGAAGTGCCAACTTTAACCCAAGGAAGTAATGAACACGAACGTGTTGAGCCTAATGTTGTGTTGAAGAGGCAGAAAGCAATAGCTGCAAATCTGCACGACACAGGAGATATAATATATTTTGAAAATTTGGAATTTGTTGTTGTCAATCCAAACTGGTTCTGTCATGATGTAATGGGGTTTCTCATCAATTTTAGAGGCACCCCAGATGAAACTGACAATGGGTTTGCCACTAAACCTTACATGGAGCGCATATTGGCACAATCCTTGTCAAGGGCCATTATAAATATTCCCTCCAAAGGGGGTATCTGTCTTCAACCTATTGATCTCATGCGGTTGATGCTTAATTTGGACATTTGTTATGAACAAGTTCCTGGCAACTTGGATGCTGGGATTTACATTCCAACCAAATTGGATGCTAGTATTTCTATTACTGAGAGAGAAAAAATTGTTGAAGGCAGCCGTGAATTGGCATGGCCTCCTTCTCAGGAACAAAATCCAAAGTGGGTTTTTCTTGGCCGTAGGTTTGAATGCAAGGATCGCATTCGAACCTTCCTCACTCCAGGATTCTTCCCTCGACTCCAAGTAAGGCATCAACATGCTTGCACATTATTTTAAATGATTTAGTTGGTCCAATTTGTTTTTTTCAAAATAACAATTTATTAAAAAACTTGTTCAATATGTGTTAGTATTTGTAATTTTGTCAATGGATGGCGAACATTTTGTTGTTAGTGACATGATGACATTGCAAGTAAGAAGAATAGTGAAAAATTCAAGGATTGATGCCAAATGTTGATTTGTGTTTATTTTTGGGAAGGTGGCGTTGCACAACTCATTCATCAGAGATGGAATATTGAGTGCTAATTTCAAACTCAAGAAGGGTTTGATCACTCTCAACTTTGAGGGCATTGATGTCTTTGTGGAAAGTAGTGGCGATGTTGGCTACTACATTGATGTCTTAGTTCGCTCTTCATGGAACTATGACAAGACTCTAGAGATCATTGAAAAAGACATCATAAAAGTCATACATGAGACAACTCACAAATGTCGAGGTGTTTGGCTTGTTCCAAGCATATTGCGGCCACAATGTGTACAAGAATTGACTTTGTTGAAATATAGGTGTGTTTTGCACTTACACTTGATGGTTAATCTTATCAAATTTATTGCAACCTTTTGTTTGTCACAAATTGATGTAGTTGTCCATTATATTCAAACATGTTAACAACTCATAATATGGTCATGGAGAATATTTTTATTCTTGACTAATAATTATATGAAACTTTTCAAATCATTATATGCCCATTATTTCTTTTTGTTAATGTCAACATGGGCCATTGAATAACATTACTTGTTCTTCAAAACCAATTGTTACAAAAATAATGTATTAATCGTTCAAATTTATGGCATTGGAGAAAAGTTTGTTCAGAAATGGGTTGTAAAATAAAAAATACAAGATTCAAAATCTTATTCATCAAAAAATATTCTCAAGAAGAAAGCAAACAAAATATATGTTTTAAGCTTGTATAGTTTGTGATGTCATGATCTATGATAATTTCATTAGATACTAAATAAAAGTTTTCTAAGAACCTTTTAATTGAATTGCATTTACCTTTGAAAGGAAATTTGTCATCTTAAAGTTGTTGCCTATGATCTCATGTCTTCATTGGATTATTGTGGTGGATTACTCAGGAAAGATCAAGTGGTGGCAATGGAAACATTGAAACAAGAACTGTTCATGCGTGGCTGTGATGATGCTACGAAACACTGGTACACTTGGAAGGATGTGATGGGACAAGGGACCAATGGCCAGGAAATAGTTGTCCTTCAGAGAAGCTATGATCCTATTGTCAAGTTGCTAGGGAAGAAAGAAACAACTGCTTTTATGGAATGGCGGAGATCCCAATTGGAAGAAGTTTCTTCTATGTTCAAGGATGTTAAAGACCCAACCACCAAAGACCCAACCAAAGACCCAACCACCAAAGACCATGAGGAGAATGTAGCCTCTTCTAGCAATTTTCATGTGCATTCTGATGTTTTGAGACGCACTCGATCAGGTTTTCATGAATCCACCTTGGCCAACATTGAGGACAGTGTGAAGTATGTAAAGGATCTTCTAGAAGCTCTTGAGAATAGAATTATCAAAAATCAAGAAGTTGTCGGGGAAAGAATAATTGAAGCATTCAAAGAAGAATTTGCACAAATGAAAAAGGTTGAAAACGAGTTGCAACAAGAGTTGAGCAAGAAATTGGATGGCTTGATGGAGTTCACAGTGCAATTGCAGCAACGAAATTTCCCACGGATTGTTTATTTCACTCAAAACGAGGGCATGACCACACTTGGAAAATTGCTAACCTGTGACATCATACCTGGGTTGCACAGTGCACAATTGCACTTGATGTGTGAAGACATTCATGGATTTCATGATGTGGAGGGACAAAATGGGTGGAATGTGAAGCTTGAAAGTGAGACATTCCACAAGATCCGACCTCTTCTTGAGAAAGGGTTGCTAGTATTGTCCATTCTTCTCAAGGTTGGAGCACAACTTACAGTTGGGCTTGCTTCACAAGTTCCCATGTTGACACTTGGCTCTGGGATTCTTGGTGCAACTTCCCAAATACTTCCAGACCACCTTGCTACCACATGCTATAATCGAACCAATAAATCAACTCACCATCAGGAAGTTGCTGACAAATGGTTGGTGGATACCCTGAAGTGTGTGTCTGACATTGGACAAACTTTTGATTTGCACAAGGTTATGTATTGTGGACAACACAACGGCCAAGTGGCATGGGTGTGTGGCACGCATATGAGATCGGGATTGAACAACAATTCCCTTAGATTAATTGGTGAGGACAATGCTGACAGAACAACTATGTGAAACCAACACCTAACATGAGGTTTACAACATTTTGGCTGTCATTGTTGTAGTATTAGAACATGGGATGTGGTCAAGAATATTACAAGCAAAGCAAAGTAGTGTGAAACTGTTCTTTCTTCCCCACATTATTTCTTCCATTGTTACTTCTGGTCTACAATGAGTGATAGATTATATCTTAGCATACATGGAACACTTCAGGCAATGGAGGTCCTGTGTTGATAGTAGACTCCATCTAATGACACTTCTATTACTTGTTTGCCACACTACTTGTCTGTCGCCTTACGAACTGACCCTTGGAACCAAAATGAGAAGATGAACCAAAATAAAAATTCTTTGGATAAAGATAGCAGACTAGAAAGAATTGTTACTCAAGATGAAGAATAATTGTAAAAAGCTCGTGGCAGACTTGCAAATTGTTTGTGGGTTGCAAAAATTGAAACCATCAAACCATATGTAGTGTCTAAAGAACATCAGTAATTGACTCCAAACTAGCATTACCTACTGGAAATGATCTTTACTCAATATATTCAAGGACTCGGTTGTTGTTTACAGTCCCTGCAAGTTTAAAGCTTTTTGGTCGCTTTATGGATCTGTTATGTATATTCGGCCTTTCTTGGTATCTATCACTGTTATACCTGTTTTATAACTCTCATCTAGCTCCTAGGAGAAAAAGTATGGGATTTGTGTGAAAAGAAGAAGTATTCCAATCAGGTTGGCTCCATGACCAGCTTCAAGTACATTTTCTTGCTCTAGGACCTACAGCATTGATTCAAATCTATGAGGGCTTCCCATAACCACTACTAACATTACTAACATTTTTGTCTTTGTCATTTGTCAACATTGTGGTATGCAAGAAATTCATGTTTTTGTTGTTTATACAGCCAATTCTCAAGAATAGACATATCAGAGTTGTTCTTACTCTTATGAATAACCTAAAGGTGGTACTTGGTGCCCAGAGCACAGGTCAAATATGGCTACAGCACAACCCATAAATTCAGGTCAAGTATTTCCTAGTTCATTTTGTCACTTGATGCAGCATAATAATTTGTGTCTTCACTTCCACAAAATGTGATTGTACCTTGAGTGCAGAACATGAGGCGTAGGCTGTAGCCATTTAGACCAATTGACAATACCCCAGGCTGCCCTAGAACAGGTGCACTAAAGGAACACAAATTCTATCTATGCAAGAGGAAATCTCTGCTTTTTTTCCAGGAATTCCAGAAACCAACACAAACATACAGTACAACATATCCGAGAGGATCTAACAGTTTTATGAATGTCAAATTGTATTACAAGGATGACAAGTCTGTGAATAACCAAGGGAAGAACAATTTGTCCTGTTATGAAGCATAGATGTGGCAAAAACACATTTGTGCCAATAGTTATTCAAGTGACACTAATTGAAGTAATATTACATCCTGAGTGTACATGAGAAGATACCAAAGCTATGAGCAAAAAAGCTTCTAGAGTCCATTTCCCTAAGGTTGCTCCATATTTCTAACCTTGGGATAGGAAAAATACTGGTGCTGGATGAGACCTTCTGTGACATCATCCCGGTTTCATACCTCTAACACATTGCTAGGATCTTTTAACAGAGAACCACATCCCCCTGCTGCTAAAACCTTCTTTCAGATTTACAGAGCTTGTTCCACAGGAGAGCTTTGTAGCAAATTGGAAACCCACTCTGGTAAGTGAAAGCATCTAATGGCTGTCTACCCATTAAGATTGTTGCAATTTCAGCAAACTTCATTAACAGGGGATGTCACATCTAGTGATCCGAGGTGCTTGAGTGAAGCTTACCTTGAAATGTAGCTCTATCATTATAACTTCCACAGCTGGAAAACTGTCTGTTCTCTACTCAGGATGGGGTTTGATTACATTACTGCACAACCAACCATTCAGCTTGATATTAATCACCACCCTCATGTTTAACCCACCACAGACAAGTAGACCATTCTGTGAGAACTGTGTCTTCATTCTTCCCCAACCCACTACATTATTGAGGGATCATAGTGAACAGTTTCTGTTCAGTATGTTTGGCCACTAAGCCATGTGACTAACAGCAATAGCATTGAGGAAAGGTAGCACACTGAAGGTTTGAATCAAAGCCATACCTTAAAAGCTCCAGACAGGACAAATATAACTTGCATTCACTTTGCTCCAAATGTACTCACATAGCTCAAAGTGAACTCACAGCTGATGCTATGCTTCATTTTCAGTAAAACTTTTGTGGTAGGTAAAATGCACCCATATGAGTCATGTGCAAAAAAAAAAGGTCCAAAAAAAGGTTGAAGTAAATGAGTAATGGATAATCAAAGTTGCTCATCCAAGTGTTTCTCGAAACAAATTTGTTTTTCATTATTTTCGAGGCAAACAAGAGGAAAAAACAATTTAGAAGTTATCTGAGAAATTAAAAGGAGTTCCCTTTGTTTCCAACCACAAAAGAACATATTTATTACTTATGTTGGTCTTTGTCCTTATTGGTGGGGTTATGTTTGTCCTTTCCATGCTTGGGGAGTGGCCAATTTTTTTTTTTTCTTTCATATGGGTTGGGTCGGTATAAGGTGAGGGGTTTTTTAATTTTCTTGGCATGGAGTGTGGGCTGGGGTGGAGAATGGGGGGAGGGAGTTTTCTTGGCGTGGTATGGAGTGGGGGACAGTGAAATTTCCTTTTCTTTTACTCCAAATTCATATTTTTGGAAAACTTCACCAAACTCTAAAAAACACAAAATTGGTCAGAATTGGAAAATATAATTTTTTTACTGCAACTTAAGACAAATATTATAGGAAATTGGAAATAATCACCAAGCTATTGAAACCACAAATCTGAAAGAATTTTTTTTCTTTTTTTTTTGCAAATTCAGAAAGAATTGACCAAAAAGTTGGAAATTTGAAAGAATTGAAGAATTATGTTCTTTTATTGCAAATTCAGAAAAAAATTACAAAAAATTGGAAATCTTCACCAAACCCTCAAAACCACAAAATTGGTCAAAATTGGAAATTTTAGTTTATTATTGCAAATTCAGGAAAATTTGACCCAAAATTGAGAGAATTTGCCAAACTCTCAAAACCACAAACTTTGAAAGGATTGGAAAATTCTATTTTTCTACTGTAAATTTGGAAAAATTTGACAAAAGATTGAAAAAACCTACCAAACTCTCAAATACAAAGTTTTGTTTTTCTATTGTCTTGGCTAAATTTGGTAGTTTTTGGAACATTTTGCCACATTCTTGATATTAAAAAATTAAAGGAAAAATTCCTAGTCCCTATCATCTCAAGCTAAATGAAAGAAAAGGAAAAAAATAGAGCCTCTTTTTTGAGATTTTTTGGGAGGAGACACCTAAGCTTGGGGGGTTGCCATTAGTTGTTGTAGAGTAGTAGCCACATGAAAAAACCATAGCAACAACTACTTCTTCATCATTTAGGGCATCGTCAAGGGCTCAACCCAGATTTTTTTTCCTTTTGAGGAAACGACAAGCACGCTCTCCATGATCACTAGGAGCTTCCTGCGCTTGTAGAAATTTTTGTGCCATCGTGTTTGGAGAGCAGGCCATTGGATTTGGCAGACAATCATTGCTTCACAATTTTTTTCCCTTGAGAACCAGCACCCACAACACCTTGGTCAAGAAGAAAACCGAGAGTTCTATCGCTCCGAGTTTCATATTGCCTTTTAAAATTTTGAAAACTTGCATACATTGGGGCATCATCACTAGGAATTAGGGAACTTCCACATCCCTAGGAGCTTTTTGATACGGTTTCTTTCTTTTTGGGACTACTAGGAAAACAAGTAGACCTATTTTTAACCATGGGAGTTTTAGTTAAAACCATTTTGCTTGCTCACCTCGCAACTTAATGATAATTTATAACAACATATTTAGTGGACAACAATTAAAACACAAGGGAAAGTTGGATTAATTTGAGTTTGTTTCTATCCATGAGTATGTTTTAGAATGCCTGAAGGTGTTAAGGTTGTAGTAACCTTGGAAAAAGCTCCAAGCTTTTGCTCCCTTTGTGCTTATTTTTCACATGAGATTAGCTTAGGATGTTAACATTGAAAAATAGATTCAAGGGTGTTTCCATGGTATGACCTCGACAAAAAGTAATCACATTATAACAACTCATTACAACACATTTTAATGTATTTTTATAAGTACTTGGAAAAGAGATTTTGATCGAAATGTGCAATTAAAGGTGGGCAACATCTTAAACATTCATAATGTTGTGAAATTGGTGCACATATCAACATTTCAATTGTCAATTGGAGTACATTTAAAACTTGTCATTGTGTGTCACAAACACTAAAATGGAATAAAAGGACTAAGAAATAACATGTATTTAATTATTTCATGACATGTTCAATTTTGAAATTTTTTTAATTTGTGGCTAGGATCAAGTTTGAGACAAAAATTATTAACATCCATTTGTTGGATCATCTAGTGAGGCAAAACATTATTAATATTTATTGTTGCATCATTTGGTGGCCCCCAGATGAAAGTTTCTTTTCTAATTTTTCAACTTTTAAATGGTTAATTGTTAATTCTGCATCTTTCAAAAGTTTCAAATTAACTAAATATATGACATATTAGTTTTAGAGGGAATTTGTTTATGAAAATTTTCATATACAAAGAGACAACCATAACAAATAATTTTTCACATCAAAATTTCAATTTGTTTTAAAGTCATGAAGTTTATATTAAATGATATAAAAATATTTGGTAGTACATTATGTTATTATGATTTTGACAATTATGATCTTTTTAGGTTGCAAAATTTTCTTCATTAAAGATGTAGTTGGTTAAATGTTGTGTTTATCATTCTAAAAAAAAAAATGAAAATATAAAATTAATGAAAAATGTTGTATTGCTATCAAATAGGGTGTTTTAAGTAACCTTTATAAAATTATTAGTGTACATTTACATAAAGACACAATTATGAATCAATTGCATATTCATGGTTTATATATTTGGTCTTATTAATTTTAAATCCCAAATCAATTGAATGTGATTTTTAATAGAATTCAAAATTAGTGAAATTTTACATGTTACTATTTTTGATATTATATGTGCTTCTAGTTTTGACACAAAGTGTGTACACCATACCATGGAAACAACCCAAAGCATGGTGATAGATTATAATGCATTGCATTTCAACACCACACATGGTGGTTGTCTTGGTAATTGTAGCAACTACACTAGGTGAAGTTAAGGCAAACCAATTTGGTTCACATTAACCCCACCTAACATAACTCTTACAATTACCAAGAAAACCATTATCTATGGTGTTGAATTGCCACACATAGGAACCCATTGTTATCCTCTAATGGATTTTTCAACTTCGACATCTTAAGCTAATCATGTGTGAAGAATATGCATGCAAAGGAAATGAAAGCTCCAAGCTTATTACAACCTTTACAAAACACCTTTAGGGATTTAAAAACTTGTTCATGAAAAGAAACAAATGCAAATTAACACAACATTCTTTTGTATTTTAACTATTTTCTACAAGCTATGTTTTTCTAAATTATTGTTGACCAAGTACATTGGTAGGTGAGAAGCTCAACAACAAGCACCCAAATAGCAAAATGGTTTTAGCTAAAGCTCCCATGGTTGAAGATAGGTATGCTAGGTCTATAGAAACAAAAGTTAGAAAAAAATAAAAACCAAACACCATAACATAAGACTTACAAATTCATGGTAGGAGGTGGTATATAATGCCATAGACACATGATTTGTGTAAAATTTAGGATTAGGGTTAAAACTAGAAATTAGCTAGGTTCAAGTCACAAATTATCATAAAATCAAAAAAGACAACAAAAACACACATACAAATCACATCATTATCATTTCTAATATAATTACAAAACCATAAACCTTAAACAATGTTTTTTCAACGTCAAAGGACTTCAAATCTTCCCAATCTCATAACTACATCTTTTAGATGCAAAGTAGATTAATTTCATATTGTTAATGAAACATGTATAGATCAATAATGGTTAACACATCTACATAAGATATATATATCCTTGAACATGAAATGTTATTGAGCCTTGAACACAAGCATATAGTCAAGTGTGTGAGTTCACATCTATATGTCATTGATGATTCCATCCATGATTTAGTTTTATTCATGTTGTTATGCCATTTGATTTATGATAAGCAATGAAATAGTCCTTAGCCTAGTGTGCAATGCGAATATTTCAAGACTCAAAACATCATTGTGACAATTTAGGCATCACATTATTTGGTTTTGAAAAAGGTCTATTGATTGGTTGTTGTTGACTTGAACAAAATTCACATCAATGAATTTTCATTGTGAAGCTTTGAGGTAGCCACTTGGTTTTGCAAATATGTAAGTGTAACTTTTATATATATGAATCATCAATTGTTGATGGAGTAGCGTTAAGATGCATCTCTTTATTTTCTTGCAACAAATTGTCAACACTCCTATTGTTATCATATCCTACAAAGATTGTGGTATCCTAATTAGCTTGAATGTTTTGAACATTCATGATAGGGATGATTGTCAAAAAGGTGAAACCTTAGAAGTGTAAAATTAAAAAAATCCAAATGAAGATTGATGAAAGACGAGAAAAAAGAAATAGGAGAAATAAGGAAGGCCAAACATTGGGCAATAGTAAATAAGGCTTGCCACTTTCAACCTCTTGTTTCAACTTACTTTTGGCACATTCACTCCTTCACACAATTGATTTAAAGTTGAGGTGACAAGTTGAAAAAACAAGGAATAATTAGTGAGAGTTGAAAAAATAAATGAAATGTAGGCTAAGAATTGAATGAAGATTTTGCAAAGTTCATAAGTTGTAAACCTCAATATTTTACACAATCATTTTGTAATAGAAGTGTGAAAAAAAAATACATAGAAAGGAAAAATAATAATACTTAGAAAATGAAAGTTCTCTTATAGTTGGTGAAAGGTAATCAGAAAAAGAATTTTGAAGCTCTCATGACCCTTCATTCTCCTTCACACCTTTGGAAAACACAAACCATGACCACAACAAAATTATATCTAATGTGAAATGCAAGAGGAGAGAAATCACTTGTCTTCTTTTATGCTTTTGACTTCAAACAAAAAGGGGAATTCAATAACTTTTGGTTATCATCTAAGTAGATTATTAATTCTAAAACATTTCACATTTTTATGATAGAAAAAATTGTTAATTTCTTTTTTCTTAATTTTTTAAAAGTGCTATAATTCATTTATTAACCAATAGGATAATTATTTGATAACTTACCTTTATGCATAACCAACAATTATTATTCCCAAATATTGATAGCCTAATTAGGACCCATTTTTAAAAACAATTGTTTTTAATTTTATGAAAAACATTAGTGACTAACCAACATTGGAACAAACCTTTGAGGTTATTGAGGTGGTTTTTAGGATTCTAACCATGGTTTTCAAAAATAAAATATGTGGTTTGTGGTATGTAAGCAAAATTTTCAACTTAAAACAAATTACAAATAATTATCCATAAAATTGCTAATTATTTCATGAAAACTAAGTCAGTTGTGTAATTTTTTTGAAATAATTAACAAAAAACATTCTTTGATTTTCAAATTTTTTTAAAAATCAAATATAAAAAAATTAATTTTAAAATAATTAAATAATTGGAACTTGCCTTTTTCTATAATCCACATAACCACACAACATCAATACCTAATTGTGGTAAACCCCAACCAAAAGTTCACATAGAATCTCACCATGGTAAACTATCTTGTAAAAACTAGATCGATCTTATATATACATAGATAGGTTGAGTTAGGTAAATAAGTAGATGCATGTAAATGGTTATTAGGTAGGAAAGGGCTAGTGGGCCAATAGGTATATAATAAAAATAACAACTCAAATAATCAATGTGGTTAAGAAACAAGGGGGATGGAAGCCAATGAAAAAATGTTTCCTACCCACCCACCAACCATCCCTCATAGTGCATTAGAAGTTGTTGGTCACTACCCACCACTAATAACCATTATGGCAAAGTCCTTTTGTTCCTAATAGTTTGTGGTGGAAACTCTAGACATTAGTGCCAATTTTTTGATGTCCAAATGCCTAGGATTGATGGTTGAGAATTTTCTTTTGGTTGATCAACTATTAGTTGAAGGTGGGAGGGAGGTTAATTAAAAGGTGGCAAAGTTGATTTCTATTGAAAGTGATTCATAAAGGGGGGAAAAATTTAGTGATGGGAATATTGGTATTGTTTTGTACTTAATTGTTTTTTAGTAGGGAATGTGACTCCAATCTTAACATTTTTGATGTGCTAAGAGAAGTTGAGCTCCAAGCTTGGTAACGTACAATTGACATTATTATTATCTAATTTTTCATATATCTTTTGTCAACCTTTGGTTATGTTATGTTATAAAAAGGTCACCAAATTTCACATTTCCTTCATCTTTCCACTTAGGGGAATGACATAGCTATTAAGGTAAATTAAAAACCTATCAATTGTTAGTTGAAAATTATTTCCAATTAATGTTCACAATAGCACTTAAGAATTTTTATAAGGTTGGTGATAGGTTTAACCTTCATAAGTAAAAGTAATTAGAAGACAAGGAATCCTTAAATGCCTTAAATTTTTAGAAAAATAAACATAGTTAAAACTCAAGGGTGAATTTTATTCTCTTATTCATTATAATTTGGAAAGAAATTGTCCCAATGAAACTAATTCCAAGTGTTAACACAAGCCAAACCCACACCTTTCAAAAATCCTAGTATAAAAATAAACCTACTATATCCTCAAGCTACTATACTCTATAATGAATTTAAACATAATATCTTGGCCTAATGAGGCAAGGCCAAGAAGTCTACATCACATTAAATATTTAATCTACACCACTCCATTTATGTTCTATCTCTCTTGGCAAGTGACATTATTTCGTAAATCTGAGAAAAAAAAACGCTTTCCATCGTCCCACATGCAATTATTCCATAACATTTTTTTGTGGCATGGCTCCACTACACAAGAACCTTGCCTTATTGACCAGTTGTTCTTTCAACAAATATCAAGAAGGTGAAAGCCTAAAGGTGTAAAGAAAAACAAAATCCAAGTCAAGGATTGGTGAAAGGTGAAAATAAGAAATAGGAAAGGTAAGGAAGGTCAAATGTTGGTTGATAGTAAATAGGGCTTGCAACTTGCGACCTCTTGTTTCAACTTGCTTTTCACACATTCATTTTTTCACATTGATTTAAAGTTGAGGTCACAAAGTGAAAAAACAAGGAGCAGTTAGTGATAAATGACCAAAAACATGAAAGGTGGCTTAAGAACTAAATGAAGATTTTGCAAAGGTCATAAGCTGTAAACTTGCATTATTTCATCACATAATCATTTTATCATAAAGGTGACAAAAAAAACACACACACACACAGAAAGTAAAAAAAACAACAAATAGAAAATGAAAGCTCTCTTGTAGTTGGTAGGTGATTGAAAAGAGAACACAAAACCCTTAACCAAATAGTTTTGAAGCTTTCACAACCCCCCATTCTCCTTCACATCTTTGGAAAACACAAACCACGACCATAAATGTTTTTTGTATCAAACATAAAATACAAGAGGTGAGAAATCACTTGTCTTCTTTTATGTGAAAGGTTAGCCACTTTAGTCCAAAAAATGGTGACATATAATAAGTACAACAATATGCGATGAACTTTTTCTTGGTGGTAATCTTTTGGTAATCCTAAAATCAAGTAAAAAACTTTTAGAATGTGCATGACAACTTTTTGTAATTCAAAGTTTATTTTAAATCAAACTTAATCTTGATTCAATGATGGGATTAAAAGGATTGGGTACATTCAGTGTACATCCTATAAGTTGCTTCAAGGAGCAACCATGTGATCCCCCAAGGAAAGAGGGACCTAAGTTGCCCTAGGGAACAACCATGTTCCATGGCGAACAAATTTGTCAAAAATTTTATGTGATTGTAATGTTTTTATATGAATTTTGATTGAAATGCTTTCAATTACGAATGTGTAAGTCTCCTTGATAACTTTCCAATGATAGATTGCAAGCTTATATAAAAAGAACATGAGATGTTTATGATTGCAAAACAATTTGAAACATACATTTCCCTTGGGAATTTGGGCTTTTCCATGAAGAAAGTTCATTGCTCCCCATATGTTTACATATTGTTCATTGAAAACACATATATTATAGTATAAGGGTAGCTTTTAAGAAAATAAATAAATTGTTTGAAGATGCAATATTTTCTTCCTATTATAAAAATTTGTTAATTGCCTTCACAAAATTAAGTTTTTGAAGAAAAATAATTTTTGAAAATTTGGGACATTTAAGAAAATACAATTTAATGTCAAAATTATTAAGGTATTAAACCATATCACAATGATAATAAAGATTTGTGTTATAATAATATGATGTTTATTTTTTCTAAACATAATTTATATTCAAGAAATTTCAATTTATTGTAATTACAATATATTCAAATAAATAATAAAAACTCATCGTGGAGGGAGAATTTAATAATGCCTTCATAGTTATAATATAATGACATAAAACTCAAATTTTTCCAATATTTAACTAGTTAATATTATAAAAATGTTGTTTCATTCACACCCACTATATTTAGGTGGATCAATTGAAAATGTAAGTATTACATAAGGCAATGATTTTGTGGATGTAATATGTACATTAATTAAGGGTACTTCCCAAAATGAATAGCCATTGTGTTAGAAAGCTTTGACCAAACATACATCAAAAAATGCAATACCTTAATTTTGATGTAAATTAATTATAACCAATGAATATGGAAAACAAATTACAATATCCCCATTTACATTATAATTTTTATTGCATAATGTTAGAAATTTAAAATTAATCCAATACTTGAATTGAAAAAATTCTAGCTCATTACAAATTTCACCCATTGGTAATACCTACCTTAGGTTGTTAGAGGTTTTGCCAAAAGGTAAAAATTTAGCCATGAAAAGATAAAAGTTTTGCCAATAGATAAATATTTAACAAAAAATATATAGAAGTTTTGTTGACAAGTAAAGATTTAACCAATAAACAAAGATGTTTTACCAATAAATAGAGGTTTAGCTAAGAGCAAATAAAGGTTTTTGTTAAGAGGTAGAAGTTTCAACAAAAAAATGTAAAGGTTTTGCCAAAAGGTATAGGTTTAATGAAGAAAATATAAAGGTTTTGATAATAGGTAGAGGTTTAATTAATAAAAAATGAAGGTTTTGTTAAAAGATAGAAATTTATTAAAGAAGATATAAAGCTTTTGCCAAGAGATAAAGATTTCACCAAGAAGATATAGAGGTTTTGCCAAAATGTAAAGGTTTACTAAAAACGATATAAAGGTTTTGCCAATAAATGGAGGTTTAACCAATAAGAGATTGAGGTTTCACCAAAAAAATATGAAAGACTTTTTACCGAGAAGTAGAAGTTTAACCAAAAATAAATAAAAATTTTGTCAAAATGTAGAGGTTTAATCAAAAAGTTATCAAAGTTTTGCTAAAAGGTAAAAATTTACCCAAGAATAAATGAAGGTTTTATTAAAAGGCAAATTTTTAGCCAGAAATATATAAAAGTTTTACCTTGAAGTAAAGGTTTATCTAGGAAGAGATAGAGGTTTTGGCAAAAGATAGAAGTTTAGTCAAGAATATATCAAGGTTTTGCTAAAAGGTAAAAGTTTACCCAAGAATAAATGGAGGTTTTGTTAAAAGGCAAATGTTTAGCCAAAAAGATGTAAAAGTTTTACCTTGAAGTAAAGGTTTAACCAAGAAGAGATATAGGTTTTGGCAAAAGATAAAGGTTTAGTAAAGAATATATAAGGGTTTTGCCAAAAGGTAAACATTTAACTAAGAAGAGATAAAGGTTTTGACAAAAGGTAGAAGTTTAGTTAAGAAGATATAAAGTTTTCCTAATAGGTATAAGTTTAACTAAAAAGAGATAGAGGTTTTGGTAAAAGGTAAAGGTTTAGTCAATAAAATATGAAAGTTTTGCCAAGAGGGAAAGGTTTAGCCAAAAAGAAATAAAGGTTTTGGCAAAAAAATAAATTTTAATTAGGAAAATATAAAAGTTTTGCCATGAGGTAAATATTTAACCAAGAAGAAATAGAGGTTTTGCCAAAAGGTAAAGCATTAGTTCAAAAGATTTAAAAGTTTTGTCAAAACATTATTACAAAATGTGGGTGTAGTTCATTAGTCTCCATTCACTAAATTAATGAATTCATTGTTTCCCCACTAATCCCTATTCATTATAACCAATGAATTCATTCAAAATCTAGTGAGATCACTTAGTGTACATGGAGACCTTTTGTTGTAGGTGAAGGTTTAACTAAGAAAAAATAAAGATTGTGTTCAAAAATAAAAGTTTAGCCAAAAAGAGATAGGATAGAGGTTTTGCATAAATACAGAATTTTTGTCAAAAGATAAAGGTTCAACCAAAAATATATAAGGGTTTTGTTAAGAGATAGATATTTAAGTAGGGGAAAATAAAAGGTAGCTAGGTAGGGTGGGTAAATAGGGGGTTTGAACAATAATTTATAGGTAAGGCCAAGATGTAGGTTAACAAGGTAGCTATGTGAGAAGGGTAGATAGGTGGGAGGGGGTAGTATAAAGGTCAGGGTTGGGGGAAAAAATTGCCCCAAAAAAATGACCATAACAAAATAAAAATCAAAGGTCAACATCCAAAAAAAGTTGATTGTAGTGCAATGTGGATTAATGCAAGGTTAGGAATTAGATGAAAAAATGTAGCCCATCCCATGGATAGAATGACCAACTAATGCGTTCATGGGTGTTGATTCATTTTAGGTGTAAATCTCGACCCAAATTTGAAGCAAATTTCCATTCCAACAACACGTCAAGGTGCCATGGGAACTTCTACTGCCCCCAATTTGCACGTGTCTTCTTCAGTTTGAATAATTCAATGAAAAACAAATGGTTTGATTTCAAGATTCCATTTCGAAATGTCTCCACCATTATACTTTTTTTTTACAGGATATCTAAAGCCCATTGTGTTCGAATTTTATCATGTTTTGGCCCAAAGGTGGACGTTTGGCTTAGAGTTTGATTAATTTTCTTAGCCATTTGATTATTTTCCTTAGTTTTGTTTACAACATTTAGAACATGATTTGGATTACCTCATCCTTCAATTGTTGGTATCCCTTAATGCGTGTGCACACATCCCGTCGACCTTATGGGTATCCACTTTTTACGTTTCATTCATGGCAATGAATGCACAAGAACCCATGATGTAGTTTGTGACACCTTTGTTGTCATTGCACGAGATGTTGGTTTCTAGGTGAAAAGAAAATAACTACATGCATTTCCTTCAACCATGTTCAACTCCTTTTGTTGACAAATTGACATCGTGCGCACCAAAGATGACATTTACACCCTAGCTAATGTTGTCATCATCGACCCAATGTGAAATGATTTATTTACTTGATCTTGCAAAACTCAAAGACTTGTTGCCTTTGATGTGGCTTAAGCCAAAGAAAGGAACTATTGTGGTCAACACCCCATTAATCAATTTTTCCTTTAAGAAATTGAAATATATGGATATTTACACAAATAGATTGACATGTTTTCACACAATTGTGCCAATGTGTCACGACCCTAACCTTGGATTTGTGACCAAAGCAAAGGGCTTGCAAGGGTGTGGCCAAGACTAAGTCCGGGAGTCGCATTCTCATGCCCTAGGAGTGTAAAAAAGTGTGAGGGAAAGAACCTTCACACCCCCAAGTGAATTCCCATGTTGGGAGTTGGAGTCCTGGTGGACTCCCGAGTGTTCAGAGAGTGATTGCAAGGGTCAAAACCCAATGGATCGAGGAATTCTTTAAATCATTAGAAAGCTATTGAAACTCAAATGTTTAAAATGGGCTCGCATCACCAATTTGAACATCTGAAACACAAGTTATGGCCAAAAGAAGGGCCAGGAGTCAAATTGACAATTTGACTTCCGACCACTAAAAGTCGGGAATCGACTTGATTTCCTTGCGTGGAGGTGGCGTGCGACATAACGTTGGAAAGCTCTTAATAAGGGCTACAACTTTGCTTTAGACCTCATCTCAATCGGAGGCCTACACACAAAGTTACAGGCCCCCAAAGTCGCAGGAGTCCCAACTTTGGCAATAGTCCTGGACAAAAAACCATTTGGATGTGGGCCTCGTGGAAAGACATAAAGTATACTATAAAGGGGAAGGTGGTGGCTTCCCCCAAGTCCGGGCCGTGGTGAGTTTTATGAGTCCGAATTGCCCGTGGTTTGTCTTAGCACCAAAAGTGCTCCAACTATGCACCAACCACCTTGTGTTGGTTTTGTGCAAGTCCGTGTGAGTAGTTGATGCTTGTCACTCTTCTTATTTCTCATCTTGGAGCTCTAGCACGCCCCTCTACCCCTCAAAGTGCTGCAAGTTAGGGAGCGTGCCCCGACCCCTTGTTCTTCTGCTATTTTCACTTCAGATTCACATTTGGAATCTATCAAAGAGCTAGGGGGCGCGTCACAATGTCATTTGGAACTTGAAAGGGCCAGAGGACCTTCATCTTTCTATCTTGCTTAATTTTCTTTGTCCAAAAGTTTCAATCACAGTGCAAAGGATGCAAGCATCTTCCATTTTAAATGAAGCGATAGTTGTAGGTTTACCTACTTCCCAACTTCCACCCTTTCGGAACACACCTCCCCATCATCACCACGGTTGACCTATTGCAAGCGGTTGATTTTTGACATGGAGAAATATAGCCGACCTACTATAGGCAATCAGGTTTTGACATGAAAAGATTTTGACATCTAGTTTAAGCTTACTTGATTTCTTGTAACGTCTCCCTCAACCTTTTTGTTACTCCTTTCTACATTTTCCAAATCTATGATGTGTTTATAAATAAAGTTTTGTAAGGTTTCATCATTAGTGTAAGATTTGGGAGTAAAATTTTGGCTTCAACCTGGAATCATCATTTAATTGACAATAGGAGGCCTACTCTAATCTTTAGACTGTTTTTTTATCAAATTCATTTTTTATCAAATCAGTGAACTAGCCTACGTATTTTACATTGCGTCATTTCTCATGATTTTGTTTGATCTTCCCATCAAGTGCAAAGCCACGGTATTAATTAGTTCATGGGTGCGCTTACATTTTATTTTGTTTTTTGGAAGGGGCAATATTGACTAGCCCATCACCAAATTTGTCGGAACATTGAGCACTCCCCAATAGAAGTACCTCTTTGAACCCCAAGTCGAAAAATAGAAACAAATGTGCTCCTCTATGGGCAATGTTTTCAGTTTACATACATGGGAGTTGAACTTTGGGCAAACCACAAGAGGTAAAATTGAGGTGCTATTGGGAACAATTTGGGAACTTGGGGAACCCTTTTGGGAACCTGATGATAACAGATTGAGAATGCATGGAGAAAAAGGGCAGAACCCAAAAAATTGGTCTCCTCATGAGGCCATGCTGAGCCTCCTCCTTCGCTGCATGAAACTTTTATTTCCAAAACTGTCTGTCACCATTTTTGGCCTGGGCTAATGGCAGGGGCACAAACTGCGGGAAATGAGCTGCTTGTTTATTTTTTGAAGGATACCCAAAATGGGGGTTCTGGGAGAGGGGTTTTCTTGTCAAATTATGAAGAAGTTACTGACTAAGGATGTGATTGCCAAAGTATTTTCCAATGTTTCTTATGTGGTGAAATTTCTTACACTGGAGAAGTTTGTGACATGGCTTTTTAAAAAGTGACCTGAAAACAATGGTAGGGCATCAACTAAGGCCCACTTCAAATAGGGTCCAGGGTCCAAATTCCTAGGAATCAATTTGGACTCATTTTAAGCAAATTGAATCCTAGAGTTGCGCCCTGCGTTGGATCCTAGCTTGCATCTTGGTTCTTTAAATCATGAGCTCTCCTGTTTTTTTTGTTTTTTTTTTGGAACCAATTGATTTTCGCTCCAAAATGGCATGCTATACGCTTAGCCTCAATTTGTCACTTTTTGGTCTTCAACCCTCATCTAAAGGCTGTAGGTTCAATTTAGACCTCTCATCCAATAGCATTGCTCTGTTGTGTTGGATCCTGGACCTTGGACCCTCATTTGAACTGGCCCTGAGACCTTGTCCTCCTAGATGAATTTGAAATATGAACCTTGTAAAATCACTTGCAACCGTGGAAATTATGGTGTGGGCAAAATTTATCACAACCCAGTGCTTGTATTGTTCTTACCCAGGCCCCATAGGTGTGGAGAGTGAGCTTGGGCCAGGATGTTTATAACCCTTTTACAAACTAGCTTTCCAAGTGTC
>Ga0116231_10007592_pt1 | contig 19708 bp, 29 predicted proteins | sample S1TSphgellanicum_2_FD_89695 | JGI IMG/M metagenome (GOLD analysis project Ga0116231, IMG submission 89695) | Host-associated microbial communities from peat moss isolated from Minnesota, USA - S1T2_Fd - Sphagnum magellanicum MG | ecosystem: Host-associated > Plants > Peat moss > Unclassified...
CAAAATGCACTCAACATGTTATTTAGTTGATTGACTTGTTGTTTTGTTGGATAGACACGGTATTTGTAGGTCAAATGCATTATGCGTTCTTCTAATTTTTGGTCTTTTTTTATATACTTAACATACAGTTATTTATACAGATATTATTTTTATAATGCAATAAGTATTCTGGTAAGGAGCATTCACCTGCCCCGTGAACGAGGCAGTCCCCTACGCCGTCTTTATGGGGCATTAAGCAGTATGGCAATTCTTTTTATGTTGATATTAAAAAAATTTTCTTGACGAAAATTAGTTCTGTGATACGTTAACTTCACTGATAATTTAGAAAGGAGTTTTTCAATGGCAGATTTTCGTGTTCTTGTGCGACGCATTTCGCAGCCTGTTGAAAACCATCCCAATGCAGATCGTCTGACGATCATTCGTATGGATGGTTATGTCTGCATTGCCAACAAGAAAGAGGATGGTTCCTGGCGTTACAACGAAGGCGATTATGTCGTCTATGTTCCAGAAGGCGCTGTGGTTCCAGAATGGGCTCTAAAGGCATATGGATACTGGAATGAAGAGGAAGGCAAGGGCATTCTTTCGGGGGCACAAGGCAATCGCGTGAAAGCTTTGCGTTTGCGTCAAATTTTCTCTCAAGGTTTGCTGTTTCCTGTTATTGCCAATGAAGCCGGTCTTTTTCTTAAGACTGAAAATGATCTGGTGTTGGTTACTGAGGGACAGGATGTAGCTGAATTGCTTGGTATTACCAAGTTTGAGCCTCCTATTCCTGTTGCCATGGCGGGTGAAGTGTGCAATCTACATGGTTGCACCAAGAAATACGATATTGACAGTATTCAATCTTTTCCGGATATGTTTAATATCGGTGAACCAGTATTTGTTACTGAAAAACTGCATGGTACAAATATGCAGATTGGATGGATCAAGGATTTGAATCATCCGGAATTGTTTGGTTCTACCGGAGAATTCTATGTTGCCTCGAAGGGTCTTGGCGGACAAGGGCTTGTGTTTAAGAATAATGAGGCAAACGCAAACAACATTTATGTTCGTGCGTTGAAGAAACTTCTTGCTGATGGACTTGAAGAAAAGATTAAGTCGGATATACTTTTTAATAATCGAAGGTCAATTCATATTTTTGGAGAGATTTTCGGTAAGGGCATTCAAGATTTGGCTTATGGATTGAGTGAGCCAGAATTGCGTGTTTTTGATATTTCACTCGGTTGTGGCGTTTTGGAAGATGATTCGTCCATGCTATATCATGATGTCGGTTATATTCCGATTAAGAGGCGTGGAGACACTTCTTCCTGGTTTGATTATATATCGGACATCCTTGGGCTTAAGCCGGTTCCTGCCCTTTATGAAGGTCCGTATGACCCTGATATTCTTGTTCAATATCGCGATGGCAAGGATACGATTTCTGGTTCTCATATCCGTGAAGGAATCGTTATTCGGTCTCTTTATGGTGAGAGGCATCCAACGTATGGGTTCAAAAGGGCGAAATGGGTTTCACCAAATTATTTGTTGAGGAAAGACAAAAACGCTACTGAATATTCTTGACGTTTAAAACTCATCACTGAAAAATATCAGTGATGAGTTTATATTTTATATACAAAGATAGTATCAATTCATGACACGAGATAAAAAACTTCGTTTGCTTGTTAAAGCACAAAATAATTTATGTTTTTTGTGTGATCAGCCATTAGTTTTTGGAAATCCAGAAAATCATCCTGATTATCCAACAAGAGATCATGTAATCCCGCGAAGTTTTTCTGGTGAAAATAAAACACGAAATATTGTTATCGTTCATGCTTCGTGTAATACAAATAAAGGAAATTCTTATCCATCAAAGGAATTTCTTGAAAAACTAGAAAAATTAAATATTGCTCGTACTGAATTGATAAAAGAATTTCCTTATAAACCAGCATTGCCTCCAAAACCTAAAAATTTTGATATCACATCTTATACCAAAAATTCGTTAGCCTCCAAAAATCTTTCAAATATTTTAAATTCTGATGAACATATATTTTTTAGAAATAAAGCAAGAAAAATAATTCATAGATTTTCATATGATATTAATGCAATTTCAAACCTTGAATATAACACAGCATTACGATTTTTGCATTTGGCTTTTAATGAGGCAGATAAAAAAATTGATGATTTTCCTGAAAATATTCGAACGCATATGCGTAATGTTCTTGTTACAATGAAAAAGCAATTTATTAGAAAAGAAAATACTTGATATTTTGTATTTTTAGTTATAATAGATTTATATGTCTGTCAAAAAATCTAGCGAAAATCCTGAAAAGGCGGAAACAGTGAAAAACGTTGCTATTGGAATATTATTTTCTCTCGTGTTAGTGCTTGTATTTCGTGGACTTGGCAATTAAATGAAGGTCCGAGAAGAATACCTTCATTTTCGAAGTCGTGGACATAATCGCTTTGTATCCATAACTCTGGCATTACCCCCATGGGCAGTACTCGCAATCGGCATCTCGGCGGGGTGTCTTTTGGCGCTCCTGTTTCTGTGAAAAGAAATTTCTCTCCCAAAAAAAGTTTTTTTCTCGGTGTGAAAATTACCGGGTATTTTTTTAAAGGTATTCATGGTAAAATCCATATCGTCTATTTCTCAAGAAGTTCTTGATAGAGAATATAGAAGGTTAAGTCGAAATATTGCGGCTGAATTATTGAAAATAATGGCTGAAATGGATATTGGTTTTGATGAAATTGCTTCTCGAAACGAATGCAGCGAGAGAAAAATAAGAATGTGGTTCAAACGCATGACAGATGGAACAGGTAGTGATTTGCGTAGTCTATGTAATATAGCTACTGCTATGAATCATAGATTGATTTTTAAAATTGAAAATTTAGAAGAAAAATTTAATAATAATTAATAAAAGACATAATTCTTTTTTTAGTCAAAAGTGTATAACAAATATGAGCGGGATTTCTCCCGCTCACATAATCACGACATTTCCGTTTCGGTTTCAACTTCATCCATCTTTAGATTGGCGAAATTCTTAATTCGCAAACCAAGCGTTTCCAATGCTTTGAAGGCATTTTGCCATTCCGTTACCAGGATAGCAGTTTGTTCGGTATGTTCTCTTAATGCTGCATTGGTCTCTAACAGCGTTGCAAGCATGTTATAAACTGTTTGGCATTCATCTGCTGTCAAAGCTCTGCCTTTTGGCATAAGCTGATGACGCCCGGTCATAATCGCCGGAAATAGATCTCGTGGAACCTGCATTTCATGAACATATGATGTCCAATTATCAAGCTTCATTCTATCTCGAAGCTCCGAAACATGTTCCTCCAAACGTTCAGTTTTGGTTTGCTTTCGCAGTTGAGTTTGAGACATTCGGGTTATCCTTTACATGAAAGATGAAAGTTATCAGGCGCGTAAACCAATCTTTTGTTGCCCTACTTTTTGAGAGCACTGATGATCTTAGAACTAAAGATATCTCATTTTGAGCATCTTGAAAAGCTTTTTCTTCATCACCCCCAATAATTATTTCCTTTGAAAATATTGGGGTTTCCAACAAAGCGAATGTCGTATTTCTTCACAATTCTTTGTATCTCCGCCAATTTATCAGGAGGACAAGAAAAAGAATACTTACATGTATGATTATAGTAATAAGACATTAAAAATCTCCTTTCTAATAGAAGAATACCACGATTTTTTTATATTTCAAGTTTTGCTTCTTGCTGAAATTCTAATCGAAATAAAACTTTTTCCACATCCGTCCATTCTTCCCATGGACGAATTCCAAGCTGTTCAATCCAAGCATTTACTTGTTTTGTTATATCATGTCCATTGACAAAATAAAAAATATTTTTATTTTCGGAAATATAAGCGGGACCATCTAATCGATGAACAAGTCCATTTTCGCACCACGTAATACTCGAATTTAATAAAGATGCTGGTCCATTAAGGCGATGCCGTCTTCCAAAAATATAGTAAATATAATCTCCATTTGGATAAACGATTGCTGGTCCATTTTCGCGATGGCGTTCGCTGTTGTAATAATATTCCATTCTTCCAGAAAATTTTATTCTCGCGGGTCTGTTATTTTCGCGATGTAAAAATCCATCTTCATTAAAATAAATTTCTTCTCCATTAGAAAAAATACGCATTAAACCTTCAGAGTAATCTGCAATTCCTGTTTTTAATTCTCCATATATTTTTTGAGAATGCGATGATTTCAAAGAAACATCATTCTTAAGTATTAATTTAATCTTATTTCCAAGATCATAATATTCAATGTTCATTTTATTTCTTCAAAGATTCAAGAAATAATAATGATTCATCAGGATTTTCGCGCATATATTTTTCAGCAATTTTTCTATTCTTATCATTACGCAATTTGTCTTTTTCGGCTTGTATATTTCTCATATGTTTTTCATATGGAGAATTTTCATCGGTTTTCTTAAAAAGATCACCTTCTGTAATTCGAAGATACAAAGCGTCAAATTCTTTACGCCCTCCTTTGATAAATTTTAAATTTTGAAATTCTAATTCAACAATCATGGAATCTGTTATGATTCGGCGGTTATCCAATATAATTCCTTGGTTTTCATAATAAAATCCGGGTTACATTACCTGATTGCACAAATTCTTGAATTTTAGAAAGTTTTTTTATATCTGCATTCATGATAAACCCTCGTTTTTTGCGTCGTCACGTTGTTTGATCATTTGCCGAAATTTACTTTTCAAAAGAAAAGCGGGTTGTTGATTTCCGCAATTATCACATGGCTGACTTCTTGGATTTTTTTGATCTGAAAGATCATATCCACCATCATATCCTCCATATCGTCCGATGCCGCATTTCAAACAAATCATACCACCCATATGAACTTTATTTTTCATAAAATTGTAACTGTGCCTCCTGCAATTTTGTAAGCAACAAAATCAATTTCTGAAATAATCAACTCGGTTAATAAACATTTTTCATTTAATGAATTTTCATTAAATTTATGTAATTTTAGATCATAATCAATGCCAAGTTTTTTTAAAGTATAAAGAGCAGTTCTTTGTGTTTCTGAAAGATATTTGAGAATATCTTCTTCTATTTTTTTATAATTTCTATTTGAATAAATTACATTTAAGCAATATTTCATGCCACCAATCCATTTGGTGTTATAGCACGACCATGCATCCAATGTTTTGCCGTTTGAATATGATTTTTTCGAACAAATTTTCCAACGGAATGCCGAAATTGTCCATAAGAAAAACTATCCGCCAATCGGATTACATATCCTTCACATATCTCCCAATCTTTTTGTGAATATAAATCGCGAATTTTCTTTTCATCATAAATGCCATCATACAAAACAGTGACAGGAATAATTCCAAGAAGATTGAACCAAATTAATGTATCGTCCCACGACAAACAGATATTTTTTTCATTCCAAACGGAAAATCCAAGAAAATAACTTGGTAAATCATTATATCCAATAGAATGTTTTGCATAAAGATTTTCACCACATATCCGCCAGTCTTGTGGAATATCTTGTGCAATTCCTGCCCAAAAATTCTTTACCCAATCACGAGAATAATGATGGCGGCTATCTATACTGCGTGCATGGATATAATCCGAATAAAGAGTCGTATTTTCTCCATCCATTTTTATGGATACAATAACTCGTTTTCCAATAAATCCATCCATATTTTTATGCATACGATCATCATCATGCATCCCTTCTGACCAGGGAACATGATGTGTTCGTGGATATTTCACCCGATTGGTGAACAAATCGAGGACATTTCCAACTTTGAGAATTTTTTGAACAGATTCATCAAAAAATAATTCACCACGCAAGCGTTGTTCATTAGGGAGAATTATGTTTCCCCATTTATCATAAATAGAATCTTCATACAAGTGATCAGGTAATATGGCTTTGGAAATACCACATGCTGTTCTTACTTCTTCGACAGATATAGTTGTCATTTCACAAGCAAGGTGATGTAATTCACAAACGCTTGCGCCATTATCAAGCATATAACCGCCGTTATCCCAAAGTCGTCTTTCGATAATGTGATGAGCATCAACCGCCGGTTGATCACAAAAAACGCATTTATGACCATCTCTCGCAAAGACTCCTTCGCGAAATTCATCTCTTGTCAATAAAATACGTCCATTCTTCACAACACGGTTCCTTTCAAGATGAGAAAATGCTATAATAAGTTAGTTTAGTCAATTCTTTTTATGGAAAAAATAATGCTTGGAAATGTACCTATTGGAAATCACTTTCCTGTGATTCTTGGTTGGGTTCCTTGGTTCGCATGGTTTGCTTTTATTGGATTTCTTTTATTAATTGTTTTATCGTGTATAATGAAAAAAGATGATGAAGATTAAAAATCTTGTTGACGTAAAATAGTTCTGTGATACCTCTATGATGCATATTTACAAGGAGGTTCCGATGTCTAATAAGAAATCCAGAGCTAAGATCACTAATGGAATGTCTATCTACACATTTGATATTGTCAATGTAGAAAGTCCTTTCAATAATCCAGAGCTTCAAGAGCTTGTGGAGTTTTGATAGTATATCACTCTACGGTGTAGTAAGCTTTGATGACGACCCTATGATGTTTATTAAAAAAGCATTGCGGGCGCAGGATCTTTTGATTGGAATCGAAACGACGATAACAGTGAATATAAGAAAAAACTAAAAGCCGATAATTAAAATTTTTCAAAAGGAATATTCGATATGATTACACTTTATCATCTGAATTATGAGAAGAATCCGCAGCTTGCATGTGATATTCGTTTTGAGAATGATCTTGAGAAAATTCTTGTTGCCTATAAATCAGGCAATTATGATGCTGTTGCTTTGATTTGGAATCGAGATCTAGATTTTGCTTTTAAAGCAACTCAGAATGGTGTTCTTTCGGAAACTTGGAGTCAAGAGCCTCCGAAAGATGTGTTTCCCAAGACACCGTTTTATCATCTTATCGGTAATCGGCGTTATGGTCGCAGATCGACAGATATTGGTGATATTATGGAACTTGAAGGCAAACTTTATGTAGTCGCTATGATTGGTTTCACAAAGCTTCCCATGAATATCTAGGCAACATGACGCCATAAATGGCTCGATGTCTTTTTTAATAGAGAGACATCGAGCCATCGCATTTAAATTTATTTTCGGTTCATTTTGGATAAATAAAATATTGACATAAAATAGTTCTGTGATACCTTGTAGTCATCAGAAATTTTGGAGTTTCTTTTTAATGACCAACTTTCCACTTATCGATGCTGCGCTTAGTCAAGTACCTGCTCGTCGCTCCGGTGTTGATAACGTTCAACAATTCAATGGCATGGTATCTGAGGCTGAAACGGCTCTTGCTAATGGTCAAATTTCCAATGTCAAGTATAAGGATCTGAAAGACGCCATTAATCGGCGTCTAGATGATGCTTGGAAAATCGCTATTTCTGAGAAATATGCCTATAACGGCAAGTATCGTGATTTGCCGAGCGATGTTTACGATCTTTATAGTTCTTTCTACCCTCAAATTCATACGGCACTTGGCTATCAGAAGAAGCTACATGTCACAAAGTTGAAGCATCCAATGATTAATGCCATGCGTGAATTTGTCGATGAAACAGCAAAAATTGCCAAAATTTTTGCCGGTTTGAAGGATATGATTGTCAAACGTGTCCCGAAGCCTGTTGAAGATCGCAAGGCAAAATATAACGCTCCTGGTGCCAGCAAGACAGCTATGGGGGCTGTTAAGTCCCTCTTGGAGAAAATCACACAGGACGCTTACGATGCTCTTGTGGCAAATTTTGAAAAGCGTATTCGTTTTTATTTGAATAGCTATCTTGATGCACAGAAAATTCTGAGAAATGCCGGAAAATTTTTGTCGGTATATGATTTTTATAATCCTCATAGAAAAGGAGAAAAGAATTTCAATCCTTTTGCATATGATCTTATAATGAAACTTACCATACATCCAAGTTATAAAGAACAAGAGGTTCTTGTTCGTCCGGATGTCGATAAACTTATTTCTGATATGGCACATAAGAGTGCCGATGAAATTCGTGATATGTTTGTTTACAAGAATTTGTTCAAACTGGATTCTATCGTAGAAGCCAAAGGCAATTTTCTTAAGGGAGAGATTATTGGAAGCGAAATTCATATGGGTTCTCTTCAAGGTACTTTGAAATTCTGGTTTGAAGACGGTTCCCACTTTACTGTGATAAATTCTGTGGTATGGTCGCATAGTGTTTATGGCGTACCCTTTAATCGCTTTCCTCTCAATTTCACGAATGTGGTAATGCCTGATGGAAGCAAGATGGCACGCCCCAGCGAAGAACGTATGAATACGGTGTTTGTCGGAAAATAACTTACGCAATGGAAGAGATGAATAAACGATATGCTATTGTGAGTGATGAATATGGAATCAGACAAATATCTGTTTCTGAAAACACTTCATTTGAAAAAATAAAACAATTAGAATATTTCGGTCTAAATCCTATTCCTTATAGGAATATAGTTGTATTTCGTGAATCGTTTTTAAATGTGGCAATTCGTAGAAAACTTCTTCAAGAATGGTGTCGTGAAAATATTAAAGGGCATTGGGGTGTCGAAAAAACGTATATCATGCATCATTCTTGGGGAAAAGATGCAGCAACATCCACTGTTTTTTGTTTTGAAAAAAAAGAAGATGCCGCTCTTTTCAAATTATTTTGTATAAATTGAAATATTGAAAAAACCACCAAAAAAATATTTTTCTGGTAGACGTGTTCATTCGTTCAATGAATTTGAAAAACTTGCTTTTTTTGTAAATCTATATGAATATTATGATGTAAAAAATCATATTTTGTGGTGTAATAAAAATACCAAAGGTAAGTGGGGTATTCATTGTGAACTACTGAATATTATTCAATTTCGATTTGGATTAAAAAAAGATGCTGCTATTTTTAAACTTTTTTTATTATCAATAATGTCTTAGACAATAATGGTAGCGCCAGTTCATTATGATCAAAGAATAAATTTAAAATATAATATTATTGTAGATCTTCCATCTCACAAAAACGAAGCAAGAAAAAAGCATAATATAATTACGGAATGGTGTTTCGAAAACATCCAAGGACCATGGAGTGGAGGAATACCAACTCACGTGAATGATCAAAAACGAATTAGTATTTTTAAATTTGAAAGAAAAGAAGATTTAGCTCTTTTTGTTTTATTTAAAGAAATATGGAATGATGCATAAATATATGCATGAAATATCAAGAAATCTTAGAATCAAGCGGTTCTGTTTTGTATCATGGCGTCAAAAAAATCAAGTATGCTGCTTCAGCATTGCGCAATGATGCCATTCCAGCCACAAGCACACAACGTTTCTGGAAAGATGGTAAACGTCGCAAAGATAATGATCCAGAATATAAATCTTCGTTTTGGATGAAAGGCGTCTCGATGACTAGAGATCGTCTTTATGCTGAATCTTGGGGAGATGTTGTTTTTATTATTGATAAAACAATTCTATCATACAAATATAAAATAATTCCATTTAATTGGGGTTTTAGTATTGCTCCACCGCATCAAAATCATCATAAAAGAGAAAGAGAAGAATTTGTTGTTGTAAAATCCACGTACGATACTTATATGAAAACTGATGATGAAGATGATGAAAAATTTTTTGATATGAAAAGATTTATGACTCCAGAGGGTTCTGTGAAACCTTTATCTATCATGCTTAAAGGAATTGTTGCAGATAGTTATCTGAAAACAAAAAGAAATCAAGAGGATATAGAATATATTCTAAATCATAAAAAATTTTTCGGTTTTTATGATTTTCGCTTCAAATAAACTATATATTTTATTTGGCGGAATGATAATTTCATTCAGCAGTATCCAGGAAGCAAAATTGCTATTTTGCGGGAACCAATGCGTAAGTAAATCTTTTTGGCGCAATAACAACTTTATACTGCTTTCCATGGTCTGATACTGTATTTCCAACTTTTAAAGACTCAACAGAACGATAAACATGTGAAACATGCTTGTCCTGAGAAAATTCTTCTTCCGCCTGAATTCTAACCTTTTTTAATAGAATTGTATTTATTGAAAATATGGCGGTGCTTTCCAGAATCGAACTGGAAACCTACGAATTAGAAGTTCGTCGCTCTATCCAATTGAGCTAAAGCACCTACCTTAATACTGTATCATTGGATCAAATTTTTGTAAACCTATTTATTGACTTCTCACGAAATCATGATAACATTTTTTTGAGAAAGGAAAGCAAGATGTTAAATGATCTTCGTATTATCCAGAAGGACGATCTCGGAGATCCGAGACGGCAAGGGCGAAGCCGAGGCGATCTTGTTTTTACAGATTATGATCTTGTGCCCTTGAAAAATAAAATAAAAATATACAAAGATTTTTCAAATTGTCCGTATAAATTCAAATTTATAATTTATGTGGATTATAAAACAGATTTTACTGAAAAACATAAATTTATTAGAGAAAACTTTTCTGACAAAATAAATAGTAATGAAATTGCAATATGTTATACTTCAAATTTTACAACTAAATATAACTATATTCCGATGACAAGTTGGATTCTTGCTCATCGGATAGTGCATGGTTTACAGATGCAAATTAAACCACAAGAAGACAAATTGTTTAACCGAATAAATGGTATAATTCCTGCTTTTTCATCAGAAAAAGAATTTAATAATGGCTCTTTATCAGCCTGCGAGCAAATTCTTTTTCCTGTGAATATTCTTTTTACGATGCGTTCTGCGCGATTCGCAAGTATTCATAATACTTTAGATGTGTTTGCCGAAGCACTGGCTCAGTATATAATTTGTGGTTTTGTAAAATTTAATAGAATTGAAAATTGGGATATGAAACGTTTTGATTTGTTAAGTAACTGGTTTGATAAAAAATTTACATTTTATCGTCAATATGACGGTATGTTGATTACAAAATCACCAATATCAATACTTTGCGAAAAAGCCATTTTATGGATTAACTCTCTATCTTCTGAAGAAAAACACAAAGTCAATGAATTAATTGAGAAATGTGAGAAAGAAACCAATCAATCATGCAAAGAAATTCTTGATTCACAACTTGGAAAATGATATTTTTCTGAGATCTGAAAAGGAAATTTTTATGACAATGCGTCCAGCACCACCGCGTCCAAATGGAATGCCTCCTCTTCAAAATTATTATAAAACAGATTTTTCAAGATCTGAAATTTTTGGATATGTTAAATTTGTAGTTCTTTTGATATTTTTGTTCTTTCTAGCTTTATATTTTATAAATAAATGATGCGCAAATTTATAAAAATTTTAGAAGCAACCGATGTTCTTGATAGAACACCAACCAATGATCTTCCTCCTGTTAAATCGCCACCCAGAAAAAAAGAATACGAACCAAAATCTGGTATTTATTGGATAAAGGGAACACTTTTAATTCGAATAACTGGTAGCACAAATGAGATTTCAAATCTCAGTGGTCAAGTTTTTTTAATGAATCCAGAAGATTTTGGATTTTCGACCGAAGACGTGATGGATTATTTAAAATCACATACCAAAATTCAAGATGAATATTCTGCCGTTGCGGAATATAAAAAATATCTTGATGGAAAAGCAGGCGATCTATCAAGTAATAGCGCCGCTCTATGGAAATCTTCTAAACTTGGTTATCAAATGTTACTCGAAAATGGTTGGGCATGGGTAAATTATAAACCTCCATCATTGACACATTTTGCTGTTACAAAAGAAGCCGCAAAATATCAAATTCCGGCTGCTGCAAATTTTTTATCCTTATCACAAATAGATACTATTCTTGTGACGATTATAAACACCTTTGTAGAAGTTTTAGACAAATATCCACATATGAGCACCAACAAAACTTTTAGGTTTTCAAAAAATGATTATAAAAGTTTTATGGCTGCTTTTGGTGGTGCTCTTGATTTTGCCAATGGAAAAGAACCTCCTCAATCAAACTATCTTTATGCTTTAGGATATATCAACAACAATCATCAAACTCCTTATTCTTTTCAACCCCGTCAGATAAACGCCAAAACACCCAACGGTTATCGCAAGAGATATGCAATCACGTTATCCAACAAGCCTCTCCAACCTTCTGAAGGGCAATATTTAATGAGGATTGCTACGAGCGTAGGATTGCGTCCCGGTATGCAAATGATTTCTTCAAAAAAACTAGATACGACGAGTGTTTATAGTGATCGTTATTTTTACATCAAACCAGATGAAATAGAAGTAATGATTGATGGAAAATGGAAAGAATTAAATGCACAGGGCACCGATTCGAACGGTTAAAGCCCAGCATCAGATAAATAAATAATCTTTAATTGGATATTGTAACATGCCAAAGTACCTTGTGGAGATGGATAAATCTCTAATATCTGTTTTAAAAAACAGCGGATCTATCAAAGTAGTTGAAACTCAAGAATCAGACTATGAAGATGCTCCACCACCAGAAGAGATCAAACCAAAGACAGTTCTTAGCGACTACAAGCGCAAGTCTGTCCAAGGGCTTTATCACTATGACCATTTCGAACATCCGGATGGAAGCTTTATCCAGAGTCGTCATGGACCAGAAAAATATTATGTCCATCAGGACGCCAAAGGTAATCGTAAAAAATTTACTGATTTTCATAAAATGAAAGATCATGTGATTGCATCTCACGCTAATAATCAAGATCTCAAATCAGAAAGTCTTGTAAAAATGCGTTGGAAAGAAATAATATCAGAATCGCCCATATCGGATTTTGGTACATTCGGTGATATGGATAAAGAAGGTTCTTTTCGTTCTGATGATCTTCGCGCATTAAAAAATCCAAAATGGCAAGAAAAAGTATTTAAGGCATTTTCCAAAACGCCATTTAATTTTAATGTTTATGTGTATAACGGAGAAGAAGGAAACGCTCCGGTTGGGAAATTAGGACATAGTAATGTAAAAGTAAATGATTTAAGTAATCTTAAAGATTATGTTGGTATTCAGCCAATTAATGTTATTAAGAATATTATTGGAAAAATTCCACCAAATACAAATGATAGTATTAATGTTTTATTGGTAGAAAATGAAGGCAGTGAACGTCTTCCTTTAACACCTTGGATTTTAGCACATAGAATTTCCCATGCTATTTTTTATGCCGGACAACCACAAGTTTTGTGGTCTGATGATACATCAACCCAAAAACTTAAGTTCTCTACTAATTATTTAGATCGTGTGTATAAATATTTGATAAATCACGTTCAAAATATTATGATGTATAAAAGACAAAATTATGCTACTAATGTAAAAAATGTAGCAAAACTTATTGGTACTTTTCGCAGTGCCAGAACCGGAAATCTTTCCAATCCAGGAGAATTTCTGGTTGAAATGATGGCACAATATCTTGTTCAAGGATCTGTTAAATTTAATCGTCCTATTATTGATGATGAAAAACTAACTCCGCCTCTCGATCCATCGATTGATAAAGATATGTTAAATTTTGCTCGTCGTTGTAATATACGTTATGATGATATCGATGACGCCAAACATGCGTTTGTGACAAAAATAATGGATTTGAAAAAACCAAATAAAGGATGGCCACAAAAACCATCATTTAGTTATGTCGCATATAAAGATGGTGTTGCTATGAAAACTTCTTCAAAAGAAAATAAAGCAAAAGATGAAGCCAACGGATATGAAGTAAAAGAAATATCCCCATCAAAATCAGATATTAAAAAATGGAAAACTTATCAAGAACTTCCGGCTAAAATTGAGGCAATCTATGATAACTGGAAAAAACAAGGCTGGTTGGAATCCCCAAACAGAACAGATCAACTTCATAAATTACTCGATTCCGTTGAAATTTCTATCAATATAGCTATAAAAGATATTCTCGAAAATTGCGTTGGAAAATGTTTGGTTCTTTGATTAAAAAATAGTTGACAACCAAACCAGATAACCGGGAAACAGGGAGAAGGATAACCTCTCCCTGTTTTTCATTTCACAAAAAAGCCGCAAATTCCTTTCTTACCATTACATGCTGAAAAACTATGGTTGCACGAGATGATTTTGAAATAACGCATAATTGTTGTTGACAACCAAACCAGATTCCATTATACACAATCTCATACAGTCTACACCGTTGGTACCACACTCGTGACCAAGTGCAACGGTGATTATCTCTCTGAATAGAGGGGCGGGAAGTGGTCATAAAGTTTGGTAAAATAGCTGGTACCTATTTTAACCGAAATTTTCTTCCGGACTTGTTTTACTACCCCCAGAGGGACGTTGTTGTCGTAAACAACGTCCCTCTGGTTTTATACGGATACCCCAAACGGGAAGACAGGTGCCACGACTCTGTGGTATAGCCAGTCTTCCCGTTTACTATTTTTCAATTGACAAAAATGATTTTTATGATAATTTTTATTTATGGCAAGTAATCTTCGTAGTGAGAATGCAAAATATACTTTTCGCTTTATGGGCAAACAAGGAAATTTTTATGCTTATCGTGCCCCCATTTGGAATACTGTAAACCGCAAATCTCTCGATGCTCAACAATTTGAAGCAGAATTGGTGGAATGGTTTTTTAATAACGCCAAAGAAATTCGCATCAGTTCTTTCAAAGAAGTGGATGGGTATTATTCCATGCCACATGCATTTAATGATGCAAAGTCTATTTGCGTTCTTCTAGAAGAAAACGAAATTATTTCTTTTGAACAAAATTTTAATATTAGTCGATCTGGATTATTTGCAATATGAAAATCCATGAAATATTGGCACAGCCAGTCAATACGATGATATTCAGAAATTTATTGAAGATTTTGGAGGATTGAAAAGTGTCAAAAAGTGAAGAAGCAATAAAAAATCTTTTTAACAGAAGATGTAACGCTCTTGAAGATGATAATGCGCGTCTTGTTGCTTTGCGTGCAATGACTGATGCTGTAAAATTCCTCGATGTCAATTCATTTCCCGTAGAACCATATTTAATGATGTCTGAAGAAGGATTGGTTATGATGCAGTGGCAAACATATACATCAGGATTTTTGGTTTTATTTGTCGGTGATGGTTCTGTGTCATATTCAACTAGCGATCAAACATATTCAAGTAATATGTGTGAATGTAAATTGAATGATAAAATTATCATTGATAAAATTTTAGAATATATTAAGAATGGTTGCTGATTTATGGAATTAAATATGGTGGAAAAATGATAAAAGATTTACCTATAGATAAGGTAACGGTGACTATCATTCCAGAAAGGAAGTGGTATTTTGTAAGTTATAATTATAGCTACGATCCAAATCTTCATCGTTGGCTTGAAGATAATTTTGGATCTGGTGTATGCGAAAATGCAAAATGGAAATATACTCTTTCCGGCTTTATATTTGAAAATAAAGAAGATGCCGCTTTGTTTAAAATATTTTGGCAAAAATAATCACACTATGGCAATGATTTCAAATAATCAAGATGTAATAATAAAAACCGATCCTTCTATTTTTATTGAAGAGCATAAGCTTAATTTTGAAAATGATAAAACAGATATTTTAAGCTGGATTTCTCAAAATTTTATAAAAGATGTGGGTATTTGTATTGAAAAAAAAATAACTGATCCTTATGCTTTTATTGTTGAACATAGCAGTGAAATGCCGCTTTGTTTAAAATATTTTGGGGGGGGTAATCACAATAAGATTTATCCTTGATAAAATCATAAATAAATTTATGAATAATAATTTACAACACATTTTTGAAGAATATGGTTCCACTGAGATAATAAAATTATCTCGATTAGACGAATTAACTATTAAAGATATAAAAAATGTTATCGATCCAAATGATCTTCCTCATAAAGATTATGAACCTTTATTAAAAGATGTGATTTGGCAAGGAGCAAAAAACGATATCTGTAAATGGTTAGTCATGAATAATATGAACGGTTGGAATGTATATTTGCGTTTTGTTAGTTGGAATGAACAGCTTTATGATACTTCCACAAATGCTAGAGATGTATCAAATCTTTTAATGTGGTCATCAGATGTGCAAATGTATTGTGCATGTCCATCGTACACGTACCATGGTTACCGATTCGTGGATTTTGCCTTGGGTTGTGGACTTGTTCCAGAGACAAGATTTCCTAAAGTTCGCAACCCAAGGTTGCTAGGAATCGGATGCAAGCACATCCGTAGATTGTATAGAGTAATAGAGTTTCAACGAGGTTTCATTGCTGGCGCAATTAAAAAACAACGCGCTTCTCTTGGTATTACATATTCTAAGAAATAGTTTTTTTAATTTTTCTACGTCCTATATTTTTAAGAATCACGTTTCCAACAACTGAATCTGAAATTATTGGTTGCTTTGTATATTGTATAAAGCCATGAAATTTTTTCAAGATATTGACGTTGTATTGACTGCAATTTGGATCATATGTCGAGGAATGTTTTGTTCCTTTGTTAAGTTTTGTATTTCTCTGCCAAATAAAATTTATAAAAATTTCAGAAAAAGTTTGACATAAAATAGTTCTGTGATATCTTCTGAATATCAGAAAGGAGATTTCACATGAATACCGAAGAAGAACGTAGCATTTTCCTGATTCCGGATACGAATCTTGGAAAATTTGAAGCTGCTTGTGCCAAGCTGTCTCGTAAGGCAGTTAAGCTTGGCTGTTCAGAAATCAAACCTTTGATTTTTGGTTATCAGATTCAGAAGCTGAATGATGGACACGATCATAAGCTTTATGAAGTATATCTGACATGTGACACGCCCAAGGTGGATGGTTATACTTTTGTTGCTCGTTTGGATCACACCAATGAGACGGGTAACATCATTCGTTTGGTGCCAAATCTCTCGATTACACTTCCTGAAAAGTATCAGTCTTGTGCGCCGCATTGTGACCATTGCAATCTCAATCGCAAGCGCCGTGATACATTTGTGTTGCGTTGCGATGAAACTGGAGATTTCAAGCAAGTTGGATCTTCGTGTTTGATTGATTTCTTTGGTCATGACCCTCTTAAGATCGCTCGTTTGGCTGAATTGCTGGGTTATGCTTATGAAGCAGGACGTGGTTATGAGACCTTTACTGGCGGTAGTTTGAATGATTATCGTTGGGTGAATGTTGAAGAATTTTGTGTTTTGACTGCATATGCCATTCGTAATTACGGCTGGGTGAGTGGCAAGGCGGCTTATGAAAATTCTTCTCTTTTGGCAACACGCAAGATTGCTTTGGATTGGTATTGTCGTGGCAGTGGCTACGTGGTTGCCACGGACGAAGATAAGGCATTGGCAAGCGAGGCATTGGCTTGGGCGGCATCTTTGAGGGACAGGGATGATGTCAATGAATATGAGAGCAATATTCGTGTGATTGCCGAATCTCAGATGATTGAGGTTCGTAGTTGTGGTTTGGCGGCGAGCATTGTTGGAGTATTTTTTAAGAATCGGCAACGCGAGATTGAACGTGCTGCCAAGGCTCTTGCAACCAAGGACAGCAATTACGTTGGAACGGTTGGAGAAAAGCTAAAAGATTTGGTTGTTACTATTACTGGTACTAATGTTGTTAATAATAATTTTGGCACCAGTTTTGTTTACCGGATGCTTAGTTCGGAGGGGGATGTGTTGACTTGGTTTGCTTCCAAGACCGTTCCTTTTGTGGAGGGTGCTTCTTATAGGCTTTCTGGTACGGTTAAGGGGCATCAAGAATATCGTGGTGTGAAGCAAACGGTGGTAACACGATGCAAACTTTGTTAATTCCGGATGGATTAATCATTGATGCAGACGGAAATCAATGTTGGTATTTAAATGGTAAATTACATAGAGTTGACGGACCAGCGGTTATTTGGGCAGATGGTAGACAAGAATGGTGTATAAATGGAGAATATCATCGTGAGGATGGACCAGCAGTTATTTATCCAACTGGATATCGAGTATGGTTTATAAATGGCAAGTTACATCGAGATGATGGACCTGCTGTTATTCGCGAAAATGGTAGTCAAGAATGGTGGTTAAATGACAAACGTCATCGTGTTGATGGACCAGCTATTATTCGTGCAAATGGAACCCAATCATGGTGGTTAAATGATAAAAGACATCGCGCAGATGGACCGGCTATTATTCATGCAAATGGAACAAAAGAATGGTGGATAAATGGAAATAGAATATCCGATGAATATATAAAAGAATGGCAAAATAAATATAATATTACAACTAATCATGAAAATTGGAATGATAGAGATAAAATATTATTTAATTTGCGATTCTCTTAAAAATAAAAAAATGAAAAACGGATTAATCATTGATGCAGACGGAAATCAACGTTGGTATTTAAATGGAAAATATCATCGCGTTGATGGTCCAGCTATTATCCACACAGATGGAACCCAATCATGGTGGTTAAATGGTAAATTGCATCGAGTTGATGGACCAGCAATTATTTTCGCAAATGGTGACAAAGCATGGTATTTAAATGGTAAATGCCATCGCGAAGATAGACCTGCTGTTATTAGCATAAATGGATATCAAGAATATTGGATAAATGGAAATGAAATATCCAATGAAGATATAATAGAATGGCAAGAGCAATATAATATTCCAACTAATCATGAAAATTGGAATGATAGAGATAAAATGTTATTTAAATTGCATTTCTCTTAAAATAAAAAATGAAAAACGGATTAGTTATCCATCCAAATGGAGATCAGGTATGGTGGTGCAATGATAAATTGCATCGCGAAAATGGACCAGCCATTATTTGGGCAGATGGTACTCAAAAATGGTATGTAAATGGAAAATTGCATCGCGAAAATGGACCGGCTATTATTTGCGCAGATGGAAGTAATTATTGGTATTTGCATGGAAATTTTCATCGTGAAGATGGACCAGCCATTATTTACGCAAATGGAGATCAAACATGGTGGCAAAATGACAAATTACATCGCGTTGATGGACCAGCAATTATTAAGGCAGATAGAAAACAAAAATGGTATTTGAATGGAAATAAAATATTCGATGAAGAAATAAAAGAATGGCAAAATCAATATAATATTCCAACTAATCATGAAAAATGGAATGATAGAGATAAAATGTTATTCAAATTGCAGTTCTGTTAATATAAAAAATGAAAAACAAATTAATCACCCATTCAAATGGAGATCGGGTATGGTATGTAAATGGAATATATCATCGCGAGGATGGACCAGCAGTTATTAAGGCAGATGGTACTCAACATTGGTGGTTAAATGGCAAACGCCATCGAGTTGATGGACCAGCGATTGATTATTCAAATGGAACACAAGAATATTGGATAAACGGAAAATTGCATCGTGAATATGGACCCGCGATTATTTATCCAGATGGAACACAAGAATATTGGATAAATTACAAACGTCATCGTGTTGATGGTCCAGCAATTATCCAAGCGGATGGATATCAAGAATGGTGGATAAACGGAAAATTACATCGCGAAGATGGACCTGCTATTATTTATGCAAATGGAGATCAAGAATGGTATTTGAATGGTAAAAGGCATAGCGAAGATGGACCAGCAGTTATTGAATCAAATGGAACACAACATTGGTATTTGAATGGTAAAAGGCATAGCGAAGATGGACCAGCAGTTATTGAATCAAATGGAACACAACATTGGTATTTAAATGGTAAAAGGCATCGCCTTGATGGACCAGCAATTATTAAGGCAGATAGAAAACAAAAATGGTATTTGAATGGAAATAAAATATTCGATGAAGAAATAAAA
>Ga0116231_10007595_pt1 | contig 19699 bp, 15 predicted proteins | sample S1TSphgellanicum_2_FD_89695 | JGI IMG/M metagenome (GOLD analysis project Ga0116231, IMG submission 89695) | Host-associated microbial communities from peat moss isolated from Minnesota, USA - S1T2_Fd - Sphagnum magellanicum MG | ecosystem: Host-associated > Plants > Peat moss > Unclassified...
ACGTGCGCGCGGACGGCTTCTTCCCGATCCTGCGATCCGCGCGCGACGATCGTTCCGTCGGCTGCGGCGATCGTACTCTTTCCGCAATAGAGCACGCTGCGCGCTTCGGTTCCGCATTTGTTGGCGGCGACGATCGGCACGCCGTTTTCGCGGGCGCGCACGGCGATCATCAGATCGGCTTGAATGTTCTCGAGCACCGCCGGGTCGCGGCCGCTCGTCACCCACGCGGTGGGCATCACGAGAATCTCCGCACCGCGATCGACGAGCGTGCTCGCGATCGTCGGGATGCGCCCGTCGGCGCACACGAAGACGCCCAGGCGGCCGACCGGTGTATCGACCGGCTGCAGGGCGTTACCGCGCGCGAACCAGCGTTCGTCGAAGTGCCAGAGGAAGCACTTATCGGCACTCCCGATGACGCCGTCCGCGCTTACCACCAAGCCCGAGTTGAAAAACCGCTCGCCGGCGAAGCGGCCCCCGCCGATCACGATCACCGCCTTCGTGTGCGCGCAAATTTTAATGAGATCGTGCAGCGCAGCGGCGAGAATTTGCGGGTCGACGGGCTCCTCGCCGATAACATAGGCCGGGATCGTTCCTTCGGGGACAACCACGAGGTTCGTGTGATCCTCGGCGGCGTCCGCGATGCGTGCGCGAATGCCGGGCCAGCGCCCGGAGAACGCGGCGCGATCGTGCGCGTGAAGCTGGACGGCGGCGACGGCGATCTGACGAGCGCTCACGATGGGACGACCTTTCTTCTCGAACGTCTTTGGAGCATCGCGATGAAACGATTCTTTGCGTGTCTTTCGCTCGTCGCGCTCGCCACGACCTCGGCGACCGCGAGCACGACGTCCGCGCCGGCCAAGAAGCCGGCGCCGCACGCGCCGAAACGCGCCGCGGTGCGGCGTTCCATCCCGGCCCCGGCCGATGAGTACTTCGGCAAGTTGAAGATGAGCATTCTCGGGATCCGCAATACGATCAACGACATCGGTGCGAACATCGACGTCGATGCCTCGCGTGCGCCGGGGCTGATGGGCAAAGCGGATTTCGCCGAAGATGCGATGCACGATTGGGAACGCCACTATCCCACCGACTCGTGGCTGCCCAAGACGATTTTCGCGCTCGAACGCATGTATGCGAAGATCGACTCCGACGACGGCCGCCGGCGTGCGATGGCTGCGATGACCTGGCTCGTGCACGATTATCCGAACACCTGGTACGGCAAGACCGGCCGGACGGAGATCGCCGAGCATCGCGTCGGACACCCGGTCGCCGCGGTGCCGACGTCCGCCGAAAATGCGGCACCGAACGATCTCAAAGCCGCTCTCCCGAACTACGGCAATCCGAACGGCACCGCGAACCTCAGCGCCGGCAACGGGGGGCCCGCCGCTACGCCGGTTCCCAACCCGATCGCGACCCCGCACTGACGCGAACTCCAGCCGTAGGAAAGAGAAGAGCCCCCGCTTTCGCGGGGGCTCTTTTTGTCCAGATCGCCGAGGCGATTAGAACTTGACGCCGAGGCCCAGGTAGGCGCCTTGGTGGCTCGCATCGGAAGGCGAGAGTTGCTTACCCTTGATTTGGTCACCCAGGTAACCGAAGTCGAGGAACAAGCCGAGCGGATCCTTCGCACCGAAGGTCAGCGTACCGCCGACTTGATACTTGAGGAAGCGCTGTTGGAACTCTTCCGTCGATCCCGCGAGACCCGTCGCCGAGGTGTAGGCGTCGGTCGGGAACGTGAAGTTGCCTTGGATGCTCGGGTAGTACCAAACGCTGCCGTAGACCGAGAACACCTGATCGAGGTCAGGGAGCTTTTCAGCGCCGAAGCCGAAGCCGTTTTGCGCCGGGTAGCCGTAGTTCTCTTCACGGTGCAGGTAACCCACGCCGATGTAGAGTCGCGGATCCGCGATCTTGATCGCGAAGCGGCCGTCGAAGTCTTGGTCACGTGCCGTGAAGCCCGGGACGTAGGTCTGCGAATAGCCGCCGATGACGGTGACGCAGCCCGGATCGCCGGGGCACGCGCCGCCATACGAGTTATGCGGATACTGGTACTGGCGGAAGTCGCCTTCGACCATCCAGGGGAGGCCGAACGCCGGGAATTCGATCGCGCCACGGAAGGCGTACGAGCTGCCCGTGCCGGTGTTCCCGGGGCTGAACTCATTGTAGACTTTCGGGCTGAAGATGTAGTCGCCGGCCACGAAGTGTTCGTACACGATGGGCTTCTTCGTGGGTGCAGGCGTCGGGGCCAACGTCGGGACCGGGGTCGGAGCCATCGTCGGCGGCGCGGTCGGGGGCGGGGTCGGCGGCGCAGTCGGGGCCGGCGCCGGGATGTACCGGACGACGACGAGTTTGCGCTCGGGAACCCACTGGACGTAGGCGCCCATGCCTTCGCTGATGACGCGAACCGGAACGACGACGGTGCCCTTGTAGATCTCGGGCGGAACGTCGAGCGGACGGCTCTCGCCGTTGATGACGACCTCCGGCTTGCCGACGGTCACTTTGACGTCGGAACCGGGTTTCGAAACATCGACGGTTTTCGAGGCGGGATCGTAGGAAACCGTCGCGCCCATTTGTTCGAACATGGAACGCAGCGGAATGAGAATGGTATTGCCGCGTACGAGTGCGGAAAGAACGCGGTTGGCCTTCAGACGATCGGGTTTCGAATAAACGTGGTGATCGTTGAAGAGGATCGGCACTTCGCCCGACGGCGGTGCGCCGAAGTCAGCGGGCGGCATCATTGCGGCCTGTGCGATCGTCGTGGCGTGAGCGTTGCCGATGTTTCCGCTCGCCGCCGTCGTCTGCGCACTGACCGACGATAGCCCGAATCCCACGACGCAGAGCGTCGCGAGCATCCCGGTGCTCAGTCGTTTCAAGTGTATCTCCCTGGCTAAGGTGTTGTGATTGAAAGGGGGCCTGGCCGCTTTCGCAGCCGCGGTCGCTATACCCAGTCTTTACCTAGATTAATCACGGTTAAGGCCAGGATGAGAGCAACCCAGTGCTTCTTGACCCCTATAACGAGGGATAGCAAGCAAGGGTTCCAGTTTGGTTAACATTTGTCCGGAACCGGTCGAATCCAAACCGGCGTCGGAGGGAACGTGGACGACGGGATCGTGGTCGTCGGGGGCGGTGTCAGCGGGCTGACCGCCGCCGCCCTCCTGGCCAAGGCCGGGCGGCGCGTCATCGTCGTCGAGGCGCACAACGTCCCCGGCGGCTGCGCCGGGTTCTATCAACGTGCGGGGTACCGGTTCGACGTCGGGGCCACGCTGGCCGGCGGCTTCGGGCCGCGCGGGGTCCATCGCCGGATTTTCGCCTTGCTCGGCGTCGGGCTCGAGGCCCAGCCGGCCGACCCCGCCATGGCCGTGCGGATCGGCGATCGCGAGATCCTGCGCTACGGGTCCGTGCGCTGGAAGGACGAACGCCGCCGTGCTTTCGGCGAAGCGGCGGAACCGTTCTGGCTCGCGCAGGAGCGCATCGCGGACCTCGCCTGGTCGTTTGCGGACGGTTGGCCTGCCTTGCCGTCGGATCTTCCGGGCGCACTCGCGTTCGGGGGAGCGGCCCTGCGGCCCGCCCACCTCGGCCTCGTTCGTACGCTCGGGCGCACGGTCGCCGATTTGTATCCGCCGGGTGCGAGTACGCTCTTACGGACGTTCGTCGATGCGCAGCTGCTGATCACGGCGCAGGCATCGGCGCAGGAAGCCGATCTTGCCTACGGCGCGACCGCCCTCGATCTCGCCCGCGACGGGACGTTTCATCTGCCGGGCGGGATCGCCGCGATCGCGATCGCCCTCGCGCGCGCCGTCCGGCGGGCGGGCGGGTCGATCCGGTACGGCCGGCAAGTGACGGAGATCCTCGTCGCGCGCGGCGCCGCGTGCGGCGTCCGGCTCGACGACGGCAGCACCCTCGCGGCCAAGACCGTGATCGCCGCGCTGCCGGTGCAAAACGTCGTCGCCCTGCTGGGCGCGCAGAGCACGCCCGCCGCGCTTCGCGTGCTGCGGGCCCGCAGTGCGGCGCTGCCGCAGCGCTGGGGGGCGTTCACGGCCTATCTCGGACTGCCGCCGCGAACGATCCCGGACGACGCCGTTCTGCACCACCAACTCGTCACGGCGCCGGGCGCGCCGCTCGGCGAAGGGAACTCCGTCTTCGTTTCCTTCTCGCCGCCGGACGATGCGACGCGCGCGCGTGACGGCGGCCGCGCCGTCACGCTCTCGACGCACACCGATGTCGCGCGCTGGGAGCGCGCGGCGGCGCGCGGTGAGCTCGCGCAAATGACCGCGGACTACGGGGGCCGGCTGCGCGCCGCGTTCGAACGTATCGCGCCGGGCGCGTGGGCGCGGGCGCGCGTGGCCGAATTCGGGACGCCGTTCACGTTTGCGCGGTATACGGGCCGCTGGCGCGGCTTGTGCGGCGGCGTCCCGCAGACGCCGGAGCACGCGAATCTGCGCGCCCTCTCACACGCGAGCGGCATTCCCGGCCTCGTCCTCGCGGGCGATACGATCTTCCCTGGCCAGAGCACCGTCGGCGCCTCGCTCAGCGGAATCGCCGCGGCTAGGTCAGTTTTTCCTCGATCCGTTCGAGAAATTTCGGCCGTTCCGTGATGTAACGCTCGTGCGTTCCTTCGGCGATTTTCTCGCGTTCGTCGAAGGCGGAGAAGGCGAACTCGACCCGCCGCCCGTCGGTCTTGATGACCTCGACTTCGATGCGGATGATCAGGCCGACGGGGGTCGGTGCGATGTGCGCGAGATCGACGAAGGTACCGAGACTGACCTCACCGTCGTTCATCGTCGGGCGGATGCACTGGATGGCCGCGTCCTCGACGAACTGCAAGAGCATGGGCGTCGAGAGGACATCGACGCCTTTGTTGCCGGCCTTCTCGGCCGTCATCCACTCCTCGACGCGGGTCTGACTCTCATAGGTTCGACCGATGTCGAGTTTCGCGGGCATGACGAAGAGACGATACGCGAGGCAACCGCGTGAATCATTTCGCGGTCCGAGGCGTAAGTAAGGCGAGTTCCGCCCGGGGAGATGCCCCCGGCGAATTCGCCAGCTTCGTCCGAGACTGGGAAGATATAAAGGAGACCAATGGGAACGAACGTTCGCGCCCGCGTCATCATGACGGCCGGGGTCGCCGTTTTGAGCGCGTGCAGTCATGGCGCTGCCCAGCAAGGGCAACCGCCGTCGGCGGTCGAGATCGCGCCGGCCTCGCGGGGCAATATCGCGACATATGTCGTTCTCGATGGTCAGGTCGCGCCGCAATTCGATGCCACGCTCGCAACCGCGGAAGCCGGGACCGTCGCCGCGGTGTACGTCAACGAAGGCGATCACGTCCGCAAGGGTCAGCTGCTGGTGCAACTCGACGACTCGCAGCTCCAAGCGCAACTGATTCAAGCGAAGGGGCTGGTGGCGCAAGCGCAGGCGACGCTCTCGACGCAGCGGATCCAAGATCCGATCACGCGCACCTCGACCGCGAGCGCCGTGACGACCGCCCAGCAAGCGTTGACCCAGGCCCAAAACGCGCTCCGTGCCGACGTGGCCGCGGAAGCGAACGCGAAGCTCGTCAACGATTCGAATCAGGAACTCGTCAAGCAGGGCTACGTCTCGCAAACGGCGGCGGTTCAGGCGAACGCGCAATACGTTGCCGCGCAGCAGACGACGCTCAGCGCGCGCAACGCCGTGATCGCGGCGCAGGCCGCGCTGGCAACGGCGCGTCGCAACACGCTGCAAACGCAGCAGCAGGCCCAGACGATCGCCGGCGCGGCGGGCAGCCTTGAAAATGCACAAGGCCAAGTCAAACTGTTGGAAGCGCAGATCGCGCAGACGAGAATCGTGGCGCCGTTCGACGGCGTCGTCACGCAGCGGCTGCTCGACCCCGGCGCCTATGCGGGTCCGAGCCAATCGGCGATCCGCGTCTCGCACGTCGGCACGGTGTATCTCAACGTCAACGTTCCCGACGATGATCTCGCCTACGTTCATCCGGGTGCGCGTGCGACGTTCACCTCATCGAGCTTGCCCGGCAAGACGTTTGCCGGTGCGATCTCGGAAGTGAACGCCGTCCCGACCACCGGCACGCTCTCGTATCGCGCGCGCATCACCATGCCGAATCCAGGCGAACTGCTGCGCGGCGGCATGCTCGTTTCGGTGTCGGTCATGAAAGCCGGTCATGACAACGTCGTGATCGTGCCGCGGTCGGCGATCCAGGATGGTCCCAGCGGCGAATCGGTCTTCACGGTTTCGCCGGCCCCCGCTGCCCCCGGCGCGGCCGGGAAGGGCCCGGCTGGTCCGCCCGTGATGATCGCCAAGGAAGTCCCCGTTCGCCTGGGGATCGAGACGGATACGCAGGCAGAGGTCGCCAGCCCGGAGATTAAACCGGGTACCAGCGTGATAACCACCCGGCCGGACGGCTTGCGCGACAAGTCGCCCGTGCTCGCCATGGGAGCCCGATGAACCACCCAATCCGCCGCGTCGCCTCGGGCGTCGCTCTTGTCGCGCTCGTCGTCGCCAGTACGACGCCCGCGATCGTTCGTGCAAAACAACCAGGAGCGGCCGCGACGCCCGCACCGCTCGGGACCGTTGGTCCGGCGCCGACGATCCAGCCGAATGCCGTGATCACGCTGCCGCCCGCGAGTCAACCGACGTCGCTGCCGTACCCGGCGTACGGCACACCCGTCCCGGGCGTCAACGGCGGCGTCGTCACGCCGGGCGTGCCGCAGGTCATCACGCTCGATCAGGCCGTCGCGATCGCGTATGCGAAGTCGCCGGCGCTCGCATCGGCGCGGGCCGCGATTCAGGAAGCCGTCGGTTCGAAGGACGAGACCCAGGCCGGTCTGCTGCCGACGATCGGGGGCAGCGGGTCGACGACGCGCACCCACGATTCGAACGGCACAACGACGACCGGCGCGTCCGGGCCGATCAACGTCACCTCGAACTCGCTCTCCGTTTCGCTGCGCCAACTGATCTTCGACGGCGGCCGTACGGCCGCGGAATTGCGCGCCGCGAAATTTACCCTTGGTGCGAGTTACGACACGTACCGGCGTGCGATGCAGACCGTCGCCTACAACGTCGCCGTCGCGTACTACAACGATCTGGCCGCGCAGCGTGCGACGGCGATCGCGGTGGCGACCGTCAACGTCGATTTGGTGAACGAAAGCCTCGTCGCGGCGCAGATCCGCGCCGGCACGGAAGCCCGTGCCGATCTCGCGACCGCGCAACTCTCGACGGCGCAAGAGCGCGTCACCGTCGTTCGCGATCAGTCGACGGAATTGCAGTCCGAAGCGACGTTCGCAAACGCGATGGGTCTCGATGCGAATACGTTCGTCTTGCCGCGCGACGATACGCCGGTCAACGGCAGCGTCGTCCCCTCGACGATTCCGATCCCGACCTACGACGTCGCGTTCAAGCGTGCGGTTTTGCTGCGTCCGGACGTCGATGCGGTTGCGCAGCAGGTCGCTTCGGCGCGCGAATCGCTGCGCGCGGCGAAACTCGGACTGTTCCCGTCGCTGGCGGGTTCGGCGAGCGAATCGACCGCCTCGGAGAACACGACGGGCGGCGCGTTCGGCAACACCGGGTCGGTCGGCCTCGCACTGACCGTGCCGATCTATGACGGCGGCTTGACGGCCGGCGCGACCAAGGCCGCGCAAGGCGCGCTTTCGCTCGCGGAGGCCAACGAGGAGACGACCGTGCAAGGCGTGCAGCTCAACGTGAAGCAGACGCTGACGGCGCTCGTCTCGGCGCGCCAGGCGATCGACGAAACGCGTGTCGAGCTCGCCGAAGCACAGACGGTCCTGGCGTCGACGCAAGCGCAATTCAAGGCCGGCGTGACGACGCTGCCGCTGTTGCTCAACGCGCAAGTGGGGCTCACGCAAGCGCTCACCGACCAATCGACGGCGGTCTACACGTTGCGCCAAGCCGAGCAGGCGTTCTTGTACGCGGAGGGCGCGAACGGCAGTTCGTGAAGCACCGCCACATGAGGTGCGTGCGGGCGTTGACGGCGCTGCTGCTTGGCGCAGCCGTAGCGAGTTGCAGTAAGGTCGCCGACACGTCGGCGACCGGAACGCAGCCCGGCGCCGAGGCGAATTCGTGGACACGGCCGGGCGTCCTGACCTATGCGGAAGCGCAGGATCCGGCCTTGCTCGATCCGATCTTGGCCGCGTCGGCGCCGACCGGCGATCTCTCGATGCTGATCTACTCGTATGCGGTGCGGTACGACGAGCACGCGAAGCCGGTCCCCGATCTGTTGACCGAAGTTCCGACCGTCGAAAACGGCGACGTCAGCCCGGACGGGTTGACGTTGCGCTACAAGATTCGCCCCAACGCGAAATGGCACGACGGCGTCGCGGTGACGAGCAAAGATCTGTGGTTCACGTGGCAGTGTGTGATGAACCCGCACAACAACGTCGTGACCACCGACGGCTACAAGGACATCGCGTCGATCGACTACAGCGATCCGCACGTCGCCGTGATTCACATGAAGCGGCTCTACGCGCCGTATCTGCAGCAGATCTTCGGCGTGAACGGCAACGCCGCGGTGCTGCCCGAACATCTGCTTGCGAAATACAACGACGACAAAGGCTCGTTCAACCGTGCGCCGTACCAATCGGCCCCGGTCGGCAGCGGCCCGTTCAAGTTCGTTTCGTGGCAGCGCGGTGCGAGCGTGCGGCTCGAAGCCTTTCCCGACTTTTATCTTGGCAAGCCGAAGCTGACCGAGATCGTCTTCAAGATCTTGCCCGACGAAGTGACGATGGCGACCCAGGTGCGCACGCACGAAGTCGATCTCGCGCTGCACGCCGACGGCTCGGCCTGGCCGCAATATCAGAATATCCCGGGCGTGATCGCGAGCGCGCCGCCCGTCTACACCTTCGATCACATCGATTTCAACCTGGCCCGCCCGCTCTTCGCGCACGATCTGCTGCTGCGCCGCGCGCTTGCGACGGCGATCGACCGGCGCGCGATCGTCGCCAAAGTGCTGCACGGTCTGGGGACGCTGACGGACACCGACGAATCGCCGCTGATCGGCCAGGCGTACGATCCGAACACGATGCACGATCGGTTCGATCCGGTGAAGGCGCGCGCGATGCTCGATGCGGACGGGTGGAAACTCGGCCCGAACGGGATTCGCGTGAAGGGCGGCGTTCCGCTGCACTTCCAGATCTCGACCGAATCGGAGAGCGCCGCGTTCCGCGCGATGGAAGTCCTCGTGCAAGAATACTGGCACGCGGTCGGCGCCGATGTCGAGGTGAAGAATTCACCCACGACGCTGATGTTCGACAATACGTCGATCGGCATTTTGCAGGGCGGCCACTACGATACCGCGATCTTTGCCTGGTACGCCGCTGCGGATCCAGACGATTCCGCGATCTACTCGGCCGATAACTTCCCGCCCCGCGGTCAGAACAACATGAAGTGGAACAATCCGCGCGCGACGGCGGCGATGAACGACGCGCTCAAGACCCTCGATTGGCCGCGTCGCAAGCGCGACTACTTCGTCGTGCAAGAAGAGTTCGCGAAAGACGTGCCCTCGATCGTGATCGACTTCCGCAAAGAGCCGATCGCGATGAACAGCGACCTCAAGGGCTTCGATCCCTCGCCGGTGATCTCGCCGTTCTGGGATCCCTGGGACTACTCGATCTGAGTCCAGGAGGCGTCGTGAATCGATTCGTTGCGCCGGCCCTCGCGTTCGCGCTCGCGCTGGCCGCGCCGGGTTCTGCTCAGCCGGCGCGGCACGCCTTTACGGTACCGCACGTGCTGCGCTTCGCGACGGGCGAGGACATCAGTACGCTCAACCCGCATTTCACGAACCAGCTGAGCGTCACGTACCTCTCGGTGCTCACGATGGCGTGGCTGATCAAAGCCGGCCCCCACAACGAGCCCGTCCCCGAACTCGCGACGGTCGTGCCGACACGAGCCAACGGCGGGATCAGTCCTGACGGCCGGACGATCACCTACCATCTGCGTCGCGGCGTGACGTGGTCGGACGGCGTACCGTTCGACGCGGATGATGTCGTGTTCTCGATCAAGACCGTGCAAAATCCGGCCACCAATGAGGCCGGACGCGACGGCTGGGATCTGATCGATCGCGTCGATGAACCGGACAAATCGACGGTGGCGTTGCACCTCAAGCGGCCGTACGCGAGCTCTGTCTATACGTTTTTCTCGTCGCTGGGCGCGAACCCGTGCGTGTTGCCCAAACATCTCTTGGCCGGGCTGTCGACGATCAACGATGCGCCGTACAACGCGCTCCCGGTCGGGATCGGGCCGTTCCGGTATGTGGCCTGGCACCGCGGTGATGCCGTCGAGCTGGAGGCGAATCCGTTCTACTTTCGCGGCCTTCCGAAACTGCAGCGCATCATCTTCAAGATCGTGCCGGATAGCAACAGCGTTCTGACCCAACTGCAGTCGCACGAACTCGATCTGTGGATGCGGATTCCGGCGTCCTATTACGACCGCGTGAAGACGGTTGCGGGCGTCGACGAACAGCGCCAACCGGCGTTCGTCTACGATCACCTCGACTTCAACCTGAGTCATCCGGTCGTGGCCGATCCCGTCGTGCGCCGCGCGCTCCGCTACGCAATCGATCGTGAGTCGATCCGGCTCAAAGTACGGCACGGCCTGGGCATCCTCTCCGAGAACGTGTTCCCGCCGAACCATCCCGACTATCATCCGATCCCGCTCGTCCCGTTCGATCTTGCGCGGGCCCGGACAATGCTCGACGAGGCCGGCTGGACGCCCGGGCCGGACGGAGTCCGCGTCAAAAACGGCGTGCGGCTCGAGCTCGTGCTGGCGCTTGCGAGCGGCTCCCCGGAGGGCGACGCGATCGTGGAGTTGATCCGGCAAACCTGGGCGCAGGCCGGCGTCGCGCTCGACGTGCGGCGTTATCCCGCGAACCTCTTCTTCGCGCTCGCAACGGATCATGGCATCATCAATAGCGGGCTCTTCGATGTCGCGCAGTACGGGTCGTTTCTCGACTCGGGCGGCGATCTCTCGAACTTCTTTTCCTGTGCATCGTCCCCGCCCGCCGGCGAGAACGTGTCGCACTTCTGCGACCCCGCCGCCGAGCGCGCGTTGACGGCGTTCAAAGTGGAGTACGATCCGGCGAAACAAAAGCCATACGATTACACGGTAACCGACCGCGTCGCCGAGCAGGTTCCGCAGATCGTGCTCGGTATACGCGATTCGATCTTCGCCCACAACGGCGATCTGAAGAACTTTCAGCCGACCGCCGTCGGGGCGTTCGACGACATGATGGAGGTCGATATCTGATGCGCTATCAAGCACTCGCAGCAGCGCTCGCGTGCGGGCTGATCGCGGCCGGCTGCAGTAAGGTCGAGCAAGCCGGAACCGCCGGCGGGCCGACGGCGGCGGCGAACGCGCCCAACGCGTTCACGATCCCGCACACGCTGCGCATCGGCGACAATCTGGATATCACCACCCTCAACACCCACCTCGGAAGCGCGATCTCGCTTTCGAACATTTCGTCGTTGACGGCGGCGTGGCTCTTGAAGTCGGACATCCACAACAACCCGGTTCCGGAGCTTGCAACCGTCGTGCCGTCGCAAGCGAACGGCGGGATATCAAAAGACGGACTCACGATTACGTGGCACCTGCGGCGGGGTGTGAAATGGTCCGACGGCGCGCCCTTCGACGCCGATGACGTGGTCTTCTCGACCAACGCGGTGCTGAACAAGGCGAACAACGAAGTTTCGCGCGACGGCTGGGATCTCATTAGCAAGATCGACGAGCCGGACAAGTTTACGGTGGTCTACCACCTGCGCAAGCGGTACGCTTCGTTCTGGCCGACGTTCTTCGCAACGGGCGGCGCAAACCCGTCGATTTTGCCGAAGCACATCCTCGGAAGTCTTCCCGATATCAACCACGCGCCGTTCAACGCGCTCCCGATCGGCATCGGGCCGTTTCGGATCACGAAGTGGGTTCGCGACGACCGCGTTGAGATGGAGCCGAATCCGTACTACTTCCGCGGCCTGCCGAAACTCCAGCACATCGTCTACCACTTCTTACCGGATCGCAACACGATCCTCACCCAGTTGCAGACCGGCGAGATCGACATGTGGCCGTACGTCGGTACCGGTTACGCCGACCGCGTGAAGGCGATCCCGACCGCGGCCGTCCAGGAGTTTCCCGGCTTTTTCTACGGGCATCTTGATTTCAACATGCAGCACCCGATCTTCCACGATCTCGCTGTGCGGCAGGCGCTGCGCTTTGCGGTCGACCGGGTGACGATCAACCAGAAAGTCAATCACGGCGCGGGGATCGCGTCGACGACCCCGATTTCGCCCGTAAGCCCGGCGTTTACGCCGCTCGCGCTCGAACCGTTCGATCTCGCGCGGGCAAACGCGCTGCTCGACGGCGACGGCTGGAAGCGTGGTGCCGACGGCGTGCGCGTGAAGGGCGGTCAACGCCTCGCGCTCATCCTCGCCGCGGCCGCCGGCAATGCCGACGCCGATGCGCTGATCGAAGAAGTTCGCCGTACGTGGACGCAGATCGGCGTGGCGCTGGAGGTGCGGCACTACGCGCCGGCCTTGTTCTTCGCGCAACCCCAAGAAGGCGGGATCATTTACGGCGGCAAGTTCGACATCGTGTTTTTCTTCTGGCAGCTCGATCCCGTCGGCGATCTCTCGAACTTTCTTGCCTGCGCGAACGTTGCGCCGAACGGTCAGAATGATGACCGCTATTGCAACCCGCAAATGGACGCGGCCCTGCAAGCCGTGAGCGAGACGTACGATCCGGCCGCGCGCCGGGCGAAGGTGGCCGTGACGGTCCGTCTGCTCGACGAACAAGTTCCGCAAATCGTGATGTCGATCCGCGACAGCATTTACGCCTACAACCACGATCTCAAGAACTTCCATCCGAACGGCATCGCGCCGTTCGACGATATGATGAACGTGGATATCTAGCCGGCGTGTTCCCGGCGGCGCGCCGTTGCGAACACGAGATAGGCGAAGAGCGCGCTGCCGGCGAGCGGTAGCGTGCGCAGCGCCGCCCAGACGGGATCGCGCCGTTCGAGTCCGGCGGCGCGTTGTTCCGCAGCCCAGACGTCGCTCGCATCAAGGTCCGGCGGAACATGGAAATCCCTTGCGAGCGTGTCGGGCCAGGTCGGGGCGGGATGCGCTCGCGCAAGCGGGATGACGATCGCCAGGAGCACGAGCAGCGCGAGCGTCCCGGCGAACGCGGCCCGGCGCGTCCCGGCGACGATCGCGAACGCGAGCGATACGGCGAGCGCAAGCAGCGCGTTCTGCGGCTCTTGCGGCGGACGTTGTGCGAAGCCGAGCCAGTCCACGAGGCCGAGCACGGTTGCGCACGCGGCGAGCGCGAGCCAAACGCCGCGCGTGCGGACGGCGAGCACGATGGCGGGCACGATCAGCACCACGAAATCGTGCTCGTGAAAGAATGGGATCGCAAGTGGAAGCGTCGCGAGCGCGACGAGCGTCGCATCGAGCGGCCCGAGGCGCCCGCGGACGATCCCCGCGACTGCGGCGATCGCGGCGATCGCCGCAACGGCAAGTCCGAGCGCGCGCGCGAGGGCTCGCGGCGCGCCGAGTCCGTACGCGATCGCCGCCGGCGTCTGCTGGATGAGGATCATCCCTTCGGCGGCGCCGTGTCGCGCGAGGCGGGCGAGATAGTCGGTCCACGCACCGGTGCCCAGGCACGCGAAACCGATCGCGAAGAACGCGATCCCGGCGCCGATTGCGATCCCGAGATCGCGGCGCGTGCGCATGCGCGCAACGAGCGCGATCACGAGATTCGGCTGCACCGCGCCGAGCAGCATCGCCGCTGCCGCCGGGATCGTCGCGCGACGGTCGAGCGCGACGATCGCGAGCGCGATCCCCGCCGCGGAAACCAGCGCGATTTGCCCGAGTGCGAGATCGGAGAGCCCGGGCCCGCACAGCGTCGCGAGCACAAATGCGGCGACCAGCACGAGCGGATCGCGCGGTGCCCGCGCGAGGAAGAAACTCGCCAATACGAGCCCGGCGAGTGCCGCCGCGAGCACGCCGCTCCACACGCGCTCGGCGACCGGTTGCGGGAGGTGTGCCAGCGCGCCGAAGAACGAGAGCACCGGCGGCGGGCCGACGAAGGGCAACAGCTCGTCGCGTGTCGCTACGACGCCGTCGATCGTGCGTTCCGTGCGCCAAATGAGCCGCGAATACGGATCGCTTCCATCGTCCCACGTGCGGCCGGCGGAATAATAGGCTTCGAAATCGCGGTCGCTCGGCCCGGGCGTCCGCGGCGGATGCAGCGCGAACGCGAGCGCAATCGTCACGAGCGCCGCGAGTGCGGTGAGGTTACGCAGGCGCAGTATAGATCGCCAGTCGCTCGGCCAGCCCGTCGTTGCCCATCACGTAGCCGAGGCCGCCCGGGAAGCGGATCTCGTAGACGATCGAGTACATGAGTTGCCCCGGTCCGCCGACCGCCTCCGTGTAACGCCGGTCGAGCGCGCGCATCATCTTGCCGATCGCGATCTCACCCGGAATCAACCGGAAATCGCCGAAGTTGCGCGGGGCAAGCGGCGGGACCTTATCCGTCTTCGGGATGTAGAACTCCGCGCCGGTGAGGACGTCCTTGCGGTAGACGACGCTCAGCAATCGACGTCCGCTACCGGTGCGGACGGCGTACGTGTGCCAGCCCTTGCCGGGAAACGGGTAGCCCGTTCCGAGCGCAAATTCGACCTCGGCGCGGGTCGTCTTACCGATCTGAAACGACTGCGTCTCGTTGAAGAGGACGACGGGCCGGTCGATCGGCGGCGGCGGCACGATCGGATCCTTGCGCGCGCCGAGTGCGATCGACGCCAAGATCTCGACGGCGCGAATCGTCGCGAAATCGGGCGGCGGCTTCGCGTCGCTCATCGCTGCAGATAGGTCGCAAACGCGCCGAAGCCGGCGACGAAGATCGTTCCAAAATAGGCCAGCGCGACCGTCCCGCGCACGCGGGGCGCAAGCGCCGCGACGCGCGGATCCACGTAGCCGCGGAGGACGGCGCGAATTCGCGGGATCGTTGCGAGCGCGATGATGATCAGGAACATGATGCTGATCGGCCCGAAGCTGTGGAATGCGAAGAGAAACACGCCGAACGCGACGACGCCGGCGATCCAGAGCCGCGAATCGACGACGCCCGCGACCCGCCCGCCGTCGAGCGGCATCACCGGGATCAAATTGAAGAGGTTGATGAAGAAGCCAAGGTAGGCCGCGACGGTCCAGAACGGGTCGTTCAGCGCCGCTCCGAAGCCCCAGCAGATCGCGGACGCCGCGACGCCGACGATGGGCCCGGCGAGCGCCGCGTAGGCATCCTGATCCGCCGAGCTCAGCGGCGATTTCTGCGCCACGAAGGCGCCCAAACCGGGGACGAAGTACGGCAGCGAAACCGCGCCGCCGAACCCGCGGATGACGACCCAGTGCCCCATTTCGTGGACCAGGATCAGAAGAACGAAGACGATCCCGAGCTTCCAGCCGTAGAAGAGTGCGTAGAACCAGATCGATGCGAACACGGTCCCGAAGCTGAGGGCGAACTTCGGTAAGAAGATCAGCCACTTGAGGCCTGGGACCAGCACGAGCAGCGCCTTGAACTTCGCTGCGAAGAGGGCCGCGGCGGCGGCAAAGCCGCCGGCCGATTTCCAGCCCGGTTTCTTCGTCGCCGTCGCGCGCGGCTGGGTGAACTGCGGCGGCGGCTGATACTCGCCCGGGCTGGGCGAAGGGGGCCGATCATCGTGCATTGCGATCACGTTCTCCCTCCGCCCGTCCGGCTCCCTAAGTGGTCGCCCGTGCTCCCTGCCGGCGAGTTGCACGCGATCTGGCTGCATTGGACGGGCGCCGATTATGCACGTGTCTTCGACGCGTACCACTTTTGTCTGGCCGGAGCCGACGATATCGTCGTCCACGCGACGCACGATCTGTGCGCGAACATGCGCGACGTCCGCGTCGATGCTCGGTTGCCCTATGCGGCGCACACCGCGAACCGCAACAGCTACGCCATCGGCATCGCCGCGTGCGGCATGGCGAACGCGGTCCCCGCCGCGTTCGGCACTGCGCCGCTGACGGCGGCGCAGTGCGACGGGCTCGTGGCCGTGAGCGCGCGGCTCGTCGCGCACTATGCGATCCCGCTCGCCGCCGTTCGCACGCATGCGGAGGCGGCCTGCGAAGACGGGTATTTCGGCGCGGGTGAGGACGAACGGTGGGACATCGCGCGCCTCGCGCCGTCCGACGCTCCGCTCGATCCGCGCGAGGCGGCGCTGACCGGCGACTGGTTTCGCGCGCGGATCGCAGCCGAGTTGGAACGCCTGGATCGAGGAAGCGTCGAATAGGGGTGACGAACGAGAACGGCGTGATGAGGCATGCGATCGACCGATGAGCTGGCGCATCCTTGTCATCGGCGGCGGCTTCGCCGGCCTCGGTACGGTGCAGCGGCTCGAGCGCCGGCTGCGTCCCGGCGAGGCGACGATCACGCTCGTGAGCCGCGATAATTTCGCGCTCTTCACGCCGATGCTGCCCGAGGTTCCCTCCGGCGGGATCGAACTGCGCCACATCGTCACGCCGGTGCGGGCGGAACTCACGCGCACCGAGTTCATGCTCGGCGAAGTCACCGCGATCGACCTCGATGCAAAGACCGTCGCGGTCGCGCACACGATCACCGGCGACCTTCAGCATCTCGAATACGATCAGCTCGTGATCGCGCTCGGCTCGGTGACCTCGACCTTCAACATTCCGGGCGTCGCCGAGCGCGCGCTGCCGCTCAAGACGGTCGAAGATGCCGAGGCGCTGCGCAATCGCATCATCACCAACCTCGAACTGGCGGACGCAAGTCACGATCCGGTCGAGCGCGAACGCTTGCTGACGCTCGTCGCCGTCGGGGGCGGCTACACGGGCTGCGAAGCGGTCGGCGAACTGGTGGATTTTTTCCGCAACATCGTGCGCTTCTATCCGACGATCCCGCTCTCGGCCGTGCGCGTCATCCTCGTCGAGCTCGGCGGCAAACTCTTGCCCGATCTCCCGGCCGGGATGGGGGAATACACCGCGAAGAATCTACGCGAGCGCGGCGTCGAAATCGTGCTCGGCGACGGCGTGAAGAGCATCGACGCCGATGTCGTGCGGCTCTCGAGCGGACGCGAGATCGCCTCATCGACGGTGCTTTGGAGCGCTGGCGTACGGCCCGCGCCGATGCTCAAACGGCTACCGCTCGAGCACGCGCGCAACGGCGGTATCATGGTCGGTCGCGATATGAGCGTTGCCAATCGCCCCGGCGTGTGGGCGATCGGCGATTGCGCGTGGGTCCCGACCAAGAAGGAAGGCGAATTTTATCCGCCGACCGCGCAACACGCGATCCGCATGGGCCCCGTCCTCGCGGACAACATCATCGCGACGTTGCGCGGGCTGCCGACCAAGCCGTTCGACTATCAGTCGCTCGGCACGATGGCCTCGCTCGGCGCGCGTCGCGGCGTGTGCGCGTTTCCGAACGGGACGATCCTCACCGGATTCCTGGCCTGGGTGTTGTGGCGCTCGTATTATCTCGCCCGGTTGCCGGGCTGGGACCGCAAGGTGCGCGTCGGGCTCGACTGGGCGCTCGGGCTGATCTTCCCGCGCGACATCGCCGAGATGCGGCTCTACACGGAGCGCGTCGCCTCGAGCGCCGCGCGCGACGCCGGTATGGATCCGCACCCGCACGCTTGACGCCGCGCCGCCGCTGCGGTACAAGTATAACTATGAAAATAGTTGTAAGTCTCGCCGTGATGGTGTCCGTGGCGCTTTCGCCGGTCGCCGGCATCGGATCGGCCGATGCGGCGGAGGAGTCCGGCACGGTTGCGATCGGCCTCGCGCCCGGTGCGACGTTCAACGTGCAAGACATCAACGGCGACGTCTCGGTCCGCAGCGGCCCCGAGTTTGCCGTGCGCTACCGTAAGCACGGATCGACCGACCTCGCGGGAGTGCGGGTGCTTAGCGAGCAGCGCAGCGGCGAGACGCGCGTGTGCGTGCGCTACCCGACCGACGACGGGAGCGGTTGCAACGGCGATTATTCTTCCCACTCGCACAGCGACGTCGCCGTCGATTTCACCATAACGGTTCCGGCGCATACGCGCGTGATCGCAAACGACGTCAACGGCAACGTGGATGTGCGAACCGATGGGTTCGTCACCGCGGAAACCGTGAACGGCAGGCTCGCCGTCGACGCGGCGACCGCCGATTCGCTGCGCACCATCAACGGCGAGCTCGTCGCGACGTTGCACGATCCGCGCGCGAGCGGAACCCTGCACGCCGAGTCCGTCAACGGCGCCGTTACGATCCGCATGGCCGCGGGAAGTGCTCACGTGCGCGCCGAGGCACTCAACGGCGACATCCATGCCTTCGGTTTGCCGGTCAACCGCCCAGAGTACGGTCCGGGCGCAACAGTCGACGGTCAGTACGGCCGCGGCGGACCGTCGGTCGTCATCAAAACGGTCAACGGATCGATCCGCGTCGAGCCGATCTAGCGTACGCGCCGCGCTACGTCGTGGCGCGCGCCGTTCGCGGTGGGATCACGACCTTCCGGCCGTGCGCTACACCGGCAGCGAGGCCGGTCGTCGCAGGCGCTTGAGCGTCACGAACACGATGGCGCCGGCGAGCATCCAGCAGACGCCGGCGATCTTCGCGCTGGGTTCGGCGTTGACCAGAACGTCGGCGATGATGACGAGTCCAATCGCCGGCGCTACCAGATGACGCCACCACGTGCGGCTCTTTTGACGCCATATGAAATGCGCGATTACCGACACTTGCAGCAGCAAGAAGCCGAGCAACGCACCGAAACTCACCATCGACGTCAGCAGCTCCAGACGGTCGACGAGGAACACGCCCGTGACCACGGTGACGGCGGCGACGAGGAAAACCGCCCGTTCCGGCACTTTCCGTTTCGGATCGACGTGCGCGAGCGCGCGCGGCAGCTCGCCGTCGCGCGCCATGCTGAAGAGCAGCCGCGCCGTCGCGGCTTGCGCGGTAATCGCACCGGCCAAGAGCGAGAAGAACGCGCCCGGAATGGCAAGCAGAACCTTGAATGCCGGCCCACCGATGAGCGCGGCGACGTTGTAGAACGCGGCATCGGTTGCATCGCCCGCCGGCAGGCTGGTTCGGCCTGGCAGGAAGAGCGCCGCGATCCAGGTTTGTCCGATGAACAGCAGCGCCGACAAACACAGCGCGAGGATCGTCGCGCGCCCGATCATCCGGGAGCCGTTACGCGCTTCCTCCGAGAGCGTCGAGATCGCGTCGAAGCCGAGAAAGCTCAAGACGGCGAGCGAGAGCGCGCCGAAGACGAGTCCCGGTGTGAGTTCGGCCGGATTGTAGAACGGCGCGAACGAGAACTGGGCGCCCCCGAGATGCGCGGCCAGCGCGTGCAGGCCCAAGATGCCGAACAGGGCGAGGATCACGAGTTGAAACGCGAGCAGCGCGAAACTCGTACGCACCGTGCTCTCGATACCGAGATAGTTGATCGCGGTCGCAACCGCCACCATCAGGATCACGCACAGCGGCTTCGAGAGTCGGGGGAACACCGATGCAATCGCGATCGCACACGCAACGTAGCACAGCGTCGGGATCAAGATATAGTCGAGCAAAATCGCCCAACCCGCAAAAAAGCCGGCCGCCGGGCCGAGGCTTCGCGCCGCGTAGGTATAGACCGAGCCCGCCACCGGAAATGCCTCGGCCATCGCCATGTAACTCATGGCGACGAAGATCATCGCGACGAG
>Ga0116231_10007596_pt1 | contig 19693 bp, 11 predicted proteins | sample S1TSphgellanicum_2_FD_89695 | JGI IMG/M metagenome (GOLD analysis project Ga0116231, IMG submission 89695) | Host-associated microbial communities from peat moss isolated from Minnesota, USA - S1T2_Fd - Sphagnum magellanicum MG | ecosystem: Host-associated > Plants > Peat moss > Unclassified...
GCTTCTGCATTATGCCAAGGCTTGCCCAGCCCAAAATTTCAAGCAAAGGTGATGTGCAACTTTAAGCACTTGAATGTACACAGTTTTGGTTAAATGCATAACCCAGCTTTGTAACTCGTCCTGCTTTCCCATTAGCCCAGCTAGGATATTGACAACCCAGCTAAGTTGACATCAATTAGTGCATTTGTCATGCAAAAAGATGTGGAAACTGTAACCCTAAGGGTGAATGCACAGTTTGTGTTTCCCCCTTTTCCAGGAAGAAAACAAAATTTCCCAGTCTAATTATCTCATTTTTCTGGAGGTCAGGCACCAGCCCTAAAAGCTTGAAAAGAGAGGTGAGGTAGCAAGAGGAAGATTTACCAGATCTGAGCTCCTGCTGCAAAGGTGCGTTAGCACAAGAGTAGTTGATCATATCATCAATGAAACCAATTGCCTTTGCTGCCCTACTTCCAAGGGCCCCTGCACAGTTTCGCATGAAGTCCTTACTTCAATTTCAAGCTAAAATGCACTGTATAGAATCTACAAATGTATCTGATTCATATGATAGTATGAGACTAAAACTGCAGAGGTCATGGTCCCAAAAAAATCTAACTTGGCCCATGAGTACAGAACTGCATGTACCTCACTAACTGCAGAAACAAAGGTGAAAAGACTTGTTAGGTGTATTGAACATGCTTGGAAGAAATAGCATTTCATTTCAGATTGCTGAACAAGTCATAGACATTTCACTGCAATTGATGTATGAGGATCAGTGCAGAATGCCCCCAATAGATGGCACAAAACACACACATTCAAAAAAATTGTTTCTGAGGTGAGCATTCTCATCTGCAGAGATGGTATTGACTCGAATGCCGTGCTTCCTCCCTGCTTCAAATGCCAGTACCTGCAGTGTCCTAAACCAACATCACTTGTGTAGAATGACAACTTTCACAATGCTAAATGTCAATGTGCTAATCAGCCTATTAACAAAAGTTGCTGCTACCTTCTGATACAAGGGAAAGTACAGAGGAAAAATTTCAGGGAAAGGAAAAGAATACATTAAAATGAGATAGCAGAGAAAACTACAAAAAAACACTTTGAAGGCAATTATTGTGTCAGGACTGGCCAAACAAAAACATACTAGGAAAAATTGAGTGTGGTCATAACCTTGCAAGTGTCACTCATAAGGTACCCAACCATCATCTTTATCATGAATGGCAGTGACTAGTGACCACTACTTGTCACTGACTTCATCAGCTCTCAAAAGTGGGTGTAGGTAAGTGCATGATAATATGGTCAGGACACATGGCAAATACTTATCAATCCGCCTCCTCAGTTTATGTCACATTTGCATAAGCAACAGGAAGAAGCTGGCTAGGACTCAAGAGGCATAGCTGAATCAAGAAAGACAACTCTATCCTCGTTCAAGCTGTAACATGTTTGTAGGGTTAAGCTTCATTTCATTTTAGCTTGCCCTGTACAAGCACGCATCTAAGCCTAAGGCATAGAGGCCTACATCTCTGGGTGGTGATTGGGGCATCCTGCAGCCCAGACTTATCCTTCAAGCACACCACTGTATCTTCTGAGTCCATACAGCAGACAGCCTCCCTCCAAATGAAGCCAGACAATTTTCCATCATCACTGGATTGAAAGGAGTTCATCTGTGTACAATACACACATCAAATTGTATCTGTGCAAAACTATTGTTTTGGACTGAACAATCTTACCCGTGTATCACTCTCCAGGGCTGCCTTTGCAGAACTCATTCCTCCACCATACCTGCTCATGCAACATACTCTGACTTTTATACAGTGAAGACATTTTGGAGACAGAAAAATAGTCTACAAGATGTGAATCATTTCCTTCCTGTGCACAACCACATACAAACTGCGAGTCTCATCTCATGTAGAGCAGCAACAGAAAGCATCATAAGATGAATCATACCCCAGGATAATCCTTTCAGATGCCAAATATGTAAGTGAGAGTGACACGCCACCTGTTCCATCCATATGCAGTGCATCAAGCAGCAATACGAATCAGTACCATCTCCTACAAATCTTTAAGTTATGTACATCACATTCTTTTGGTTGAGGGACTGCTGAATTTACATTCATTATGCGTAATCCTACACTCCCATGAAAGGCTATCAGACACCAAACCCACAATGTGCATCACTTCTGAAGATGCATGACTATGCTGTACAAGCTAGAAGTACAGCTAACTGCACATTCCTAGTTCCAAATCACTACATTCACAAGAACACAAAGAATGCCTTGTTTTGTAGGGACTTGGCATTAGACCATTCATATTGTCCACTGCAAAATCATGTCAGTCTTGGGACTTGACGGCTTTTAATTTTGCATGGAGGATTTAGAAAATGTCAACAATGGGTTAGCAATGACTTTTTCATTATTGTTTGTCATATTTTTTGTCCTCAATGACCTGTCCTTAGTACCTTTTCCCAGGACTTGTCTACATTATGCCAATCATTGTTGATTTGGAAAGCTTCGCATGGCTTAACTCATTGCTCTTTTCCTTTTGTTTAAATGCTCTTGTCCACCTATTTCAATAAACATTCTAAACCATTTTCTATTACAATTAAGGATAGTTGATATGTTTCATGTTTATTGTGCAATGATTCTTCTTATTGTAACAAAATCACCAAAGCATGTAGAACCTAGCTCTATTACCTTCAATGCAGAGAAATCACTTGCAGTAATGCAAGACATGCATTTAGAAGCAATCAATCCTTACTATCCTTCTAGCACTACTTCTAGAAACAACCAAAAGCACAAAAATAGAGTTCAAGTGGATTAGTGATTAGTGTTGAAATGTACATAATGAGGTCCTATCCTTATTAAATGGCATGTTGCTTATATGACTCCTTGCTAATGACAAGAAGCTTGTTTTGACGAATGATAGGTTGCTTCTATGACTCCTTGCCAATGACAAGAAGCTTCCATTAGCACTTTGTGATTTACAACTAGCAATCAAGTGCTCCCAAAAAGGAGTATTCCTTTTCTCAAGGTAAACACTATTTACTAAACCTTCTGACTCCTTATGTCAAAGTGGTTGGTCCTTACAAAGTCTAGAAGGAAAGAGTGATTTGTGAAATCATGCAAGCAAGGAAGTCATGTCCTTGATAAATTACAAGTTGCTTTATGACCCTTTGCCAACTGCAATGAGTCCTTATATATCCCAACCTATTTTTTGTTTCTAGATCTTATTGATAAAGTCATGGAAAGAAGATCCAACATTTAGAAATTCAATTAAGTGTAGAGCTATGGATAGTGGTTATAAATGCAGGCTATGTTCTTTTGCATTTGTGAATGTAAGTTAGGTGTTTATGTCATTATGAATGGTTGTGCAGTTGCTTCAAAAGGAATGAAATCAAATTATTTTGGAGTAAATAGAGTTCATTAAACAAATCAAGTTAAAACCTTATGTGGGAACCAATCTTTGCTACCCAATTTTAAATGTTGCAATTCATGGGACCTAAGGGCACTAATTTGGAAAATCAAGTTGTGTTTAAATCTTACACAATGTTACAAACAATTTTGACTATTACAATTAAGTTTGAAGATGAATTTGAAAATAAGATCCAAGAGGGTCCGAGCATGGTAAAGTATGCCAAAAAAGTAGTCCTTAAAACATTTTATTTCAAATAAAATCTCTTTTCAACATTAACATTAAAAAATATATTAAAAACCTATTTAAATTGGATTTTGAAATCATAGAGCACTTCATTGAATTTATTATAAGTTGTACATAAAGTTTGAGGAATTTTTATATAAGAAAAATGGATGAAAGATTTGTTTTAAATTGGTTGGCTTTTCAAATTTTCCATGTACTTTTACATTAAAACTTTGTTAGATTATGATTAGATAATGAAAAGTTGAAATCATATCCATACACATTAGGTCTTCATCAATTTGAAACTATAATAATTATAATTGATGTTGTACTTTCATGTACTTGCATTTCAAAAAAATGTACTTAAATGCATATTAAAACATTTGTTTCTTCAATATTATGTAATGAAGTCAAATAACTTATAATTGTTTATCATTGATTTAAATAATATTCATGGCTTCAATACATTAAAGTATACTTTATGGATATTTTCCAAAAACATAACAAGTGTCTTTGACTAACATACTTTACCATCCTTATGCCCAATAAGGTCACATAAATTATTTATGTTATGTGCAACTCTATATGCAGATAGTGGTTGTGAAATGCAACTTTAATGTTGTTCATTATAGGAATGTAGGTTGGGTGCGTTCATCCTTGCCTAAGTGGTTGTTCAATTGCTTAAAAAAGTCATGATCACATTTTGTAGGTGTAAGTACTTATACCCATTTTTTACTTTTCAAATTTTATGTGGACCTTATTTTTTGCTACCAATGCAAATATTGCTACAAATTTTGTATTGGAATTATTATTCACATGGTGACAACTTGTTATTGGTTACTTTAATCATTTATGGTATGTGTAATTTTGTAAATAGTGATATCCTAGATACAACTTTGATGTTGCTATTCTATGAATGTTGGTTGGGTACATTCATTCTTGCCTAAATGGAATTGTTTAATTACCTCAAAAAATAGTGATTCTATAGGCGTAAGTAATTATACCCATTTTTTACTTTTTTGAAATTCTATTTGGACTTTACTCTTTGCTACCAATATAAATATTGTAAGACATACCAATTATTGTTCACATGGTTACAACTTGTGTTCATGTGATTACTTAAATTATTTATGGTTATGTGCAACTCTATAGATAAATGATTAAATGAATGCAACTTTGATGTTGTTCATTCTCTAAATGCAAATTGGGTACATTCATCCTTGCCCAAATGATTGTCTAGTCACTTTGAGAAACAATGATTCTATAGGTGTGAATACTTGTACCCTTTCTAGTTGCTTTGAAATTTTATGTGAAACTTATTATTTCTTGTTGGTTAAATTTGTTGCCACTATGTACAATGATTAAAAACATGTAAGTATTAATTGTTGTTTATAACTTGTTGTTCATGGTTACTATGTAATTTTTTAATCTAATCAAGCTTAATAGTTGGGTGTTTGCACATTCAATAGAAGTTGCAAGTCATGACTGGGAAGGAATTAAATAAAGAGAAAAAACCTTGGAAGAAGGAGATAAACATTGAGTACCCCATAGGGCCTTGGGTTGATTACAAGTTCCAAATGCAATTTTGTTTGAAGAGGTCAAAAAGCTACTAGCTAAGGGGTTGGATCCTAAAGCAAATATTATAAATGTTCATGTCACCACTGCTAACATTGCCAAAATATTTGACAATGTTCAGAAGTTCAGAACAACCAACCCCTTATTGTCCCAAGAACATAAGGAGTTGGAAAGGTTATATTGGAAGATATATAGCACTGGCCATATCACAAACAATGAATTGTATTTATGGTTAATGAAGGGTTGGATAGCAGATACTAAAGGCCATAAAGTTAATTGGGCAAAAGCAACTGCATTTACTGCTTGAAAGAAAGCATATAAAGTAAGCGTTGGTTCATTACCAAAAACTCTTAGTGGGACAATTCAAGTTATAATGATGATTCTTAGAAGCTAAGAGGGGTTAATTATGGAGAATTTCCAAAAATGGACCTAAATATAGGTGTGTCTAAAGAATTGGATCAACAAAATAGACCATTTGCAACCCTAAAGGAAATAATGTTTGTTGAAAAGCTATTGAACTTCAAGTATGACATGAAGGTCACGAAAGCACACCATGAAAACTTGGAGGACAAAAAACAAGAGTTTAAATAGTGTCCTACAAGCACCCAACTGAACCTTTTAAGCATCCTGACCTTTTTGAAACTAGAAGGGCTTTGATAATTGATCATACAAATAATCATAAGATTCATTCAAGCATCAATCCTATAGTCCTATCATAAGCAAACCTTATAAACACCCAAAGGAATTACTTAAACATTTTTCAACATGAAATGTTATGATAAGTAGTACACATAAGTCCATTCTACTCAGTTTCAAGCACTTAAAACCTCATTAAGTACACTTCAAAGTATTTTCTACTTTTCAATGTTTTAAAAACAACCATTAAGCAATTTAACTACATAGTTGCTACTTCCTTAAATTGACAAATTGCTCCAAAGGTTGCTTCAACTACCACAGATCTAATAGCTAATACAAAGGGTTCAAATACTTTTGTAAGCAAGCTACATGACAAACACTTATTGGAACATTTAATAGTTGAGTAGAAGTTCAATAGACATTCAGTTCAATTTAAATTTCAAATCAATGAATCAATGAATTCTAAACACAAACACATAATCATAGTATCATCTAGGTCTAATTCCATAATGCAACAAAATCAAAATGAACACATAAGGTACAACCCATTGAATCATAAATATAAGGATTTAAAATAGCTCAAGGGTGCAAGGAAATGAACATAAACATGTGAAATTTGAAGATAATGCACTGGATGCACTTCAAACTAATTGCAAGAGATTCTCAATGTAATTACATCTTTCTGATTTGGAGAGATAATAATTTGAGTTGTCCACCACTCTATCACATGTTCTATGAAATGTTTAAACAAAACATTTGCCCGTGTGGCCCTTCTATAGTCTATCCAAAAAACATTCCCTAATGTGTCCGATGCCAAGCGTCTGTCAATGGCCTTCCTTATGTTTCTCCTATCAACTCCCATAAGCTTTGTTACTCCCCTACTACTTCCCACTAATTCAGAGGTTGCAAATGTGCATAAAATGTTTTTGGCCATTGTGAACTTAAAGGATCTAGTGCTTGTCAAGTGACCAACCAATCCAAATTTCAAATTCTCAAGCAACTATTGGGTGTGCTTCAACCTCTTGGTATCATGCAAATACGATGGCATTAACCCAACAAGACTATTATGTGATCAATACAACCTTCTCCATAATGGTCTGTTGCACTACAACATCATAACCTTTTAGGAAATCTATGATAAACGTAGCATTTACAATGGACCTACATGAGCCTTTCTTGCAACATCACTAATTAAGATAGAAAGGGCATGGTCAATGTGTTGTAGAAAAGACCTATCTTCTATTCTTTGTTGCAACTCTTCTTCAAATTGAGCTTGTTGAAGCTTATATTTCCATTGATACTCTCGTTTATGCTCTCTTCTTCACTTTTTGCTTGCAATTACTTCAGGATCCTCTTCTTTAACCTCACCGCTAAACGTCTCATCTTGTTCATCCTCACCAATAGACATAGCATCTAGGGATCTTTTTGGTGATTTAACATTTGTCAATCATTTTGATATGTTTATTGACTCACACAGTTGATGATTAATGGGCTTTCATTTATTCTTATGATTCCCCATCTTACACAATAGTGACAACAAAGAAAGACTCCTTAATCTTTAGTTGAAACATCTCATCAAAAAAATATTTGCACAATAATCATTTACTTGGAGGTCTAGTGTTTACTTCAACCATGCATAGACAAATGACACGCAATTGTGAATCCATGGCGAGACTTTGTAATGGAGTTCAAGTGTGAAATGTGCGCACCTAAACTTCAACATGCACATGAAAATCTCAATAGGCAACGATCCATGGCAAACTTGCTTGATAGAGGATTACAAGAAACAATGGCCATTTTTTGTGTAATGTGTAGCTCACCATTAACCCTAAATTTGTTTCTTTGAATGTTTCCCTTTAAAACCTTGCTTTGATTCAAGTGTCATTAAACACTACAAGAACAATCATTTACTATAAACCCTAATCCAAGGATGGTATAAGTTTATCCATAAAATTTCATCTTGAAATATATGTATTTAATAAAAAAATATTTTAATTGCTAAATGCCATGAGAGTTCAACCCATCTTCAACACATATCTTCAATTTTATAAATATTTTCATATTTGTAAAATTTTCCAATACATTTTTAATACATTCAAGGGTGTATTAATTAGGTATTAAGTTCATTGCCTACCTTGTATAGCATCGTTCCATTTCTATAAAGCATATTTCCCATAAATACAAATAAATATGCCAAACACATTAAATTTGTTAGGAAATTTAACCTTGCCTTCCATTATAAAGAAACATACATTTAATCTTTAGGGAAGTTGATCAAATTATATATTTTAAAAGGGTCAAAAGCACGTTCAAACTATTATGATGTATTGTGAAATTTAGACATAATTTCAAGATTTGGTCAATGCCATGCCCTCATAATCACAAGTATATAAAAAATGTACAACAAAATTCATTTTATTTCAATTAATAAAATTAATGTAGTCATTTTTCAAAGTCATGAACTTGTAAGATTTTAAAGGCGACTTCATAGTCCTTGGCTCCTTTTAGCATGCTTACACCCCTACAAGGGCTTGAAGACAAAAGAAAATAAAAGGATGCATTTCGTAATCCTTGGTGCAACCAATATTCAAAATGTTTAAGGGCCAAAAAAATTATTTGATTTTAAGAACTGTTAATACTAATAAAAATTTTGGGTTTTGTAATTGTTGTTTGCAATTAAAATTGAATTGCATGTAACACATGTAACTGCAAATTTGTGTAATTGTTTAAGATAAGTTGCACATGACATTCAGTTGCATGTGACACTATGTATGCAACATGTATATACAGTGCTAATATACATCATTCATACATACCAATCCAAATGTAATAGCACCTTATGTGCAACTATAATGCAATTAATCAAAATATGACACGTGTTTAAAAATTGAACAACTAGCTTATGGACACATGTCATTATTATTAATTTTTTGTTTTCAAAATTAAAAATTCATTGGATTAATCTCAATCATTAATTTTTTTACCATTAAAATGATGACATGTGGCACACCATGGAACATTCATTGACCATTTGACACATGTTCATTTTAAACACCAATTATATGGTGACATGTGGCAATCAAAGGCCAATTTTTTTAATTTTAAAATATTAATTAATGAAATTTAAGTTGCTCAATTTATGGTTATTACGATGTTGACACGTGGTGCTTAGGTAGGTAGGTAATTATTAAACCCCATTAGGTAGGTAGGTTCATTTAGGTATGTAAGTAGGTTGAAAAGTAATTAGGCTTAGGCTATATAAATAGGTTTAGAATAATCCAAGTTTATTTTTAGATTTAACCATTTCATAAAAGTCAAGTTTTTTATTCATTCATCCCCAATGGCACTTGGTATTTGACTATTACATAGCTATTGCTCTAGCTATATACCAAGCCAAATAAAATTGGAAGCCAAAGGATATGGGATAAAAAATTCCATTACAAACCTCATGAACCAACTTAGTTGCACATTAGATGCAACTACTATATTAGAATATACTAGCCACGGGATGGCTTTGTTGCTTCTGGTGTCCAAACAAAACTTGAAGCCCTCCTCTTGGCGCATCTTACACACTAAGAATTGTCGAAAACAAATTAAAAATGAGAAAGTTATGGCCCCCCAAAGTAAAGGGGGTCAAGAACTCAAAAAAAAACCATTGAACACTACAAAAGCCGGTTCTTAAACACTCAAAAAGTTCCTCTTATGTTGCTTTGTTATTATTAAAGTTCTAACATGATTTGTAGAACTTTTAGTGGCGCTCCTTTAACACTTTAAATTGTTTAAAATGAATAAGAAATAAGAAAGTTACGAGGTTTCAAAGTAGGAAAGATCCAAAGAAAAAAAAAACGTTTTGTAACTTGGAAAGCTTATTTTTCTTCTTGTTAATTTTTCATTACTCCTTTTCTTTTGCACTTCAAAGATGATTATAGGATTTTTTAATAATTATGATTACTCAATGAAAATATGATTTTACTCTTATCTAACTTAAACTAATAATTAGCTTAGGATGTTTCTATACTTATAGGTTAATTAATGTAGCCTATTTACATTAATATTTTAAACATAAATAATAAAATTTAAATAAATAATACCTATTGAGTATATATATATAGTTGATTATCATTATAATTATAATAAAGGTTAAATTAATAATTATGATTATTTGTAATATTTATAATATTATCATATTAATTGATTCTGAATATTTTTTTTGTTTAATCAAATTTACATTTTCTGAAAAAGATTCCAAATAAAATAAAATAAAATAATTATACTTGCCAAAACAAATATTTAAATATATTCGACAAATAAAATTTGAAAACTTGTAATACATATTTAAACCATGGTTTAATTTAGTGTAATTTCATTTAAAATAATTTATTTTAGCCATAATTATTTTAGCCTAACTTAATTTAACCATTTTAAATTTTAGCCTAATTTAATTTAACCATGATTAATACAATTTAATTTGTTTTAACCATAAATAACTTAGCCATAATTAGTTTGGCTTAATTTAATTTAACCATAGTTAATTTAGCCATAATTATTTTAATTTAAATTAATTTAATTATGGTTAGTTTAGCTTAATTTTATTTAGTTTGATTTATTTTAGCCATAGTTTGTTTTAACTTGATTTAATTTAGCTTAATTTAAATTAGCCATAATTAGTTTAGCCTAACTTAGTTTAGCCATGGTTATTTTAGCTTAGATTAGTTTAAACTAACCTAAGTTAACATGGGGTTAACCTTAGTACTAAAGGTACATAATATTATTATATATAGTTTATGTAAATATATTAAGTATAGTAATTTAAATATGTACAAGTTTAGGCCATTATTTTTATGACATGTGTCCATGTTGTACATTTAGTTACATGTTAGTTGCACACACAATTGTATGGCCCAAAAATTATACAATACCAAATTTGTAGTTGCAAACATGATTGAAATAGTTGTAAATGATAGTATTTCTAATAGGTAGTGTAAAATGGGTGGAAATTGCATGGTTGAAAAATATTTGTGAAATCGTCAAGGTTATACACAAAAAGACAATATATAAAGAAGCACGTTATGATTGTCAAAAGTTTTATTACAAGCTTCATGAATGAAAAAATCATAATTAATTTTATACATATACAATTGTGATGTACTATCACTGGAATCCTAAGGCTTTAGAGCATTGTAACAAATGTTGAACTTCATCTCAACTCCACATGTAATAATGAATGAAGTTTTCCATGAGCCCACAAAATAATATCGATCGCATGACGTGATACATATGTTTACATTGCACATATATCCTAGGGCCACCTAAAGAACTTGCCAACATTGCCACAAAGTAGACACATGAACTTCCAGGGAAACTTCCAATAGTCACATCATATTACTTGTCATCTAAAAAAAAATATTGTAAATTTGTTCGTACCCAAGCGGGGGGACATCAACAGTGGGGAAAATAGTGCACTGGAAAAGCAAGATGCCAACCTCCAATTATTAATGTATTGTTGTGTCAATTTGAAAACTGAAGGTTGTCTCACCTTCTTGCCATCACGAGTTATAGGCCAACAATTTGCATTAGAAGGCTTCACAAGACTAGGGCAACTCATTACAACATACACATCGGAATTGCTTGAATAAGAAGATTGGGAGCTAAATAAATTTCGAGCATTGCTTCTACGGAGGTGGTCAAAGGAAAACCTTGCTTTTTCTAAAGTTGTTAATTCATTTTGAGTTAAGTTAGTACCTTCTTGGATGGGCCATACAATTGAACTATAGGCCTAACAACTATAAATTTTTGCGACGTTCCACTAATGTAATGATTCAAGTCATTTAAACAAAACTAATGTTTATGGTGCTCAAGTCATTTGCTATGATATTGTACCCAAAAACTTGAATAACATGGAGCAAAAGTCCACTTACAAATTTGCAAAGGTTGATCCTTACTTTGCATTTGAATGTAGTGGTTTTTTGTAATGCAAAACATTGAGTTGCAGAATTCGGTGGGCAATGTTCAATACGCCATTAGCCATTAACACAAATATTTTCCTTCAACTCTAAGTCACCTCAAGATACCAAAGGTAACAACTTATTGGAACTAAAGGGTGGTTGTTGCATGTGTACATCATCCACAATATTGGGTTGAGTAATAAGAACGATTACTCATGGACGAGAAAAATTCACATGGTCAAGACAATGGGAATCATTGTCAATGCTAGGAGGACAATTAGCAAGTCGCTTGGAAGACCCAAAAACCTTTTCTCACTTGAAGTGTGGTAGGTAATTTGTGAAGGATGATCCGGACGTGTAATTTGCCACATGTCACCATCTCTTTAATCCATGTGTCAAAATATCCTTCCTCATTAAATTGGACGACTCGTATAAATCCAATTTTCATTTTAATATTGGATATTCAATTACAAAATTGATGACATCATGAAATGTTAGTAGATGAAGTTCATCCACCCTATTGTTCAAGTTGAAAACAATTTTCAACTATAATAGTTGATGTGATGTTAACATGTGGGTCACATTTTCAACTAAAATGTCACTTTCAACTTGTACTTGTTGATTGCCATGGTTTTTAATTGCAATTAATAGATTTTAGTTGCAAATAAAATCTTCCAACTAAGTTTGTTGTTTTCAACTACAAATTAAAGTATAGTTGGAAATGGAGTTGGAAAAAGGGGTTTTCCTTCTAATGTCCATGAGAACCTTGTTGACCAAGCCCATGAGAACCTTTAACCTTACTTTATTTTAGATTTTTTTTCTAAATGTTCTCCCCCTTTTTAAATGGGTTGATGTCTTCATCAACACTTTAAGCAATTTGCGCTTGGACTACTTCCTCTTGAGGCCTTTTAATTTCCTAGTCCTTTTCACTTCAAGTTCATGCCCCCTTTTTTGTTCAAACTTGGCCACCATATCTAGAAAATGGTCTAGGTGTGAAGGTTTCACCCAAACTATTCCTTGGGATGGTAACCTTTATGTTTGACGAGATACTCCTTGCCTCACATATGTGTTTACCTAGTTCGGTTGATGCCTTTTATTTTATTATCGAACATTTGCTCAATGACATCAATTAATTTTGATAGCATTTTCTGCTTCCAATCTAGTTTTTTTTCAACTTTCAAAAATAAACATTACAAAAAATCACAGCTTTTCAGAAGGCCAACTTGACCAAAGTGTCCACATTGACCAAATGTTATGTCCATTTTGACTAATGGTTTGGGGCATGAAAAACACATGTTACATTTGACCAATACATTTGCTTAAAGTGACATTTTTGACCAAATGTTAAGTCGAAGATTTAGTCAAGATAGACAAATGTCCATCAAAATGGAGATGGTTTAATCAAATTAACCATATTGATTTGACCCTAAGTCAATTTGACCATCATGATTTGACACTTGTCAAATAAGTCATACTCATTTGATGACTTAGCCTACTTGTTAAACTTAGGCTACTTACCTAACCAAAGATAATTAGTAAGTGAAATTAGGTCTAGACTACCTATCTAGCCTAACATAATTAATAGGCTAATAGGCTATTTGTTAGGTAATAACCTAGCTAGTAACCTAGCTTATACCTATTTATTTAGTAAATTACTTAGGACATAGCTTAGGACTACTAAGTAACCTATAACTAAGTAATGTAAGCTTTCTAGGTAGGTATATTAAATGACCTAGGCCTATTAGGTAGACATATTAGCCATGTACATAACCTATTAGCCTAGGCCTACTATAGGTACATAGCCTAAGCCTATTAAGTAAATAGCATAAGCCACCTAGCCCTATTAGGTAGGTAGCCTAACCTAGGTTATCGAGGTTTACTTGGTAACTATGTACATAGCGTAAGTCACCTTGGCCTAGGTACGTAGGTTAACCTAGGCTACCTAGGTAGGTAACGTAATTTAGTATTAGGTAGGTAGCTTAAGCCTAAACCTACTTAATATGTCAAACTACCTACTTAATATGTTTAGGCTAAATTTATTAATGAGCTAGTAAGTACCTAGTAGGTTACTAAATAGCATAGGCATAGGTAGCTTACTAGTTAAGTATAAACATAAACATAGACCTAATAGGTACCTACAATAGAATAAATCCCCCAAAATGCAACTAATGCATTTGCAACTACGTGCAATTAATTGTCATTTGCAACTAGCTCTTATTGGTTTTACAACTATTTTGCACCTTTAACCATTGTTGCAACTATGCTACAACTACATTTGTAACTAATGACTTCTTCATTTTACACTTTAAAATTGTTTTCATCTATGATCATGTCCATATGTCCCAGTAATTGTAAATGGAACCAAACTTAGTTACATCTCTAGGTTGTCAAAATAGCCCTTAATGGTATACATAAGTGTATTTAAAAACTTTTGAAAGGTATGTGTACTTTTGTTAGGTTATATTAGGGGTATAATGGGGGTATGTTTCCATTGTTGTATTTATAAAGTTGTATTCAAACAAAATAATTACCTACCTACCTATATATCCTTGTTTACCTACCTAGCCTAGTTTACCAACCTATCTATTTATATGTTTACCTACCTATTTAACCTAGGTTACTTACCTACCTAATGTAAATTACTATCCACTTATTAATTAATCGATGAATAATTAATTACACTTGATTTTAATTAATTGATAACTAATATTTCACACTTAGTATTTATATTTAATATTTCGCTATTACTCAATATATTAGTTATCTATTTGTGTCTATATGAACTATTGATGGATCATTTATAACTATTTAGTTTGTTAATTATTATTTAATTTTTAATTTTTAATGTAATAATATTTTAATTATTTTTCAATTTATTTATGAATTATTCATCAACAATTTATTACTTAAGTATTAATTATTTAATATTTCAGTTATTTATTTGATTACTTCAAATTCATGGATGAAATCTTATAACTAATCAGTTAGTTAATTGATTCATATATATATAATAACAATTAATTTCATTGATATTTTTCCTATTTCTGAAATTATTATTTAAAATTATAACTAATATGTTGCTGGTTATTATATTTCTTTATTAATAAATTTATTTAAAACTATTAATGAAAATTTATAACTAATAAGTTGGTTATTTCATTATTAATTAATTAATTTTTTGGTCATTGTTTATTAATATTTATGAAAAAAATGAAAAATGACAATGAATAAGTTTGTTAATTATTTGTTACATAGAAATTAATATTGATTATTTAATATTTTAGTTATTTATTTTTTTAATTTGAAAGTTATTAATGAAATTTTATATGTATAATTTGGTTTATTATTTATTATTTCAGACATTTATTTTCCTAGTTATGAATTTTGAATTAATAATGTATAGTTAAATGAATTTTTTATTTAGGTATTTAAATAGTTAATTAATTACTTATCTATTCAGTCATATAATTTATAAAACTAAAAAAGAGGACAAAAGATATGAAATATTGTTTTTAGTTGTAGCTTCAGTTTTTATCCCATATGTTTTGTCCTCCAATTCCAACTTGAGAATTATATAAGAAGGAGGTTTTGTCTTACACTTGCACATCAAAAAACACATGTCAATTGGGATGAGCCAAAGGACCTTAGCCCTTTAAAAAGTTTAACCCCAAAGTTTAAGCTTGAAAAAAAATTTAAATATTTTCCTACCTCCCTACCCTACCTACATACCTCCATACCTAATCCTACCTACTTACATAATCCACTTACCTACCTACCTACTTACCTTCTTAAATATTGATTTTAAATTCATTTTGACGAAAATCCAAAAATGCCATATGGCATATTGGTATTATGCCATGCATCATAATATAAAACCATTTAAATTAGACGATAAGGATCCATTATTTAATTTTGAAACAATTTTTTTAAAACCTTTTTCAATTGCCACATGTCATTAAGTAAGTTGTTGATTTTTATAGTAATATACAAATGTCATACAATAGTATATGAATGGTGAAGTATTTCTTGACCATTGACTTCATCCACACTTACAATTAGTGTCTAATGCAACTAAACAATTTTTAATAGCAAATGTCTTTTGCAACTAGAAAATAATTGTAAATGGTAGTTTTTTTTCCCAATTTTCCTCTAGTTTTATAAGGCCTAGTAGACTATAACCTACATGTTACCTAAGTACGTGCATTTATTAATAGGTACTTTCTACCTACCAAGGCTAACATATCTATAACCTACCTATTTATGTAAGTAGTGTAAAAAAATTCAAGTTAATTTAATGTAATATGCTGAAAAAATTTCATAGAAGTTGATTACAATATGTTGGTCCAAAATCATGTTCATTACAACATGTTGTCAAAAAAAAATCACCTTATGGGGTGGTGGTGCAATGGTTAAAAATTTTACTTCTCAATGTGAAGGTGAGGAGTTTAAATCCCCACACTTGTAACCTAGGTTCCTTTCGCTACTTAGGTGACCTAATTAGGTAGTTTAGGTTGGGAAGCCTATTAAACCATTTAACCTAAGCTACTTGGCTTAGCCTAAAGGGCTTGGCCTAGCTTGAGTGGCTTCTTTTAGCCTAGGTGATTAAACTAAGTAACATAGCCTAGGCCTAGGACATAAGGTTGGTAGGTAATTAAATGATTTTGTAAAAAATAATTAGTAGGTTATTAATTAAGTAGGTAGGGTAAGGTATTAATTAATTAATATTTTCATATAAATTTTAAATAATTAAAAAAAGAATATTGGTCACTGCCCAAATTATATTATTGTCACAATGGTTCAGTAAAAAAAATTGACCAAAAAGACCTAGTCAAAATGGTCAAATCAAAAACAAATTGTTTAAAATTGCATTTTGATCAAGTTGGACATGGGGCAAAAAACCCATATGGGGGGTTTTTTTTATTAAAATTCCTGGTTAAAAAGGCGATGATTTCTTGTAATGAAATTTAATTTCAAGACACGAAAAATCAAGTGAGTGACAAAACTAATTGATAATTTCAACATATAAACATTAAGGTGAGGCTTTGCAACTATTTCATATGGCCTTACATATTTAGTAGTGAAATGTGGGGCCAATCCATTTAGCATTTTGAAGTCCTTGATGTTTAATTACATTCCTTGATGTTTAACTACACATGTTGCCCAACCTCAAATTCCACATGCCTCTTTATTTTGTGAACATGTTTTTCATATCACTTTTGGGCTTCTCTAAGAGCTTTTTGGCTTGGGCATACAATTCTTCTAGCCTTTTTACCATTTCTACAACTTCTTTGGAGTGGTCCCTTTTCCCCATGGGGATGGCTACGTCCATAGGCTTCTTACCTTCTTTACCCAAAGCAAGTTCAATACATGGGCATTTTCATCACCATGTGCATTGTGGAATTATAATAAAATTTTACCAAGCCTACATGGTCGCCCCAATCTCTATGATCAACATCCACATAATTTTTGAGATCCCAATTCTACACCCCATTGACCTTTTCTACTTAACCATTTGTTTGGGGATGAAATGATGTAATGAATGATACCCCACCTTTTGAAAAAAATGTCTCTAAAAGTTGGTTGTGAACTTTGCATCATGATCGTTATTAACTATGAATTGAAGCATCCCATCATGTCTCACCCACATGTTAAAAAAAATTGACATCTCAAAGGTGGTCATGGTCATCTTGGTCGACACCATCTTGGCCAACTTCAAAAATTGATTGATTACATTAATATGGCATCCATCCATTCCATTATGGCAATTGAATCATGAATCCCATGGAAACATTTTCCCATGGTTCATGAGGGATAGGCAAAGGTCGATATAATCCAAATTTCTTTTCATGAATAGACCTTATGCTTTGACACTAAACATAAGTGCTCACAAAATGTTCTATGCCTTCCTTCATCTCAGGCTAGTAGAATTATTTTTTCACTAACACCCTTGTGGTCCTTTCCCCATAATGTCCCGCAATTGAAACATCATATTGCTCTTGTATGATTTTAGTGCAAAAGCTTATAGTTGGCACATAAATTCGAACCTATTTCCATTTTATCAATCCTTCCTTTAGGATAATGCCCTAATTTTCTATTTTGCTAACATTTCCATAAAGTAGTGTTGTGCAAAAGGGTTTACCACATAGGCTTCCCTTATTTTTGTTTCTAGGCTACTCTCGTTTACAAAGATCCCCCATAAATATTGAATTTTGGAGAAGGGTTTTTCATGGTACTCCTCCTTTTGACTTAAGGTGTATGGGACCATGTTATCTTAACCTAATTTGTGGATCAATTCCACATCCATCAATGCCAAAGTATCAATGCCGATGTAATTGTTTTGCCATGGCCTTTGGTTGTGTCTTGAAGTATCCTAACCTAGACCCATTGTTCGTGAATACTTTTGTTTTGTGGGTCCCAAGGTAGTGTTGTCAAGTCTTCAAACAATTGACCATGACATACAACTCCATTTCATGAATTAACCATTTTAGTTGGGCCCCTAAGAGCTCCTATTCTAAAAAACTATCAGATGCCCATCTCGCATGAGGATACCTTTGATGACAAAAAATTCGCATAGTGTGGACTTTAAAAGGTTTTGTGAAATTGAAAAAATTTAACATTCACTTGTAACGAGGAAAGTTCCTACTTCAAATTTTCAAATGCCTTTTGATTTTGATCAACCCATTCAAAGGACAATTCCTTCTTCAAGATATTTGAAAAGGGCTTTGCCACTTGCAAGAATCCCTTCATGAAATTCTAATAAAAGTTTGCAAGACCAAGAAACGATGTAATTCCTTTTGTCATAACTGACCTTTGTTAACATCATATGATTTTGAACTTTCCTGGGTTGGGCTTCACTCTCATCCAAGATAACACATGCCCAAGGAAATTCATTTCTTTTTAAGCAAATTCATTCTTCACACAATTCACAAATAACTAGTTTTCCTTTAGTTTCTTTAAGATGTACTCCAAGTGTACCACGTGTTTTTCTACAATTTTGGAATACATGAGAATGTCATCAATATAAATGAAGAGAAATTCATCCAAATTTTCATGAAAGATCAAATTCATTTAGGTTGTGAACATCTATGGAACGTTATACAACCCAAAAGGCATGACCAAAAATTCATATGATTTGTATTTGGTTTACACTATCATCTTTTCAATGTCCTCTTCTATTATCCAAATTTGATAATATCCCAACTTAAATCAATTTCATTAAAATATCTTGCCCCATTGAATCCATTCAACAAGTCATCAATATGAGATGAAGGGTAATTGTTTTCCAAATTTATTTATTCAATTCATGGTAATTGGTACACATTTTTAATTTCCTAGATCCTTTTTGTCCACAAACACAATAGGTGTCCCATAAGGTGACTTGTTTTGTTTAATATACCCTCAATTGAGAAGGTCGTTAATTTGTGTTTTTAGTTCTTTTAGTTCCTTTTGGTTTAACCTATAGAATGCCTTAGACGATGGAACTAATCCAAACACCACTTCTATTTTATGGTCAATGTTTCTACAAGGAAAAAAGGGTTTAGGCAAATTGTCAAAAAATGTCCAAGATTTTATTAAATGAATCCAAAATATAATTGGGGAGCTACTTGGTCACTTTTGGCTTTGCTTCCTATGAGTCATGGATTATAATACCACAAATTGTTAAGCTTTAGTTCCATAGTTTTCCTTAGTATTAATGATTTGAATCCTGATAAACCTCCAAGTAATAATTATTAAGAGTTGAATTAGCCTTTGGATATTTTAGCGTAGAAGACTCTTTTATTTAAATTGATGCAAGGCTTAGTTAGTTTTAGGACCTAGTAAACCTTTTTAAGTGCATTATCCTTTTATGTTGTAGAGAAGGGAAAGGGGATGTAGAATTAGATGTGATTTATTGATATATTGGGAATACAAGCCCATAATTAATA
>Ga0116231_10007597_pt1 | contig 19693 bp, 20 predicted proteins | sample S1TSphgellanicum_2_FD_89695 | JGI IMG/M metagenome (GOLD analysis project Ga0116231, IMG submission 89695) | Host-associated microbial communities from peat moss isolated from Minnesota, USA - S1T2_Fd - Sphagnum magellanicum MG | ecosystem: Host-associated > Plants > Peat moss > Unclassified...
CCTAATTTCCTCCAATAGCTTTGCCCACAGACTGGGAACAGGAAATTCCGCCCTCCGATTAGCGCCGGGCCCGGTCGGCCTGAAACCCGAGCTCCGTCAGGGACGTAGTGAATTTATATATAAAATCAATAAACTTGTAAGAATCATAAGTGTTAGATAACTCAAATTCTTGTATCTTTTTACTTACCCCTTTCCCAATTGAAAAAGGCACGATCCCAATCTAACAATGGTGTCCTAGGACCAACAGATGATATACACATTAAATAATCCACAAGTTTTAAAACTTAAAGGAGTTAGGATACCACTTGAATCCCCATGTTTTCAATGAGATTTTTTAAACCAAAGCCCCACTTGCATGATCTTTTGCTTGGAGGAATGCTTGTAGGATAGTTTGCCATAACCACATGAGATGTTAAGATTAAATGTTAACGTGTCATTACTTTAATACCTTCTTCCTTCAAGCTCATGCCAATGAGGATGGCTCCAAAATACCACCAAAGCTTCCATGGCAATGGAAGTGTTATAACTCATGAGCAAGGTATGCTATCAATGAATTGGTGAAAGATGGAAACTTGAAAAGCCCTTGAAACTTGACTCTTGACTTGAAACCCCTTAGGCCCAAAGTTCCAAGTACAAAATGTTGGAAAACTGGCAAAAATGTGCCCCCAAAATTTTTAAAAAAAGTATCAAGATGTGGAAAAAAAGTTCTCCCAACAAAAAAGCTTTCCTCAAAAATTTTGCTTTCATTTTTTTTTCTCAAATAAAGGGAATTTGTGACAGAATATCCATTAAAAAAATTTTGAGGTCAAATTTCTTTTTACCAAAATTATTGCCAGATTAAAAAATTATATTTAAAACATCATTCCATTATTTTTGACAAAAACACAGCTTTGAAAGGCAATAAGTTATTAAAATTGAAGCCTTATTGCCTTTCATCAAGGTCAAGAAGAGTTGAGCATCAATCCCAATGACAATATTTCATTGGTATCAATTGTATCCTCCCTTGAAGCTAGTCCCAATTGCTGGGCTGAATTAAAACAAGAGAATGCTGAACTTACAAAAAGGGTTAAGTGTAATGGGTAGAAAAAGGTATAAATTAAAATCATCAACATCCATTCCCACAATTTGCAATGAATTTTACTTCTGATGGATTTGTTTGAGAGATTTGGCAACTACATACCAATCTGATGCTTTGTTGAACATACAAGTCTGAAGCAAGACTCCACATCTTAACCTTTGTTGAGGAAGTACAATTTCTGTCACCCTCAAATAGATGAGATCTTCAGAAGAAGAATCCTTTTCACAATTGCCTCCAAGTCCATCATCTTTGATACATTACATAACACTAATAAGAGGGCCAAGTTTTGGAAATTCTCACTTGTTACACCGAGAAGCTGTGTCAGCGCTGCCCCAATAAGCCCACCCAGCACAGCTCCTCCATTGGAAATTGACATTAATGTTGCAAGCAAAGTTGCTTCAACACCAGGTGGGCATAGCTGTGCTTCATCTGTTATGTGAAAGATATCTCCCAGTGCAAACACAACTGCAAAGTCCACAACATCCAAGGGCAAAAAAATACAACGGTACAACTTACATAGACTCCAAAAGAGCTATGAGTAGGGACTTGAGTACTGTCCACTAAACCCTATGAGGATTGATCCTCAAGGACAAGTTTCCAGTAGTTACACAAAAGAAAGAAGTGCATTCTTCCATCCTCAGAATAACACCCATTTCTGTTATTTTCTCATACATCTGAAGAACTTGCAATTATTGGAGAGAACTTGCCATGCTTCATGATGACAGATTTTGATAAACATGAACCGTAAATGACATTGTAAGTTTAGGAGGCTTTTTGAGAGAATGTCATATCCTGGACCAAAAAGAAAGCACCACTCAATCCTTGAACATTACAGAATTGAAAGTATGTATAATTGAGCCATCATTTCACGTCCGTGGGATCAGTGATCAGGTCTCGCACTTGTGAATGCTCTCGGACAGAACCTTGACATGAGCAGTTTCAAGGACAAGTTCAGGTTGTAGTTGTCCTTATTCTGCACACATTGCAACAACACAGATTAGCAACCCATCACATGGCCCACCCTGAAAACTGCTCCTGTGGACACAGCTTTCTCAAAGAGTCTCTGATTGTCCTCAGCTTGAAATTTCAGGTGGGTATGTACACATGTTCATGCTCATGGTGAAGGTCAACAAAAGTCCAACAAAAAATGTAATCAAAAGAGCATGATGTCAAGACACAGCCACATGATATGGTCCATCCACATTGCACTATCTAACCATTAGCTTTGGAACACTCTGAAGCTGGTAGAGAAAAGAAGCATGGACTTACCAACCTGTATTGCAAGGACAGGATTAGTTCATTGAGCATTTGAGGCAAGGAGGGCCTTTGGTGATTAGGTGTTCATTTTCTCCAGATCAGCCTGACATAGAAGTGTCATTCTGGCTCCTGCACCTGTCTTATCGTACGGTTGGGCCATTCGCCTTAAAAACTGCACATGCACATTCCAAAAGCTAAGGAACATGTTCTTGAAAGAACTGGCAATACAAGACTGCTCCCACTATTCTGTACCTTGCCAAGTAACTAAAGCATGACTCTGGAATAGCAAAACCTGTGCTGAAGAGCTATGAAGCACAGCAAACATGGATTGGCAGCAGCAACAACCACCACAGTGAAGGAGAGAGAGACCAAGGCATGAGCCAACTACATAGCAAGTACCATAGAGAGGTACATCAAAACTTGTGCTGACCAATGGATGTAATGACATACCTCACGAGCAATATAAAGAGACATATCTGTGCTGAGATTAAGGTGGGCATCACGCAAATGTGACAGGATCCAGGCAGGCAGCTTTGAGCGCTTGTCATGCCGGTTGTACCTGTCACATCCCCAATTACCCCAAGCTTTCTTGCAGGCATGAATAAACAACAGGATGGGAACAACATGTAGAAGCAGGCAGAATATGACCTCAACAAACATGTCCAGTATCCTCATCATGAAATCCTGACAACCCAATGTCTGGAGGGGCAGGTATGTGCATGTAATTGTGCACAATACCCTACAAACAAGATCTTATTCAACCAAAAGCTTGTCAGCTAAAACTCCTCACCAACTTGATCAACTTCTGACCATATGTGGGGTGCAAAGATGCCTAGTTTCTGAAAGAAAACACCCAGAAGAAGTCACCCACAAATCCTATACAGGTACCTCAAAAGTACCTAAACATACAAAAAGCTCTCAAAAGGAATGGAGCAAACATACCGCTTATCAGCAAAAATCATCATGCCATAGTCTGATTTGGAGCGGATAACACGGCCAACACATTGTGCAGCTTGCCTCTGAACCACAAAAGAATGTATCCAAGATGGTGTGATTAACATTTCCACTCATGACGACCTTGCTGCCTCTGTGACTTCAAACTCTGAATTGAGTGGTCAAATCTGAGGGTGCTAGGAAAGAAGTAAAAAGCTCAAGGGGGCAGAAACAGCAAGATGAAAGCACCAGATCCACAGACAGGAGAAAGGCCAACAGAATAAGCAAAAATCAGTGCAGCTGGGCACTCAAAAGCTGACTAGAGGGATTGTCCTATGATCCACCTTAGACATACCACAGCATCAAATGTCAAGAAATCATTTTCATTGATTTGGAATGTGTCTCTTAAATACTCCAGCCGTGCTCGCAAGATCCTGTCAAGAGAACACAACACAGTACAAAGGATCAGGGCTATATCTGCACAAGGATAGGCTGGAAGATAAAGCACTCAAACTCTTGGACCAACAAAAGAAGTTCACTGCCTTCATACATCAACATGCCAACCACATGAGAAATGTCATGTGCCATTTTGTCTTGTAATGATGTGCTGCAATTGATTGTGCAACACACAACTACCTTCTCAAATATAGAGTGACAGATTACAGAGATGAGGCCATCACAAAAGAAAAGGTGGAAAGAAGTGCTGTACCTGCTGAGCGTGAATTGAAATGGAACACCAAACATTATTACAAGGCGCCCATAGTGCCGATCAAAATCAATTCCTTCTGCAACTTTCCCCCTGCATCAAGCCCACCAAGTACATGCTTACCAGCCACTCCTGTCACTAGGAAACCTTTTTTCATTCAAAAGCATGATGGTAAACCAGTTCAAGAATTAGCAGCATCAACTGCAAACCTTGTCAGAGAGAGTACCTGGCAACAGAGAAGAAGACAGCACCACGGCCACAATCACAGGCCCGCCGGTAGTTGTCAAGTGCAAGTGTGGTCTCCACAACATCTTGTGTCTCAATGAACACAAGCTTGTGCTGCATGACCTCCTGCAGTGTGATAAACTTGATTTGTCACTTAGGATTCTTTTGTCAGTACAACTAAACTTCTTCCACATAGCACCACCTATGTAGCCAGACATTAACAATTGCAGTAACACATAATTTAATACAGCCAGCAAAGTATAATACACGCTAACAGCAGAATTAAAGGGTCAAAATAAATCACAGAACTACAGGCATATGTTTGGGAAACAAGAGACAAAGACAAGCCATTCCTGAAAAACAGGCAATATACTACATACAGGAACATACAAAGAACCAAAGTGATTGAAGGCATGAGTTGGGAAAGAGCACAGGCAGCTGGGCTGTTTACAAGGATCGAGCATCACAACTAGTGACCCATCACATCCCACAGAAATCAAATCTTTCTTCAAATTCCACAAAACCAGACCAAATTGTGCATTCACTAATGTCCACAATCTGGAAGGTAAGACAGAGAAAGTGCAACACCTGTAAGATGCCCATTTCATTCCAGCTGTTTACAATGCCATCCATGTAGGAGTAGCTGACAAAGAAGCAAACAACGCCATCAGGCACAGCACCCACCATCTCCAGGAGTAACCGTCCATAATTCCGAACAACACCAGGATCACTCCGCATATCAAATTTGGTGCTGACTGGCAACTGGTCACTGACAATAACAACAAACATCAACAACAACATCAGCCTTGACTACACAACCTCTCTTTTAACCACCTACTGTCAGCTAAAATGAATCATATCAACACCGCACTCTGAAGACTGCCAACAATGGCAAGGCCCCCAAGTGTGTAAACAACAAACAGCAAATGGACCAAACTAATCAGGTAAGCAGTTAAAAAAGGTTTGTAAAGAATTTGCCTGCTTCTATATAAGCATAGTGAAAAGGTTAGTAGTTGCTAACCTGCCACGGGTCAGGATCATTGGACACAAGCAATCACGGGTGAGACTCATTTCGAAACTTCGTGAAATAACTGGATTGAAGTTGAGCAAGCGGGGATACAAATCAATTGGGCTTAGTGTCCCTGATGTTATTACAACGCTCTGAAAACGCTCAAACACTGGCTTTATTGCCAGGGATGCATCCAAACAGCTCAACTGTGCCCATACCCGAAACAAGATCATGTCATGCACCTTGGATAACATCAGCAGCACAGAAGTGACCATAGTCTCTAGATTCATAGTTCACACACAAAACCAACACAAGTACAAAATTTCAACCAAAGGTGAGTCGAACTACCCACAAAAGACTGTGCAGAGACAACCAAAACATTCAACAATTTTTTATCACTGTAACTTTCAGCAGATTTGTGATCAAAGACACTACACCAGCCTCAAAGCAGAAATCTGTGAACATTTGTTTCACATAAGCATCACAAGCAAACAACCTAAAGTGTAAAGAAGATGAAGTCCTGTAACCAAGCAGCTAGTGTTCTCATTTTCAATCAACTGACAAATCCTGGTGGTAAAATGTAGGCACAAAGGTACAAGAGAATATGGATCAATACATGCCTGCAAGACTGGATCGGGAACATTTGGCATCCGCTCATCATACGGCTCAATAATGATGGAGAAGCCCCTTGTATAGGTGCCCACTAGAGTTGCGAAGTCACAAACACACTGGATGTGCATGAATTCATCAGTATCAGTAACCTCTAGGGTCAGCAACAGTGAATGTAACCGATCATAGCAAAACTTCAGTGTCTTCTGATCAATGCCAGCCTGGGACTGGAGTGAATTCAAGAATGACACTGGCCCTTCACTCTCAACTTGTTCAGTCTGTAGGCGTCCCTTCAGATACTGCACCAACCGCTTCAAAAAGGACACAAAGTGTTCTGCCCGTCGAATGTTTCCTGGAACAGCTTCACGCAGAATGTCATCTGGCAATGCTGGGTTTGCCAACCATGTGTCTGTCCCTGCAAATTGCAAGGCAAATAACGTCCATGTGAGAGAAATCAGAAAACAAGACAGAAAATCCTGTTGATACCTCTCTCTCCACCTTGTAGGTATTGGGATACTTAACGGAATCCATGCGTGCAGCAGCCAAAGGTAGGTGTGCACAAGTGCCCAAAAAGAAAAACACTGCTAGTGTGGTTGCTGAAGGTGAAGCATGCATCAGAGGGAGGAAAAGAGAGAACAGCACCAGGCAAGTTGCCACGCTGTGCTAAGCCCTCCACCAATCTGTTGTACTCTTCACGAAGTCGATTTGCATCCGTGGTCTTGAACCTGCCCAACTCATGGCCTCCACCATTTTATGCAGATGCACACTAACGGTGAACGGAAAACCAAACCTAACACCATTGCACTACACAGAGCAAGCTCAATCTGTTTTCTTTGACATAACACCAGAAGCAACCAAGAGTAATTCACATGTAAAAGAAAGATGTGAGCAACAACAACCATGAGGAAATCATAAACAGTCATCCAAGCTCTTGTCAAGTAGGATGGCAAATCAGGTGTTGTCATGTATGGCAGAAGCTTGATCCCCAATAGTAGCTTGCAGCAAGATAGCCCTACTTTGAGATGAATCACAGACAATGTTTTGGGTGTCATTTGTTTGTAAGATTTTTCAGCAAACCTGAGCACACTTACTTCTCAATCAGTTGTGTAACCTTGCTGAGATTGCGTGTGGCACCATCTAATGTTTGCTGTCTTATATTCACACTCAGCGCCTCGATGCACACATTATCAATATTATGAGCTTCATCAAACACAACCACGCACTCCTTCTCCATCTCTCGTGAGATGATGCCTGAAACCTTGGGATCCAGCAGATACTGATAGTTATACACGACCACATTAGCAAATTGGATCATGTGGCGTGCTAAGAAGTAGGGGCACCATCCTTTCTGTCGCCCAAACGTCCGCAAGTCATGCAAGGTGTAGACACCCTGTGGAAGCAATGCATTGGCACCATCTCTTTCATAGCCTTCAAAGAATCCGCATGTCTCAACATTAGGGTTATCCACAGCTATGGCTCTGACCCATGAGGCTGTCAATTTCCTACAGCCAGCATCCACACTTTCTCGGGAGCCTTCACCGCTCACCTGTGGATGTATGCACAGGTTTTTCCGGGAGCTTAACCCGAGTGCCATCATCTTAGCCTCCTTGCCCAGCTCCTTCTCCTGATAAGCCTGCAGGGTTCGAAGCTCGTCCAGCACTTTCTCCATCTCGTGCACTGTTCTGGTACAGTAGATGAGCTTCCCCATCTTTTGATGCTTCAATTGATAGCTGGTGATCAGCGACAAGAGGGTAATGGTCTTACCAGTTCCCGTGGGCATCTCCAGAAGGCAATGCCCTTTTGCATCCAGAGCACGCTTGAGCTCCAACATGTACTCATACTGCTCCGGGTAGATGAACTCATAAGGGAAGTACACTGTCAGATCGTCTATCTTGAACTTCATCTCAAGATCTCCCCTTGCGTCTCCTTGTTCTCTTCCTCCTCCTTTTGTGTCTCCTCTTGTGTCCTTCTCTTTCTTCTTTGTCTTCTTCGTCTTCTTCTTCTGGAATCTACCTATCTGTTCGCAGCCACAAGAAATCAGGAAGCACTAAACCCTAAATCCCATCTCCAACCAGTCATACAAGATTTGGGCTGGCGAGTGTGGGATCCTATGCAGGGAATTTTTTTTGGCAAGGTCTTCCAACCCTCTCATCAGCGAGCGAGAGAGAAAAATTCCCCAGATCTCCGTTTCTTGCAACAGAAATCCGATCCATGAAAAAGAGGAGGAGGAGGATTCATTTATGACTGACACAAATGCTGCTGCAGCAGAAGACTGAAGACTGGCAGGGGGTTCTTCCTTTAGGGTTTCAGGTTTCCTCGAGTCTGATGCAGCGCATCATCATCATCTGCTGCTTCACACATCTTCTCAGATGTTTGCAGTAGTGTGTTTAGTGAGAAGAAGAGTATGCCCAACGGTCTGCCGTGAAGAGTACTCCAACGGCACACGGAGCTGGAGAGGAGCATACAGAAGAGAGGGATACCAGGAGGTGGGACACAGAAAACCCTAGCAAGCGGCAAGCAGGAAGGCAGGCAGCAAGGAAAGGCCCAGCAGCAACTCTCAGTTCACTGAGTGTAGAGAGTACTACCCAGGGCTGCGGATTCTGCTCTGTGCAAGAGGAAAACGACGAAGGCAATGGCTCTGACTACTACTACTGAAGCCGAAAGTGCGGCAAGGAAGAAACGCAAGGGGAAAAACTTCTGTGCGGAGGAGGAACGACAGCTTTGTCGAAGTTTTCTTGCGGTTTCTCAAGACCCAATACCGGGGAATGGGCGACGAACGCCTGCGTTCTGGGACCGCATACACGAGCATTACACCAAGAACAAGCCAGAGAATGCAGGAGAACGACCTGCGCGAAGCTTAGAATCGAAATGGGGGATTATCAAACACGAGGTAGAGAAATTTGATGGTTGCTATGGGGCAGTGCTTGCGTTGAACGAAGCTGGAACTTCGGTTGAGGATGTGCTTCGACGAGCTTTGGAGCTTTACAAGCTCAAGCATCCCAAAGGTTTATCTTTCTCTTTCATTCACTGTTGGTTGCTTCTCAAGGACATTCCCAAATGGGCTGAGACAAGTCTCACAGACGAGAAGAAGACGACGACGACGACCCCTGTTGCGACAACGACGACCCCCACGACAATGGTGAAGCGTAAGCCGACTGACATGCTGCTGCCCAGATGGGCTGACACCAGTAACGAGGCGAAGAAGACAACTCCTCCAGTGACTACCACAACCATCAAGCGCAAGCCGACTGCCAGTAGCATGGTGGAAGGCTCTGAGGATTGTGAGGTAGTGGAGTCTTTGAGTGATAGTGGGGAAAGCTCACCAAGTGGTCGCAAGGCAGTAGAATGGCGAAGGAAGAACAAGAAAACGCAGAAGCTCAAGGAAAGTACCATGCGTGCACAAGCCAAAGCTACAGCTGATATGGCAGCTGCCACTTTGATGAAAGCTGAAATTCTTCAAGACCAATCTGCATTGGCACTCTTCACCATGCCTGATGATCAACTGACTTCAGCTGAGGCTAGAGAGTATCTGCAACTGCGTCGACAGGAGGAGCTTCTGAAGCTGCGACGTCGATTAGCTGAAAGCAACAACAACAAGTCCATCATCACCACCATCACGACTACTACTCCTGCAGCAGCAGTAGTGGCAACCAGCACCCCAGCAACAACCAACACCATGACAACAACAACCAACATTGACACCACCACCACCAGCATGACCACCACACCACAGCAACCCAATTCTGGTATGAGCACAAATCCCACAGCAACCTGAACTTCTTCTTCCCCTTCCAGTGCTCACCCATCATCTCCTGTACACCCACCAATTTAAATTGAATTGTAACACTAGGACATGAGAGCAGAGAAGAAGGTTCAAGGATGATGATTATCATTACAGAAGCTTGGTGGTGAGGATGATGATGGTTACAGAAGCTGCTTTGGTGTTGCTGGTGGCCTCCTTTTGTTTCAGTAAGCATGGGGTGCTTCTTAAGACCCACAGATGTTTGATCAAATCTGACCTCAAAGGAAAATGTGTATTTGCATTTTCAAGCTCTTCTGTGCCTGGTGACTGACTTTTGTTTCAGTAAACATTTGGTGCTTCTTAAGACCCGCAGGTGTTCAATCAAATCTGACCTCAAAGAAAAATGTGTATTTGCATTTTCATGCTCTTCTGTGGCTGGTGGCCTTTTGTTTCAGTAAAGATGGGTACTTTTTTAGGCCCACAGATGTTCAATCAAATCCGACCCTGAAAAAAAATGTCTATTTGCATTTTCAAGCTCTTTTGTGCCTTCTCTGTATGTATGTAGGCTGCAAATTGTCAATCCCCTTCTTAGTTCTTAGTGGAGGAGGTCCATGGGACATGATCACATAGAAGAAGCTTTGGTGTTACTGGTGACATTTTATTTCAGTAAGGATTGGTGCTTTTCTAGGTCCACAAATGTCCAATTAAAATGTGGAAAATTTATATTTTGCATTTTCAAGCTCTTCTGTGCCTTCTCTGTATGTATGTAGTAGGCTGGAAATGTCAATCCACTTCTCAGTTCTTAGTTGAGGAGGTTCATGGTCATGATCACATGAAAGAAGCTTTGGCATTACTGGTGACATTTGATTTCAGTAAAGATTGGGTCCTCCTCATCAATTGCCTTCTTAGATGAGGAGGTCCATGGCCATTGTCACATAGAAGAAGCTTTGGTGTTAATACTGACCATTTATTTCAGTAAACATTGGTGGTTTTTAAGGCCCAAGGATGTTAAATCAAATCTAACCTCAAAGCAAAACATTTGTTTGCATTTTTAAGCTCTTTTGTGCCTTCTTTCTATGTAGTTTGCAAATGTCAGTCCCTTCTTAGTTGATGAGTTCAATGGCTATGATGAAATAAAGCTTCTAATTTGCTCACATTCATCTTCATCCAGGATAGTTTATAGTTGCTTTCAAGGTGTGCCATTTAGGCTGCCTCAAGTATATGGATTCAAAATGACCCCTGAAAGTTTTCACAAACCCCTTCGTGGGCTCCATTACAGTGCTAGTTCCTAATCTACAATATTCATCAATAGCATGTGCACAAATGTCATGCAAGCATCGTCATGGCTACACAACAATTTTAAATGAAAGACAAATTTCCTAACTTGCCTGCAGCATTTCTCTTCTCAATGAAATCAAACATATGCACAAATCAAATCCAAAATTCTTAGAAACAATTGTATGTAGTTTAGTACTGTAGATAGATTATACATCACTCCTGTAGTGTCACTGGTATGAAAGTTTGAAAAAGTACCAAATTCCAAGAGTAGGCTTGTACGGAAAGCTTTTAAGGTACCCAATAAGAGCACCAGGCTGGTATGTTCAAAAGTTGATACTAGACCAAGATCAATACTGCATCAAACCAAGTAAAACACTTGTAGCTTTCTCATGTGAAATGGTTGCCATTGTCACAGTCAATTGAAAATATAAACAATACATAATTGAGTTACATGAATTTCAACAATCTTTCTGACTTTCTTGTTGGAAATTTCAAGTTCACAATACTTTCTTGGCTTGGAAGTGATTTGATGATATTTGATGCATAAGAAGATTGTATCTCCAAATCCCATTCTGGTTGAAGAGTATTGGTCAGCAAGACTCCACAAAGCTGTCCCTTAAATTATAATAGACATTTGCCTTCTATTCCATGTTTGATAGAATTAGGTAGCATTTGCTTCATTTAAGAGCTAATGAAACTCATCATAACAATACTTTGCTTATCATCTCTTCCATCTTGTTAACAATGTTGGAGTTTCTTGAAAAAGAAATTAAAAAACCCTGGTGGGTTTGACATCATGCTGGAATCACATTGAGACAGCAAGAGAATATTCCAATAAGCACAAGTATTGAATGCATTTATATTACAAAAGGGTCTCCAATTGAGACCTTCTGTAACTAGTGCATCTCTTCACCCTATCAACAAATATGGATGTAGTCTTTCACAAGGATTGCACTTTCCTTCATTGAAAACCCACTTTAAAAACCACCTAGAAAGCCCTTGTAAAATTTACACTTGCAAAAGAAAAGCAGATATCTAACCATGTTTTAGACTCTGATCTACAAGCTCTTAAGTACTTGGTGTCATAAGAATGTTGAGATACATGTAATTTGCATTGCGCTTATAAGAATTTATTTGTTGTCCATCTCTGTCTCTTGTTGGGTTAGTATGTTGCATTACACATCTCATTGTCCACATCATTGCATCTGTAAATTCTTTTGCAACAGCAGTATTCTTCTCATTACCCAAGAGAACTAAAAATTCTGTAATTTTATGAAGAAACCCAAACCCTGCTCACTGGCCAAATGGCAGAAAACTCTTTGCAACCTCAATTCCTCAAACGTTCAACACAATTCTCTGCAAAAGAGAGGTTGAGAGTTGTTACAGGAGAGTATTGTCACAAGTATCTGACTTTGAAAATGTTCCAGCTACCTTGTCACTCAATCCTGAAGATAGAATGATAACCCAGATGCATCTGTACTCATACTACAGGAAAGAGACTCAACTACTTCTTTGGATCGAAAGCCCAACAGTTTGTTTCACATAATCCCATTCACATACGAGAGTGAGCTGTTCTTTCAGGTCCTTCATTGTCCTCAAGGTGGGGGTTGTTGCCAGATTTCAGAAGTGGGTTTGAAGTGTTTATCAATTTGATTATGAAATTCTGTAAATTTGGAGCTTACCTGTGCTTGCGTTGCCATCTAGTCTTCATCAAGGTTTGTGTAGTCAACTACAATGTCCTCTTGATTGGTTTCTCCTCGCCTGCGCAACTCCTGAATATCCATGTTCAGTGTTTGATCACACAACAGGTTGGATTCAACAATGGTTTTGGGGCATCCACTACAAGGACACGGGCATGGCAGGACTTGGCGTCTCCTCCTTGCTGCTGCATTGTGCCGTCGCATATGTTCAATAACTGCTTCATGGCTGTAGATATGTTGGCAATCCTTGCTGCGGACGGCATCTGTCAGATCTATGACAGGCTTCCCACTGAGGGGGCAGACATGATTGCGAATCCCCCACTGTGAAGCCAACATCACCAATTCATCTTGCTCCTGGCCAGGCATAGGTTCACCTGCGTGATGCACATTCCAGACAGCCTCCTTGAACTGCTTGAAAAACTGATGGTTCTGTGCATCAGAAGATGACGACGCTGTCTCCAGCTGCTGCATTCGGTCCTTCACCAGTTTCTGAAAATCTGTGCTCTTCACATATCCCACTCCGCCCAAAAACCCCACATTCAACATCAAAGCATCAAGCTAATACATACATTTCAAAACACTGTGAAAACCTGAAAGATCAAGACAAACCTGTTCCAGAATCTGATTCCGAAATTGCTGAGGAAATCTCAAAAGGGCTGAAAATCACATACCTCTGCCTTTGGCAGATACTCATTGCTCAATTCTTGCAATGCAAGAGAGTGATGCCGAAGCTTATCTGAGAATTTGATTATCTCCAGTGTCACCTCCTCCATCTCCTTGACCTTCCCAACAAACAGTCACACACAATCAAAAGCATTGCCCTCAGGGCTTCCCTTCAGGTGATGGATGCATGCATCATGAAGCACAAAGAAGAATAAAGAGAGGAGGAGGCCAGTACCGAAGCAGTGTTGTTGTCTCTCTCCAAATCTTCAGCTACCATCTTTGCCATCAAGATGTTGGCATCATAGTCCTGTTTTACCACAGAATAAGGCAAATCCTGATGAGCAAGCATCAGGTCTTCATTTCAAGACTTGAGAGAGGAGGACATCAATTGTCGAGCAAAGAAGGCAGCAAATACAAGAAGACACAGCACAACATATGCACCAGAGAGAAGAGTATTTGCGAAGAAAGCCATGCCTAAGACAATGCTTACCTCGATCATTGACCGCGACTGCGCTTCCAAGTTCCTCGCAGCTGATCGGATCCTATCCACCCCTGCTGCTGCTGCCGCCATTTCCGATGTCTTCTTCTTCTTCTTCGATTTCCAGAGAGGATGTTGTGATGAAGCAAAGTGCAAAAGAAGAAGAAAATCCCGATTCCAGACCCCAGGTCGCCAAAGAGAGACTGAAACACAAAGCTCTCACAAACCGTCAACAGAACACCCTCATGAACACTAAACCCTAATGCAAGCCCGGACTGGTTTTTCAAGCCTCTTCCGTTTGGTTCTGTGTTTTGCTTTTGCCAAAGTCGTGACGAATCGGAGGAGAGAGAGAGAGAGAGAGAGAGAGAGAGAGAGAGATGATGATGAGGCAGGGTGTTCGGGCGTTGCATTCATGTCTGCTGCAGCGGCTGCAGGTGGTGCGCGTGCAATCGGATCTCGATGGCGCCCTGGCTATGATGCCATGGCGCGGGGGGGGAAGAAGAAGGATGTTTTCTGCTGAAGTTTACGCCCCGGGCACGTACCTGGACAGACGCGACGTCGTCGAACGCGTTCTGAACGTTGTGAAGACGAATCCCAAAGTCGATCCTGCTAAGGTCCCTCACAAACTCTTTCATTTTGCATAAATCCTCTTTCTCTCTCTCTCTCTCTCTCTCTCTCTCTCTGTGGCTGTAGAGCTCTGATCAAACCATTCTAGTCCGATTCCAATGCCGCATTGCTTCTACTACATGTTCTCAATCTCATCATCTCAAGAACCTTCTCAAGCTCATCAAGTTCTTGAGGTTCCTGAGAAGATGAGCTTGAGAAGGTTCCCAGTTCTTGAGGTTCTTGAGAAGATGAGATTGAGAACAATTTGTAGAATCTCAATCGCAAGCTTGAACCAGGAAGTATCATCACCTGGTTTCACGATGGAGAGATGAGTGATCTATCTTCCCCAACACATGAGGGGAGCTTTTATTAGAATTTGATCCAGAATCCTTACAATTTCATCACAAGGAGTAGCAAGCAGTGACCCAAGAGGGGTGAGGTATGCATGCATGCATGGAGTTTCATCCTCATCCTTTTTCTCTTTTGTTGAATCTTTGTTGTCTTTTTCTTTTTTTTAGGGTTTGGCCAATCATGTTTGTTTCTGTGGCTGATGAATCAGGTTTCAGAATCAGCCAACTTTGGGAAAGATTTGGAGCTTGACTTCCTAGATACTGTGGAGCTTGTGATGGCTTTTGAGGAGGAATTCGCATTAGAGATACCTAATGCGGAAGCTGACAAACTAAGCTCATGTGCAGCAGCTATTGACTATATTGCATCGCACCCACGAGCCAAGTAGGTTCCAAATGCTTTCTGCAACTGCTTTTCAGACGCTTACATCATCGCATGGTCTGCAGAGTGTGCAAGTCTTTTGTTGTGAGGCCTTCAAATTGTTTGCTGCGGAGATTTCTCTGCAATTTCGTAAATAAGTGTGCAAAGTCTTTTGTTGAACTATATTCAGATTGTTGTTGTGGGGATTTCTCTTCATAGATAAAGAGTTCAACTCTTTATTTCAACTCTTTGTCCTCAATAAGAGATCATTCAAGTTCTCCATTTGTGTTTTGCTGTTTTCTTCCTCTTTCCTGGCAATTGATGTTTCCTTATCTTTTTCTTCTTGTGTTCACAAAACCTTCTTCTTGCTTTCCTTGATCATCTCTTTCTCTTTCATGTTCTGTTGAGCTAGCCAGCATCATGGCTGAATCTTTGAGATTGGCATTTTCCTTTCCTTTTGCTTGTTTTTTTCTTCTTGGTTTTCCTTGGTCATCTCTCCTTTGCTTTCAGGTTCTCTTAAGCTGCCAGCATCATGGCTGAAGCGTTGATCAGTAGTTTTCTTTTCCTTTTGCTTCTTGTTTTTTTCTTCTTGGGTATCCTTGGTCATCTCTCCTTTGCTTTTAGGTTCTATTAAGCTAGCCAGCATCATGGCCGAAGCTTTGATCAGTAGTTTTCCTTTCCTTTTTCTTCTTGGTTCCCTTGATCGTGTCCTTCTCTTTCAGGTTCTGTTGAGCTAGCCACCAACATGGCTGAATATTTTCTTGGGAACTGTTTTCCCTTTTAGTTATTGTGTTTTTCTTCTTGGGTTTCCTTGGTCATCTCCTCCCCTTTCAGGTTCTCTCAAGCTAGCCAGCATCATGGCTGGATCTTTGATTGGTATTTTCTTTTCCTCTTTCTTCTTGGTTTCCTTGATTGTGGCTTTCTCTTTTAGATTCTGTTGAGCTAGCCAGCATTATGGCCGAGTCTTTTGATTTTTATTTTCATTTCCTTCTTTTTGTGTTCCTCCTGTTCTTTGTTTCCTTCATCTCCTTGTCTTTTAGGTTTTGATGAGCTAGCTATCCAGCATCATTACTGAGTCTTCCCATTACTGTCAGTTTTATGACAGTACATTGGCTACATTGTATGACATTGAGCTCCACCTACTGCTGAGAGCTCATGAAATCAGGGGGGGATGTTATTGTAGCTTGTTGCTGTGCAACCTGTGCATGTTGCTGTTGAAGGTCTCTGAACATGAATGTGACTGTTACTGTTCAAACTGCTCCTCAGATTTTTGTCATAGTTGTTTCTTCATTTTTTATTTTGTTGTTTCTTATATGTTCTTCAGGGTGAGGTTTCCTCTTTTTTCCTTCCAGTTTCCTTCATTTGCTGATACATTGTGAGATCTGAAATCTCCCTATCTGCCTTATCAGTGATTCTGCCTTTTCAGTTCCCATGAGGTTGACTCAAATTATTGCAAGTATGGACAAGTTTTCAGTGCTTATATAGATTTTATTTCAACTCAAACATCCTCTTCTGCATTTGTAGAACATGAAGTATAGGAGAAGGGTCTAGCTTTAGACCCTTCCAGATCTGAGGCTCTCCTGTCACAAGGCCAGTTTTTTTTTCCATCTTTTCTTTATCTTTTGCTGGATGCTTTCACCCTAAATCAGCTTGTACAAGATCCTTCTTTTCTGGTGCTTTCTGTTTATATAATTAGCTCCTTGCAGGTTTATTTGCTGTCTGTCTCAGCTTTTTTTTGCCACATAATTCATGGTGACCTCATGTTATTGTCATTATGAGCTTTTCTTGTTTGGGTTTCATGGTGCTGCTGCTAAGATCATTGTCTGTTGTTGCACCTGCTGCTGTCCCTGGGCCAGTGTGACTTGGGTGCTGCTTAAAAATGGCCAACTCTCTTTCAGTTGTATGCTGTGTTTCCAATTCCTTTCCGTCTCTCTCTCTCTCTCCCTCTCTCTCTCACACACACACACACACACAGACAGTAGTTACTACTTGGTTTCCTTGAAATGTTGAGCTTTTGGGGGGTTCTCTATCTTGGTGCTTGAGCTGCTTTTCCATCACTGTATTTCAGCTTGGCAAAATGACATACATCATGGAACCACATTATATGTGCGTGTATTGCAAACCACTCTGTAAACAATTGGATCACAAGAAAACTGTGAAAGTTTGCATGCATGTGGTTGCCTCTCATCCCAGTTCACCTCATTGCAGGCAGCTCTTCAATTCTCTTTAGTTGAAGGAGAAGAAGAAAGCAGGGTCAAGAGGGCAAGTATTGTCAAGGCTCCCCTTCTCAATTTGCTTGGACACATTTCTGCATGGCTCTTGCTCTTTGCATTTGTCTTTTGGGCTGTCTTTTTCAATCATCCTTGCCTCAAGCCTTCTTTCTTCCTTTGATCTTCTTCTTCCCCTCTTGACTGCTTTGTTCTTGTCTCAATTTCTTCCTTCTCTCTCTTTCCTCCACACCACTCCCACCCAGAGGTCAGTCAATTGGCCCTGAGAGCTGCTGATAATCTTTTGTGAAACTATTACAAATCTTGTGCAGGAATTTGGCATCTCTCTCTCTCTCTCTCTCTCTCTCTCTATCAGAGGCTACAGCAGATTGAGATAGTTCTAAAGAAGGTGAAGAATGAAAATAAATGAAAAGAAAAGTAAATGGAAAGACAAAGAAAAGAAAAGAAAAGGAAAATGCAAAAAGACAAAATCCAGAAAAGTAACTTCTGCAAGTTGGAAGTTTGCATTAAACCTTCCACCATATAATCATCCCAAAAAAACACTTAAAACAAATGCATGGTTCTTTATGCAAGCATAATTGGTTAAATGTGCAACCAAAGCATTGTGGTTCTAGAGATTGTCCATCCTTTTGTAAAGTATGCTATGGAGACAATTCAATGTCTGTATGATTTTGCTTGCAGCAGATGTCTGAGCTGGAGATGAATCACTACTGCTTAGATACACCTAGAAACAGTTGCTTGACAGCTTAAGAGCAGTGCCCTTGGTCACACATAAGGATTGCCTACTAAAATGCAAGCTCTCTACTGACATTTGAAGTGGCCTGGTGATGGAAGTGAGGGATTAGATACATTGAAGCAGCAACAATATGAGATGATCATCAACAATGGGACTAGAAGATACATACTAATGAACTTGTGATGATCTGTTGAGTGCATGCTCCAAAGTACACTTCTGTTGAAGAAAGCCACCTCAGTAGATAAAAAGTGGGGCAGAAAACACAAAAATATTGTGAGAACATGCAAAATTGAAAATATCATCTACAGCATGTGAAGTGCCAAGCTACAGGACACAACAACAGCTCACTCCAGGTAGTATTTGTTAAGAAGCAATGAATTAGAGTGCAGGATCCTTCTGCACCAGCATTCAGTAGGAGTCTCTCACATACTGCATAGTTGCTCACCTTCTCAGCATTCTACAATAAATGGTGGGACTTTCAACATTCTGCAGATCTCTACTTGGCACTTGGGTGTGATGCAATGTACTCAATAGCCTCTGGACATGAGCTTATTTTGTCGGCTTCTGCATCAGGGATTGCCACTGCAAATTCCTCCTCGATTGCCATCACAAGCTCCACTGTGTCTAAGCTGTCGAGCCCCACATCTTGAAAGCTGGCTGATTCAGTCACCTGCATGAAACAGATCAGTAGCAGAAGTTAAAGCACAATATCACAAAGTGTAAGGAAGGAAACATTTTACACATGGAAAAAAACAAGATGAGTGAAACAGAACTTGAGACCAATAGATTCTACACATTCGTACCCTCTCTTGTCCCTAAAACCCTGCAGGAGGAAAGAAAGCAATTTTTGAGAGTTTGCGTGCCATTGCAAACAAACATACATATGATGAACTTAGCATACCCACACTTTGTCCAAAACTCTTATCTCAGGATTAAGCACCTGGAATATCTTAGATGTTTCATCTTGAAGAAAACAAAACTGAAAGGTTTACATTGTCAGACCATTAAATCTTAAGTTGTCAAACTCTCTCTCTCTCTCTTCCAGACAACCCATCTATGAGCTCACACAGAAAACTCCAGACTGATGCTTTTGAAGGGGTTAACCATTTCTGTCAGTTGCAGCAAAACCAAAACTACGACACTTTGAAGGTAACCATTTTGTCAGTTCCAGCAAAACCAAACCAACACAAGAAGAAGAATCAATCAATGCAGTCACAACCTTGTGATCACCACTCACACAGAATAGAGCAAGCACCAATTTCATCATCAATGGCAGTAGTGACTGACTAGCTGTCATGACTCTCCTCACACTGCCCTTCCTTCATCAGCTCCCGACAGTGGGTGTAGACAAAATATATGACAGCAATCAATCTGCTAAAACATTGGGCAAACAATTACAGAAAATCTCCATCTCGGTTTGCATTGCAATTCTAGAAATGCAATGTCGAAAAAGACAATAGTTGAATGATGATGTCGGTCACCATTCAAGAGGATCAATCGTATATATCCTCATTCAAGCAGCAACAAGCTTTGCTTGTGAGAGGGTAAAAGCTTGATTGAAATGAATCCAATATTCAAGCTTGCCTCAGTTCCAGATCCTGCTATAGTAGAGAGACATAAAGGGGTTAGACTCCAACACAATGTCAGACTCCCCCAATGCCATGGGTTTCACCCATTTGGGAAAAACACCCATTTGGATGCTTCATTTCTTTGTAGGCTTTTTCCTCTGATTCTGAC
>Ga0116231_10007599_pt1 | contig 19691 bp, 14 predicted proteins | sample S1TSphgellanicum_2_FD_89695 | JGI IMG/M metagenome (GOLD analysis project Ga0116231, IMG submission 89695) | Host-associated microbial communities from peat moss isolated from Minnesota, USA - S1T2_Fd - Sphagnum magellanicum MG | ecosystem: Host-associated > Plants > Peat moss > Unclassified...
CCACATAACTAAAATGTACGCCATTGTTGGTTCACTTCCGAAGTGGAACTGGTAGAACCAAAGTGGAGCTAGGAGTAAGAGATCAGGGATTATTAGGGTTTAACTTGGCCAGCCTTCTATGCCCTAATTTGGAATACCTGGAAGACCAAGTATGCTCTAACAATCAAATCTTGGGGTCAATTATTGGAAATTTGAGCACTTCTTGGCTCGTTGTTGGGCCCCCAAATTATTAATAAAAATATTATTTGCTTGGGAGTCAATAATGAGAAATTTGAGCATTTCTTGGCTTGTTTTTTGGCCCTAAATTTATTAATAAAATATTTTTTATTTGAGGGTCAATGAATTCATATGTAAAGCTATCAAGGCCAAAAAGTAAGGACCAAGGTTTTAATCTCTCATATGTTTTCATTTATTTTTTCTTGGTATCATTTATTTTTTCCTCATCTTTGTTTCTTTTCTCAAGCTAAACTATAAAAGTTAGACCACCATGGATGAGCATAGACACAAAATTCTTATAATTCTTGTGTTGTTTGTGACCGTATCCCAAGTAGAAAAAATAGAAACCTCTTCCATCATTCACAAACAAACACAAAAAGTTCAGCAAAAAGAAAGGAAAATGAAAAGAGATAAAATGAAAGTAAATAGAAGATATGGTGTTTGTTTTAGGGTTTACTTTGATCCTACAATGTGGATTTTATAAAAAATAACAATATTTTATTACAATAACATTGAGCCCGAGGATTGCAAATTGGCTTCTTGAGTTAATGGGTATCCTCCTTTTTCTACCTTAGGGCTAAATCAAGGCCATAAAGTGATAGATTCAAAAAAATATTTTCTTTTCAACCTTGACTTTTGATATAAAGCCCTTGTGGCTGATTTCAGTGATTGCACCAATAGGAAAGCTTGATTTGAGTTCAACCTTGGCCTTGACTCTTAGTGTAAAGTGGGCCTAAGTATTTTCAAGGTCAAGAAGAATCATCTTTGCAACCTTTTATATGCGTCAAAATATTGTAATGAAATTTGACACCATCAAATCATTTTGAGAGTGGTTTGTGATATGTCAATGTGTTTCAAGACCAAGATTCATGGTAATAACGAAAGTATTTGAAATTGCCACAAGCAAAAAAAAAAGGGGGAAAAGTTTTGTCTTTGAAAAGGAATGTCAACTTGTTCCTCCATGTTTGGCAAAACTCAATCACAAGAAATGAACAAAAGCGCAACACATTTTGGGAGAGGATTTACATACACTACAACAAAAGCTACCCAAATTCTTGTGTGTATAGACCAATGAAACTTTTCAAAACAAAATAAGGACTAATCAAGCATTATATTTTGAAGTTCACAATCAACTTTGGAGTTGTTGAAGCTCTCCAAGAATTTGATGCAAACAACAAGAACATCCAAGTTAGAAGGCCTTGGAGCCCTACAAGGTGAAACATTCAAATAGATAACACTTTACTTTCATACGTTAATGTTGGTTGGTTTTGAAATACATCTCACTTTGGGTTGACATGCACATGGAAGCTACAAAAGCCATTCCCTTGAAACAAAAGGGATGTGTTTCGTCCATGTTAGACGTTGATGCAAGTGAGGCCAAAATTATTGAAACACCAATAGTTTTTTAAGTTTTGCAACAAGATGCCCACAAGGTGTGAAAATTGCCAAAAACAACTTGTAGATGACCAAAAACAAAAAATGTGTGATGAAAATGCATGTTTGAACCATAGTAGACATGGCCACAACAACATTGAAAAAGGTGAACACCCTTTAGGAACAAAGTGCAATGACATTGTTCACAATGTTCACAAATGAGTTACTTTTGAAAGAAACCTAAAAATACTTCAAGTTTGCAAGGCAACAAGAATTGTCAAAGTTGAAAGTGTGACTACAAAGTGCCACAACATTCATTATAATTCCACCGAACATCACAATTGGAGTTCCATTGTAATTTTATACCCTTGCAACTATCCACAAAAATGAAACAACAAATGGTGTCAAATTATTTGATAATAATGTAAACTCGTTGAAGTTGCAAGAGAATTAATTGAAATAATTGAAATAGATGCAATTGTCATCATATAAATTTGAACAAGTTTGAGTGATGTTTGTCTTTTGTAAAGTGATGTTCATTTTTCTTGAAGAAATCATGGCTAAAATGGTTATTCAATTCCATTTGTCTATTGTTGAAACTTTTACCATTCCCATCCATTTGAAGTCAACTTCATCAATTCACAAAGGTGTTATAGAAAAAAAAATGGTCAAAAGTTTAGAAAGATGTGCACAAGTGTAAAAAGAGGTGTGTAAACATAAAAAAATGTGTGCAATTAAAAGTCTCTAGGAGAAAGAAAAAATTGTGAAATTTTGGAAAGAAAGCATTAGAGGAATGGAAAATCAAGAAAGACAACATATTAGCTTTTGTGCTAGTTAATGAGTCACATCAAGGTTGCTTACACATTGATGGCCTACATGTGGATGGTATAGTGTTGTTACACGATGAAAATGTTCTTGTTTTTTGTTTTTTGTATGTGTTATTTGAGTGTGTTGTCTGTGTGTGCATTTTGTAAAAAAAGTCAAATGGATTATGAATCTTTCAGTGAGATTTTTGTAATGTAAACCTCAAAGTTATGGACTACACAACCAACAATGTTGTGCACATTATCATGAATAGTTGAAACTAGTCATAGTAACTTGTGCATATTGAGCTAATTACCATACATAGCCAATTATACAAGAATGTTGAACTTATGAGTTATGGGACATAAAAGAAGGTGAATATGAAATTCAACCAACCATGAATGTGCAAACAAATATTAAGAAGGTATCAAAATGTTAGAAAACGTAATATTATGTGATACAAATAAGGAGATCTTGTCCAATGGTGTGTTGTGATGTTAATGAGTTCTTCTTTATAATCAATTATGGAAAGAATCAGTTATGGAAATGAATGGTCAAAACAAGATCAAACTCAAACCCTCAAAACTTATTGATATTCATATAACACCTTAATTTCATTATTGATGCAATTTAATCATTTGGTATGACTAAACTTCAATGTTGAAATAAGACTAGTTTTTATTCGCATTAATGATCATTTCCATATAAAGTGTTTTAATGTAAGTAATATTCAAAGCAATACCAAACTCAACCCATAAATGGATGCAATTGTTAATTTTTTGCAAAATTACAATCAAAATACCAAAAGTCAAACATATAGCTTTTGTTGTTCAAAGCCATGTTGTTAAGTTCTCAATTTCAAAAAGAACCTTTGATTTCAATTTTTTATTTTTTTTGTTTTTAATGAACTTTTCATTTGGTTTCAACATTATCTTTTTTTTATAAAAGAAACCTTTGGTTTTGTTCATTTCATAAAAAAATTAAAGTTTGTTTGATTTAAAACCAAGTCCAATTCCATAACAAACAAATAAACAACATTTTTTGTGTAGTAGTTTGTTCAATTAGTGCCATGATCAAAATAGAAATCATGTAATGTTAATTATGTAAAACCAATCAAATGTAATAACTTGCCTAAAATGTAAGGACAAATTTTTTTTAAAATAGAGTTATATTTATCTACCTAGAGAACCCAAACTTATTTAAAACAAAGTAACACCTTCTTCCCCCGATAAGCTTATGCTACCCCAAACTTCAAATTGGATTTTCTAGCTAAAATGAAAAATGACTATTGAAATTGCTAGATGAAGTGGAAGCGAAAATGTTAGCTTGAGCAATTTATGATTTCAAAAAGCAAAAAAAAAGGAGTTATTATAAAACAAAATGAAGTTTATGTTTTGATTCAATTTTGAAAATAGGTTAGTCATTTGATTAAGTTTCAAAGGAAATTCCAACAAAATTTGAAACTTTTGATTTTAAAACCTTAAAACTTAAAATAAAGTGTGGGCTTAAACCTGTTTAAATCTCAAAACTTGCTAATAGTGGTGCAAACTTTGTTTAGTTTCAAGCCCAATTTTCAAACCCATTGAATGTCTCAAAACCAAATTAGTTGTGGCAATACTCCACTCCCATAACAACAATAGTTGACAATGGACCCTTATGTTTCACAAAAAATACAAATGTTAAAACAATTTAAATGTTTTAACTAGAAATGGGACTTTGTAAATTCAAATATTTAACATTTTTGAGATTAAAAGATGAAAAAAAATGTGTGCATAGTTTGAAGGGAAAATAATCATATTACCTAAATAACTAGTTTATTGTGTGTTGAATTCCTAAAATCCAACTATCCCATTGGGAGATAATAAAAAATAAATTTGAACATACCAAATATTGGACATTGCTAGTAGGTATGGTAATATGGAATGACGATTGGTTAGGAGTCCTTTGCCATGATTTATCCATGAGATAAATACCACATCAAATATAATGTACCTTACTTCATTAGTTAATAGTTTTGGATTTGGATTTTTTTATCAAGCGTAACTTTTTTTAATCAATTAAATAGAGAGTATATAAAAAAATGATCCTATATTTTATAAGCATTCCCATATACTTGTTCTTTGGATTTATCTAGAGTCTATGGTTTCAAGGCATTCATAACATTATGATAATATTTGGTGTGACCTAGAAATGAATTTTTCAAGCCTAACTACCCTATTCCCTTCCTTTACATCAAGGTACATGGATATGAAAAGGCACAATAACTTTACCATTACCTTTACAATTATTTTTGAAATATCCTTTCAAACCTTCACCTTCTTTACCACTATTTTTACCCCTTTTTCACATACCTTTTGAAAATTTCCCTTTCAAAGTGAAATTAAATAAAAAATTAAACAATTAAAATATATTCCATAAGTTTATTTTAAATAAAATTTATAAATAAATAAATAAATAATGTCCCTTCACCTTTATATGACTATTTCTTCTAATTTCTAAGTAAAAAAATACTTAATTATACAATTTTTGAATTGACATTATGTAACCTTGGATTAGTCCAAAGTTATTTTTCCTTGGCCATAAGGTTCTAATACACATTCTATACATGTTCCTATGTAGCCTACTATTTGTCCAACAATTGCCCACTTACACCCCTAAAACATATTATCGATAAATGATAAATAAATCTTGTAATTATATTGTTTACTTTAACATAACTTGGATTGATACTTTTGCCAACCATATTGGAGCAAACTTATACATTATGCTAAGATTTAAATCATTTCCAAGGTTTCATTCAACCAAATTAAGTTACAACCAACTTTTGTGTCCCACAAGCATCAACTACTTTCTCAACAAAGAATGTGACTTAATTACCCATTAATCCAACACAAGGACTTTTTCAAAATTTTGGGGGTGATATAAAAAATTTAGCAAATTTTTCCCCAAAAAAGAAAAAATAGCCAAAATTACACCTAAAAATGAACATTAGGTCCAATCTGAATCTTCTTTCATAAGACACCCGATTGAAGGAGGCTAAATAGCTTAAGGACATCATTTGTCGCGACACATAAAGCACTTGGAGAAATTTCCTAGTGTATTTGGAGGGACTATGTGTCTATGAATATCCTTCCAACAAAAAGAGAAATCTTACACATTTTCTCCTTGAGAGTGGGAAGGAAATTATGGCTACATATAGGTGTAAGTACTAGTGTTATGTAGGAATATATTTTATCCCTATATATTCACCAAATACAAATACGGTATATTATTTACTCTAGCTTATTTTCCTCAAATCAACATACCTTAATGAAATGCATATCCAAAGATATGTTAATTTTTAAAACACACCTTAATTCATAACCTTGGATGTATGTAACAAAAAATTTGTATCCATAGCTAGAAATGTTTGGTATCTAGGTCTTTTAAAAAAAAGAATAAACATGCCTTAAAGTTTGTTATATCTATTAATTAAATGGGTTGCTTCTCAAGTTCTTTGTTTTTTTTTCCCTTTTGTTTGGACAATTAGCCAATTTGATTGGCCCATCACAAGAAAAAACAAAAACAACTTGAAACTTTGGACCCGTCTCAAAACATAAGAATTTGTGTAAGGATAAGGACTTTCCTCTTCGGCCCTTTTGATAGGTGACAAGGTGAAAACTTTGGGCAAACCAAAGGAGATAACATTGAGGATTGTTAACATGTGGTAAAGGTACACATGCTAAGAGGGGTAGGTGTGTGTGGTCTATAGTGGTAGGTGTGATAGGTGCGATCTATAAGATTGTGCACTCCCACCCTCCCGCCTACACAATAATGAGAGCCCCAACAATTACAATGTGCACACATGGAAGGACAATTGATTGACCACGCATGCATGGGGTCAATGGGTTGGTTACAAGAACATCGTGGTAGACTATGATTTGATGGTGATTCAAGTGGAACACAAACCGCAATGAAGGAATCTGCAAAAGATAGATGAAACAATTGCAATTTTGATTAATTTGTCACTCTTTGCAGTCCCCCCTAGGTTTGAGTTGTTGTGGCAATACATTTGATCAACACCCTTTGTGGAGCTGATCTGATGTCTGTTCAGTATTTCTGATTGGCCCCTCATAATGATTGGTCCAGGTGGTTTGCTATTAGTAAATCTGAAAGATGGAAAATTTCTTCAATCAACACAATGGTTTGTCATAGGAACTAATTTGGGGAAGATGATAAAAAACACGATCATTTGTGGGTAGATGATGAAAGGTGTAGTGATGGAGGCATTGATAATGATTAAGGGATGAATGGTATCTTGAGTCTGGGAATATAACATAAAGCATCCGAGAATACAATTGGTTGGTTTGTGCTTCACTTGAACGACCCAGTCTGAGATTCCAGGCAAGGATTTTGTCTTCTCAGATTTGGAAGAAAATTTGTCAAACCATGTGCGCTGTATAGCAAATGCCCTCTTTCAGTGTTCCCAGTTGTACAGTTCCCCTGTCCAGAATTCTATTCTGTCCTCAATCTGGGATGTGCTCTACATCTGCCTCAAGGGGCTTATCAAGGGTGACTCCCATTTCTCTCACTCTTTGTTTCACTTGTTTCAGTCCCATGGGCACCACAATGCTACCGAAGAGCATCTCCTGCGGTGCTCAGTATGTGATCCTGCACAGTGAAATTGGATGAAGAAAAGTCAAAACATGCAGGTTTGGATCAAGACAGTTGTTTTGGCTCTGCATAATTGCTCACTTTAGGGCGGCTTGTGAAAGGTGCAACAATGTTGTTGCACACACACCTCCATGAAAAGAGTGTAATAAATATGATCTGATGTCTGTTCAGTATTTCTGATTGGCCCCTCATAATGATTGGTCCAGGTGGTTTGCTATTAGTAGTAGCTCCCCACCTATTTCTTGTTTCAGTTTTGTGGGTGGGGTTGCAACAAACTAAATAACTAAACTTGGATGTGAAAAATACTTTTTCAGGGTCACATATCTCATGGGTTCTCTTGTGGTTTGGGAACAACACCCTTGGGCTCCAGCCCTCAGATGATGGCCTTCCCTCAAGAGAACCTACTTGGTAACCTATAAATCCTGTATTTCCTCCTATTTCCAGTTCACAATGGCACGAGTAGTTAAGTAGGTAACTAGTAAACTACCTATGCAAGTACTAGGCAACTAGCATAGGTACACGGATGAGGTATGTATGTACCTAAGGAAAGCTACTTGGTGACTACCAGGTAGGTAGGTATACCTAGACATGTGGGTGGTTAGTTAGTATTTAATACTTAACCAAACAATGTGGTTAGCTATAGGATGGAGATACGATGAAAAAATGTTTTCTTATCCACGTACCATCCATCCTATACATGGTGCACTTGTGGGTGTTGGTTCCCTCCGGTCCACTTGGTGCATTGTCCATGGGGTGTGCACAAACATATTGTACAATGTGCCTAATGGTTAGGGTTTTCCAGGTGGTTTTAGGGTCCCATTGGGCATGTTGTTTTCTCTAGTTGACCCAGATAATGGTTGATGAGTGTGTATAGTTGTGTAGTTGAAAGCTTGTTTACCACACTGACACAAGACGATGCTACGTGGTGGGATGAACAAGGGATGGGCTACATTGTATCATTTGCCCTCCCCATCACTTGCAAATTATACACTTTGTAGGCCTTGCCATTTGCATTAAAAAGTAATTATCTCAAGGCAAAAGAAGAATTATGAAAACTCAAATATATTTCACCATGCGAAAATATAATCTTCAAAAAATCTTCTAACAGAAAACCAAAATTATTCAAGATATTATAACTCTCTAACTAATAATCTCAATTTTCAGCACAAGCCAAAATATCATCTTTCAAAAAAAATCCTCATATAAAAATAAATAGACCTATTAACTGGGGGTGGCAAATTCCCTTAAGCTACTATATACTCTATAACGAATCTAAACAGCCATATCCCTTGCCTTGGCAAGACCAACAACAAACACTCTTCTTTCTACAAAGACCAAAACAAAATGAATAAAACTAGATGTCAATTTGTCAATTTGGCAACTAACTAAAATATCATTACCCTTGAGACCAAGCAAGGTTACAAATTCCAGTCAGCAAATGACAATCACATCATTTAAAAAACCCCAAAGTTCATGCCCTATTCTTGTTGAACTATTATTGTTGTGATTGTCCCACCCAAATGACTCATACTCATATATTTAATACTATACACTTATCATTGAATTATTAGCTTTCATGGACCGAGTCTTTGCAAGTTTTTCATCAAACTTAGACTCACTAATAATGATAGCCCATTATTATAACAAGTGTGAACCCCGTGCCTAATGCAGAGGTGTGTGCCACCTAGGTGCTTCAGTTACCCATTTACCTTGGGGTTACACCCCTCTGTGGGAGTCCAGCAAAATCTGGCATGGGGCCTTCTGCTTCACAGAACGGACCATTTTGAAGGAGTGAAATGTCTTGTGGCCATGGAAACTGAATTAAATTGCTATTAGGTGCTCACCCAAGGCTTTGCTGGGAGCTAGAAGGATTTTTTTTTTCATTTTTCTCTCATTCTCAATGTGTTCCCTTTAAGTTCTCAATGGGTTCCCTATATGTTGCCCAAGGGACGCATGGATTCAGGGGAGGCTTCATTTCTCATCCCGACGTCCTTTACTATATGTAATTCTCAACAATACCCACAATAAAAACTATATTGTGCTTGCATTGTAGTAAATTGTTGGCCTTTTGCCCACCTGCACATCCATCCTTCCCCATGCCTGCCAAATTAAGTATAGAGCTACAAATAAATAAATAAATAAATAAAGGAAAAACACCCAGGAAGGGAACATAATAAGAAAAAAGAAAGGACCAGAGTCCAAACAAAAGATCACACCCAAAAGTGCAGAACCCACAATGGGAGCCCTAAGAGGAGTAAACATGAAACATAAGATGTGTAAACCCATCACCACTAGCACGAAACAAAGCATTGCAAAGAAATGAGCATAAAACTTAGAAGGACACCAAGACTAGAAGAGGCCTCTTCTGCTGTCACAACTGCCCAACACAAGATAGAGATGGCCAAAATTCTCTGAAGAGTCACTAACACCCTCTCTGCCTATAAAATGACCGTACAATGACAAGAGGAGAGCCTCCAGAGCTCCTTTTTGGTCTTCCTGTTTCGTGTGTCCTGGAGGAGCTTCTTCCCTTCTCATAGATACTTCAGAATGATTCCGAGATGCAATAATATAGCCATTACAAATGGTGTTTCTAAATGTGGCAATGCAACATGTGTCTCATGTGATTTCTGGTGATCCCGAATGCACGAAACTAAGTGTGTAGAGCTGCCTCATATCTCTGAAAAAGAGGAGGAATCTTGCACCTCCTCCTCCTTAAGAGTGCTATCCATATAAGTAGGTGTAAGAAGTAAAGAACCAGTGTTGCCTGGTTATTGCTTTTTTTTTTAATAACTGTAGGGGGATGGTTTCTTTCTTTGGGGGATTTTTTCTACGGGATCACACAAGTTATCAATATCAATATCAAAAAAAACATTTGAGGTGCCGATTAGGTTATCAAATAGCCAGCTGAGAACCATCAAATATACACCAATTACAGGGTTTTCAAAAAACATCTTTAAAATTCTGTTTTTTAATTTTATTGTACGGTGTTTAAAGATTGATAACCTACTTGGATGATAATCAAGTCATCCATGTAGGTCATTAGATTCTTAAAATTCAATACTAGACGGTTATCAACTTAAATACCAGTTATCAAAAAAAATCAATCACCTATTGATTGATGGGTTACTCATAAGTGGCTTGATAACTTGATCAAAACTTATTAATAAACTGACCAACACTCGTAAGAACCCTTCACCTCTCACATCTTTAGGTTCATGATGACATTCACCTCCTTTGCAATGGAGCTTTAAGCTGATGGGTTGTGGACCGTTTCGAAAATGCCACTCCAACTATGACCTTGTCCTAGGCTCCTTATTATTTTGAGAATGCCCTTCATCCTAGTGCTTCGGGTTTCACTGATACCTTCATTTGAAGGGGTCCACCCATAGCTTGTTTCTCCCTGGTTTGCTAGGCCCATCCCAGCTGGTACCTTGACAAAAACTTTGGAACCCGAGTAAATTGAAATCCTAATCTGGAGAAGGCTGACTAGCATTTTGCTTGCCTCTATCCTTTACTTTAGACTAGTTTGACAAATTATTATTGTCTAAACTTGTTTTCCGTGGAATAGTAGATATGCCTTCTGAAAGACAAGAACAGGCTTCCTGAAAACAGGCTGATGAAAAAGGCCAGTGATAATGCCCCACCCAAATTGTGTGTGCAGTTTGCTTGTTGAGACCCGAGATGCTGCTCGGCTCAACTCAGCTTCAACTAAACTGGGTCTGAGTTAAAGGACATCTTTAAGGTATTGTTAAATGGGCCCATTCCACCTCGCAACTTGCCAACCCTGTTTAGAGAGAGAGTATTGTTTCTTAAAGTGGGAACGGTGTCTATCAGGGCCTACTCCAGAGTCTGAGTAACCAGTTTAGGGTTTTTAGGGTGTTCTTAAGAGTGTTCTTCTCCACTGATGATTCACATTACAAGTGAAACTAACTGCACCAAATGTGTAACCAGCAATTTTTTTCTTTAAAAAGTCTCATTGATTTTGATGCTTGGTAATGGCCTTGTGGAGCAGGGGAAGTTCCAGAAGTAATCAGCCCTTGGCTCTGCATTGGGTGAGCATTTTCTTCCAGAACTCCCCCACTCCAAAGGTGATGATACCCTACACTTAACACTCTTGATTGATTCATTGGCATCCTGATTGACACTCTTTACTGCTGCCAATGAAGGACCTGTTACTTATAAAGATTTTTGCATTTGCAATTTCTAGTTGATCAACCATTCCATTCTTTCCAGTATGAAGTGCTCGACTTTACAATTTTTAGTCAAAAACAATTGGATGAAATACTCTAAGTAACAAGTCAAGGGATTGACCTCAACAAAAATGGGGAAGTTCAAGCAAAATGAGCCTCAGGTCTTCATGTCAAGTCCATATCTTAGTACCCCTTGAATGAAAAAGTGTGCTCTGAGTGAAAACACTGAAAATGCTGACAAATCACAACTACAACTGCAATATTGACCAGAATTCTTTTCTCCATTGTTTTAGTGTTTTTATTGCAATAGGGTTTTGATTGCATGACAGGCCTTGTGGCCTCAGCATCATGCGACCCTAAACCCTAAAACCCTAACCCTGAATTCTGAACTCAGCCTTGTCATTGTGCATTGGTAAGACTAAGCATCACATCCATGTACCTAAGGTTGTATCTGATAGATTTTGTAGTTTCCAACACCTAATGGTGGAAACTGTGTCAACTTGCACAAAAGCATGCAAAGCGATGCTATGTGGTATATTCAATAAAAACTGACTAATTCAAGAAGAAAATATCCACAAACACATACAATAGGCATCAAATCAATGCCCACAAATTGGCACTATGAATCACAATATTATCTACATAATTTTGTTTGAGGATCACTTGTCAATACAGCAGCAATCAAACTCATTGCACAAATTTCCATAAGCACTATCAGCAGCTTAACTACTGGAAAACAATTTCCAAAAAAGCAATCCTACACAAGTCAACGGAGGATTCCTGTGTAATATCCACTTTAAAAAGTCCATAATCTGAGTCAAACATATTCACACGTACCTCTAATTCCAATCAAAATCTTGCCAATGCTCTCCAGCATCACTTCCAGTGTTGTATTGTTCTGTTCAACCACTCCATTCTCATGTTTCTGGAGAGAACTGATTTCCAAGTCTTCCCAATTTGAAAACTGACTGTCACTTGCCACACAGAAGCCTCCAGTGCCTCTTTGCATGTCAGGGGGTTGCAGTTGGTGAGCTGACAGCTCTTCCTCAAATTACAGAGAATATAACTCATGAGCATCCAGAAATCTCAACACTGATGATTACAGGTAACCAGAACCAGACAAAAAATTCCAGATTGCAGAGAAAAATCCAATCTAACTATTTGAAGGTAACCATTACATCAATTCTAGCAAAATGAAAGCCAGTATGGAAAGAGTTTTACTGCCAAGGAGAGTATTGCGAAGGAGAGCAGTAATCCTCAAGCGTCACAAAGCATCTGACTGTCACCTTGATCAAGAACAGCCAGGACTCACTGCCATGACTCACTCCCCACTGACTTCATCAGCTCCATCAGCTCCCTGCAGCAAATGCAAATAAGTATATACTAAGCAGCCATAAACTTGTGATTAAATTTGAATCCGGAGTTCCTGTCACATTTCCAGAAGCAACTGAAAGACTCATGATGTTGGGCTACCAATCCAGAGACCTGGCAACATAACGAAATGTCAAGAGTATTGTCAGTCAAGGTGCTCAGCCCACCAGAACACCTTTGATACCACAGACCCTCACAACAAATCCAAGGCAACATTTGATCTTCTGTTCTGCTGATTAACTTCAAGGCCCAGGATTCATGGCTCCAGAAGCCCAGCTTCACAGATTCAGATAGCAAGCTGCCTAACTGTTCCAGTGAGCCAAGGTCATCTGCTTGAGACATTCCAAACCACCTGTCCAATCTGGCATGACTTTCTAGCAAGCAACAAATGCAGAATTCTACAGCTCTCAATGTTAAAAAGACACAGAGAACAACAAATCTGAATGAGTGTAACCCCAAATCAAGGTAACCTTTCTCCTGCTTTAACTGTTTCAAATGAGTCAATTGGGATCCAAACTTATCTTAACTATCTTACTTGACATGGCAGATAAGTTTATCCTGCATAATTTCTGAAGTACAGCTCGACAACCTCAGGACATGTGACCTTCCTAGAGTTCTACAAGGCAACTGTGCAGGAGATTTCAAAAGAATTGACGTTACATGTCACTAAGATGTAGCAGCCTCAGTACCAAAGTTGATCTGATCTGGCTCCATATGCAGAGCAATCTACAGCAGGCAATTGAGGGAAAGCAGTGCTCAGAGAAAGCATTGAGACATATAACTATTCCAACTCAGACATGCCCCACCAACTAGAACCTACTAAGGGCATTTGACATGTCAATATCTGTATGAAACCACAGGATAATATGAAAGAGATTCAGTGCCTTGGAATAGGTTTGCATCCACTAATCGCACTGCTCCTTGATGCCCCTCTTTGAGATGCTTTTTGTTCCTTGACATACAATATGTGTATGCAACTAAACTCTTTCCCTTTGACCATCAGTGTTGAGCACAAGTTGTTGGAATAGAGCTTTGAGGTGCCTGGGAAAATTTGGGGATCGTGCACTGCGTTCATTACCCTGGCCACAATATCAGGCTCCACTGGAGAGGAAGATATCTAATCTGAACTATGAGCAATTACACTATCTAGTTAAGGCCCCACTCTCTTAGAACTGAGCTCCGCTTCCTTGGACAATCTGAAGCACGATGCCCTGGTTGATTGCAGACATGGCAGGTTCCTGAAAATGAATTCCCTCTGCAGAAGAATTCCCAAATTCCATGTAAGTCCCTGGCTGATTCCAGTTCTGGTTCCTAGGGACACAGCTTCAAATTCCATTCCACAATATCACTGGACAGCTATGGCCTCACAAGGTGACCACCAACATCATCATCATTGTCACCAAATTATAACCCCATCCAAGCACATACACTAAATCCATCTAAATCTTCAGAAAATAAATTCCAATTGCAATCAAACAGCCTCATAAGGAGTTAAAAAAATTGGATGACCACATTTACCTCCCACCCCAATCTGAGCCACCAGAAGAAAATTTGTTCCTGTCTGATCTATCCCTATCCCCAAATCTGTCACCAAACCTGTCTCCCCTGTTTCCACCTTGGCTTCCCCTGCTGTCAAATGAACGTTGTCTGCCTCCATGTTGGGAAAAGCGGCCATACATGTCAGAACGAGGTCGCAGTTCCTCCATCTGCAGCCTTGGAAGCTGTACCAACCAAATGACTCTGTCAAGTTTAATATAAGTAATTAACCTAGTCCATGGAACATGGATACATTCATTCAACAGACTTCACTACCGGATCTGGACAATGCTTCAGCCATACTGTCAATCCTGCAATAGTGATAGATACACCAAATGCCTTGTAACAGCACCAGAACGTTAGAAAATAACAACTGCATGCTCTACTTGTCTGATGATAGGGCTAGACATGTTAAGTTTCAGGCACTAACCTGCTTAGGTACATCAATGACATCCCCAGGTCTTGTTGGCTTTGACAAAAGATCCTTCGCCACATCCTCAGGCAAGTCAAAAACAGCACCATCCACCTGCATATGCTCCAGATCCAGCCAACTGTCATCAGTCTGTGCAAGACAATTCTGCTTGAACTGATACCAAGCAAGTGCAGAAGCTGTTTAGGATGTTTTAGAGACAATCACACAATGAGGACTGGAAGGGTATGACTTACTTTTGGATCATCAATTATGCAGATCTTCCGAACATTGTCTGCTGCTGGTTGATATGTGCTTGATAGCATTCCACTCACAATACGTGCTGAAATGGGTTGCCCAGAGTATTTCCCTGTTCGTACCCATCGCATTGTTGTCATTCCCTGGATGTCAGGCCCAACAACCCAAGTTTGCAACTCTACCATTAGAATAATCTCAGGTCATGCAGTCAGGGCTGTTGAGAACTTCTCTTTGGCAATCCCTGTAATCTGGGATCAGAAACCATGGTGCTAACATGTCTCACCCCATCCCAACACCAACTGACCACAAGCATAAGTCTCGAACCACATAAATAGCCTGCTTTCTAACCCTGTGCTACTGAGTGCTCACATTCCTTATCCCTACCAGCAGCAAATACAACACATCCATGAGATTGCAGAGAAAGCTTCAAACAAAACAAAAGAGGAAAGACTGTAGCCATAACCTTGTGAGTGCCACTCTCAAAGTATCAGACCATCACCATCATCATCATCAAATGGCAGTGACAGGCTGCCATTACTCCACACTGAATTCATCAACTTCTGGCAATACTGTATACAATAATCTAGTCATAATCTTGGGCAAACAACTATACAAAGATCTGGGTCCCAAATTTCTGCTGCATTCCCATAAGTAAAGTTTGACAGGTTTACATCAATCTGAACACTCAGTCATAAAAGAACTCAAGAAATAGCCACCATTTCAATCAAAAAATAGAGCACAAGGACAATTTCACCAAAGTCTGATTTCTCCATAGTTTGGGGTACATTATGAACTAAAAGCCAAAAAAGGGATGCTGTGACATACAGGCTCATGAGTGAGAAGAGAACGGCTGGGAGGAAGCTGACTGAATCCACTCATGTGTGCTAGGGCAGCTGCGAAAGCATCTGGACCCTGCTCCTCCAACAGTGATTCAGCAGTTTGAAGGAATTCCTTGGCCAAATCAGGGTTCACATGCTTGATTAAATGTGCCACCTGATCATTACTGGCACGCATAACATCCTTGACAGCTGGTAGTCCAATCTGCTCAAACTTGCACCCTATCTCCCTCTCTATCAATCGCATGGTGCGCATTTCCTGGTCAGTGTACATAAGGATTGCAGTGCCTTTCTTGCCTGCACGCCCTGTGCGGCCTGTTCGATGTACAAACGTTTCAGGATCATTGGGTTTCTCGAAGTGAATGATCTGCCAAATTAGTGATTTGCATCAGCACCACAATGCCTACACCCAGTGCGGTGTCGTGTATAAGATGGTGGACATTTGCTATCCAGATCAAAGGAAATCATGACCAACACCATCAACCAAAAGACTTCAACCAAAACACAGATAGAAACAGCTGCACAAGTTGGCTGAGTGGTGCAAACCAGATCAACATTTGGAACATCCAGGCCACGTGCAGCCACATCAGTGGCTACTAACACAGTGATCTTGCCTTCACGAAAAGCATCAAGTGTTTTCTCCCTCTGAGCTTGACTGATGTCACCATGTAGGGCCTCACAGCCCAGTATTCGCCCCATTCCCAATGCAACATCATCTGCATCACGTTTTGTTTGTGTAAACACAATTGCCTTTCCACCTTTGCCATATACCTGCCAGACCAACCAACATACAGTTCATTCTCCAGACATACATGATCCATTCTGTAACATTTGTCTCAATGAACCAATAATGAACAATAATCCTTGAAAATACATCATGAAATTGCTCAACACCCATCACTAAGTTTGCTGCCCAATAGAATGAGAGTCCAATCTGATCACAATATCCAAATTAAATCTGCACATACTGTAATAAGATCAGTGAGAATAGCTCGCTTTGCAGCTGCTGGAATGGGAATAGCAAGGATTCTGATGCCCTCTGCCAATTTCGCATCATTATCTCCCACCTGCCAAACGTATCCAAGAGTGAGCTGGGAGTTCTGTGTGCAAAAACATTTCACCATGGAAATTTTTCATCTTGCCAAAGTGAGAGACCAAATAAAATTCCCACTGTTTTGGTTAAACTTTTTCCCTAACCCAGATTAATGATCACACATAACCACCACATGCTAAGCATCCAGTGTACATTTTGACCACCATGTGTTTTTGGGAAGCAAGGATGTACCAGGTCAATGGTCAAAGGGTCCCGCAAGTACTTCCGAGAAAGATTTTTAACCCATGCAGGCATAGTTGCTGAAAACAGCATCCCCTGTCTCTTCTTTGGTAGTTGCTCCAATATACGTTCCACATCTTCCTCAAATCCAACTGCTAACATCTGGTCCGCCTCATCCAGCACCAAGAATCGCACATCCTGGAGATTCAATGACCCCCGGTCAATAAGATCAATGATGCGGCCAGGGGTACCCACTGCAATGTCCACACCTCGCTGGAGCTGCCGCTGCTGTGTTGAGATAGACACACCCCCATACACACATATTGTGGACAGCATAGGTGCTGACTCCATGAATTCACGTTCCACTTGCTTTGCTAGCTCTCGAGTGGGTGCCAGAACCAATGCTCGTGGTGTCCTCCCAATATGACTGAATACTCCATACCATGGAAATAACCACAAAATCATGTGATGAGTTCACAATCCAAGCCAAGAAGCATCATTATTGACCAGTTTTGAAAGAGAAACACAGCAAGATTCATGCACCAGAGCTCAAATCCACAGCAGCTAAAAAGATCCAATGCCACAACTGTCCAAAACCTGTCAATAACATTACAAACTCTTGGTGAAACTCCTAAGTGGGATGCCTCAAAGGAAAATAGAACAAAAAGAGCAGACCTGCCATCCTGGTTTGCCTCATTCTCATTCACGATATGCCGGATGATCGGGATACCAAAAGCGAGGGTCTTGCCAGTGCCAGTCTTTGCACGTGCAATTAGATCACACCCTTTCATTGCAGGCTCCAGAACAGCCCTCTGTAGACAGTCATCCCAACCTGCTATTATTGTACCAAGCACACATACATGGCTCAATCCTTAATTCAGATTTACTGAATTCTTTCCAGAGATGCACATTTCCTGACAGCCCTAATGCAGCACTAAGGTTGGCCAAAGTCAAGTCTATGGACCTGAACCCTTGGATTCAAAACATCAGGGATCACTGATTGATCAAGTGCTGCACAATGTAGCTGGGATGCTGCCTATAGTGAGCAAGATCTAGAATGCAAGTGGCATCACATGAGCCAACAACAAGTTACCAAGGGGCCCATAAACCCTATATCATGGACAACTGCATAAATGCAGAACAAGAAAGATTGCTTTCTGAAAGAAGACTTGGCAAGATTGATGTTGAAATCCGTTGACAAGGGTTACATATTAACCATGGACTCGCCAGAAAAGAGGAAAAATCTGTTGAAAGATCTAAGGCTCAATCACTTCAATCAGACATAGAAAATTGAGATGTCGTACATGCACAAAGCACAAAGGTAAATAGAATACATAACATGCATGAGGAGCTAGATTAGGTTACAGAGAGAACACATAATTTCACATACTTTTTGTCGACCACAGCCCACGGTGCTAACAAGGAGCTACAGAAAAAAAGAGTAACAAACCTGGATAGGAAATAGATGAGTGATTCCACGCTTAGCAAGGGCATCGACAACTTCGTCAGAGACACCGAGGCTATCAATCGCCAATTCCTCCACAGCGCTTTTCGCCTGTTTCTTCCTCTTCTCCGACACCGGTAACGCCTTCTCGTCCCCAAATTCCTCCACACCGACGTCCACCGCCACGGATTGCCGCACCGCTCGCTTCGCACTGAATTTCTTCTCGAATAAAACCTCCTCCGCTAGCGACCAGTGCGGCAGCAACGAGTCCTCCGTCGTCGTCGTCTCCACCGCCGAACTCATCCGCCGACTGGTTTCGATCGTCCATGCCCGCAACAAAGAATCACAATAAACAGAATCTTCCAAGACGCCACCAGTGCTACCCGCCAAGCTACGCGCACTACGATCCAGTGGGAGAGCACGCGTACTAGCGGGCATGGCAGCGGCTGCTGCCGCTGCAGTCCGCAGCAGCCTACGCATACCACCCTGTGCGCATATTCTGGCAAGCATACCTAGCAATGGAGCTTAGTCGGAGGTGAATTCAAAAGCTTGCAAGAGAGCTGAGGCGCGCGACAGCCAGCAAATCCAGAGCAACCGAGGAGAAATCAAGAGGGCCGCAAAACCCTTCACGTGAAACCCTAGGAGGTGGTGGTGGAATTCTGCCGGTTGCTATCTCCGGCGGTACTTCCCCCGGGGCGGGGGGGGGAGGGGGTTAGGCAGGTAAGTAGTTAGTTTCCTACCAATTTGGAATTAGGTCGGTATGACTGTTTTGAAGGGAGGATAAGTGTAAGGTAACACCCAAAAGGCCTTCAAATAATTTTCATTGTTTGAGGGCATTCCAATGGTTGTAATCCTATATAGTAAACGAACGATGATCCCGACCGATGGTCCCGACCAAATGAAGCTTCCCTTAAAGCCGTGCATTTGGTTGGCTTCCCTTGAATCCGTCCAGTTATCCATCCAGCCGGACTCATTGGTTCTGGGTATTTGAAAAATTTTCAGAATCAAAAGAATCACTGGGTTAGGGTATTTCATAAAAAATAACAAAATCACAGAATCATTAAATAGTCGGAGTGGGAAATGCGAAGGATCGGCCGAGGGGAATTGACGAGTTAAAGAACCGGAGTGGGAAATGTGAAGGTTCGATCGGGGGGATCGACGGGTTAAAGAACCGGAGTGGGAAATGCCAAGGACCGGCCGGGGGGAATCGACGGGTTAAAGAACCGGAGTGGGAAATGGGAAGGATCGACGGAAAGGGGGGGTCGACGGGGTAAAGAACCGGAGTGGAAAATGGGAAGGACCGGCGGGGGGGGGGGGGGGGCCCCCC
>Ga0116231_10007600_pt1 | contig 19691 bp, 14 predicted proteins | sample S1TSphgellanicum_2_FD_89695 | JGI IMG/M metagenome (GOLD analysis project Ga0116231, IMG submission 89695) | Host-associated microbial communities from peat moss isolated from Minnesota, USA - S1T2_Fd - Sphagnum magellanicum MG | ecosystem: Host-associated > Plants > Peat moss > Unclassified...
CTCACCACGGCCCGGACTCGGGAGTAAGCCACCACCTTACTCCCTATAGTATTCTCTACAGCTCGCCGCCGAGGCTACATCCAAATGGCACATTTTGTTGGGACTCCCGAAATGGAGTCCCGAAATTATCCCGGCTGGACTCCCGGAACTTTGAACGGCCATAACTCCTGACTGTGGAGTCCGATCGCGATGAGGTTTAAACCAAAGTTGTAGCCCTTGTCGAGATATTTCCAACTCCGTGTCGCACTCTCAATTCGGACGTCAGGAAGAGGTCGATTCCCGACTTTTAGTGGTCGGAAGTCAAATTGCCAGTTTGACTCCCGGCCCTTCTTTTGCCCATAACTTGGGCTGCAAATGTCCGAATGGCCAATGCGAGGCCATTTTTGATATCTAAGTTTCAAGACCTTTCCAATGACATCAAAAACACCTCAATGCGAGGTGTTTTGGGCCTTGCTGTCGAGCTCTGAACATTCGGGAGTCCTAAAGGACTCCAAATCTCCAACTTTTCCAAGTGTTGGGCTTCACCCCCACACTTGGCCAAAGTGGGGTTGCGACATACAAACTCTACTGTCTCTTCCAATCCCATTGCTTTAGAGAAGTACAAGGCCATGGCGTCAACAACAATTGTGAATTTGAATAAATCTGAGTGGGATTTTGAGCTTCAAAACTTTTTGGTTGAGAATGAGTGTGATAAGGTGCAAGAAGGCCAAAAGGAACATGACCTAACATTAACACAATTAGAACCTCTAACTATTGAGGTCAAGTTGCTTAACTTTGAAACAAGCCATAGCAAGATTTGGATAAAAGGTTTACTACACCAAATACATTTAATGTCAAATGGTCAAGTGTGTCTAACACCCCATTGCCCATTGACAATCCCACCACCATGCTACCAGGAAGTCCTGGAATGATTTTTGTGGAACCATGCCCTATTTGTGGTTTATATTTCTTCTGTAGCAACATCATTATGTCATCATGTGGATGCACATATCACCCCTTCTGCATGGGGTTATATATGGAAACTAATGGTTCTCATTGTGCCAAGCCTATGTGTGGGAAATAGTTAACATCTGACTAGATCACAAGCTTCAGATTTAAGCAAACTTATGTCCAATTGAAGAGGCCCAAGCTTGAAAAAGGATGCAATATAATCACTAGAAGCACCTCTACAAGTTTACAAGCATCAACGTCCACACCTTATAAGGTTTTTCTTTTCATATAGACCATAATTTTGAACTTTTTGGTTTGCATGATTCAAGTGGTCCATGTGTATGTGTTTGCTTGAAAGGCCCATATGGCTTCATTTCTTACTTTGAATGCATTGATGTTTGGGGTTCTTTGTGATTTTATGTTGATTGACTACTTTTCTATCTGTCAAAAACATAAGTTCAAAGACGGTGTTCTTTGCCTTTTTAAGTAGAGAATTGTTGGTCAAATTTCTGTAGTGTGCCTTTATACATCCCATTGGTAACTTTCTTTTTGTCAAATTTTGAACATACATGCATTTAATCTTTGCCCTCGTATCTAAACCATATGGTTGGATGTGTGAGTCTTTAGGGCATTGTAGGTGGTTGAAGCTTGTTTCACATGTAGATGCATGTGTCCATTTTGTAACTATAAATTTTGAGTATGGAGAATTAGGCTTTGGCTTAGCCATTACCTTTTGAAACTAGATTTTGAAAGATGTGACAATCCACAATCTCCACTTTAGGTTGTTCTACTTTGCTCATGCTCTTTGAGTCATGACCCAAAAAATTTGGGCTTTCACATCAAAATCATAACTACATAAGCATGAAATTTTTGAGGTTGGTTGAAATATGATTTGCACAAATGCAAATCCATTTTGTAACCTCAGGTCAAAATCATAACTTTACAAGTGTCATATATATTAAAATTGGTTGGTTGTCAAAATTTGGTCCGTTCATAAATGCAAATCCATTTTGTGACTTAAATTGATTAAATATAAACCCTAGGTGTATTGGTTCCACTTCAAAATGTCTACAACTACCTTATGTGTAGCCCATGTGCACCTTCACCAATGTAGATTTTGAAGAACCATGTTATTGCCCAAATTTTCACTTAAGAGTGCCCAACTACTTTGAAGCAATTGAGTCATGATAAAAGAAACCCTCTTCTTCATGTTTGAAATAAAACTTCAAAGTATTTTTTTCCATGTGGATTAATGACATCCATTTTTTAATTACAAATTTAATTTATAGAAGCTGAATGTGTTTAATTCCACTTAGAAAAGTTTGCAACAAGAAATATGGGTTTCATTTCCCATGATTCTAGTTTAATTTAAAAGGCATTTGTAATCATCCATCTCCACTTGAGATCTGAAACATATGTTGGAAGTTGCATATCTTTGTTTAGGGTGTGTGGATTGTATATTTTTTTTCCCTGCATGCTAATGCACTTGTAATTTGAAACTATGATTCAATGATGTGTCCTAGATGCCAATTTGTATGAAGCTAATTCATTATTGTGTGTTACATCATTTAATTTGAAGCATTTGTCAAGAAGTTATGTGTACACTAACTTGCCACAAATTAAATGATGTTGTGAAATCATTACATTTGTTTTTTTTTATGTGCCACTTTGCAAACAACTTGGTGGAATTTGACAATATATTGTTGAGCAATTTGATTGTACGTTGCATGTTTTTTTAATTTTTGTTATGTTGCTCTTGTTTATGTCTAACTACTTGATGGACATTATTTAACTTGTCTAGCTACTAAGTATGTCAAGTTGCACCTATCAACACTTGTTATGGTGGGTGGTTACTTGTCTATAGATGCTAGACTTGCATGGTTACTTGATCTAGGCATTTTTTTTTGGTTTTGAATAGCTTCCTTGCATTTTTAACTAGTGGCTTACTTGTTCAAGATAATTTTACTTACATCATGGATCAAGGCTACTTGTTGAATGTGCTAGCTTAATTGTTTAAACTAGTGGCTACTTGCTAGACATCAAATTTTTACTTGATATAAGTGGTGGCTACTGGTGGCTACATGCCAAGGACATTACCCAACTAATGTCAATTAGTGGCTACTTGGTGGATATGAGTCTACTATTTTTAGTTACTACCTACTTGAGTATTAGACCCTAGCTTACTTATGGCTACTTGATGGGTATTATTCATCTAATTTTAGCCACTATCTACTTGAAGATTGAACTGTAACTTACTTGTGGCTACTTTGTGGATAGTATTATATTACTTTCAACTACTATCTACTTGAACATTGGACCCTAGCTTACTTGTGGTTACTTGGTACACTATGTGGACACCAATCTATTGGATTTAGCTACTATCTACTTGAATATTTAACCTTACTTTACTTGTTCCAAGGGGTGGCCAGTTGTTCTAGCCTTGTTTATTTATTTCACTTGGAGTGGCTATTTGCCAAACCCCAATTTACTTGTTTCAATGAATGGTTATTTACAATTGAATTGATTTCAAGTAGTTTTTACATATTGAACCCTAATTTACCGGTTTCAACCAATGGCTACTATCACACTATTTATTAGACCTATACTTGCATTATGTAGGTTACATGTATCAACTTTAAAAGGTCATAAATGTTAGTGGGCATTTATGGTTATCTACTTCAAATGGTATGTTTGTAGATTTCACTTGCACTACCGATTTATTAATAAACTTGTTATGCAGTGTATGCAATTGATTATATTGTAGGGGGTTCAAATGGCTTTCCCATGTTGAAATTGATGACACCATGGAAGCAATCAGTGCTTTGAGCATCTATTAATTAATTTTGGAAGCTCTCTTAATATAGTTACACTCATCTTGACTTCACCCAAGGTGCCACCCAAAGATATTACACCAACTTCTACATTGGTCGATGTTGACCTCTTCGATGACCATGACAACATCATGACCAAGATTGCAGTGAACCTTGAACACAAGGAAGATGAGAACACAAAGCTTGCTCAACAATTTGATGATAAGGAAAATCATCCCACAAAGCCTCCAAGATTACAAACATTGGTACAAAAACATTTGAACAATGCACCAGTAGATCAAAGGATGAATGGTTTGCAAGTAATAAGTGATAATGAGGCCCAAGACTGTGCGCCCAAACCTAGCAAGCTCATAATTAACATTCCTACAGAAAAACCAAATGTTAAAGAAAAACAATTGTCACTAGACATTTTTTTGGTGCCCCTACAACATATTTTGGATTGAGAAAGGAAGCTTTACCTATTCATCCAAATGACAAAAAGTAAACAACTAGTTGAAAGAGGAAAGACAAATGGTCTCCAAATGACTTTCTAGCTAATTATGTAGCCAAGAAGGGTAGGACAATGACTAGATAAGGATCTCAACAAAAGAGTGTTGTTGCACCAACTCTAGGACCTACAAATCTATGCTCCAAGCGGGTACAACATTTTTCTAACCCTAGTGAAGTGTCTTAATTGCATTATGTGACAAATGTGGTAGCCATAGGTTTGGTTATGAACTGTTTGGACTTGGTTGACCCATTCAAGATGCATAATTTATCATGTGATTAATGCCTTGATGTTGTTTCACTGTTTTGGCAGATGTGAATAAGAAAAAGGCCATACAATCTAAGTTGTTATTGGTGTGGGGTAACCCCACAAATCAACCATACTATGATGGTTACCTAATCAGACATCTTGCTTATAAATTGTAATTGTTCTTAGATGTGCTAGTTCTATTTCATTTCAATAAAGTAATCTTTTATGACCTTTCACACAATCATGTCAATTTTTCCCAAATTAGTTTTTGTTGGTTGTTAAACATAGAGTTCTTAAGTGTGGATGGTTCATTAATGATCAATAGTAAGCTACCTATATTGATATGTTTTGTGGGCTTTTAGGTAGAAAAATGTACACATAATCAACTAATTCATTAAGCTGGATTCTGTCAATTTGCTATAATGTTGTTGTAGACGAGCCCGTTAAGATCCAATTGGTAGGGAAGGTTCTTGTGGTCCCATGTTTGCAGGTCAAACAAGAAATCAATTGTTGCTAGAGAAAGCCAAAGTAGCATGTGATGTGAAATCATTGATAACTTGAGCTTACCAATCATGCCTTTGGGCCTAGGGAGAAATCATATAAATCTTGTATACTTTGTTGGTTGTTTGTGTCATCAATAATGTCCTCTAATTCTTCTGTTTTAGTGATGGGTTTTTGTTTTTTTCCTTCTTGGCATGTCTATCGCCTATAAACTATAACTTATTGTGTCTATGGAGAAAACAAGTAATTATACTTGCCACATGGATTTGGGCTATTGATTCAAATGATGAGCACTTGTTGATTTATCCTTTTCTTTGTATCCCTTTTCTTTTCTTGTTGATTATATTGTTTGTTGGCATATGAAGTAGGCTTTTGAAGGAGGGCTAAGCCAATTTGGTCTGCTTTGAAATATAGTCATCTTGGGTGATTTATATGGCCATGTACATGGAAGAATATGGTAAGTCCATTGCACACTTAATTATTATTCTTGTGTAATTTGAATGGGTAGAAGGGTTTTTTTTTGGCTTTTTAGAAAAAAAAAGAGGTGATGAATAATTAAAGGTAATAAATGTGTGCTTTTGTATTTGACCCTTCAGTGTGGTTGTTTGGTATAGAAAAGTTATGTTTGCAATTTTTCAGAATAGGTTGTTTAACACTTAGGATTTGAGCCATCCATGATCCATGTTGCCCAAATCCATGTTACCCAAGATGTAATATTGCTGACATGAACTCACTTTGGGAAATTATTGTGGGGGTGTTGGAAGCCTAATTCACAATTAGCTCATATTTGAAGAGATTGATTAACAAGTTCTACATGAGGTATGTTTATTATTGGCATTACATATTGAATGACTATATGCTACAGAATGTGAAGGATTGTATGTTTTAACTTAATTGTTAATTTCTTTCCATAAAAGGACAAGGACTAGACACTTTTTTGGTGTCAACTTGAATTCAAAATTCTATCTACACCAAAATCTCCAATGACAATACCCACACATCTAGCCATTGAAACTAGTTCTTCACTTCTTATGGTTTAATTACTAGAAGTAGTGATTTGATCTCTTCCAAGGTTTCTTGCAGTGCTGTAAATTGTTTTTGTATCTTGTCAAGTTTCAGGTTGTTTGTAGGGAAGGCTTTGTAATGTGTTTCAAGCAATCTTAAATATTCTTGTTGTAGTGTCGACACTCGATTCCTTTGCTTATCAACCACTTCCAACTGTGCGTTGACCTAACCCAGTTGCAATTATTGTTCCTTAAATAATTCCTTGTGTTTATCTTGAGCATCCTTCAAATATGCATTAACAATGTGTACTAGTTGATATTTATCATCTTCATCTTCACATGCTTGTCTTTGTCTATGTGCAACCTGCAAGCACATTTCTAACTCCGGAATTACCTAATTCAAACGTGTAAGCTTGTGTTTTAAATTGGAGAATAATGTCCTCCTCAACCAAGATGTCTTTGGAGCTATTCAATCTTGAATCACACTCTAAGATTTTCTTTTGCAACTCAAGTTCCCCTGCTACAAATAATTGCACAATACTCCCACATGAGCCAAGTTCATTTGTAAGTCTACTCACTTGAACCTCCCAGTTAGGTTGATAATTTGTGCTTTCCATATTTGCATTTGTGTCTTCAACACTTGCTAGGCTTATAGTTTGAATTGATTCATCTCTTGTGTGATGTAATGTTGTTACATCATCAGGTGTTTAGTCGATCTGAACTTCTTCCACCATTAAGTCCGCATTTGAACCATCAGCTTATAGTTATGTTTGTTTATTTCAACTTCTACAATATTCTTTCTCTTAAAAATAGAGTTCCCAACAACATTGGAACTTCCAGCAATTCCTTTCCCACATATATATTTTCAGCTCCTGTATTTTTTGATTTTGCCTTCCTCTCCATGTATAGCCAGGTCTTTTTTCTGCACATAAAAGATTGGCCTGTTTTGTGTGTTTACGAACCTTGATATTACACTTCAACTACAAAAGCTACCCAACAAACTTTTAACCCCTTTTGTTCGGCCAAGATTCGTTTTGCAAATGACAAGTTAATTTCATTATTAGTAATGACACCCTTCTAATATATTTTGGGCCATAGTTCCTCAACACAATAAAGCACCTTTAAGTTTGTGCACTATTTTTTATATTTGAAACCGTGGTTATTAAAGAGTCTAACTCCCCAAACCTTCTCACATTCCTCTACACTAGCATACTTAAGATCCATATGCCTAGAATCAAGGTTACTCTCAAGTGAAATACAAATTTATTAAGCCATTCATTTGCTAGTTAATTAACTAGCCAACATGGAAATCAGTTAAAATTAAATTATTTAATATATAATATTACTGATAATTTCATGATTTTCAACCTATGATTTATTAACACGTGTCACTGCCTAGGCTAGGTTTAAAATTTAACTTAGGTAGGTAGGCCATGTAATCAACCTTGGCACCTATTATAGGGAACTAGATAAAAGAATATTCGGTTAACTTACCATTGTTGACCACACACAACACCACTTATGAGGTTTGATCCCTTTACCTTTAAAATGGAAGTAAACACCCCTACCATCAAGCCACCCCACTTGTTATGATAATATGTTACATTACATTCTATTTATAAAATACTTCATTTTAAACATTACAAAAACATAAACTTTGAAAATTCATATTCTATTGAGATTTTGTTAAAACGAAATGATTTGTGTTTACTTTTTAAAAAATTTCAATAATGTACATAATTACATTTATTTCTTTTTGAAAGTGTAAAATCACTTGAACAAAAACATAAATTGAATATCATTATTTAATAACACTTCAATGACCATTCTTTTGGAGAAAATGAAGTTTAATAAATGGATAGGATTTTTGATAATATAATAATACTACCTATGTTAAGCTACTTTCAATTATTATATGACTATTTTTCATTAATTTAAATTATTTCACCCTACATTATTTATGGTATTTATGGCTATTCTCAATTACTTTTGGCTATTCTAAGTTATTTCATCTTAGGTTATTTTTGATTATGTGAGGTTATTATTGGTTATTTTTGGCTATTGAAGGCTATTTCACCCTATGTTATTATTAGCAATTTTAGGTTATTGTAGGCTATTTCATCTTAAGTTACTTTTGTTTATTACAAATTATTTCACCTTAGATTACTTTTGGCAACCTTAAATAATTCTAATATATGGTTATTGGTTATTATTTTATTGGGGCTATTGGTGGTTATTAATGGCTATTAGTACCTATTCTATTGGTGGTTATTAATGGTTATTTTATTGGTGGTTATCAATGGCTATTAGTGGTTATTTTATTAATGGTTATTAACTGTTATCTTATTAATGGCTATTGGTTGTTATTTTATTAATGGCTATTGGTTGCTACTTTATTAGTTACTATTGGTTACTATTTTATTAATGGCTATTGGTTGTTATTCTATTAATGGCTATTGGTTGCTATTTTATTAATTACTATTGGTTATTATTCTATTAATGGCTATTGGTTGTTATTCTATTAATGGCTATTGGTTGTTATTCTATTAATGACTATTGGTTGTTATTCTATTAATGACTATTGGTGCTTATTAATGGTTATTATATTAGTGGTTGTTGGTGGCTATTCTATTAGTGGATATGGTGGTTATTAATGGTTATTATATTAATAGCTATTGGTGGCTATTATGTTAATGGCTATTGGTGGATATTTTGTTAGTGGATATTAATGGTTATTAATGGTTATTGATGGTTATTATATTATAAATTATTGTTGGTTATTATATGTTATATTACAACTATTGGTGATTATTTTATTATAAATTATTGTTGGATATTCTATGTTATAATATCATAGGTATTGGTAGTTGTTATATTGTAGGGTATTTTAAATTATTCTTCATAGGTTATTATTTTCTATTCTAATTTATTTACCTTAGGTCATTATATGTTATTTTATATTATTTTAAGTTATTATACTTAGAATAAAATAATTTATAATAACATAAGGTATAAGTTAAAATAATTAAAGTAGCTTAAAATAATATAGGGTATATCATAAAGTAGCACATATATAATATTTTTGAAAACATAAAAATAAACCTATTTACTATAATAAATTATAATATTGAATTATGTTAACTTGGAATGAAACATGATGTTTACATAGTGATATTATAGTGAAATAACTTTCACCAGGGTGAAATTAGTAAAATACAATGAACTTATTTCATTTTAAAGGTTCCACAGTGATTTAAGTTAGTGAACTACACCCCATTTTTGTAGTAGTGAACCTAGACAACATCATAGAAAAGACACTACCCATATCTAAATTATTTGATACTTTTGGTACAGTTTGGATGGGAGCATGTTGTAGGGTGAAAGCATGCTAAAATATACCAAAAAAGTAGTCCTCACAAGTAAAAAAACATAAATTTGTGACAAGTAGATTAGAAAATAGGTGATGTTTTATGAGATTATGCTTTTGAACTACATGAGGGCATCAAATGTGATATGTTGAAGTTTTTGAAAGTCTCAAAAATTGTATCAACCTTTTTTAGAACATACTTTCAATTTACTTTGCAAAATTTGCCAATTTATTTAGTTGTGAGAAAGTGAATAAAAAAAAATTAATTTGGAAATTTCATTCATATGTTGCATTGTGAAAGGGTTTGGGGCATGATTTAATGAATTAAACACATGCAATGCACTTTAGTATCGTATCAAAAAACATGTTTTGGATGCCAAATTTGAGTTTATGGAAAACCTATTTTTGAGGGGCTTCACATTGTCATAATCCAAAATTTCAACTTCTAAAAAAATGTGTATCAAGGTGCATAATGGCTCAAACATTAGTAACACATCATTTGAATAATTTGATTTTTAAAACGTGTAGTATTAATCAGAATAATAAACTTGCAGTAAATTAATTAATTAATGAAAGTAATAACATACATTAAGAATGACCCATATATGGTTTATTTAATGTGATAAGCACTTTCCAAATTTTATGGCATGATTAAAATGCTTAAAATGCAAAAGATTCCAAATCTACTTTTACTTGTCGGTAGGGATGACCAATTGGCATACTTTACTATGCTTACACCCTACAGCCAAAGAAAACATTACAAACTGACCATTTATATTGATAATTGCATAGATTAATAATTGTAGAAAAGAGTAAGGTTTCCTTTGCAAACATTTTTTCATACCCCAAACTGCATTAAATAAGGAATAACTAAACAAAGATGAAGACATCTGAATTATTTAACCATTGAACATTAGGTTTTTTTATGCATCAAACCCAACTTTAGAACTTGATGTACACATACACCTAGCAAAACCACTAAATTTTCAATAGTTAAACATCATTAACATAACCAAGAACATATGTAGAATTATAGTAAACATGGGAAGAGTTGGAATACCCACAAAATAACTTATTCCTTTGATATAGTACAAAAAGCAAACTTAGATCACAAAATTGAATCTTCATCACTTATAAATGCTACTGCATAATCTCATTTGACTTCACAAAAGATAAAACTAACTTGTCACTGAACTTGAATATTTTGATAATGAAAGTTGTCAACAATTACTACTTCACACTTCCGACATCTGGAACACAATTACCTCCCCTTTCTAACAAGAAGTAGTAGATGGCAATCAAGACGTTGAACCCAAGGCAAGAACTTCAAAACCCATTTTATCACCACATCAAACTACAAATTAAATTCATCAAAGCAATAATAAAACAACACAAAAAAAACAAGGAATAGAGTGTAGCTTGTCAATGTAGTTTTTTATAATCTTTTCACTCATGAACATATGTTGCTCTATCTTCAATGGATGCTATTAGTATTTCCTTCACATCTAAAGGCATGGAGAACTTAGGATTGCCTTTACAAATGGCACTTGGGAGCATGGAATTTTTTTGACTTTAGCACCAAATGAAAGTAGGCAAAGGCAAGAGGTGAATTAGTCAAAAACACATATGAAGTGGTTTGGCCTTTTTGGGTTGCCATTTTCTGATACCAGACACCACCTATGATCATGTCACCTTCATACCACACGTTCCCCCAACCACCTTTGATTGTAATTCACATCTATGTAATGTTTTATCATGTAATATGACAAAAAAAGGATCTCCGTTCTCTAACTCATCAACAATGATTGTGAAATTGTCCCCTACTTCCACCTTAGACATCTCATTTTCAAAATCATGGTCCACCTTAAAATCTTCATAATCATAACCACCATCTTGCATGTTAGCCATGATTCCATGAGCCGGCCAAATAAAGGTACACAAAACATAACAAATGTCATGGAATTGATGAACATTCTCTACATAATTTAGCATACTTCCTACCAACTATCCTAGTAGGGTGTAATCATAGTAACATGTACCAAAAGTAGTCGTAACCATTATTTAATTTTTTGAATTTTGGATTGTAAAAATAATAAAATAATAATAAATAGATTTTTTTTATAAAATGTTATTTTGAATACATTATGTATATGTCATAAAAATTTGGAATCAATCTAATGAGTGAAAAATATGTATAAAGACTTTTAACCTCTTGTAACCATTGCTTAAAAGCTACATAAAAACAACTTAAAGTAAATTTGACACTAAAAGCACAATTTGAAAATATTTTTTAATGACATATTTTTGGATATTTTTTAATAGACACCTTAACAAAAAAACATTTAAAAAAAATTTAAAAATTTAAATATGTTTTGAAAGATGTATTAACATTACTACAAAATGTGGGCGTAGTTCACTAATCCCCATTCACTAAACCAGTGAATTCACTACTTCTTCACTGGTTCCCATTCACTACAACTAGTGAATTCACTAAAAATTCAATGAAATCACTTGGCATGCAAGGACACCTTTTGTTGTAGTGTAAAAAGATTCCAAGAAGTTTTATCACTAGTATTAGTATCATAATTGAAAAGCTTTCTTTCAATGGTTAGCACCGAGTGGTAGGCCAAATGTTGAGAAACATTCCCCTCTTCATATAACTTCCTGGGATAATGTCTCTAGTTTTTTCATTTTCTTACATTGTCATTTTCTTTTTTTTGTTTGTAAGGGATAAATTTGTACTCTTTCAACTAGATGACTATTTCCCATTTATGTAATCATAGGAGGAGTCCAATTGCCAAAGGACCATAGAAGTAATTCAACGTTAGAATAAGCTAAATACTTTGGAGGTTCTAAACAAGTACAAAATCCTTTTGAAAAATAAAGCAAGGATAAATATCCCTTTGTGTCGACTCCTGACCATGTTGATTGTTAAGCTAGATTTGAAAATCAACATGTTAAAGATGGAACAAGTGTTTTTCATGGGTTATTGGGAAGGTGAGAAGGCATTTTATGTTTCCTCAACAAACTGGTAAGGTGAGGAAGAATATGTGTGCAATCACATTGATACTTGGAGTTTTCTTTGGAAAGAGAAGAATGTGGAGTTTGAAAAATTCTTGGCTGAGGATTCACATCTTTATTGGCTATCTAAAATAATATTTCATGTTTGGGATGACAATCATTGACTTTAGGCTTGGTGACCATACATTGATGTGAACCATCCCAACGAGCCCAATTGGCACATCAAGGTTGATTCATTTCTTCTAGACACAACAAATAGGCTAGTTAAGCTGCTTACAACTATGACTAACATAAAAAAATGAGTTTCCATTATTAATGTCTATTTTTTTTTCCATAAATGTCAAACAATGTCTTATTCATGTTTAACATTATTTTTCTTTGCAAGTCCATTGATATCCAAACCACGTGAAACCATCATTTGTTCATGATTTCTTCTACATTAATCCATCAAAATGATTCCATTCCACAAATTCAAAGAGGTCATTCCAAATACCCAATACAAAAAATGCGAAAATAAAATCAAGAAGACTTAGAATAGCCTCATGCATGAGGCATTTTTTGAGTTCATGTATGAGGTAAATTTTCAAAATCTTTTCTTAAATGAACTCCATTATCTAAAATAATTGCATTTAATTTTGAGCCAAATGTTTTTTTGTAGAGGGAACTTGCGACTATTGTTGATGTTGCACATTATTTGTATTATATAGATGTTCTAGATCTTGCTTTTTGAAACCTAGAAATGTTAGCTTCACTAAGTAACAAGGTAATGGAGAATGTTCAAAAGGAACACATGATAGCGTTCCATAAGAGATTGCCCGTTCATGACCTTGCATTTCACCCTAAATTTCTCCAACAAGTAAAGGTTCATTATAACATCAATCTTGATCCAAAAATGATGATTGAAAAGTTGCAGTTGCTTGTGTTTTCATAAATGAACAACAAGTAGAAGGTTTTCTTGCTCAAGTAGTGGAACTAATCTTTGATTGTTGTAACCCTAACATTGGGTTCACGACTACATGTGAAGTGCAATGGCCCATGAGGCCAAAAGTGTGTTTAGGTGTGAAACACACTTTCACAAATGGGGGAGAGTGCAAGGGATGAAACCCAATGACTCCCAAGTGCACTCCCACTTTGGGAATTGCATTCATGTGAGAGTTGTGAATGTTCAAAGCCTTGGTTGAAAAGGCAAACAACCACCAAATTGGTTGCCCAAGACACCATTAGAAATTTTGTGAAGATTAGATGCTTAAAGCACCCTCACATTGTTCATTTAAACCTGATTTGCATGAGTTATGATCAAAAGAAAGGGTGGGAGTCAAATTGGGAATTTGACTCCCGACCATAAATCCTTAGAAAGCAAGGGTCAAATGAGGTCCGATTTGGGCGTGATATACACTGTTGGAAAGATCCTTTTTAAGGCTATAAGATATTTCCCTTGTGTTATCAAAATAGATTTGATTTGAAAAAAATATGAACGTCCAAAGTTTTGGGACAACAAAAGTCCTAGTTTTGGGACTCCCATTTGGGAATCTTTGGGGAAAGTGACATTTGGATGTAGTCCCCATGGAAAGGCATAGAGTATACTATAGGGAGGGGAATGGTGCTTCTTCCCAAAGGTTGTGGGCCATGTAAAGTTTGTGTTTGAGGTTGTTCCTACTAAATCTATCACACCACTTCCATTCAACTTGCACTAATTTCCCTCTTTTCTTGGTTGTGCAAGTTGATCTCATTTCAAACATTCACTTATGAATTCATTCTAGTCCCCATCCTGGAACTCCAACATGCCCCTCTTACCCCCAAAGTGTTACGAGCTAGGGAACGTACCCTAGTTCTTTTTTTTTGGGTTGTTTTCACCTTCGAACTCGCATTTGAATCTTTTGAGGAGTTTGGGGGTGCATCATCGGTTTTCAGGGAAACTCAGAGATTTCCTAAGGTCGGGTTATTGGATGCCATTTTTGAAAAATGGCTTCATAAATCAACATTTTAATTTCAAGTACCCTACTGGTTCATCTTGATTGTACATTAAAATTATTTTTAAGCTTTTTCATTGCGCGTTCGTGTTAATGGCTTTGCATTTGTGTTATCATTGTAATTGGAAGTGGAGGCTAAGAAGCTTTTTAATAACACAGTCACGGACCTTGGTGCATTTATCTTCAAGAGTGTCAAAGTTCAGAATCTTGAAAACTTCATAAGTCATTAAAAGCTTGAATTATGGGAGTCTTTGTTTTATGGTGAATTCAAGATGAAAGGTGGAATCCTAAAAAACAAGACTTGGTAACAACATACTAGTGGTGAAGAAACTCTAAAACAAGTGATTTATAAGTAAAGGACATATCTTCCTTTCCATGTTCTAGCTTAATTCTGTACTTGGCTTCAAGAGCAATATTCCACACATTTAACCCCATTTCCTTACCATAGGTATTTTCCCCATGTTCTATTTGCAAAGGAGGTAATTTGCAACCTGCCTCCGCTTCTTAGGATTTAGTGCGATTCTAAAGCAAAAAACTCCTCAAGACCTCTTGAAAGAGTGGTCGAGTGGCCACTTGGCATCCTACGGGTGGTACTTAAACTACCTAGCTAATAGTACCCCAAAGTCAAAGTGCAACTTAAAAGAAAAGTTTGAGGATGTGCATTTTGACAAGCCCACTTCAACTAATTTTAGTTTTAGGGGTGGGAAGAAGAGCCACAATGCAAAAAAGTTGAGGAAGACCAAAGACCAATCTATTGGACCCTCAAATGACAAACAAGATGAGGAGGATCTAGAAGAAGAAGAACTAGTTCCAAACCCAAAAGGTTTACAGTCTTAAATTGTCCATCAAAAGAGGCAACTCTTGAATATTGATGCAGATCCTAGTTTGGATCTTCTTCAAAATCCCATCCCAAATCCATTGAGCTCCCAAGTAATAGCGATACCCTCATGTAGCTAACTGTCAAAGCTTGTAATCTTTCTTGTCCAAACATGGTGGTAGTAAAGGTTTCTTCTCGCTCGTGGCCCATTCAGTTCAATGAACTCAATAAGATGCTCTTAAAGGTACAAATAGGAAACTCCTTATGTGCATTTCACATGATTTGCACTATTTTGGAAGTTATTAATAATTTTCCTTCCACTTTGCAAGATTCTACAATTGGTAAGCCTACTCTCCTCATTACTGAAGTTTCTTCAGACTTGTTAATCCCTCTTATCTCCATACCTCCCACTATTGTCCCTTCTTGGAACTGTCACATAAATAACTATGTGTCCAAGATATTTGGTTTTGCAAATAAATACATGGAAAAGAATGGTGTAATTCTTATTTTCCATGATGACCCCTCATATCTTCAAGGAAATCAAATCTTTATTAGAGACGAATGGCTATGAAATCCATTTCAAATGGGCAGTAATTAATTTTCTACTACGGATGAGTAGCGAAATCAAGGGGAAAATGGTAATTCCCCTACTGAATTGTATTTACATTACCTATCATTCCATAGAATCATATTGGACTAACTCATATCATTCCCAATCTTGCAAACTCAACTAAGTTGGGTGACTTTTTTGTTTGCTAAATGGGTGGATTCCAGTTTCAAAAAATTCAGTTAGAGATGGTGAGGCTCGGTGTTTCTACGAATGAGGATGATATCCTACCAAATCGCATAGACATTGATATAATGGAAAAGTCAAGAAGGGGTATACCATTCAGAGGAGATCAGGAGATGCAAGTGTCCACATTGAAGGCTCTTATGCACCTTTACAGTTGTCCTAGTTCTCTAGTTGTCACCATGAATTCATCCACTGGTATGTCATCTTGACTTCTCTTTATAAGCTTAAAACAACAATCTGTGTTGCCTAATGATTAAAATATTATTTTCTTTGATTGTTTTGCAGGGAATTGCATTTGAGCCTATGAATCTATTGGCAGTGATGTTTTTGTGCTGAAACTTGACAATGATGTATATGAAAAGGTTGTGAAACCTCTTTTGGAGAAATCTAAACCTAATTTGGAGCCTAGCTTTTCTTCTTGACCTCCCCCATATTCACCACTCAAAAAAAAAACTCGAATCAATCTTGATTGTGAGTAAGTTGACATTAATCATCATTAATTGTCTCTTTCATAATTATTATGCCTCTCATTTTAGGCTAATGTTCTATATTTTATGTAGAAATATCCAACCTAATCATTTTTGGTTTGTTCCATTTTATGCTTTGCAGGACTTCTTCCCAAACCCCCTTTCAAGCAACTACTTGTTGGGATATGCCGAGGACATTGTTCGACACATGGCCTCATTACCCTCTCCAAAATCCTCTAGGAGCAAAAGATCATATGACCATGGTGTTGTAAACCTTATTGATTATGAAACAACAAAATGTTTGGAGTAATGTTTCCTTTGCAATTTATGTTGCATTTGGAATTCGTCATTGGGTTCAAACTACTAAAAAACATGGTCTTTTTTTACTAGCAAATCTAGTAAGAAAATAGCTAGTTTGAACGGGCATCAAAAAGACCACTTTATCATTTTGGACAAGTCAATTTCGATAAGTTCACTGTGATTAAGGTGGTTTTTTCTACTAGCAGAGTATGGACCATTTGATTAGCCATTTTGAATAATCAAATTTCTACCCATATGAAAAAAATTGTGGTAGGTTGGTAGGTAAATAGGTCATAAAAAGGTGGGCAGGCAAATAAGTAGGTAGGTGGTAGCCTACCCTATCCTACTTGACCTACCTTAACCCAACCTAGTATATCCTACTTAACCTACCCTACCTACCTTAGCCCCTTAAACATTTACATAGGTTATAATGTTAGGAATTGAACCCTTGACCTCCCTAATGATAAACCAATGGACCACACCATCAAAAGGTGTTCAACTTTTGTCAATTTTTTTATTTCACATGTTTATTTCAACAGTTTGCTACAAGACTATGAGGTTGAAGGTAGGAAGGTTATAGGAGATTGGTGGGTGGGTAGGTAGGTAGGTGGGTGGGTTGGTAGGTGGGTAGGTTATAAAATTATAAGTGGGAGGTAGCAGGTAGGTATGTACTAGGTATAAAATGTTCAATTTGACTAGATGTCCCATTTGATTAAGACCCATTGACCATTTTGACTAGGGTTATTTAACTTGACTAGATGTATTAGTCAAATAAATCACTCTAGTCAACTTGATTGGTCAAAAAATACATGTTTTGGACTTCTAATCAAAATGAACATGTCCATTAGTAAAAAATGACCAATCAGTCAACTTGAACCGTTTGAAAAACCATGTTTCATAGTAGTGTCAAATTGGTGTTTGGTCTTTTTTTATGAATTTTGTTCAAGTTTTACTGTCATTCAATAAAATTATTCCAGTGATTTGTTTCCATCATCCTCTCAACAAACAAATTGATTTGATGTTAATGAATTTTGATGCTTCTTTTCATTTATATTCTCAAAACCATCCATAAATTTTGAAAGAAAGCAAAAGTATGATTAAAGGAGCCAAAAACCCTGTCAAATAGTGGTGAAAATAGAATCCTTTCTACATATGTCTATATGGCAACATTTAAATGTCATGTTAATTGTGGGAACTTATGCTTAACAATTAATTTGAATGTTGAAAAATGTAAATTGAATTATCAATGGGCCCAATTTGAAGATTTTTTTGGAGGAACATATCATTAAAGTTTGATAGGTGTAGCGTCACATAATTTTCATTTTATAAAAAGCCCTTTAATTTGCACAATATCATCCTTTTTACATTGATTTTTTTTGGGGTGGTAGGGAACCACTATACACACTTTAAAAGCACTCAAAACATTAAAAATATGTAAGTTGAAAATTTTATCAAAATTCAGAGTCATTAGAATTTCAAGAGTCCTTTGTGACATGTAAATATGGTTTAATGTACATGATGTATGAGGTAAAGTTGCATATTAAAGTATAGAAAAATTACCATGATGTTAGAAATTTACTTGAACATGGTTTGGCCTTTTTTTAGATGCCTTTCACCATTATGTGTAATTTTTAGTTTAAAAAATCTCCAAGAAATTTTCCCCTTGGAAGTCACAAAGACATTTGTGTACTACCCAACCTAATTAAGTCCAACAAATCCCACTTGAAAATTCCATGTATGTTGAATGCAAAATCGAATCAAATGCAAGGAACTATTGTTTGAAGCACCCAACAAAGAACCAAATAGTGTTCATTTGAAAAATGTGGATGCACTATGAAAAATGTATGTTTTCTTTTCATCTGTCTTCCAGAACCTTAAAATGGCATCTTTACCGTTCGTTTTGATCCAATGGTTTATGTAGTTGTTTTTCTCAAAAAATGTTTCTTTCCCTCGTGCTGATTATGGCATGTGTGTTTGAGGAGTTCAATGTTATGTCAAGTGTCCCATCATGTGCACTATCTACTGAAGCTTTCAACTTCAATGTCATTTGTTGCAAATCATTGAGATGCTAAACTTGCCACAAGCGACTGTGTGCATAGTAGCTTCAAAAATATAACCTATCCGTCAACTTTCATGGTGATGCACGCTTGGAAGCCTGTAAGATAATGATCGCATGTTTTTGAAAAAAAAACTTGGCTGCAAGGAGTGTGTGAATTGGAGAGCTCACCGATGTGTCCATAACATGGACTTTCATTTGTTTGGTAGGAATGAATGTGCAGATTTGAACTACTGTCTCTAAGAAAGGGTCTATTAGCTAATTTAACTCAAGCTTCTTGGTTGGAGCTATTGTTTGGCCTCTTGTTTCATGGAGCTGGTAGTAGAGTTTTACAATAACAATGTTGGCAGACTAGGTCCCTTCAAGACACATCAAAGTTATGTAAGCTAGCTGCATCAACATTGGAGCTTGAAGTTTTGCACTTGTTGATGTGCATCAAGGTCCAATCTGATGAACCTTTAAGCACATGTATCAGAATTCAAAATCGCAGCAACATGATGAGATTTTAGATCTAAAATATATTCAAGTTTGGAAAAGGTTTGACATCCAATCTAACAAGTTTCATGTGCAAACTAACTGGTTGTAGTTTGAACCTTATCACTAAGTAATTTGGGAGGAATAACTAGCAAGCTTATGCAGAGGTGTGAAAATTCAATGCAAATCAAATCAAGCAGGGGTGTGCATCAAACAAATAATATTTGATATTTGATTTTTTGAACATTATGCAGAAGTTGTTAAACACTTGAATATAATCAATTATAAAAAAACATTGGCTAGGGTTTGTTTGGTGTGAAAATTTGATAATGTTTTTCACCACCTCTCTTTGTTAGTGCTTCAATCCCAAACTTCCAACTTGTCTAACTACAAATTTTTGAATCATACAGTGGACTATCTTCTA
>Ga0116231_10007602_pt1 | contig 19685 bp, 18 predicted proteins | sample S1TSphgellanicum_2_FD_89695 | JGI IMG/M metagenome (GOLD analysis project Ga0116231, IMG submission 89695) | Host-associated microbial communities from peat moss isolated from Minnesota, USA - S1T2_Fd - Sphagnum magellanicum MG | ecosystem: Host-associated > Plants > Peat moss > Unclassified...
CACCTGCAATGCCCGCAGCGCCTGCGTCAGCTCGGCGACCCGCTCGTTATACGCCGGCGCAATCCGGTCGAGCCGCGCCGCGCCATAGGTGAACTGAGTGGCGATACGGCCAGGACGGGGACTGATCACGACAACACGGCTGGCGAGATAGGCTGCCTCGTAGAGCGAGTGGGTTACGAAGACAGTCGTACATCCGTGCTCGGCCGTCAGGCGCAAAACCTCATCCTGCAGACGGTGCCTGGTGAAATCATCCAGGGCTGCGAACGGCTCGTCCATCAGGAGCAGCCGCGGCCGGGCGACGAGCGCACGGGCGATGGACACGCGCATGCGCATGCCGCCGGATAAGGCCGAGGGTTTTGCGCCCGCGAAATCGGCCAGACCCACGTCGGCCAGCGCCGCCTGCGCACGGGCCAGGGCTTGCGGCTCGCCACGCAGGCGCAGTGGCAGTGCAACATTTTCGACCGCGCTGGCCCAGGGCATCAGTGTGGGGTCCTGGAATACGAAGCCGATCTGCCCCGCCGCCGGCGGCCCGTCGCGCCAGGCGAGCGCGCCCGCGTCGGGCTGGTCGAGCCCGGCGATCAGCCGCAGCAGCGTGGATTTGCCGCAGCCCGACGGGCCGAGGAGGACCAGAAAATCGCCGGCATCGACGCGCAGGCTGACGCCATCCAGCGCCACCGTCCCGCCGGCAAAGCGCCTGGTGACCCCGTCTAAGGCCAGCATCGCCGGTTCAACCGTAGGGTGGGCTTTAGCCCACCATGGCCTCGCGCGGGGACCGGAAATGGTGGGCTGAAGCCCACCCTACGGTTTCGGCTTGGTGATGAATTGCAGGGTAAACGCCTTGGTGTAGTCCATGTCCGGCGGATACAGCTTGGCCGCCACCATTTGCGTAAAAAAATCGCCCCAGCGCTCGCGGGTCATGGCACCGATGCCCATGGTCAGCGCATCGCCCGATTCGACGATGCCGTGGGTGCGCAGCACGTTGCGGCCGTAATCGAGCAGCGCCTGTGTCATCTCCGGGTTGGCTTGCCGGATCAGCGCATTGCCTGGCGAGGGATCGCCCTCCAGATACGAATGCCAGCCCTCGATGGTCGCATCCACGAACCGCTGCACCAGGTCGGGCCTCGTCTCGATCAGCTTGCGGCTGGTGGTGATCAGGCTGGCGTAGCCGGCGAATCCGGCGTCGGCGATGGAGAGCACCACCGGGTCGAACCCGCCCTCCTGCTTGACCATGAACGGTTCGGACCCGAGGTAGCCCTGCTGAATGGCGTCCTTGTTATGCAGGAAGGGTGCGAGCGAAAACGTGTAGGGGCGTATCTGGTCGTCGGTATAATGGAATTTCTGCTTGACGAAATTCCACCAGCCGCTGCGCGTGTCAGCCCCGATCATGATCGGCTCGCCGCGCAGCGCATCGAAACTGTCGTTGCCCATGCCGGGGTGGGCGATGATGACGGACGGGTCTTTCTGGAAGATCGCCGCCACGGCAACGAACGGCAAATTCTGTTCCGCAAAATTGAGCGCCAGGAAGGAGTTGCCGGCGATGGTGAAATCCAGGCCGCCGGTGAGCAGCAACTGCGCCTGGTTCACCTGCGGGCCGCCCTGCTTGATGGTGACGTCCAGCCCGTAGCGGGCATAGATGCCGCGTGCCTGGGCCTGATAATAGCCGCCATATTCCGCCTCCGCCAGCCAGTCGAGGCCGAAGGCGATATGGTCGGCGGCGGCGGCCGCTCTGGTGGTGGCCGTCGAGAGGGTCCACAGGGCAAGCAGGGCGAGAGCGATAAAACGGTTCATATGGCCGGGGGCCCTCAATCTGTTGGTCCGTGACGCGCGATTGTTGTCGCGGGCGGGCAAGGCGGCAAGGGAGTTAAAATGTCTGAACCGAGGGTCAAGGTGGGTCTGTGGGTTTCCGCGGCGCTGCGCTTGTCGTTTCACGACGGGCGGGGCGGGGCGGTGCTGCGCCGTGGCGACGAAGACGCCGGCGGCATTCTGGTGGTGCTGCGCGGCCGCGACGGCCTCTGCGTGCTGTCTGCCATGACAGGGGCGGGCGGCGAACGCAACTGGCTGCGCGCGACCGGCGCCGCGCCGGTCGATCAGGCGGAGGCTGACGCCTATGTGGAACGCCAGGTATCGCGGGACCCGGACCTGTGGGTGGTCGAGTTCGAGGCGCCGGACATGCTGCCGCCGTTCGAGGGGCGGATCGTCTGATCCCGGTGCAGTATCCTACGAGTTTCCCTCTGCCGCCTCCACGGGCACAATGACGATGTGCGGATTGACGTAATCCGCCAGATCGCAGGTCGGCGCATACGTATCGGCGTCGGCACTGGCGGGAAGCGTCAGCCCGTCTTCTTCCATCGCCCCGACGACCGATGCCAGCGCGTCGCGCGCGTGGCCGAGCAGGTCGGCCAGCGTGTCGCCTGTCGTGACGGTGCCGGGGAACGCCGGAAAGCCGAGCGACCAGCCGTTGCCGTCGGATTCGGCACTGCCGATGTAGTGGCGCGTTGCCATAAAAATCACCCCGGATGAATTTTTATACACCCCGCGGGTGAAATGGAACAGCGCGAAGGTGGACGCGCAGGGCTATCGCATATGGACAGGTCCGCGCTCGCCATCCGACCAACTGCCCGGTCGCACCGCCCAAAGAGTAACCGCGAAGGCGCGAAGAGCGCGAAGGTTCGCGAAGGAGCTCACCCTCGAAGGGCCGTTCCGTAGCGGATTTTTGTTGGTTTGGCCTTCGCGTACCTTGGCGTTCTTCGCGCCTTCGCGGTTGATCTTTGGATGTTTCCACAGGCCCTATGGTTGAAGGTTAGCCGCGCCACCATGGGCGTCACGCAACAGCCAGCGGTACAGAAGCAAATGCGATTGCCCTGGGTGGACGCGCGGGAACCCTACGATGCGGTGGCGCGCCGGTCGGCCGGACGGTCGGAGGCGGTGGCGCGCCAGGCGGCTTCGATGCACAGCGCCAGCGACTCGCGCAGCGTGCCGGCGGTGGCGTCCGCGCCGGTGACACCGCGCACATCGCGGTCCGGTTCCGGTTCCAGCTCGCTGGCCCACAGGCCGAGCACCAGCGCCGCCTCGGGCAGCCGTGCGCGCAGACGGCGCAGCAGCACGCGCAAATGCGCGGGGCTGCCGGTCGCCTCCATATAGGACACGACCACAAGCGCGACCTCGGTCAGATCCAGGCTCGCCAGCCCCGCGCGTGAAACCGAATCATGGCCGGACATGCGGGCGGGCAGGCCGTGCTTGTTGAGTAACTGGCACAGCATGGAGGCTGCGGCATCATCCAGCGGGCCGCGGCCGCCGAGGCAGAGGATCGCGGTGCCGGGCCAGACTGCCGCCAGCGCCTCGGCCGGCGGTGCCGGGCGCTCGATGGGCGCGGTGCGGGGGATGATGCGTTCGGCCTCCGGCGGGGCGGCAGGACCGTCATCGCGCTGGCGCGGCGAGGGGGCGAGGTCGTCGTGCTCGTCCAGATCCTCCACCAGGCCGAGGATGGCATCGCGCATGAGCAACTGCTGGTCGCGCGCCAGCACGCCGCGGGCGACGTCCGAGGCGGCGAGTTGCAGGGCGCGCAGTGCCACCTCGTCGTAATAGGCCGATAGCGGGCGTTCGCGCAGCAGCAGCTCGGCCTGTGAGGCGGCCGAATCCGGATCGCCGGCCAGCATGCGCTGATACAGGCTTTCTACGGGCGTCAGCGCCGGCCGGTCGCCGAGCAGCACATCGAGGAATTCCAGCCGTTTGACGTGCCGGCCGAGCACCACCAGAATCAGTGTCAGCGGGGTGGCCAGCAGCAGCCCGATCGGGCCCCAGATCCAGGTCCAGAAAATCGCCGCAATCACCACGGAGATGGGCGACAGGCCGGTGCTGTGCCCGTAGGCGACCGGCTCGACCACCTGGCCCATCACCGGCTCGACGATGCAATAGAGCGCCAGCACGCGCAGCGCCGTATGCCAGGTCGGATCCACCGAGGCACCGAGCAGGAACGGGATGAACCCCGCCAGCACGGCGCCGACATAGGGCACGAAGCGCAGCAGCAGCCCGACGATGCCCCACAGCACCGGGCTGGGCACGCCGATGAAGAACAGGCCGGTGCCGGTCACCAGGCCAAACACGCTGTTGATCGCCAGTTGGGTCAGAAAATATTTGGATAATCGCCTTGCCGCGTCGTTCATGGCCAGCGTGGTGCGGTGCAGGTCGCTGCTGCCGAACAGCCGGATCAGCCGGTCCCGCAAATCCTCCTGCTGGAGCAAGATGAATACGGCGACGATGAGCACAAGCGCCACGGTGCCGAGTGGGCCCACCACAGGGCCTGCGAGCCGCTCCACCACGTCGAACGCCGAGGGCGAGGGGGAGAGCACTTGCACCGTCAGCGGGTTGCTGACCGTGCCTTGCAGCGGCACCGGCGCGTGCCTGCGGCCGGGCAGCGGCGCCGGCGATGGGGCCGGTGCCGGTTCCGCAGGATGGGCAAACTGGTTGCTGACCTGCTTCATCAGCACTTCCACGCGCCCGAGCGTGCTTTCCTGCAGCGCCTCGATCTTGATCGAGAGGGTCGCCTGATAATCCGGCAGGTCGGCACTGAGCTCGGCGATCTGCATGCCGATGACCGCCCCGGTGCCCAGGATCAGCCCCAGGGCCAGGATCACCGCGAGCAGCACCGCGGGCGTGCGGGGAATATGAAGCCGGCGCAGCAGGCTGGCGGCCGGGGCGAGCAGAAAACTCAGCAGCACGGCGAGCGTCACCGGGATCAGCACTTCGCGCGCCAGATAGAGTGCGGCGACGACGACGACGCTCACCGCCAGCGTCAGCAGGCTGCCCACGCCGGGCAGTTCGGCCGGCCGGATGCGCGCGCGCGGCGCCGGCGATGCGTCCGACAGCGGTCCCTCGGCGCTGGCCAGGCGGCCCGTTGCGATATCGTCCATCTGTCCCCCGCCGGCTTTGCATCCTCCAGACGCGGGGGGAACAGGATTGTTCCGGCCGCCTGGAAACCCGCAGTGCGGGCGTGTCGTTCAGGCGGCCAGTCTAATGGCGAAAGGGGACGCGGGACATGGGTATTCTGGCTTGGCTGGTTCTGGGGCTGATTGCCGGCTTCATCGCCAGCAAGATCGTCAATCACAGCGGCTCGGGGGCGCTGCTGGATATCGTGCTGGGGATCGTCGGCGCCATGGTGGGCGGCTGGCTGTTCAACCAGTTCGGCCACGTCGGCGTGAACGGATTCAATATTTATAGTCTTGTGGTCGCGACCATCGGCGCGGTGGTGATCCTGCTGATCTATCACGCCATTTTTGGCCGACGCGCAACATATTAGGCACCGTGTCGGTGGGCTGCAAAGCAGCCCACCCTATGGCCTGCGTCTTATCTCAGCGTGCGGTAAGGGGCGTCGATGGCAAACCCGTTCACCGAAAGGTCCAGGCCGCGCCCGGACGACGGCACTTCGGCCACTTCCAGCGCAGCATGATGGCGCGCCTGGGCAGCGGGCACGAATTGAGCAGCCGGCGTCACTTCGGCGGGCGCTTCACCGCTGGTATCTGGACGCGGGTAGATAAAACCGTGCGTGGGGTAGATGCTGCCGAAGGCGCCGCCGCGCTTGAGCTGAACCCGCACCAGGCTCCAGTCATTATACTCGGAGACATCCTTGACCTCGACGTCGCGGGTAATGCCGCGGCTGTTCCAGTGCGACTGGTCGATGACGATCGTGCGCTCATCGATCCTCGCTGACACCACGGCGACGTGCCCCAAAGGCATGCGGCCGGTTTCGCGGAAGCTGAGCACACTGCCCGGCTCAGGGACTGAACCGCGCTCATAGATGCCGGCAGCCCGGCTCCACCAGTCCCGTGCGTTGCCGCGAATTTCGATGCCGGCATCCTGCTTGGCGAAGGCGACGCACTGGATCACATGGGCGCCATACATGGCCTGGTGGCGGTAGGCGGCGTGGCGGACCGCATGATGATGGGTGTGAGCGTGTGCGTGCGTGTGATGGCTGCGATGCGTGTGCGCGGTTGCGGAAGATGTCGCGGCGATTAGGGTTGCGGTAATAAAACTTGCGTAAAACCCGGTGTTTCCAACTCTAGTGCGCATGCGCTGTCCTCAGATGTCATCGGCCTGACAAAATCGGTAACAAGCTGTGTCCGCCCCTGGCAACACAGATGCTCACGGTGCAGAGACTTTACGAGTAATTAGATGATTACGGCCTGTGGATCGACGCGGTTTTGAGGATTTTCGTCCCAAATAGACCGTTCGTTTCACAATCAAATCTGTGTGCCGATTCGGCGTGGCAGCTTCGCAACTATGTGTCTAGGCCGCCACGACCAACGTCGTCAATACGGTTTCTTTATTACTTGGTGGTGGTAACCATCACTTCTACCAGCCATCGCGGGTCGGCGAGTTCCGCCTGCACCAGCGCGCGTGCCGGGGCTTGGCCCTCAGGCAGCCAGGCGGACCAGACTTCGTTGAACGCCGCCCGGTCGCCGATGTTTTTCAGCCAGATCTGCGCCTGGAGCAGGCGGGTCGAGTCGGTGCCGTGCAGTTCCAGCACTGCGTCGATCTGCGCCAGCACGTCCCGCGCCTGGCCGGCGAGGTCGAGCGCCGGGTCGCGCGTGACCATCCCCTGGGTGAAGACAAAGCCGTGATACTCCACAGCTTTGGACAGGATGGACGAGGGCTCGGTACGGATAATGCGGCTCATGGTTCAGTTTCCAGTTGTCGGTTGTCGGTTTCCAGAGGGGTATTCGGTCGTCGGGCCAGGATGAGGCCTAGGGTGGCGGAGGCGGCGAAGAGGCTGGCCGCTATGGCGAGCTGGACGCCGCGGCCGAGGTGTACACCGCTGCCGAGGAGGCAGAAGATGGCGGTCTGCGGCAGGTAGCCGATGACCGTGGCTGCCATGAAGGGAGCGGTTTGGATGCCCGCAAGCCCCGCCGCCAGATTCACCAGCAGATTGCTGCCGACAGGCAGCAGTCGCAGGGTGAGGGTGGCGGCAAACGGGCGGCGGACCAGCATGGCATGTAGCCTGGCCCAACGCCCGGCCAGCCGCTGCTGCGCCCAGCCGCGGCCGATCAGCCTGGCCCAGAGAAAGGTGACCAGGCAGCCCAGCAGTTGCGCGCCCATCGCCAGTGCGAGCCCCGCCCAGAGACCAAAGGCATAGCCGCCGGCAAAGGACGTTACCGACCTTGGCACGCCGGCAGCACTCAGCAGCGCGCCGCCTAACAGCATCAGCCCCGCCCCTGCCGGCGTCGGCCGCAGCCCTGCCAGCAGCCCTGGCCCTGCCGCATGCAGCAGCAGCCCCGCCGCTACCAGCCCACCGGCGAGCAGTACCGCCCGGCTAATCGCGCCGGCGCCGTAGGATGGGCTGCCTGGCAGCCCGCCAGGACGCGCGGCGCCCGGCTCAGCCGGCGTCGGCAAGCAGCGCGCGCCAACTCTCGGACCCCAGCGGCGCCGGATTGCCGAGCAGCAAACCTTCGGTGCTGAGATCCTCGTCGATTTGTTGCCAGTGCATACCGCATCCAGCGCCCGCCGGCTCCCACTCCGACCGCTGCGCCGGATACCAAGACGGAGGCACGATGATCGTGCGGCCGTCCATCAAGGCCACGGACAGATCGCGCCGGCTCACCACGACGTCCCTGACCCAAATATCAGCCGCTCTGGCCTGAGCCGACAAAGCCATCCCACGCCTCCAAAACCATCTGCCGATGGGCACGCATCAGGGCTAGCACACCGGCCGGCTCGCGTCCTGCGAAGCCGGCGTGTCCGCAGGGGACTCGCACCCGGAATTTGCTTGACAGGCATTGCGAGTCGGACCGCAAGACTTAAGGAAGGAATTCTTCTTTTTTGAAAAAAAGAAGCAAAAAACTTTTGATTGTCTGGGCTGAGCCCGTCCGGACAGGCCGAAGCCAAAATAGATAAAAGTTTTTTGGTTCTTTTTTTCAAAAAAGAACTGCTCTCTTACCGACCGTTTGCGAGATTTTTAGGCCGATGGGTCGGAAAAATCCAAGTGCGATTGCCCTGGCGTGACCGACGATGGCCACCGGTTCGAGCCAGACCTTGGCCGTGGCGTCGCCGCGGTCGATGTGCAGGTGCGGCGGCTCGCCATTGTCCCGGCTATGGAAATAGACGCGGAAGCCGTTCGAACGCTACATTGTCGGGACTGTCAGCCGGTCGATCCAAAACCGCCCGCTCCCCGCCCCGTCACCGTGGCAAACTCCTCCACCACCTCGAACACCGGCCGCAGGATCGGCACGAACAGCATTTGCGCAATCCGCTCGCCCGGCTGGATCACCAGCGGCGCGCTGCCCGGCGCGCTGCGGTTCCAGGCGCTGACCATGATTGGCCCGGTGTAATCCGCATCGATCACCCCCACCAGATTGCCCATCACCAGCCCGTGCCGGTGCCCCTGCCCCGAGCGCGGCACGATCAGCGCCGCCACCCCGGGGTCGGCGATGTGAATGGCGATGCCGGCAGGGATCAGTTGCGCCGGCGCCTGCGGCGCCAAGCTGAGCGGCGCCTCGATACAGGCGTGCAAATCGATGCCGGCGGCCATGTCGGTCTGACAGCAGGGCAAACCCCAGTCATGCAGCCGGTGGTCCAGGATTTTCAAGGCAATTTTCAACAGCGTTTCCAGCCTCGGGATGGGGGAGGATGACAGCCTACTTCCCCAGGTAAACCACGGAAACACCCCCGTCCTCATCCCCAAAAGCCAGCCGCGCCCCATCCGGGCTCCAGGCCAGCGCGGAGATCGGGCTGCCGCCGGCCGAGACGATCGGCAGGGCACGTTTGCTGGCAATGTCGGCCAGCACCACGCTGCCGTCCTTGTAGCCGGCCGCCACCATGTCGATCTGCGGGTGGCAGGCGACGCGGGTGACGAACACGCCCTCGATCGGCGCCAGCTCGGCCGGCGGCTTGCCCGTAGGACCGCCACCGAAGAAGGGCCAGAGCACAATCGCGTCGGCACCGGCGCTGGCCAGCCAGCGGCCGTTTTTTGTAAAGCCCAGGGATTCGCATTTGGACGGGTAGCCGCTCATGCGCATGTCCTCGCCGCCAGGCAGGCGCCAGCCGTGCAGGGCGTTCTCCTGCATGGCCGTGACGACAGCCTCGCCCGCCGGGTGCAGGGCGATGCCGGTGTGGCTGCCCTTCCACTCCAGCACCCGCGGCGTCGGCGAGGTCGCGTTGGTGAACCAGAGCGAGGCCCCATTATAGTGCGACGTCGCCACACGCTTGCCACGCGCATCAAACGCCAGGCCGGTGACCGTGGAAGGATGCTGCAAACTCTTCAGTACCTCGCCCGCGGCGTTGAACAGGGTGACGGTCTTGCCGACACTGCACGCCAGCAGCGCGCCCTTGGCGTCGGCAAAACTCGCCACCTGCTCGACCCACTTCGAGCCGAATTTGGCAAGCTGCAACACGCCGACATCAGCGCCGACACGCGCCAAAACACCATCATCGCCACCGGTGATGAAGCCGGACGGGCCGGTATCGGCCGCCAGCGCCAGCACCGCACCATCGTGGGCCTGGACACTCGTCCACTCACCCTCCGGCGTGACGATCCGCACCGTGCCGTCGCCCAGCGCAAACGCCGTGTTTGTGCCTTTCCGGTTGAAGGCGCAGGCGACCACGTAGGCATCCAGCGCGCGCCCGATGGCGCGCCCGGCCAGCGTGGCGCTCAAGCCGGCACCCGCACCTGGCAGGCCTCGAAACCGCGTCGCAGTTGCGGCCGGTTCAAATCACGGCCGATGAACACCAGGCGCGAGCGCGGCTTTTCCCCCTCGGGCCAGGTGCCGACGAAATCGCCGTCCGCAATCATGTGCACGGCCTGGAACGCAAACCGCCGCGCCTCGCCCGGATAGGCAAGAATCCCTTTGGTGCGCAGCAGATCGGCCCCTTTCTCCTGCAGCAGCGTGCTCATCCAGGCGTTGAATTTTTGCGGGTCGATCGGCCGCTCGACCTCGAAACTCACGCTGGCCACACCCTCGCTATGGCCGTGTTCATCGGTGTCCAGAAACGCCGGATCGAACGCCAGGATACGGTCCAGGTCGAACGCGCCGACATCCAGGATGTCAGTGACGGACACGTCGCTTTTCGTGGTGCGGTGGATTTTGGCAAACGCATTGATGGCGCGTATGCTGGCCTCCACGGCGTCAGCCTGCTCCGGCGTGACGAGATCGAGCTTGTTCAGCACGATCACATCGGCAAACGCAATCTGTGCCGCCGCCTCGGCGCTGTCCGCCAGGCGCGCGGGCAGATTCTTCGCATCCACCACGGTGACGATCGCATCCAGCCGCGCCTTTGCACGCACCCCGTCATCGACGAAGAAGGTCTGCGCCACCGGTGCGGGGTTGGCCAGGCCCGTGGTCTCGATGATGATGCCGTCGAATTTTTTTGCGCGCTTCATCAGCCCGCCGACGATGCGGATCAGGTCGCCGCGCACGGTGCAGCAGATGCAGCCGTTGTTCATCTCGAACACTTCCTCGTCGGTCTCGACTACCAGGTCGTTATCGACGCCGAGTTCGCCGAATTCATTGATCACCACCGCATAGCGGCGGCCGTGATTTTCCGTGAGAATGCGGTTGAGCAGCGTGGTCTTGCCGGCGCCAAGGTAGCCGGTGAGCACGGTGACGGGGACCAAGTCAGGCATGTCATATCCTCTCTGCGGCCCCCGATATAGGGCGGCGCCGTGCAATGTCGAATTCCGCCTGGGGTTTGAACGGGGTGCGACAAAGGCAAGGCCGTCGTTTTTGCAAAAAAGGAGAAACTTCTGATTGCTTTGGCTGCGGCCTCTCCGGAAAGGCCCGACCCAGATTCGCAAAAGTTTTTTGGTTCTTTTTTTCAAAAAAGAACTGCTTGCTGTCTTCCTTCGCCAAAAACTTATTCATATCAGGACATTACCTCGCCCATGCAGGTCCGCGCGCTGGAAATTTTCGTCGAACTGGCCCGCGCCTCCTCGATCAGGCAGGCGGCCCAGCGGCTGAACCTCGCACCCACCGCCGTCACGCGGCACCTCGACCAGCTCGAATATTATTTCAAGGCCAGGCTGATCGACCGCACCCAATGCGGCATCGTGCTGACCGAAGCCGGCCGCCTGCTGGCGGAACGTGCGCAAGGGCTGATGAGCGAGGCGGAGGCCACGCGCACGCTGATCGACGATCTGCGTGGCCTGCAGCGCGGCCAGGCGAGCATCCGCGCCGCCGGCGCCTTGGTCACCGGCCTGCTGGCGCCTGTCCTGTGCGACCTGCACGCGCGCTACCCCGGCCTGCGCTTCCGCGTCGATGTCGCCAGCGCGCGCGACGTGTTTGCTGCCGTCGCGGACGGGCTGGCCGACCTCGGCGTGACCATCTTCCCGCCCGAGGCCGACGGTCAGGGCCGCGTGCTGGTGTGCCACAGCAGCGTGGTCAGCCACGCGGTCATCGTCAGCCCGAGCCATGCTTTGGCGCGCTTGGCCTCGGTATCGATGAAGCTTTTGGCCAGCCAGCCGCTCGCCATTCCGGATGCCGCATTCGGCGTGCGCCAGAAACTGGAGCGTATCGCCAGGGGAGCCGGTCTGCGGCTGGATCCCGTGTTCGTCACCGGATCGCTGGATTTACAGAAGGACCTGGCGATGCGCGGGGCCGCCGCCCTGGTGCTGCCGCCACTGTGCTGCGCACGCGAAATTGCTTCGGGCTTGCTGGTCGCCGTACCGCTGGCCGATGATAGCGCCATCGAAACTTCGCTCGATATGTGCCGCGCGGCTGAGCGTAGCCTGACGTTTGCAGCGCAGACTTTGTTGGGGGCTCTGGTGGAGAGGCTTGGGAAGGAAGAGCTTCTTTTTTGAAAAAAAGGAGCAAAAAACTTTTGCTCTCATTCTTCTGTGGACCACCGCCAATCGGTGATCTCCGGCAGATCATCGAAATGCGCGCGAATATACATCGCATGTTCGGCCAGCATCCCCGTGCAATAGGCAATCAGCGCCACGCTCTCCTGCAACAATCCGGGCGTATAGCGCAGCACGTCGAGGCAGAGATGCAGCCGGCTCATCTTGTTCAGCACCACCATGTCGAACGGCGTGGTGGTGGTGCCTTCCTCGATATAGCCGCGGACATGAAAACGTTCATGCGCGTCGCGCCCGTGCATCAGGTCCTGGATGACGCCGGGATAGCCGTGGAAGGCGAATACGACGGGCGTGGTCGCCGTAAACATGGTGATGAAATCTTCCTCGCTCATGCCGTGCGGATGGCGGTCGGCCGGGCAGAGGCGCATGAGATCGACGATGTTGATAACACGCACTTTCAGCGCCGGCATATGCTGCCGCAGGATCCAGGCGGCCGCGATGATCTCCTGCGTCGGGATATCGCCGGCGCAGGCCAGCACGATGTCCGGGTCTTCGGGCTGGCTGCTGTACATGTTCCACACGCCCGCACCTGCCGTGCAATGGGCGATGGCTTCGTCCATCGTCAGCCACTGCAATTGCGGCTGCTTGTCGATGACGATCAGGTTCAGATAATTGCGGCTGGCAAAACAATGATCGGCGACCGACAGCAGGCAGTTCGCGTCCGGCGGCAGATACAGGCGGGCCACGCTCGGCTTGCGGTGGATGATCGTATCGATGAAGCCAGGCCCCTGATGGCTGAAGCCGTTGTGGTCGTTACGCCAACACGTTGATGTCAGCAGGATGTTCAGCGACGGCACATCGGCGCGCCAGGGAATGCGCCCGGCGTGTTCCAGCCATTTGCCGTGCTGCACCGCCATGGAGGCGACAATCATCGCGAAGGCCTCGTAGCTGGCAAACAGCCCGTGGCGCCCGGTGAGCGTATAGCCCTCCAGCCAGCCTTCGCAGCAATGCTCGCTGAGCACCTCCATCACCCTTCCATCGTGCGAGACGTGGTCGTCGGTGGCGATGATCTCGCTCATCAGGCAGCGGTCCGAAACCTCAAAAACGGCGCCGAGCTTGTTGGAGTTGGTCTCGTCGGGGCAGAACAGGCGGAAATTATCCGGGTTGGCACGGTAGATGTCGCGCAGATAGGCGCCGAGGACGGCAGTGGAGCCCAGCCGGTCACGCGCGGGTTTTTCAAAACGCACCTGGTAGGCGGTGAAATCCGGCAGGCTCAACGGCACGGTCAGCGTGCCGCCATTGGCATGCGGGTTCGAGCCCATGCGGCGCGTGCCCTGCGGTGCAATAGCTGCATATTCCGCACGGAAACTTCCTTGTGCATCAAACAGCTCTTCCGGCCGGTAGCTGCGCATCCAGGCATCGAGGATGCGCAGATGCGCGGGGTTGGTGCGCACATCGGTGACCGGAACCTGATGGGCGCGGAACGTGCCTTCGATCGGCAGCCCATCGACGAATTTTGGGCCGGTCCAACCTTTTGGCGTGCGCAGCACGATCATCGGCCACGCCGGCCGGTCCTTCATGCCGCCACCGCGGGCTTGTGCCTGGATGACGCCGATCCGGCACACGCAAGCTTCCGTGGCGGCGGCCAGCGCCTGGTGCACACGCGCCGGATCGTCGCCTTCGACAAAATGCGGCGTGTAGCCTTGCGCCTCGAAAAATGCCCGCAAATCGGCATCGCCGTGCCGGCCCCATACGGTCGGCCCCGAAATCTTGTAGCCGTTGAGATGCAGAATCGGCAGCACGGCGCCGTCGCGCGCGGGATTGATGAAGTCGATGGATTTCCAACTGCCCGCCAGCGGCCCGGTCTCCGCCTCGCCATCGCCAACCACGGCGGTGACGACGAGCCCGGGGTTGTCCATCACCGCGCCGAACGCATGCACCAGCACATAGCCGAGTTCACCGCCCTCATGAATCGAGCCTGGGGTAGGCACGCTGACGTGGCTCGGCACCCCGCCCGGCGTGGAGAATTGGCGAAACAGACGCAGCATGCCCGCTTCGTCCTGCGTCACTTCGGGGTAGAATTCGCTGTAGCTGCCCTCCAGCCACACATTGGCGAGAATCGCCGGGCCGCCGTGGCCAGGCCCCACCATAATGATCGCATCGAGACCATAGGTGCGGATCAGCCGGTTCATATGGACATAGATGAGATTGAGGCCCGGCGACGTGCCCCAATGGCCCAGCAGCCGAGGCTTGATGTGCGCAGGGCTCAGCGTCTCGCGCAGCAGCGGATTGGCTGCGAGATAGATCTGGCCGACGGTGAGGTAATTTGCCGCGCGCCACCAGGCGTCGATGTGATGGAGTTCGTCGTCGCTCAGCCCTGACGGGAGCGTGATCTGATTCATTGTGCACCTTTGCGCGCTTATGTGCCGTAAGCAACTTAACTGGAGGCGCTACGTTCCATGGAAGGAAGAAAGCAGTTCTTTTTTGAAAAAAAGAACCAAAGAACTTCTACCCCTTGGCGTACGCCTCCGGAAAGTCTTTGCCCGAACATACAAAAGTTTTTGGTTCTTTTTTCAAAAAAGAACTGCTTTCTTTGCCTTTGCGCAAAAATCAGAACATGAACCGTCGCGCAGCGTTCCAAGGATCAAAACCATGCCGGACATGCAAACACTCGCCACTCCTGTCAAAGCGGCGGAATCCGCTGCGGCCAACCTCGACCGGATGTTGCACGACTGGCAGAGCCGTTTTACCGGCGGCCGCTCCCCAAGCACGGTGGCGCTGGCGGTGCTGGATTGGCGCGCGCATGCGGCCAACGCGCCGTTCGAGACTTCCGACATCATGCGCACGGCCATGACACAGTGGCAGCGCCTGGCGCAGGCGTGTCTGGGTCAGGAGACGGTGATCGAACCGGCGGCCGGTGACCGCCGTTTCGCTGATCCCGCCTGGCAGAAACGACCTTATGCTCTGCTGACGCAAGCCGTGCTGCTTGGCGAGGAATTCTGGAACAAACTCGTGTGCGGCGCCCCGGGCATGGATCCGCACAACCGGCGCATGCTCAGCTTCACCGTGCGCCAGTGGCTCGACATGATGTCACCTTCCAACGTCCCCTGGCTCAATCCTGAAGTGATTGCCGCCACCACGTCCAGCGGCGGCGCCAACCTGATCGAAGGCATGCGCAACCTCAAGCGCGACATGACAGCCAAGGGCGCCGGCTCGGCCAGGGCCGGTTTCACCGTCGGCGGCAACGTTGCCTGCACGCCGGGCAAAGTCGTGTTCCGTAACGGACTCATGGAACTCATCCAGTATTCCCCGGCCACGGCGACGGTCGGCGCCGAGCCGGTTTTGATCGTACCTGCCTGGATTATGAAATACTACATCCTGGATCTGTCGCCGGGCAACTCGATGGTGCGCTGGCTGGTGGGTCAGGGCCACACCGTGTTCATGATCTCGTGGCGCAATCCGAGGGCGGAGATGCGCGAGACTTCGCTCGACGATTACCGCGCACTTGGCGTCATGGCCGCGGTCGATGCGGTGCAGGCGATATGCGGGGAGGCGAAAATCCATGCCGTCGGCTACTGTCTCGGCGGCACGCTGCTCACCATTGCCGCCGCCGCCATGGCGCGCGATGGCGATACGCGCCTGGCCAGCCTGTCGCTGTTCGCAGCACAGACCGATTTCACCGAAGCCGGCGAGCTGCAATTGTTCATCACCGAGGATCAGCTCGTCTTCCTCAATGACATCATGCAGACGCAGGGTTTTCTCAGCAGCGAACAGATGGGCGGCGCATTCCAGATGCTGCGCTCGAACGATTTGGTGTGGTCGCACGCCATACGCGACTATCTCCTCGGCGAACACGAGACACCGAACGATCTGATGGCATGGGACGCCGACGGCACACGCATGCCGGCGCGCATGCATATCGAATACTTGCGCAGTCTGTTCCTCGATAACGATCTGGCCGAAGGGCGTTTTATCGTTCGCGGCGAACCTGTGTCTGTCGGCGACATACGGCTGCCCATGTTCGTTGTCGGTACTGAACGCGACCACATCGCGCCCTGGCATTCGGTGTTCAAGCTGCATGGCATGAACGATGGGGAACTGACGTTTGTCCTGACCTCGGGCGGCCATAATGCCGGCGTGGTCAGCGAGCCCGGTCATCCGCGCCGGCATTTCCGGTTGCGCACGCGCGCCGCCGGCGGCCACAGCTCGGGGCCGAACGCCTGGATGCGCGACACGGCGCCGCAGGATGGCTCATGGTGGCGCCCCTGGGGCGAATGGCTCAGCCGGTTGTCAACCGCTCAAAGAGAACCGCCGCGCATGGGCGCGCCCGGCACCACGCCGCTCTGTGACGCACCCGGCACTTATGTGCTGGAAGCTTGATCATGCCGGATGTCATTCCGCTGCCTGACGCCACGCAGTTTCTGGAGAACCGCACGTTCGATGAAATGATCATCGGCGAGTCCGCCAGCCTGTCGCACACCGTCGCGCAGCGCGACATCGATCTGTTCGCCACCGTCACCGGCGACGTGAATCCCGCGCATGTCGATCCGGCCTATGCGGCCACCGACATGTTCCACCACATCATCATCCAGGGCATGTGGGGTGCCGGGCTGATTTCCGCGACCCTCGGAACACGCCTGCCTGGGCCTGGAACCATCTATCTCGGCCAGGAAATGCGCTTTCGTGCGCCCGTCAGTATCGGCGACACGATTACCGCAACCGTGACAGTGCGTGAAAAGAAGGCGCCCAAGGGCGATGTCACGCTCGAGACGGTGTGCACCAATCAGAACGGCGTGGCGGTGATCACCGGCACGGCGTTTCTGCGCGCGCCCACCGAGAAGATCCGGCTGCCGCGCGTCGTGCTGCCGGAGGTGCGCGTGGCGCGCCACGATGCCACGCACGCGCTGGTCGCACGCGCGCAGACCGGTGCCGCAATATCCACGGCGGTGGTTTTTCCTGTCGATGCCGCCTCGCTTCTTGCGGCGCTCGATGCCGCCAGCGCAGGATTGATCGTGCCGATCCTGATAGGGCCAGCCTTACGGATTCGTGATGTTGCAGCCACGTCGGGCGCGGATATCGCCGCATTCCGGATCATCGACGTCGCGATGCCGCGCGAGGCGGCGGCGCGCGCCGTGGCGCTGGTACGCGGCGGCGAGGCGCCGCTGCTGATGAAAGGCGATTTGCATACCGAGGATTTTCTCGCCGCCGTCGTCGCCACCGGCACCGGGCTGCGCACGCAGCGGCGCATGAGCCATGTGTATGTCATGGACGTGCCCGGCTATCCGCGGCCGCTGCTGCTCACCGATGTCGCCATCAACGTTTCCCCAACCCTGGCGGACAAGAAAGATATTGTACAGAACGCCATCGATCTCGCGCATATCATCGGGATTGCCTACCCGAAAATCGCCATTCTGTCTGCGGTGGAGGAGGTGAGCGTGCGCCTTCCCTCCACGCTCGATGCTGCTGCACTCTGCAAAATGGCGGACCGCGGCCAGATTACCGGCGGATTGCTCGATGGTCCTCTGGCATTCGACAATGCGGTGAGCGTTGCGGCCGCGGCGCAGAAGGGCATTATCTCGCCTGTTGCCGGGCTCGCCGACGTACTGGTCGTGCCGGATCTGGAAGCCGGCAACATGCTGGCCAAGCAACTGACGTTTCTCTCCGGCGCGGAAGCGGCCGGCGTGGTGCTCGGCGCCAGCGTGCCGATCATTCTCGACAGCCGCGCCGATAGTGCGGGCACCAGGCTCGCCTCCTGTGCGCTCGCGGTGCTTGTCGCCAGGGGCGGCGCATGATCCTGACACTCAATGCCGGCTCATCGAGCATCAAATTCGCGCTGTTCGATGGCGCCGCGGCTTCGGTGCGTGGCGAGCTCGAGAATATCACGGATGCACCACATTTCTTTGCACACGATCCAGGCGGCAGAACGCTCGCTGACAGGCGCTGGGCGGCGGGTGCTCCGCCATCCTTTGCATGTTTGCTGAACGCCTTGCTGGAGTTTGCGGAAGCCCATATCGGCCAGGATGGCCTTGCCGCGGTCGGCCATCGGGTCGTGCATGGCGGCAGCGCGCATGTAGCGCCGGCGCTCGTCACGCCGGCGCTGTTAGATGCGCTGACTGCGCTCACCCCGCTCGATCCGTTGCATATGCCGCTCAACCTGGCGCCGGTCCGCGCAATGCTGTCAGCACGGCCGAACTTGCCGCAGGTCGCGTGCTTCGACACCGCATTCCATCACACGCTGCCGCCGGTGGCACAGCGTTTTGCCCTGCCGCGCGCAATCACGGAAGCCGGTGTGCGGCGCTACGGTTTTCATGGCCTGTCCTACGAATATATCGCCGGCCGGCTTGCCGACGTGTCGCCGGCGCTGTCGCGTGGGCGCGTTATCGCAGCCCATCTGGGTTCCGGCGCCAGCCTCTGCGCCCTGCAGGCCGGTGTCAGCATCGCCACCACAACGGGCTTCAGCGCGCTCGACGGGCTGGTGATGGCGACACGCTGCGGCACGCTCGATCCTGGGGTGATCCTCTATCTCAGCCGGCAGGGACATGGCATTTCCGAAATCGAGGATATGCTCTACCGCCGCTCCGGCCTGCTCGGCGTATCCGGCATCAGCGGCGATGTGCGGGTATTGCTGACCAGCACCGACGCGCACGCCGCCGACGCGATCGATCTCTTCACCTACCGCATTGCCGGCGAGGCCGCATCGCTGGCCGCCGCACTCGGCGGCTTGGACGGATTGGTGTTCACCGCCGGTATCGGCGAGCACGCGCCGGCCATTCGCGCGTCGGTGTGCAACCGTCTTGCCTGGCTCGGCGCGGACATCGATGCCGAGGCCAACGACGCCCATGGCGCTAAAACCCGAGGACGCATCAGTAAACCCGGCAGCGCCATCGAAATTCTTGTTATGGGAACGGATGAAGAAGCCATGATCGCACAACATACCGCCACGATCATCAACCCGCGACCCCGCGCATGAACGACGCACCGTTGACGCACGAGGTGCCGACAACCAGCCTGCGCGGCAAGCGCGGCCTGATTGTCGGCATCGCCAACGAGTCCAGTATCGCAGCCGGCTGCGCACGCGCTTTTGCCGATGCGGGCGCGACGCTTGCCGCGACTTATCTGAGCGACAAGGCGCGTTCCTATGTCGAGGCGGTGACCGGGAAGCTCGGCTGCAAGCTGCTGCTGCCGTGCGATGTTCGCATTCCCGGGCAACTCGAAGCCGTGTTTGCGCGCATCACCTCGGAATGGGGCAAGCTCGATTTTCTGCTGCACGCCATTGCCTTTGCGCCGAGGGAAGATTTGCACGGGCGCGTGGTGGATTGCAGTGCCGCGGGATTTGCGCTGGCGATGGATGTGTCCTGCCATTCGTTTTTGCGCATGGCGCATCTGGCAGAACCGCTGATGCAGAATGGCGGCTGCCTGCTCACCGTGACCTTCTATGGCTCCGAGCGCGTGGTGGCGCATTACAATCTGATGGGTCCTGTCAAGGCGGCTTTGGAAAGTGCGGTGCGCTATACGGCGGCCGAACTTGGGCCGAAGGGCATTCGCGCGCATGCGATTTCGCCGGGTCCGATCCGCACGCGCGCAGCGAGCGGGCTGGACCGGTTCGATGAGATGCTGGCGGCCGCAGCGGCGATGGCGCCGGAGCAGCATCTGGTGGATATCGAGGACGTGGGTGCGCTGGCGGCTTTTCTCGTCAGCGATGCGGCGCGGCGGATGACGGGGACGATTATTCCGGTGGATGGCGGCCAACATCTTGTCGCGTGAACAATAGGACCGCAGGGCCGTAGGGCGGAAAAGCGAAGAGGCTGGGCAAGAATTCGCTGCGCCGAGCCAGAGGCGCCGCTTGGCGCCGTCCAGAGGTGGTTTTCGAGCACCGGAGCGGAGCGGCCTCTTCGGCCGTGAG
>Ga0116231_10007603_pt1 | contig 19684 bp, 15 predicted proteins | sample S1TSphgellanicum_2_FD_89695 | JGI IMG/M metagenome (GOLD analysis project Ga0116231, IMG submission 89695) | Host-associated microbial communities from peat moss isolated from Minnesota, USA - S1T2_Fd - Sphagnum magellanicum MG | ecosystem: Host-associated > Plants > Peat moss > Unclassified...
TATGTTACTTATGGTGTCTATGCGCCACGCCAAGCTAATACTATTTGATTTATATAAGAGGTAGGTGTGGGAGGCTGGGGGGGGGGGGGGGGGGGTTTTAGGTGAGGGAGGGTGCTTCAAATTCGTTCCAGTTTTTTTCCCCATCCTAGAAACAAAGGCCGCACTGGTATCCACCCCGTTACAGAAAGACAACTCTTAATTCAATAAATTAAAAAATCGGAACCCCCCCCCTTTCTTCTGTGGGCTGCTTATTCTTTATAAATAGAAAAAATAAAAAGAAAAAAGCGCACACACACACACACACACACACAGAGCCCAGGCAGGCAGGGTTGCCGCGCGGGAGTAGACAATGGGCAGCAGCCGCGCGGCGGCCTGATTGAACAGCGGTCAGACCAGCCTCCCTTTCCCGCGCGGCCTCTTTCCGAACCGCGGTAGGTGGTAGTGCCTCTGACAACGACCGCGGTCCATCTCTCCTTCCCGCTCAGCAAGCGCGCTCTCTTCTGCTCTGCTGCTGTTTGTCTGCTCTTTGGGCAGCCTCCTTCCCTCCCCTCTCCCTCTCTATCTCCCATCCTAAATTTGTGCTTCTAGGAATAGCTTTTTCCTGCTGCGATTCATTTGACTGCCTAAAGCTCTCTCTCTCTCTCTCTCTCGGTGTCTTCTTTCCGATTCACATTCTATCATTGACTACTTTCTTAAGGAAGCTGATTCTTGTACCTCTGCAGTTCTTTCTTCTTCTTTCATCTCTGTGTCTGTATAGCCTTCCTGCTGTGACTACTGTAGTACATTTTTTCGGTTTGGTGACTATCATGATACGGTAATTGGAAATGCTGCTTCTCTTAAGCTCTCGACGTTGCTGCAGCTAGACGTTTTCTCTAGCAGGAGTGAATTTTTGTTATAGTAGTCGGTATGCGAACACTCCTGCAAGAACGAGACAGGCGAACTAGACTTCATCGGGACCGATGCTGCTCCTGCTGCTGCTTCTATGGCCTGATATGTTGTAATGCAAATGCATAGGGCTTTGAGCATCTCTCGTTGCTCAGGGCGATCAACGACACAAAATGGTGACGAGAGGAGGCGGCAGAAGAGGTGGAGGAGAGAAAAGCAAAGAAGTGGATGGAGCCAAAGACATTGGCTCACCCGATAGACGCGATCCTATAGCTGCATCAAATCATCAGGTATGTGTTTGCATTTCACGAGAAGTGTCGCTGAAGTCCGTGGCTTGCTTGTGACATTAAGGATTGATTGTTGTCGGCTAACGATCTTGCTGATCTATGCGCACGATCATAATGAGATGAGGTACAGCTGATATGTTCTGGGAGGAGCGTTCATGGCAGTACGAAGAAACTGAAACACTGGAACTCTGGTTTGCACCAAGTGTCCATCAATTCATCTGGTCATCAACATTCGAAGACTGAGTGCTGTTGAGCATTAGGTTCTGTAGCAGCTTGCTGCCGATTGCATTTTGGAACTGCGCTATTACAGTTCTTTTTTCTTAATGGTAGTCAGCAGGATTGGTAATTAGGCCTGATAGATTGACAATTTTTCTCTCTGCATGGCAGTGGTGTTGATGGACTAGCAGTGAGCTTCAATCCATCCTTGAATGATGTGATTGTCTCTTTTAGGTTCCTGAATTCTGCAGCAGGGGTGAAAAAGGGAGCTCAAATTATGAGCCATGATGGTCTAACATTGGAAGGAAATGATTTTGGTGTTGCAGGAGTCTCCTCTCTTCAAATACCTATGCAATTTATCTCCAATCAAGCCACTGAAAGCTGTACATGTTGCACATACCTACAATGAGCTAACCTTCCCACCTGAACCACGCATATTTGCATCTCCTCGCAGCACCCAGAGGGCTTCATCTAGTTCATTAAAGAGGTAAGTAAGCAGGAGAGTGGTGATTGAATCTTTTTTCAGATGCACTGTAGAGCTTGTGGCTGATTCATCTCCAGTACATTTTGGCAGATTTGTCCAGTTGTCTACAGGCTTACCAGACTGATGCCCCATGTTCATAGTCTTTGTTGATTGCTCTACTAAATTAGCTCATTGCTCAAGAGGATATGTACTTGGAAACTAGTGTGCAAACTCTTATATTGACTGTTCTGTTTTCCCTCTGTCTATTCCAGAGTTGTGGTTTCAGAACGTGAGATCAAATCGCAGTTTGCAAACATTCGGCAAGTGGTGAAAGCAAGTCCACAAGATACTGCAGTACCTAAGTTTGAGAAAGTTGCAGAGTTCAATGAGGATCATTCAGCTAGGTTGTGGATGTATGAGGAGCAAGCTGAAGCTTCCCTCAGGGCCAAATTCTTACAAGACTTCCCTCCAGAGATGGTTGATTCTGTGTCAGTGCTCATCAATGACCAAGTTTCAGAGAGTTGTGATGGAGGATTGAAGAGAAGCTCTGCCTTGGACTCTGGATATCGTGATCATCATCTGAGTGTCAGACATGGTGGGGAGGCTGAACTTGATCAGGACACCACAGCAATGGCATACCTCTTGGCTGGGGATCAAGACTTTGAGCCCCAAGACAGAGAGGATGATTGGTCTGAGGACTCACTGGAAGGCTCTAGGGTATCTGCATGCAGAACATCTGAGTATCCAAAAGCTCTTAAGGATGATTTTTGTGAAGATGTCAATGTGGACATGAACACTCAGCTGGCTAATGAGGGGTCTGTTCTACAAGATCAATCAATGGCGCTGTCACACACGGTATGATGGATGGCCTCAAACGGATCCATTTGCAATTGAAACAATACATCTTAGAATGCCTGTATTGATTACCTGTAGTATGGAGGCCTCTAAGAAATTGACAAGTCTGTGTTCATTATTCTTTTCTGGCTGTTTGTCTACTTCTAATGTCTGATAATCATCCAAGACAATACCTTTATGACTTAAGTCATGAGACATGTTTGTTGTGGATCTGTTGCCCTGCCAAATAGATGAGAGCTTGGTCAGGGCATGTTGAAAGTCTCCAATGGACACAGAAGTTCTTGATCAGGAATAATGTATGGACATGCAGGTCAATCCATCTGGGCAGCACCGAGGATTTCGAAGGCGATGTTTAGATTTTGACACATCTGTAGCAAGAGGAAAGAATTTGGATACAGGCAGGAGATCATTACGACGCAGGCAGAGTATTGCAGATGTTTCTCCCTCAGTCACCAGTGCTTCTGCTGTGGTTTCCTGTGAGAGAGCATCTGCAGCAGTTGATGCGACCATGAGTGGATTCTCAATGTCTATGAGCGATCTGCTGAATGCAAAGGAGTGCTCACAGGCGATGTTTAATTCTAGTGCACCTGCTACAGGTATTTTTGCTCTCTTGAGAGTGGTGTTGCTGATGTTGCTCCCTGATGTGCCCCATGTGGGTTGGATGTTCAAATTACTGTTAGTGAACAGCTTTGTCTCCATACTGGCATCAGCACAATATCTTGGTTTCTACTGGTTTTCTAGGCACATAATAATTGGAAAGATGTACAGTAACCAATGATCTTTCCAATGGTGCAGGAACAGTGGGCCTTGGTTGCAATGGTAGTGCTGGAGCTGCATCTGGCCTGTTGCAAGTCTCTGGTTGCTGCATTACAGCAGGGTTGGAACCTTCTTCTGTTTCAGGTTGCTCAGGTGCACCTGTTTGCAGAACTCAAGATCTCAGCAAATGTGAAGGAGGCAATCATACATTCAACGAGTCTAGCAACCAGGGTTGTAATCCTCTGGTGATGCCTTCTGGAATTGGCCTTCACCTTAATAGCCTTACTAGCAGCATTTCTTTCAAGCGGGACTTTCATTCAACTAGAGTTGGAAACTCAGAGGGAACCTTGGCATCAATTTTGGGAGTTGAACCATTGAAATCTGCAAGTCTCAAGGGTGATCAATCTGATGTCTGTGCCCAAGTAGGCATGGGAAGTGAGGGTCCCCCTATGATTGCAAGTCAGAGCTTTGGTTCTGGAGTGGCATCATCATCGCAAAGGAGCCAAACAGGGAAACAGTTTTCAGAATCTTTGCTGGGCAATAATAGTCTAAAGGTTGACACTTTGGACTTCCCATCCCTGGATCATGAGAGTTATGGACCACCAGAAGGCAGACTATCAGTCACAGGTGGAGATGCTATAGCTGGCTGCAGGAATATAATTGGGCAGACAGGATTGCAAGAGCAGCAGACTGACCTTTTCCATCAGAGCGAGGTGGAAACTCCAGAAGAGTTTCTGGACAGTCCACAAAGCTTTAAGAAACGGAGGTAAGGCTTGATTTTATCGAGATAAGCCACTGAACCTTTACAACTTCCAGAAAAGGATCACCTGCCTTCTTTTGCGTAATTGCCTGGAGGGGAATTGCCTATCACTGGTTGATTATCCTTGGCATCTCACTGCTAATAGTTCATGTAGGTTGTAAGCAGCTATCTTGATTCAGTGCTTGGCAAGAGTTCTCCTTCCAGAGTAGGAGGTCACACGAAAATTGATTTGTGCAGGCGGAAATCAACAGTAGCTTCAGGAGATAAGTCTGGAGAAGGCTGCAAACGCTGTAACTGCAAGAAGTCCAAGTGCTTAAAATTGTGAGCTTGCTAAACACCAGCTTTACTTTTCTTGTCTTGGTTTTCTGAAGCACATTAAGCATGGAAAGTAACCTCTGAAGGAGCAGTAGGATTCACTCATTGAAGTCTGGATTGTAGACATCTGATGCCTACATACAAGTCCATCATTCCAGTATGCAATGCTCTGCATAATGAGGTGTATTACACTTACAGAGTCATATGTTGATAGTTGCACTGATGCTGTCAAGATGTGGACTCCTCCTGGTGAGGAAGGAAGCTCTCTGCCAGGTTTTCAGATTCAGTGTGATCTCTATGGTCTATGGCTCTGTTGTGGCATATGTGAATATGTTATCATGTGAAATGAAAAGTTCGTTGTGTTGCCAACATGCCCTTTACATAGCTAGGATGAACTATGTTGTCTTGTTTGACCTATGCCATCTTGTACCAGTATACTCACCCCATGTTGCACAAAAGTTCAAGCTCAATTAGAGACCATCATTGCAGTTGCTGGATCAATTATGGTTTTATTTGGGATTTGGGATGGTGTACTGATTTTGCTTTTGATATTGAACTGTATGACAGATATTGTGAATGTTTCGCTGCTGGCATATACTGTGTGGGCTCCTGTGCATGCCGTGAATGTCTCAACAAGCCAGAATTTGAGGAAACAGTTCTCAACACCAGGCAGCAGATTGAATCACGCAATCCACTTGCATTTGCCCCAAAGATAATTCAGGCTGCTGAGACGTCCCCAACACCTGGGGTAAACTGACATATTATACCATTCACTTTCTCCATCTGAATCCTGATTTAATTCCTTACACATTGAATGAACATGTGTCAATTGCTCATTTATTTCCTTACACAACTGACCTATTTTCAAAAGTAGCAGACCTTGATGCAGTTGTGGGGTTTTGTAGGAAGATTCTATGGATACACCAGCATCAGCCAGACACAAGCGTGGTTGTAACTGCAAGAAATCTCTTTGCCTTAAAAAGTACTGCGAGTGCTATCAGGTAGGTGTCTGTTTGGCCTCACTGACCCTAGTACTGTGTCTGTTCCTTGCTGCAGCTCATTCCTGCATTTATTTTAGTCAACTCAGAACATTTTCTCTAAGGGTTGTGCAGCATTGTTGATTACCTCTCTGGCATCCATTCTGTTACAGCATTGTATAAGCTCATTCTGGCACAGCATTAGTCCAGGCTTGTGAGGCTAGTTCCTTAAGAGTAAGCAAACAGGGTACTCAGTATGTATCAATGTTTCCAACAGCTAATGATCAAAGACATTGAACAAACTTCTCATGCAAGTTATTTTTCTGTCTGCTTCATGTTCTCTTGCTGTTGCTATTGTGCAAAATTTTAGATGTCAGAGATATTTGAATTTGACAGAAGCACCAGTGGATCTGGTTGTGCAGGCAGGTGTGGGCTGCTCAGAGGGCTGTCGATGTGAAGGTTGCAAGAACATGTATGGCAGAAAAGAAGGTAATGTCTTTCATTTCTACCTTTTCCCCACATTGTAAAAAGTATCTGTACCACATCATGATTGCAGTTTGCAAGAATATTATTCAATCTGCTTGTGGTTAGTTCCTCAGTACTCAAAACTAGGAATAGTGCTATGGAACTGTTTGCTATGTCAGTGTCCTGCCCTTGCAACTGCCTTTGTATGAGTGGTAAGTAAATGCACATTTTGCAAATATCATAACAAGAAGATTTGGTGGCACTGCAGGTCTATGGGGTCTGTGTGCCAGATCCAAGACTGTACTGTTCAACTGAAATACACTAGTTTTGAGAAATATATTGTCTTGTGCTTTGCTGACTGCATTAGAGCTCTATGATGCACGAAAGCTTTCTGTGACCCTAAGGAGTTCCACCCAGCAGTGACAGGCATGATTTGTCAGTTTTTAGGGAATGAATGCTTCATTGCATCTGAGTGATGCCAGAGAAACAAAAATGTTGAATGTCCAGTTTCTTGTTCTTTGTAACAAGGTTCTGATATCCATTCATTTAGGGGACCTCATCTAGACCATGTTGTAGGGTTTGAGCAGTCTACATTGTCTAAGGCATCCTTCCAGACTATGGTAGTTACTGGGACAAATTTGTGAATGTTCACTGTCCATGCACATTGAGATACAAATTGGATCCAACTGTCAAATTATGGATATTCTCTCAGAGATGCATACAAGATCTCTGATGGGCATGTTCTAAGAGGTCCAGATTGGCCTGATGTATTAGTCAAAACCTCAGGGATTATCCAACAGATTCAATTATGGAGCTGAGGACCAAGGCATAGATTCTACCTACAGTTGTCTTGATGCACAAGCACCAGAATGTGATGATTATCTTACATTTCATGTCATTGCATGTCTTTTCTGCAGGATCCAGAGAAGAAGAAGAAAAGGATGGAAACCAGGTTTTCACTATGCAGGAGGAGCCTCAAGCAGATGACCCAATTGAGTTGCTGAATAGAATGAGTGGCAAATCAGAACAGTTCCGGTCCAGTGGGAACAAAAATATTTCTCCAATCACTCCATCCTTTGAGAATGATGGGTACGAACTTGCAAGGAATTAATCTATTCCTGTTTGTGAGCTCCAGAATTGCAGTACATGTGTGCAGTAATGTCCATTGTTAGAAATACATGGCACATTGTGAGCCCTTGAAATTGTTTACTCTGGAAACCCTTGCTTTGGCCGAAGTTGGAAGTTTAGGGTATTCTTTGGCCAAATTGGCTTCCCCCATTTTGATAGATTGCTGCTATTCCTATTTGAATTTGCCACAACTATCTGACAGATCACCATTGGGGACACAATGTTTTTGTGCAGGATGGGGCTGAGATCAGCAAGCAGGAAGCATGCTCCTCATGATGAACGTTGCAGTTCTCCCTTACTGCATCAGGCTGGATCAAGGCTATCTAAGTTTCCAACCTGGTTCTCAAATACATTAGATGGATTTCAGTTGGCTGCTTACTCACAAGGTGGAATGGAACTCTCAATGAGTGGAGGAGGTGAATCCCCTATGACTACCATGAATCTCTCAAGGATTGGCCATCTTTCTCCTCAATGGGAAGGCCTTGCTGACATTTGCACCCTGACACCGCTGCCAATGGCCCCACCTCGGCCCGCACCAACCTCTGTCACAACCTTAGATAGGTCTGGATTGTCTCCCTGTTTTAGTTCACAGTTAATTGATCCCTCATGTAATGGTGGGTCTTCTGCCACCGGACACAATCATAGTCTGGGCAAGCTGCTGAGAAGGTCACCACCCAGATTTAGACAGCCAGCTGCTCGGTCCCCATTGAATTTCAAGACTCAGCAGGGTAGATGCAACCAGAATCAATCTTTGGCTTCAACCCATCTGTCACAGGAGCACTCACAAGGTGGGAAACACAATGCTCTGTCAATCAATTCAAGTGGAGAAGATGATGACATCCATGATTCCTTGAGATGCCCAGAAGTTGTTTCTCCACTCCAGACCACCATCACCAAGTCCGGGTCCCCAAATCAGAAGCGGGTGAACCCACCACGACAAGGTGGTTCCCTGGAGCAGGGGCCAAGTAAGGCTGGTGGTGGAATGGTGATGAGCTCGTCTCCTGGGCTGAGGAGCAGTTGCAAATTCACTCTCCAGGCACTTCCCTCCCTGCCACCACTGACTCCACCATTCAGTTGCAGTTGATTATGTTTATGTGGGAATGCATTCCTAGAAGTTTCTTATAAGACTAACTAGCTTTTTGCATGTGGTTGGGTTGCTGATGTTTTTTTGTATTTGTGCAATTGCAGAAGTGTAATACTACAAGTTATATATCCCCCTGATCTCACCTTGTATTTCCAACATCATACATGTCTGTTATAAAAAAGGCTGAGCCACAGGCAGACTAGACTTCTAGTTTATGTTGGAAAATTTTGTCATGTGACTTCTGGCTGGTACATAAACAAGTGTCATCTGCTAGTTATTGCAATGTCTCATTTAATAAATCATATTTAGTTCAGTGTGGACTGCATTGGGTTGTGGTTAGAAGTTATAGATGCCTTAACTGCAGGCAGATATAGTTACTCCTATCCTCTCCAAGCTTGTACAATTTCATTTGTCTTATTCCCTTGCTTGACTGAGATGTCAGACCCTGCAAAGCAAATGCAGAGTAACTTTGTGGTCCTTGTAATGTTGAGTTAAGCAGTATGTGTGCCCATTTAATGGGGCTTCTTAGGACTTTTGTAGTGTAGGTATACTGTATATCTCAATGTGTGAGCTATCTGTGCCACATAGTATTGTTCAGGAGGAAGACTGAAATGTATCAAACTTCATTCACTGAGGCTTGAAAAGGGATCCTTACTTGGAATCTGAAAGTGGTTGCTTGTTAGCCTTTTTTTTTCAGTTAGCTAATGCTAGGCAGTCTATCTGGTTTTCCAGGTTTTGTCTCCTGATTGTCTGTTATATATTGAAGTCCTTTGAAGCAAGCATTAGGATCGCTGCTTGGATTGTTTCTTTTGATGGGGTGATGATCCTTGACATAGTTATTCAACTCCACTGTGCATATGGGATTGACTTCTTACTTTGTATAGTAGGGTGTATTTTCTTGTTGAGTTCTACTTCATGGTTATTTACTTGTTTGTTCATGTTGCATATGTGATCGACATACTTTGTATGGTTGGCTAGGTGTTTTATGTCAATCTCTACTGTTCTTCATGGTTATTTGCTCCATGCTTGTCCATGTTGCAGATGGGATTCACTTGTGCTGCGTAGTTGGCAATGCTTTTTGGTTGATCTCTACTGTTCATTTGGAGTTTAGATGTTGCATTAAGTTAGCTTTTTGGGCCCCCTCTGAATTTCTATTATACTCTGATGTTTATATTCTCATCATGCATACTCTCTTCAACACTAGTACTCTTGTAATTCCAGTTTGTTTTCTAGAGCACTATGAATTTCGACTAACCATTGATCATTTATTTCAGTTCATTGTTTCTGCTACATATTCCTTTTAGATCTTGCAATGGGTACCACATTGTAAGATTGTGGAGTTATGAAGTGTACTATGGATCAAAAGGGACATTCATGTATAAACCATAAACAAGAGATTGAAATGATAAAATCATGTTTCTTTTTAAATTCACGGAGGAAATGTATAGTATTGTAAACTGCATTGTAATCATAATAAGATGGGTATGTGCTACTGGCCACAGCACAGATAATGTGCATTATCATTAATATTAATTTTTTATACTAGCTTATTAGCTTATTAGCTTTTTGGATAGCTTGTAAAAACCTGTCACCATTTAATGCTAAATCGCTCTTGGGTTGCTCATTGTTTGTTTGGAATAATCGAACAATTGCATCATTTCCTTGGGTCATGACCAGTTTTTTTTTTGGGTCAAACTTCTAATGGTCGACATTTATTTCTACCTTTTGTAGATAATTGAAAAATCAACAAGTTTTGTTTCTTTCAATAAAAATTTCTGTGGCTTCAAAACTTGAATACTAAAAGATTGAAGATAGTGTAGATACCAACAAAGTACAACCAACAAAAAGTGGTCGCCTTTTTGAAAAAATAACACATGCATGCATGCCTAGAAAGTTTTTTCAAAAAAAAAAAATGGGGTGTCTAAAGAACCAAAACTTGTATAATCCGTTCCCAACATGTTCCCAAAGTTCCAAACAGGTCCTGAAAGTGTTCCCAAGAGTACAACACTTTATCCAACATTCTTTGCCCAAAGTTGTCTTCTCATGTCCTCTTGTAACTGACTCTTTTTTTAATACAAAACCAGTTTCACTCTGGCAAGACAAGCTCCACAAAAAGGTATAAGAGTGTCATAGGAATATCATTTCCCCACTTTTCATACACAAAAGTTGCATTTCTATTTCACAGAGCTACCAAGTTTTAGTAACTACTATTTGCATTTTTTGTTTTGACATTCCTACAGTCATTCCAAAACAGCTTTGGCTAAACCAGAAGCGCTCTTTTTGCATTCATGTTTTCCATTCCTACATTTTTTCCAAAACTTAACTAAACCAAAAGTGCTGGACGTGTGCCATGCATCCAAGCTCAGGAAAATCTTGAACACCTTCCCTGAGCTTCACCCCATCCTGAATCTCTCTCTCCACTCACCCTCCTCACCATGAGAGTTTGTACAGTATGTTCTAGACCAACACTGAGAGAGCAACTGTTCCAACTCCTTGAACAGCCCCTCTATATCTTTCTCATGGACTCTCTAGCTTGCTCCTGCTGCTGCCCTCATTGCCCTCAATTTTCGAGAGCCCTCACAATTTGATTCCTTTGTCAATCAAAATGTTGGTAAAGGTCTTTTGGTGTACGCTGGCAGTCATGATCAGATTCACTATCAGATGAGCTCAGGCCAGAAGAAAGGTTGCCAACACTGCCCACCTGCAGGTCTGTTGCATTGTGACAGTTGCTGGAGTTTTGCATTGCTCTTGACGCAGTTGTCAATCGCATGCGCTGAACACAAATCAGATACACATCCACAATTCAATGACAATTAAACTTACATGACCATGGTAAAATGAGAGCAAAAGATATAGTTTCTGATGAAGGACAAAGACATAGGAACAAAAGACCATGAACAATGCCATTATTCAGCTGGTGACATAAGAAAACATTCTGCAATTTACAACTACCCAATAATCATTGAAGGATGAAACTTCCAAGCCACTTCAGGATATCCTACCTCCTGATAGAAAGCACTGATCTCCTCCTCAGTCAGTGCTTCCTCACCATCCTCAGCATTCTCCTCCCAGCCAAGTGACCTCAAAAATGCGGTCTCTTCTTCTTCAGAGGCAGTGGCAACACTACAAGTTACACTTGGTAAGATCTCAGGCCCAAAAAGCTCTTCATTTGGCCCTTCTTGCATTATCAATTCATGAATACTACTCCCTGTTTCCTTTTCCTCCACATTTACATAAAATTTATCAACAATGGCAGGTATATCACCATTTGAGATCATTGAACTCAGCTGAGCAGCCCCATTTTCCAGCTGAGCAGAATCAAACAGCGAGTCCCCCTCTGCACCATCTGGGGATGAAACACCCCGTTCACCAAGAGAGGCCACAAGCTCTTTGCTTCTGACAAGACCACTCTTTTTTGTTGTTACTACGTCCTGGTTATCTTCACTATTGAGAGCAGAACCTACACTCGCCTTCTTTCTAAGTGCATTGAAGAAATCAACACGATTCTGTGTTGGCATAGGGGAACGTCGGTCATCTGTTCCAGCCACTGTGCCATATAAACCATCTCTGGAGCGTGAACCTCCAAGATTCCCATCCACAGTCCCTAATGGAAGAGAAAGAGGAGGGATAGGTACTGCACGACGATCCAGCAGTTGCATTTGCTTCCGTGGAGTATAACCTATGTTCCCTCCCCCTCCTGATGCATTCCCAACAGCCAATCCAAGACTGGCACCAGTTGATACTGGTCCAACAGGAGATGAATTGGATTTTAAGGCACTGTTCAATTGAGTTGATGGCAAAACAGAAACAATCTCTTTGTTCATTTTGTGGTCCAGGACCTTGCCACCTTGCAAGGGCTTGGAAGTCTCTGAATGCTGAAGGGCTGGCATGCGATATGGGGAGCCCAACACCTGAGATGAACCCATTGACTGTCTTCCTTTTGTACCAACAGGTGGTGCAACAACATCCGGTGCATGGGCCACCTTTGGCTTCAGCTTTTCCCGTGGGCTAAGACCCTGCACACATGTACATGTTCAGATCTTGAGCCTTCATCACTGAACCAAGTGACAAACTCTTACACACATGAGAATACAGAACACTAAAGGCAGCATTGACATGATCTCATTCTGATCAAGGAAGTCTGAAAGAGGTCAATGACAGTCAGGAGCAGCCAAAGTAAGGGGGAATTGAGTTCATGTCTCAACCCCAAGGCAGGTTGTGTACAACTGCCTTGCAAGGTACACACCAATAAAATGTAGAAACTTTGATCTTCACAGGTCAAAGATTCTACAAAGCTAATGACAGACTGAAATTCATCCCCATCTGGATACAATGAACTTTTGAGAAAGTACTGACTGTACTTTTGAAGTAGTTAGGAATAACCAACCATGTTCTTTGGAAGAGAAGGTCTCATTGGTGTAAGTTGTCGTGACTGCTTCAATGCCAACTCCTCCAGCCTCTGTGTCTCCGCTGAGTGCTGACCAATGAAGATTACCAGTCAATCAAGAATGCAAAAAACTAGGATACAAATCAACGTTAGACCTTCCCACCATCTCAAAACATATAACCAGTCCAAATTGCCTCCTTTCAATAGTGCCTTGACATTTTCCAAATCCTCAACAAACACTTTCCGGAGTAGCAAAAGCAGTCAGGAGGTCAAAAGCACAAACATAGAACGATACTGGCCAGCATGTTAAGTAGGGAAATGCAAAGCAGGTAGAACCTCTGGAATCTTCTCACCTGAGGAGGAGTGCGAACACGAGGTGGAAACTGTACAAGAGCATCCACCATCTTTGGGGGATTCACAGAGTTACTATCAGAGGTTGTGATGACCATTGCAACAGATGATACAGAGCTCATATTGTTGGTGGTTGGACCAGCTACTACTGTACCATTGACAGCAGCTGAGCTTCCCATAAGAGCAGATGGTGCCTCAGCTAATGCTGAACTCCAACCTTCTGCACCAATACTACCTCCACTACTTCCTGCTGCTGCCAAACCATAATTGGGGCCACTGGATGGCAGTCCTGGAGAAGAAGTAGAGGACCTAGTCCCATCAAGCCTTGTAGTTGATGAACCCTGCCAAAGTGGCCGTGGGCTCAAAACATTTGGCTGCACCACAACTCCAGTAGCACCCTTCTCTTGGGCACCAAGAGTTGGAAAATTGCGCTCAAATGCTGCTTTTTGCATATTGCTTGTCAGACTACCACTACTTGCTGGTGCCACACTTGGGAGGCCTCCAAGCTCCCCAAAAACCATCTTCTTATCACCATTTCCTATTGCACTGGCCATTGAACTCATGGAGAGGGAGGACGACAGTGGCAGAGGCTCTGTTTCATATCTAACCCCTAAGTTTGGCCCCAAACCAGGCCTCCGAATTGGAAAAGCAGTATCCAAATGCTCCCGGTGTCTGTCCCACTCATCCTTACCTCTGAACCCCACTACCCTATCTCTGTCCCGTCCATCACGGTCTCTGTCAGAATCCCAACCCCATTCTCGATCTGAATCTCGTTGTGCATCCCTGTCTATATTCTCTGCTCCCTCATAGCTGCGGACTGCAGGACTACGGTCAAAATGTGCATAACCCCTCAAGTATGGATCCTGATCCTGCAGAGGCCTTTCATTCACGCTGCTCCTTCCTCCACCCACAACTCTTCGATCTGCTGCCGAATGATAATGGCAATCAGAGAGAGCTGAGAAGCTTCGCAAGGAGTCAAAGTCAACATTGCTAGCTCTTTTATTTAAGCCATGGGTTTGTACACGCTGCCATGAAGAGAGCAATGCCCCGCTTTCATCTGCAAACATGCACGGGAAGTGCTGAAACATGTCAGGAAGTGGATACACAATCTGCAGCACAGGAGCATGGAATTCCCTTGAATGAACATATAGGAGAGTATCATACTTCCCATATATACACAGCGAGGACATTGGCAGCATACTCTCCCTTCAGTCAGAAGCCCCAAATACATTTCATCAGGGCTTTAAAAACTGTACACTGGAAACCCTTGCAGCAAAGAAGGCTGATTCCTACCGTGTTCATAAGAAGCCACACTTTCTCACAGGAAATGCATATCAGATTCTGTGTACAAGAATGTACACGGATGTGCTCTACCCAAAGCCCCATGGTGCTGATGATCTGTGGTGGGTATTCCAATTTCTAACAATTGAGGACCTTGCATACCTATATTTCAAGCTACATGTCTTCTGCTCAGTCACTTTGAGGACAAACATGACACCTACTTTGCAGGGCTACGATATGATCACTGCAAAACAAGCACAACCTGGAAACATCAAGAATGATATACTTCGTATCCGTCACCAAAAAGGAGGAATAGAGCAGGAAACTAACCTTGGTGGACCACAGAAGGTTGCACATGATGGGTAGCCCCAGCAGTTCCACTGGCTCCCTTGAGCCATTCTGGCACCAAGGATGGCTCCCTTCTATCCATTCGTGCCACTGACCATGATAGTAGGTCTGCTGGTGGGATCCCCAGCCTATCCTTCTTCTCAACACCAAATACTTCCCACTTGCTGCAGATTACGATGACCGAGAGCAACGTTTACTTCTTCCTCTATGGTACTACCCCAGATCCGCAGCACACAGCAGACCATTATAGTAGAACAAATTCGGGCAAGATCACCCAAATGCTTCTTTCTGTCTGCAGGCTCAACTCTGTCATGCACCAAAGAGGTAGATGCTTATCTCACAGTCATTCCCCAACAGCAGGCTGGGGTGGTCTGGACCTGAAATACCCTCCTGTTGCAACATGCAGCAGCTTCTTGCATACTACGTACTCCTGCTGTAAACTAGGAAAATCTTACCAACAAGATTTTCCAGGACCCATTTCTCGCCCAAAAATTTCAAAGGTTCAGTTCCCCGAATCTATTGACCACACAGGGTGTAGCTTCAACAACAACAGACAGACCCAAGCCGTCGTCTAAACCCAAAGCCCAGGGACACATCCACACAAGGCCGAGGCACCCACAGCAAGCCTTCAGATTTCAACCCCCTTCTGGTATCAAACCCGGGAGCTGAACCCTAAAAATTCCACCACTCCTGCAACGCAATTGAGAACTGACTAGTTCAATGGAATCCTCTTTCTCCCGGCCATTGACGACGCTCCAACCCTCCTTCAGGTAGACTTCAACAACACATTGACTGTTTTACAGCGAGAAAACTTCACTCCCTTCGAAGTTTTGCGACAAACCCAAACATGCACTTCCGTGCAATTGTCTCTAAGACTCCCAAAAGACTCCTCTCCTCTTCTCACCACCGCTAAAAGAGAAATCACCACTGCAAAGAAACCAGATGAAGAAACCCTAATAGGGGCACAACAGTCCGCCAAAGAAGTAGCAGCTTCTCCAAAAAAATTCTGGCGCTATTGCGCAGTAATCGACCTCTTCTGCGCAAATCGAATTCCCTGCTACAAACTACACCTGGAGGCTCATCACGGCCAAGTCATATACAGCGGCAAGAGCCGGTCTAATCAGCCTACCCTTTTCACCGTCACCAGAAACTCCACTCCTGAGCAACAACTCCCAAACCCTAGTTCTTCCCCTCCCCTACCTTCACACACAAAAAAACACGAAATTCAACAGAACACAACCTTTCAATTCAAAAAAAAATCAGAAGCAAAACTGGTTTCTCCGAATACCACCGGAAAGCTCTCAAGACGTCTCAAGACCTCATCATCATGCAGCATCACAAAAATGGAGGTCTCCTCTCCCTGTCAATGACTATATAATTGCAGCCGTTGTAGAAGCCTAGTGCAGCCCCGTTTTGGCAGGATTTGTGAAGGAATAGGAGAAAGAAAGCTGTATAATGTAGTAAAAGGAGTCGAGGAGAAGAAAGCAAAGAGATGTCACAGGGCATCCAAAAAAATTCCAGTTGTTCGAGAGAGGCTAAAGCGTGTGCGTCTGTTGTGTGAAGGTGGTGGAGATGGCGGTGATACGGCAGCGCAAGCGAGCGAGCGAGCGGAAGACGAAGAAGAACAATGAAAGAACGAGAAGACAAGAACGACCCAGGAAGGGCTTCGCGAGTTCCGCCGGGTATGTGTAAATTCCGACGCGCGGAATCACACTACTCACCGCTGGGGCCCAGAGTGAACCAGCACGGTCCCATCCATTGGATGCCCCCTTATGACTCAGTTGTGGATGAACCTCAACCGTAGTTAAATCTCTTGGTTCACCTTGGTAACCCATTCTGTAAGAACTTGTGCTTTTTTTGTTTTTTGTTTTTCTCACTAGCGAAATTTTACCAAAAAAATGAAATTAAAAATGTAAAAATTCGAAAAAAAAGAGAGTGATTTTGAAGGTTTTCAGTTGCCAAAAATAAAAATAAAAATTTATATCTGGGATTTCGATTGTGTAGCCAGAAATATAGAAGGATAATTAAATATTTGTACTTTATTTCTGGTTTATAAACCAGATTTGGCTAAATCTTCCTAGGGATGATTGTCATTTTTTCTACATCTTCCTATGGATGATAGCCAATTTGTCTACAAACAAAAAAATTCCTAAAAACAAAAAACAATGGTAAAAACTAGGTCCTAAGTATAGGTAGATACATAAGAAAATAGGTAACAACTAGGTAGTAGAAAATTGCTAGGTTCATTTGCTATTTCCACCTATTCCTTAGGTTTTTATGAGTCTGCTTCCATATGTCCCCTTCTAATTTTTTCTCACTTGGAAGGTATTCCTTTTTTTTTAAGTATTAATTTTAGAGATTGAGGGGGGTTTTTTGAATAGGGGTTTTCAAGATGAGTGTTTAGGGTCTCTATTTTAAACCAAATATGTTATGTCGAGGATAGGCATGGTAAATTCTATCAGTTCTTTTGTCCTTTAAACATCGTCAGGCATCCCAACCCTCCTAGCAAGCACCTAATGGAGGGCTAATAGTTAGTTCTACCCTTAAGCACAACTATGTTCCAACTTCCATCCATTCGCCCATCATTCCCATCCTCTCAATTTACTTCCCCCAATCCCTTCATTCTATTCTGGTCCATCAACATTCTTTCCATTTCACTTGCCACACGCACTAAGAGTTTTTCCAATATTTGTCATATAGTCTTTTCCTTTGCAACCTTGCATTCCTTGTTTGTCTTATAGTCATCTATTTAATGTAAGGAAAGGTTTGACACGACACCAGCTTTCATGCGCTATTCATAGGTGACTATCTATCTCAGAGGTAGTGTTACCCTTGACTTTACCATGCCAACTTTACCATGCTTTCCTCCCTTTTCAACATGGACATGGATTGCATCCATACATATCATTGATGTTTTTCATTTGGGTTTACTTCATCCTCATTCTTACCAACATATCTTGTATGTTCTTAGAGTTGATGTTCAATGGGCTTTACATATCCCTTTATCTCAATTAACATCCAATCCTTCTGATATTGTAATTTTGCATGTTTTTTTAATATTTGTCCTTTCTTCCACGGGGTGGTGAAAAAGGTCACCAAGAAATTCATGTTTGTTTGCATCAATACATGGGTGGTGACTAGGAGATTTTATAGGAGGAGCACATGATTAGAACATTCGCTTTAGCTTTTTGTAGATGTTTAAAGTTCCTACCCCATCTCCATCAACACGATCACGCCACACACAAGCCCTTGCTCATGTAAGGGAGTACACTTGAATAATATGTGCATTAACTCTGAACACAAATATATAGCCCCATTTAATGAGACCATGGGAGTCCTTTGCCATCTCCATCCACTTGCTAAGGTTGATATCCCCCTTTCATCAATGATGTCCATTCTAAGATGGAGGTTTCTTTAGATTAAGAAGCATTTATATTTCCTTTGGCTTGTTCACCATGTCTTTTTATAGTGGCCCCTTGGTATGGCGTATGAGCTTTTATGAGATTGTTTTGTCTTAGATGATTTTGCGAGTGGTTTCAACCTCTTTTTCAAGGTATGTGGGCACATTGTTCGAGGTCATGTTCCACCTTCAATATCATGTTTATTTTTTGCATCTCACCTTTTAGCATTAAAAAAATAGTTTGGAGGCATACTTCCCATTGCGATCGATGAAGTGACCTATTACTTAGTTGCTTGCACACTCGCTATTCAATTTAAAAATACTCTTGCAAATTTTTTTAATCCTCATCAGTTTTGTGTAATAACTTATGGTAGGTGTGAAACAGTGGTTCATAGCATTTAAATGATGTTAGATTTGCATTTAGATTGGGTGGTGCTACAAGTAAATGTTCGCAACTCGTTCAATTTGGTGTCACAATTAGCCATTTTTAAAAAATTATGGTTTTTGTCCAGTTTTCTACATCAACTTTTCTTATTTGTTTGACAATTTTACGCATGCCCATTCCTATTGTATTTTTCTTAGGCCTTTGGACATGGGGATCTCATAGTCATTTCATCGGAATTAGGTACACAACAAGGGGACCCATTGGGAGGAATGTTATTTGTTATGGTTCACCTTCGTGTTATTCACCATACAACAATAGCGCACCTTACTTGTGTTTTCTTTTCACTAACAAATGACACACATATAATAGGTTTTACATCAAATGTGATTCTTGTTTTTGTACGACTAGAACAAAAGTTTTCAACATTAAGGCTTTCAGTGCAACTAAGAAAATGTGTAGTTTGGTTTCCATAGGGGTTAGACAACTCTATATCATTTCTTCTTGGTTTTTTTACTCCCGATTTAGATTTTCATATTTTGGGCACACTAGTGGGATCCAAATCATTCATTGAATCATTTATGCTTGAAGTTCTTCATGAGGATCTTGGGACAAGATTTAGTCTCCCTATGTTTGCAAATCCTTAACTAACTTTTACGATGCTTTCATTGTGTTATGCCTAATGCCTTAGCTACTTGTTTCATACAATGCTTCCATTTCCAGGTATTTTGCAACGTTATGTTAAGTTCGATACTCATAACATAACTACGTTGGAAAAATTACTTGGTGGAGGATCTTTTGGTGGTTTTATTAGTCACCTAGCTTGTCATCAAGCCACTTTTCTTACTTCTTTGGGTGGGTTTGGCCTCCTTTCCATAGTTTGGATTGCTACCCCCATATTCTTAGGATGTTGGGCATTGATCACTCTTGCATTTGTCACACGTCCCATTGACAAGCAACTTCGCAATCATGTTTCTAGCACTTGCACATCTACCAAGCAAAAGAAGCCTTCCTTTACTCATGGTGGAATGTAAAGAAGGTGTAGATGAGGGGCACATGCTCTTTTTAAGTTCATCCTGAAGGTGTTCTAAAGATCTTGCTCTCATCTTCTCATCTTGTCTCACTCTTCCAGGATTAGAACCATGTGTCAAATTTTAGTGGATGGTTGAAAATTAATACTGTTAACATAAAGTTATGATTACCGTTATAATGGAGTTGCATAATAGTTGAAAATGAGTTGTTTTGAATGAATTACATTGTATATATGGTGAGTCACAACTCATGCAACTTGTTTGATAACACTCATAGCGTATAAATACGGTGAGTTGCGAATGACCATGGTAA
>Ga0116231_10007604_pt1 | contig 19684 bp, 22 predicted proteins | sample S1TSphgellanicum_2_FD_89695 | JGI IMG/M metagenome (GOLD analysis project Ga0116231, IMG submission 89695) | Host-associated microbial communities from peat moss isolated from Minnesota, USA - S1T2_Fd - Sphagnum magellanicum MG | ecosystem: Host-associated > Plants > Peat moss > Unclassified...
GCTGCTCTGGCAGGTTCCGGAATGATTTTTGTTACCCCCCATATAATTTGTGTAAACTAATATCCTCCATAAACTAATATCTTCCGGCCGGTCCCAAGGATATTAGTTTAGAGAGAGTTTACTATACCACGTTCAAGTAGGAAGGAACATTGTTGTTGACTCCTCTTAGTGGTGTAACTTGCAAGTTTATGCAAAACAAGAAAACACAATGTATTTTTAAATTAAAAAATGGAAACAATCAGACCTATTACAGAATTCAAAGTTTGTTATGGGAAACTTAAAATATAAAAATGTTAAGGTTTAGATAAATTATCATAAGGACACTTTGAAGGTAAACATTTACAATGATTGATAATAAGAGGGGGAAATTTAAAACAATGTGCACCAAAACCTAAATTTATGATTCATGTGGTTGACTGTTCATTAAGAATGTTGATGGAAACCAGACATTTACAACTCATTTGTTGCATCTTGTAAAGGCTTTAGCAAGTACGTAAGTGAAGCAACACATGCATCTTGTTTTAATTAGGTTGCAGACTTCTCACCATTAATTGGCATGACCTCCACATCTTCATTTTCAATATAAATTGTGGCTTTTGATTCCTACATCCTTGCAAAAAATATGTGGTGCACACAATGTTATTACACATTTTGTACATTGTACTAACATGTGAGCACATACCCAAGAAGATGTGTTTATTAAACGAATGATGTTAAATAAAAAATTTACATTTATCTTAAGGATGCAATGGCATTTTACACCAAATTCTTAGTGTTTCAATATGTAGTTTAATCTACTCAAAAGCAATGGAGTTCTTGGGTTGTTTCAAATCCTTTTTGGTACATAATAGAATTTGACTTTTAAAAGGAGGAATGCCAATAACAATGGAATGTTTAGGGAAACGGTGATAATAATGAATGAAAACTAGTGTTTCTATAGGCCTCCACTTTCAAAAATTGAACATATGAATGAAAACAAGGTAAAATTTTTAATTATTATATATATTTTTTGTGTTTTAGAAATTTTTATTGTATAATCCTAGCCTTTGATTACTAGATTTGGTTTTGTATATTTATAGGCAAAGTAACATGTTTCAAGAAACTTTGCAATTTCAAAAAGCCATTGTCTTCTATTACAATAGGCGAATTGGTGCCAAGGTTATTGGTCATGTTCCCCTTTCCACACAACATATATCATAGATTATAGTTGATTATTTGTCTCCAATTGTCATTACTTGTGTTTTAAATCAATCAAGGGGTCATTGGTTGTTGAAAGATGTTTTACATGTAGCCATAATGATGAACCTTAAACTAAAGGAAGAAATTAGTAATCTTCATGCCCCTATTATTTTGGATAATTTGATGGAAAATGATTCAAGGGTGGATATTGAATAGAAAAGCTTTGAAATGACATGAAAAAAGAAGTATGTAGGCTCATTATTCTTTTTTTCCTTCCTTAACAAAATATGATGAGAGGAGAGTTCACAATATGTTATGCCTTGTGTTAAATCTCAAATATAAGAGCTTGAAATTAATATTTTGTTTTATTAGTCATAAGCAAGGGGTGGTCATAATTGAAGAATATGATAGGAGATCCTTGTTCTTTAACTTTTAAAATTTTACCATCATTTGCATCCATTATTGAAAGGTGAAGCTTCTTTTCTTGAGAGAAGTGAAGAAGATTTGGATATTTTTGTAATAGTGGCAAGCACTAATGAGCCTATGAAAAATCTTGTCAATTAGGAATTGTTGACATTTCAAAGATATTAGGTGGATGCAAAAGACATCAAGTGCCCTTTGGAATGGTGGAGCAAACATCAAGCCATGTTCCCAACTATTGATTTTTTGGTTAAACAAATATTAGGGATTGTTGGTTCTCAAATTGAAACTTTTTTTTTTTTTTTGGCTAGCATACTTAATTTACAGATATGTCAATTGTAGTTTAATAACCTTGAAAAGTTAAATTTTAGTGAATAAAAATTGGCTTAATGATGTCAGGGTTAGTTATAAGGTGCTTTTTAGTTTGAGAGAATTGATGAAGTCTAATGTAGGATTAGAAGAAAAATTAGAGGAGAAATAAAACAAGTTTTGAAAACTCCTTTGAGTGAAATGAATTGAAAAAAACCTGAACTTTTATATACATTGTACATGCTGTAATTTTTGCATTCGCCATTCAAATGTTTCAAAAGTTCCATAATGTTTTTTGTTATATTCTAGAACTTGTAATGAAACATTTGGTTTTTGTGTTGAAAAATTTATTTAAAATACCTTATGTTTTTGGTGAAAAGCATTTAAGTGTAACTGATTAATATGAATGAAGTAAGAATCGGTTGTTAAAGAATTGGTTTTGCAAAAAAATAAAAATAAAATTGGGGAGGGTATTCAAAAGTGGGGGTTTTTTTTATCAAATTTTCTTGGTTCTTTGGAAGTAGAAAAAGTGAGAGAACTGAAGCAATTGGTTATAAAAAACTACCCACCCAATGTTGGAAATATGGTAGCAAAAGAGGCTCCAAAGGTGATATATAATAAACTTAAAAAGTGAAATGTCTATCATAATTGAATGCAAGAAAAATATATCATAGTATCTTTTTTAGGTTCTATAGTAATTAAATTATTTTTGAAAATATTGATTTTTTTAGAAATTATTTATTTGAAACGTTGAAATTAAAAAAAATTACCCCATCCATTTTCAAAAACCATGTCATGTTTGTCATCCATCGTTACCATGGTTACAATAGGAAAGACATCCTTCAAGAAAGTTTTTGACATAGAAGACCCATATCCAACATTTAACAATTATTTTAGTGCATGAAGGACTCAATCAATTGGATGCATCATAATAATGTACGAACCATGAAATCTTTGCTTCCAACAATAAATTATAGCAAAATTGTGCAAAATAAGTAATAATCTAGAGCCAAACCCTATTGTCATATGAACATTATTGAAGAGCTAAACTTGAGAAAGTTTTAGACTCATGTTGGCAACAATATCAAACTAGATTCCCCAACAATTTTCCTTAGTTTTGATCCAATATGCTTTCCATGTTGGAAAATTGACATCTGGCAAAATCTAGAGGTAGCTTTGAATGTTAAGTTAGGTCAAGTTAGTTTAATGTGTTCTTTCCATTACTAGGTTGTTGTAGTTTCATGAGTCACCCATTTCCACAATCAATTCCATCACTTCCACAATTCTTGCAATCAATTCCATGAATTGTCCACTTCAACAATCCTTCCAACAATCAATTCCATCACTTCCGCAATCCTTGCAATCAATTCCATGAATTGTCCACTTCAACAATCCTTGCAATCAATCTCATGAGTTGCCCACCTTCTTCCACAACCCTTGCAATCAATTGCATAAGTTGCCCACTTCCACAACCCTTGCAATCGAAATTTCATGAGTTGCCCACTTTCTCTAACAACCCTTGCAATTGCATTTCATCTTCTTTCAGCAACTAAGTTATGGTCTCATTGAGTTGCCCAATTCCACAAGCATTCTTTTTAATGTGAAGAACTATCACTATGCGGGGCATCCCTTGGTGCCTACCACTTTGTGCATCTGTAGTTCAAGGTTCAACAGATGATGTTGGAGATCTTCAACAAATTTGATAATGAATACACAAATCAAATGTCATCAAATGCAATCCACATTTATTTCATAAGCACTTGTAGTGAAGCAGAGACAATGATAATATTATATAACAAGCAAAACAGGACATTGATGGATCATCATTTTATGAACAAAGCAAAAAAATCATCAAGAAGCTTTTTGTTATTGTGTTTGTTGGCATTGATGTAGCAAACTTGCTCTGAAATTTCTAGTATAATTCCTGTGGTACCACCAGATACAATAGTATTAATATGTGTCTTGTGTGTCTTGCATGTTCTAGCAGCTACTTACAAGTTCACTCTCTCTCTCTCTCTATATATATATATATATATATGTACCAACCCAAAACAAAAAAAGTTGCAATAATATTGAAACCAAGTTTGAACAATCCATAGTGTCTAATTTCACATTTAATCTGATTTTAAAAGCCGGGTTTTTAGGTCTTTTGTGAATTCGAAAGTCTTGGAGGAATTTCTGAGCTGCACAACAAAATTTGGCTCCCTTGAGTTAAATCCAAAATTCTGCTCTCAAAACTCCAAAATTTCCAGCTCTCAAAAATCAAAATTCTGCTCTCAAAACTCATAATTCTGCTCTCAAAAAGCTCTTGTTGTTGGGACTGCCCTTGTTGCCTCTTGCGTAGATTTGTTTGTTGAGAATTTACAGGTGTTGTGTGTGTGTGAGTGTATAATATGTATGTGCACAAAACAATGGGTTTCAGTTTCGAGAGCAGATCTTCTAGTTTTGAGCTGCAGTTGCATCAGTGATCTGTGGGAGCAGCAGCAGCAGCAATTGATGATGAGCCATCACTGTGCACAGCCTGAGATCAGCTGATCTAGTATGCTCCCGTTGCATCAGCAGTGATCATAGAGATGGCAGCAGCAGCAGCAGCAATTGATTCATCAGATCCATCACACCCTTGTCGGATTATGTCTGCATCATCCTCACAACGGTGCTTGTGCTTCTGACACCACTTGGTCTCCTTGAGTTTCTTGGCAGCTTTCTCCCACTTCTTTGCACTCACTGCTTCCACGAACTCCTCAAACTGGCTACTTTCAAAGACTTCACTTCCTGCACCACAGTGCACAACACACCAAGCCAACAACAAGAAGGAAAAGAATCATAAGCTTGCCAAGTCTAAGACTTTCAAGTCCAGGTTCTAAATTGTCTTTTGAATCCAAACTTCCAAACACGAATATTTATTAACTGATGATTGCAAAACTGTCAGCAAAACCCTAAACCCTGGCACTTTGCAGCAGCTAATTTCGAGCTTTACTAAATGGGTTCAGATCATATGATCAAAAGCACAACATTTGTTGGGATTTGAGAGTAGACTTATAGTCCAGACCCTAGAGATTTAAGAGCAAATTGTTGTTGTTGATGATGATCTGAGGAGCTGCAGATTCTGCTAAAATTCATTGTTATTATTACCTACCGGCAGAGTGCTGGATGTCACCAAACACAGCCATCACCGAGCAGCATTGATCATCTAGTGATGCAACACTGTTGGCAGCTCGGTCTAATGCACGCTTTGCATCCAGAGCCAGCAGCGCACTGATTTGGAAATTGTTCAAGCATTCCTCACCCTTATATACCTGCATGCAACGCCCGCAAAAGACTCATGCAATTTCCATCAAACTTAAGGTGATCAGTAGCAGCGTACATGACCCATTTCTGGAAGGAAACGTTCTAGTACAACTCCGAGAATTGACGATCAGAAGAATTCTCGCATCAAGAAGCTGGCTGCTGCAGATCTCGCGCGACATCGACGTGCAAAGTCTCTGGACAAGTTTAGGGTTTAGTAGTCTTTGACGTACCTTGTCGTAATTAGCAAGAACTCCAGAGATTTCAGAGCGGCGAGTGTCGGGATCATCATCCAAGTTGTAACCTACACCTACAGCTCTAGACCCATCACTCTTGTTGTACGCGCACTCGTGTCGTCCTTCGTGTTTCTCCAACAAAGACTGAGTCTTGGGGATGCACACTGCTCGGATCGACATCGCTGCCCCGCCGCTGTCCCCCCCAGGTTGCTGCATGACTGCAGTCGTTGCAAAATCCCTACAATAGTACAAGCATGCACGTCGCAGCACAAATTTATATAGACAAACCTGCAGGACCTATGTGAAGAAGAAGAAAACCTCCTCCTTGAAGTGCTGCATGCAGCTCGAAAACTTCCGAGTGCATGTGTGCGTCCCAGCTCCAAGATTCAGGAACGGCCTCTGCATGTCCTGCAGTATGTCCTACATGGTTGCAGGCAATTCCTGTCTGATGTGTTTGCTGCCATTCTGCATTGAGGTGATGTCCAAGAGATCGAAGAGAGAGAGAGAGAGAGAGAGAGAGAGAGAGAAACTGAGCTTGCTGCTTACCATTGACGACCATAGCATCGATGGTGATGGACGACGTGTTGGCGTTGATAGCAGATCAATGGCTTCACCAGTTCCATCACCCAGTCGGTAACGACAGACGTGAACTCATGACCTGCAGCTGCATGTCGCGGCTTCAGCAGGCCGATATTATGGTGCTGCAGCTGTGCACATTGATCCATTGCCGCCATCTTTCTGCTTGATGATAATGATGATGATGCTGCCGCCTCCACGCTCACAAACATACTGAAGCAGACGACCAGCAACATGACCAGCAGCACCATGCACAGCTGCTGCACCTGCATCGAGTACGACCTCCCGACTAGTAGCGGGTGCTTCGATCCAGACCCCATCTCGGAAGCTTCTGCCAATATATCAAAATTCACAAAGTCAGAGCACAAATTCCTGAGCTTCAAGATTCTCAAATCTCTTCTTCTTCTTCAATTTCTCTCCACACTGCTCCTGTCTACAACAAGATCGAGCAACCGCTGCAGGCAACGATGATCCTCCGCAAGCTTCTCCAGGGAAGACGCCCATCTCTGTTGCTATATATAGATATTGGAAGAAGGCGGCTCAGATCCAGGTCCCCAAAATCGAGGTCCTAATCTCCGTTTCGGTCCCTCGATTGAGGCCGTCTGAATGGACGGACAGCCCTGAATTTCGGCCCGGTCCCCAAATCGACATCCCCAACAGAGACCGGAAGAAGCCGTTTAGGGCCCTGGCAGCGTTTTCAAAAAAATTCCTTTTCGAAACTCCCATAGCCACACTGGTAATCATCCACAAGAAGATTTAGCCAAGTTTGGCTATAGACAACCTATGAAAGTAGAAATTTATTAAAATCCTTTTATATCCTGGCTACTAGCTTGATCAATTTGTAGAAAACATGGCGATTTTTATTTTTTTTGAATTTTTTTTCGATTTTTGGCGAATTCTTTTGAAAATGGGAATATTTGATAGAATTTTTTTATTAAAAAAACTCGCCACAAAAAAAAAAAACGCTGGCACTGGGTTGATGAGTCCGTCTGAATGGAAATGGACGGACAGGCGTAAACTTCGGTCCGGGTCAGGTCCCGGAATCGACATCCCCAAAATCCAGGTCTCCAAAATTGAGGGGACACTTGGGACGTCTCCGGACTTCGAACCAGCCAGTAGTTTAGTAGGAGGGTGGTGTTGCAACACTTTTCCACACTAGAATTTGGCAATATATCCCAGGTCCCCAAAAGATTCGACATCTCAGTTTAGATGTTTTCTGCGTAGCGAGAGATTGCATACTTGCCTTTGATTCGATGTCCTGAACTGAGGTGTCGAAAAGAGTCCATGCACCACGACGTGGCCATGCGCCACGCGCCCATTCTTTCTGTGAATGTAACCGGGACCCGTCGGTCAGTTCTGAGCGTTAAGTGGAATGTCCGGTATGGAGCACACACACACCCCTGTGGTGACCGGGAGTGGCCAGTGAGTTCCGTCACACCTGTTTTGGCGGGTCCCAGTCCTCGGGGATTCCGCCGCACTAGATTATGCGGTTCTGGGACATTCTAATATGACATTCCACACATAATGTCCTCCTTCTTGCCGCTGTCCAGCACAGCAAAGGACAAGCGCGCGGGGTTCTTTCGTTTTGCTTCGGTTTGTTGGCTCTATCCTTCAGAGGCATTCTGGGAACACCTTCTGAGCGGGTATAGGGGTCGGAGAATCAAAAGTTGGCTGAATGGATAATAAGGTTATAGGTTTGCAGGGTAAATTTTTTATTGGCCCCAGCTAATGGATGGGTATGTGTAGATTATTTTGGGTGCATCCATCCAATTGATGGGTTGTTTTGAGATCCACCCCTCTACTTGTTGGGTTTCTTCTCAAAATATGAATGTTGGGTAACTGAATTAACAAAGTCTCTGTAGCATTTTATTGTTTTTGGGTTGTTACTTGCCTTTTTTAATCACGAGGTTTCATATCATTATGAAATGTAAAAAAAATTCATATGACTAATTTTTTAAACGAATTTTTTTTGATAAACATACAAATAATTCATTACAATTCCTATAAATATTATTAAAATGAGATTTAAAAAAATATGCAAGAATTGATTAAGATAAAACATGTCAAATTATATATATATATATATTCTAGATATAAATGTTTTTAATTAATTTGATGTTATTTAAAAACCTTAAATAAGGTTTTGATGAAGACTTAACAACCAAAATCATGATGAAATTGATTTTTAATTGACTATTTTTTTGTATTGTTGTTTTCTTTTTCTTTTTTTATAAAAATTTATTATCACCCTAAAATAGTAGATATGCATGTATGATTTTAGGTTTTAACAAGCATGCATGGGGCAAACACAACTAGTTTATAAAGTTGGGCGGGGGTACAATGGGGTTTATAGGTGAAAATTTAGGGAGAGCAAAAGAGTTAAAGTTTTTTTTTTCGCAAGTTTGCTTTTTATTATGGGGCTTCAATGGGTATAAGGAGTGGATAATTCAATTAAATTGAAATAATTACAAGTTGTAAGTGAAACTTTAAAAAATGGTGACAAGTGGTTTGGAATTTTTTTTTTTTTTTCAATTGCATTTTTTTTGGGCTAATAGGGGAGGATGGGATAATTTCACCCCTTTCCAAAAGAGGTTTATTTTAAGGGACTGGGATACTTGAATTTGTTTTGGGATGGGGACTAATCCAAAGGGTTGTTTCTTGGGTGACATGAGAAGGAGAAGTTTGGTTGTATTTGAAGGCAGGAAGGTGAATTTTTTTTTAATTTTTCAAGGAATTATTCTTTTGGTGATGTGGGATGGGGTGTTTGGAGAAAGTGGGTGGGTATTTTTTTGTGTTTTTTTCTTTTGTGATATGATGATTTAATGAAGAATTTTTCTCAAGAATTTTTTTAAAAAAAAATTGAACATTTAATACATTTAACCAAAAAAAGAAAAAAAAATTGATTTTTTTATGTGTCTAAATTCTTTTATGCGCATGATAAAAAGTTGACGTTTAACAAATAATAATAATAATAATAATAATAATAATATATTTGAATGAAATGAAAATAGTGGTTAAACAATGGAGAAAAATTTAAGGTTTATTTATTAATATTTTTCAAATCTAGGTTGAGATATTTAAAGTTTGGGTGAAAGCATGATGTGCATAATTCAAATTCATAAAATGCCAAGGATATTGATGTCTTGTTCATTATTAGACCACAATCTAGTAGCCAAACCATGGCTCACCAATATCCATGGTTAATGGTAGATATTTACCATAGTCAAAGTTAATGAAAGTTAATAATTAAAATTTATAAGATGTCAAAGGTATTAATGTCTTGTTCATTATTAGACCATAATTTAGCTGCCAAATTGTGGATATGATCCTTTATTGTTAAGTTGACATTAACCATAATCAAAATTATTTAAAGTTAATATAAAGTAAAAAAAAATTTAGGGTTAGGTTTAGAGTTAGGTTTAGGGTTTAAGATAAGTCTTTTGTCCCATAGAAATATAATATTGTATGTTTGTTGTCTTTCTTTTTTCACAACAAGAACAATGTGTTTGGTTTAAACTTTCATCATTTGTTTATTGTTTTTTTGCTTCTTTTACAAGTATGTGTTTTTGCAAGTGTATATTTTGTCATGTGCTTTTGTAACTTTTAGTTTTGTCAACTGCTACTTCATTTGTTTGTTGTCAAATTCATTTTGGTAAGTTCTTTTTTCCTTTTTTTACACAATGGTTATTGTTCCGATGAAGGAAGTTAGATTAGTTATTGTAGTGGATGATTTGGATTTCAGAATTAGAAATGTTGCATTTGAGGCAAAGGTGCTTAATTGGTATGGTACCTTTGATCGAATTATAAATAGGAACATGGAAGATCCAAGCTATGCATATTTGTATTGTGATTTGTTAAACAAGGCAATTCTAACCACAATCATTTTTGAGGGTGAAATCGCCTTATATAAAAATGCATGAGCAACATTTGCAAAAAAACATGTTTGTGGAGGTGGAAACTTTTGGCATTGAGTCAAAGTTTTGAAAAGGTTTTGAAAAGGGTGACATGCATGTTGTCATCACAATTAAATTGACAACCATTATGTCATCAATTTTTGCATTTCAACTTGAGTTAATTCCCATGTTTTTTCACATGGATTCTATTAGAAAATTCAAAAGTTCTATTCAGAGTTGGAGGTCTTCTAACATTGTTGTCATTATCATTGGTGTAAGGGGAATAGGGGATAGCAAAGGTGAAAAGAAATTGTTCATTGCAAATGGAAAAGGTGAATTTGACAAAGACATTTTTGCTCTTAGTAACAATTTCAAAACAAAATATGAACAACTTCTTGAACCATAATGGAGGCCATTGTGCAATGGTTTTAATCAAAAATGTGACAACAACAACAAAACGAGATCAATATTTGAGGGTACAACATTACATAATTTTAGCAAAGGTTCTTGACAAAATTACTCGAATTCGCCTTCTGTAGTTACACATCAAATTATCAAGTGCTCAATTTGCATTGAAAGAGGTAAATTCCTTTCCTTTCATTTGCATCACTTAATTTTTTTTCAAATTTAGGCATAAAACATCAAATAGAAGCTAATGTTCATCTCATGATCAACTATATTAGAAAAGATAATGAAAAAAATAAAATAATGTAATGAAAAGAAAATTTTCAAAGTGTTTTTTTTTAGTGCCGAAAAATTGGTTATTCACTTTTTTTTTGAGATGGTTCATCAAGTGGTCCCTAGAAGTCCAAGATGGAAACCACTTGGTGGCCACTAGGTCGTTCAATGTTGGATTACATTTTCCTTCTCACTTGGAAACCTAGTGGCCACTAAGTTGTTCCACATTAAACTACAAGGGACAACCTGGTGGCCGTTAGATCGGTTTTTTTTTTCCCTTTTTCTGTTCTTCATAATCCTTTACATCAAATGACCTAATGGCCACCAAGTCGTCCTTCGTAGTCCAATGTCAAATGATATAGTGGCCACCAAATCGTCTTTCACAGTTTAGCATGTAATGACCTAGTGGCCACCAAATCTCCAAATAAAGGGGAAAAAAAACACAACTTGGTGGCCACCAAATCGTCCTTCGCAATCTAAGTTTAGACTTTTTTTTTTCCCCCGCCTAGGTAATAAGGAAATTTGGGTGTTTAACCCAATTTTCCTCTTCCTAAAAAGATTCTTCTCTTTTAGTAGAGGAGACCCAAATCTAATGTAAAAAAAAACAAAAGCAACCATTTGATTATTTTCTCCTTGAGGAAGGGAGAACTAGGTGGCCACATTTTCTCTACTAAAATGACCTATAGAAAATAAAATTACATTGAGATGACTTTTCTTTAATAGAATTCTCTAAAGAACAAAAATCCATGTTCTATTGCATACTAGACATATAATACAATGTTATTATTAAGAGTGAAAAAGTTATTTTTATATAGTCCAATGGAATTCCTTCTTGGGTAAAGAATATGGGATAAAAAGTTTGGAATGTGTTTGTTCAAAGAAGAACATATTGTAATTTTAATATGGTAAGTAAACAAGTATGTGAAAAACCTTTGTAATTAAAGTTTTATAATTTTTTCCACATTGGTCAATACCCTTTGAACACTAAAATAATTTTGTTGCCCCTTTCTTGATGTATCTAATGTCACAAAAATCACTACAATTAGTTTAAAATTGAACAAAATATGCCTTATGGAAGTGAAGGAGGTGAAAATGTAAGGTTTAAGCATAAAAAAACCAGTTTTTGTTTTAAAGCTTAAGATATATATATATATATGTTAGTCTAATGTTTTTGCACTTCAAAGACCATTTGTAGAGCTTTAAATTTCACACCCATAGTTTTTTAAAACATTCAAAATGAATAACAAACAAAAGAGATATATGGTTTGAAAAAAAAGGGTTTGATTTTTTTTTCGTGCTTGAATGACCTTTTCTTCTTGATATTTCTTTTGATGTTATTGATTTTTTATCTTATTCTTTGTCTTTTTTTTAAGTATTAATTTTTTAAATTATTATGTTTACATAACATTTTTTATTATGCATTTCATTCTTTTTATTTACATATTATTCATATGTGTGTGCATGGTTTTATTTATTTATTTATTGATTTACCTTTTTCCCACATTTCCTTATGTTTATGTTCATCTTCATTTACCTTTTCGTTTGATCATATTGTCTTTCTTTCTTAAGTGACCAGAATGTTGTCCATAGTTAACCTTGTTCTGCTTCCATTTCAAAAAGTATGTGCAAATTGTCATGTAGCAGACGTCACCATTTCTCCAATAAGTGGTGTTTATTATAATGTTTATCGTTCAAAATCAATGACTCAAAAATTAGGTTCTTTCATGGTTCCATTGCAACCAATCATGACCTTGTGTTATTGAATATTGAGGGCAAATGGTTTGAAGCAATTGTGCATATGACAAAATTTGAATTCTTGGATGTACCTCGCCCAAATCAAGTTTAACTCCTCATTTCAATTCACATTCATGGTAAATTTTGCTTGTCAACCACATTTGCTTTTGCTGGTTTTCAAAAAGACATCCAATAATTTACCCCATAAGCAAAAACCAATTTGAAGGGCAAAGCTTTGGTTGCTCCTTTGATAATTATTCTTGATGATAATGTCCAACTGAGTGTGAAACACAAGCTTGATTTTGTTGAATCAAAATCAATTTCTAAACAAAAACCATGTTAGACATGAAGGTTGTTGATAGTTTTTATGTGACCTTTCTATAATTACCTTTAGTATATGAATAATCTATATATGTGGAAACTCTTTATATCAAAATTTTGGTTCAAATAGCCCATACTATATAATCATTTTCATAGTTTTTTTTAAGAGGAAAAAGAAAGTTCTCATACATCAATTTCCATTGCATGCTGAAAATAATTTTAAATGCAACATTTGGTATGTGAAGCAATTTTTTAATGAAAACAATTTTTTAATACAAATAGTTTGTCCAATGCAAGTAGTTTTTCAATGCAAGGATTTTTTTCAATGGAAGTAGTTTTTCCAATGAAAACAATTTTTCAATGCATGCAATTTTTTCAATGAAAACAAATTTTCAATGCAAATAATTTTTCCAATGAAAACAATTTTTCAATGCAAGCAATTTTTTCAATGAAAGCAAGTTTTCCATCTAAATAATTTTCCAATATAAAATTTTTTTCAATGCAAAGAATTTTCCAAAAAAAATTAAAAGTAATAGTCTTGAATGAGTCATTGATTTTATCTTTTCTTAATGTGTTTATGTGGGAACCATGTTTTTATTTATATAGATATCCATCAAATTGAAATTAATAATAATGGAAACACCTTTATTAAATTTTATTGATTCATCATTTGAACATGTATATGGCCTTCATTTAGTTTCAACATACAAATATGAAATAGGCATTTGTCTTTTTGATTCTATATCTTATTGGATAATCATTTATCATCTCTTGAATTGAGGCAAAATAACATGACACATTTAAATCAATGTTTATTATTGAATATAGAAAAAGCCCAACAATGTCATATTCGAAAATTAAATCCAAGTTTTTTGTTTGATTTGCATCAAGGCATGGTCATGAATGAACATTAATATGTGACAAAAATGTCATTAAATGTTAGTATGTGAGGTTTGTGGGGAAATTTCATTACAATATTTTGGATAGCTAAATTTCTACAAAGGGTAATTTACATTTGGAATAAAGTATCAAAATGCATTATGTTTCGATGTGGCATGGATCTTCAATTTCATAACGTACATTTCTCAACATTTTGAACCAATTCAATATGTTAATGGTATATTTAGGTCTTTGCCTACTTTTTAAATTAATGATTCCAAAGTTACCATAGATTTAGATGATTTTCCATCTCTGTCATAATCAATGATGCAACAACCTCTTATTCAATTATCGCAATTAATTATATGTTTTTATTGGAATGAAAATTTTGATTATGGATTAATGGACATTTTGAAAAATAATTGGGATTCACCATTGGAATATGTTGTTTCATTATTCAACAATTTTTGTAATACAAATATTATTTAAAAAACAAATTAAAAATCATATTCAATACTTACAATTTTTTTTGAAAAATAACACAAATGTTCATGTCAATGAAATTTTGTTTAATCCTTTCACTTCAGTTCACCCTATCAAAGTTTCTAAAAAATCCCAAAATTCAAATGGAACACTCCCATCTAATTATTTAATTTAATGTAACACAAAAAATAAATAAATTGATTGGGCATTTTATGACAACAATATTTCTGAATTATTGGAGGTTTGTCCAAATCTAACTTATTATGCAAAAACATTTAAATTCATCAACATGTTTCCAAATATTAAAAGAACAAAATCACAATTTATGAATCACATGAAATATATATATACTAAAAAACCACAAAAATATTTCATAAATGACAAAGTTCAATCGTCATACGTTCAATGCATTCTAAAAGAAATTAAAGGACTAATTCCCACACAACAACTTTTTACAACACATGATGTTCAATTAAACAAAATAGAACATAATGTTAATATAAAGGAAAATATACATAATTAAATATAAATTGATATTTATAATAAACAAATCTAAAATGTCCCCATAATTCCATTTTTTAATTGTGAAAGGTTTTTTTAAAAAAACAACTTAAATGTTTTTCAAATCAAATGTCAAAACAACTTTCTAAATACTTTTGAATTCAAATAGAACCTTGTTCAACTTTATACATACGTGCAAGTTGTTTACGTAATATTAGTACGTAAACAACTTGTACAAAATAAAATTTCTAGAAAAAAATTTATTCCATTAGTCCAAAAATTAAAACAATTAGGAGAATGTTTTATTTCACCACGTCTTACTTTTGCTCAAATTTATAAACTCCAAGGGTATGGGCAATATAAGATGCATGGTAGTGTTTTCAATGTCCCTGCAAATGCGCATCAAATTCAATAAATATTACCACTTTTATTACATGATGATACAATAATAAGTGTATTTTTTAAACAACGTTTTGAATACAAATCATCTGATATGTTAAGAAATGTTTGTCCAGATATGGTGATGGTCACCTTACAAGATTTAATTGAAACACCATTATACAAATATTTGAATGTTAGCATTCATCATCGATGGGCAAGTTTGTTTGCTTTGCATATGAATTTAGAATTTCAAATTCCTACTTATAATAATGCATTATTTGATAACTTTGATTCTAACAATGAATAAATACATTGTACATTAATAGATTCAATGATACATAATTTTTTTAGTTGCTTCAAAAATAATGGATTACAAAAATACTATATATTATATTGCCTCAAATCAAAACTCTCACCCTTTAAGTTTATTTTAAAATAAACATTCAAAACAATTTAATTTTCTAACAATGTTATAATGGGTAACCTTGACAATTTTTTGAAGGTTTTTCATATCAACAAATAGGTCAATGGGAATTACTTCATAAATTTGGGGATTTTTCAACAAATATTTTTAACTTTTTTTTTAAAGTTGTTAAAGTTTCCATCCAAAAAGTCATAGGTTATGGTTGGGTGTGAATACGAAAAGAAAAACTATGTTGCAAAACTTCAAAAGTTTATCAAGTATGAGATAAACCTAAATTTAGATAATATCTTCAAATCATACTTAAGTTATCGTGATATGAAAGGTTTGCATAATTCATTTGATTATTTTGAAAGATTATGAAAAAATTTATTTGCAATGATTTGACTTGGTCCCCCAATGTTCTTTGTCACTTTTGTTGAAAGATTATGGGATCCTTTCATTAAAGCTTTACACACATTACATGCTTTAAAATTACATCTCCCAAGTAAACTAAAATACCTCTAATATGTTCATATAGTAAAATTAATACAAATTGACCCTATCACATGTGTAAGATATTACAATCATAAAACATCTTGTTTTTGCAAACATATCACAAAAGATCATTCTTTTTTTGGATATATTTCTGATTTTTTTTCATCATTGAATTCCAAAATCATGGGAACGAACATGACCATGGACTTTTATGGATAAAAAATGCACCTATGTATGGAATGCACACAAATGAAAAAATTGAATAGTTTGTAAACATGTATATTTCTTATGATGTATCATTATTACCAAACCCATTACAAAATGCACAACATCATCAACACACATGTACATGTAAGAAAAAAATCATTTGTTTATAGATTTCATTACCCATTGCCTCCTATGTGTGAAACAAAAATTTTAAAACCTCTTCAAATAATTGGAAATTATCCATTTTCACAACAATACCTCCAAACATAAGCAAACAAAATATTTCAATCTTTAAAAGATATTTTTTTAATGATGATATATCATTTTTTAAATATCTAAATTATTTAAACCTTGATGAAAGTACATGTATATTAAATTTGAAAAGAAAATTAACAAAACCACACTTTCTTTTTAACCAAATTTCTAAAAACATAAAAACTAATGCATTTAATATACATGTTTCTCATTTGTGGTTTGTAAATACAGATATTCAATTTATTTTGGACCCATATGTAACTACAACATATTGCACATCATATATGACAAAAATATTTAAATCAATAACATCATAATTACATTTTATCATTAAAAAATGCATTGCAAATAATATAAATGTAAATATAAGAATTCAAAAGTTAAGTAATGTTTTTATTAATGCCCAACAAATGGTTGCTCAACTTGTTATTTATTTCATGTTTTTTTTACCATTATATCATTCATTTCAAACGTTTTAATTCATAAATATTTTTTCTTTTGAAAAATGTGCTTTTGTGTTAAAATCACAAGTTGCATTAAATGAATTGGAACCAAATTCAACTAATATAATGTGTTCATTGATCATAGACAAATATATTAATTTTCCTAATCAATATGAATTGTTATCATTAGCAAAATTTAGTTTTTTTTATAACATTAAAAAAAATTCAAACATTACAAACCCAAAATTATTAGGTTTGTAAATTATAATAGATATAAAGATATTGAAAATCGGTTAAGAAAACAAGTTTTATTGAATTCACCATTTTGAAATTTAGAAAACTCCCAACTTGGTACTAATTTAACTTAGCATGATGCATATTGTCAACAACATGATGATATTTCTAAGATTAAATCTATTTTCAACTACCAAATGCCATATTCAAATATAGAAGAAATGGATGATTCAATAGATTCAAAATTAAAACCATTACATTCAATTAACATTTAAACTAATGATATAGATAATGAAGTAAATGATCCATGTTTTACAATTCTTGTAATAAACACAATCAATATTGAATTTATGATTTATAATCTAACTTTGTCAATCAATCATGTAATGGATCAATCCAAAAATCACAATTTTTAGAAGATGAAAATTTCACAAAATCATCATATTCCATGATGATGGAAGAATTTGAATATCATAGTTCATTTATACAATTAAATGAGGAACAAAGATTAATATTTAATGATGTTATGCATAAAAAGAAATTATACCCTAATACATTGATATGTTTATTTTTAACAAGGGGTGTTGGAATTGGTAAAACTTTTACATTGGAACTCATAATTCAAGGATTAATATAATTATACAATAAGACATATCTTTTGATTTAACAAAAACTAAGGCTTTACTTATGGCATCAACAAGTAAAGTTATTTTCAATATTGACAATTTAACAATACATTCAACATTAAACATACATGTTCAACAATCCTTATCTAATTTACCAAACTTATCATCAAATTCATTAAATATGCTTACATGTTGATATGAACAATTACAACTTGTTATGATAGATGAAATATCATTTGTTGGTGCTAGAATGTTTAATGTTATAGATAATAGATTAAAATCCATAAAACACATTCAAAACAAAATTTTTGATGTTGTTGATGTTATCATGACAAGTGATTCTATCAAGTACCCCCGTGAAAAATAGTTGGATCTTTCAAAATATCAAAGATAATGTTAATGCACTAACACCAAATTTTTGGCAAACATATGTCCAATGCTATGAACTAAATAAAGTTATGCGATAATTCGATGTGGTTTTTATACAAACTTTGAACAAATTTTGTACTACAATAAAAATACAAAAGATATTAAATTTATAAATTCAATTTGTAATTGACAACCACCCAAAAAATTTACTATTTCATATTTATTTTATACAAACAAACTTGTGCAAAAATACAATGAAAATGTGTTCATTAACACATTAAATCCCACATTTATTTTCAAAGCAATGAACATCAACCATCAATCATGGCCCCCATCTTATAAATTCTCAAATGATACGAATAAAACTTCAAGTTTGCATTCTACAATTAATATAAAAAAATATGTTGGTTGAATTATGTGTTGGTAACTATGCAACATTTGATGGTCTTATGAATGGAGTTGATGGCATTTTTAAAGCATCAACAACATATTGTGAAAAAACTATTATATGAATAATGTTTCAAAATTCTAAAATTAGAACATTGACAAAAGAAAAATATAATCATCAATATGACAACAACATTGAATCAAAATGGACACCAATTGAACCTATCATCAAAGATATAAAAGTTAGTAAATCCCAATCATTTATCATAAAAAGGATTCAATTTCCAATTCAACTTGTAACAACAAAAACCATTCATTGTTCTTAGGGATTATCACTCGATGAATTGGTTTTTGATCCCACTAATGTTAAAAAACATGGGTTAACATATATAGCATTATCTCACATTTGAACAAAAAAAAAACTATTTTTGTTAACTCTTCTCCAACATAAATTTTTTTATGTGGATTCAAAAGTACATGTAAAAATGAATAGATTAAAAAACAATTACAACTTGGATACCATTAATTCTTCAATTTAAAAACTTACATAATTCTCATGTAATTATACAAGCCTTGAATACAACTTCTTTACACCAACATTATGAAAACATCAATCATGATCATAACCTTCAAATGTCTTATATCTTACGTCTTACAGAAACAAGAACAAACCATGCATCAACAGATGTGCATAAATTTATATATTCATCAAAATATTCATATATTTCAATCCATGATGGTCACGGGTTAATGATGATGTATGACATACACATGCACTTAGATTCCTTCAATACAATAACTAGTGATGGTTCAAGATATGTAACAACTTTTAATATTAATACACGAAATGCAATATATATTGTATGTGTGTATAAAGCTTATTCATGTTCAATTTCTACATTGCTAAACAATATTCAAACTATAATTCAACAATCTTGTGAACATTGTCCAATCATCATTATAGGAAATTTTAATGTTGACATTCTAAAAGACAATAACCAACCAAAAACTAAATAAGAACTATTATATTTCATGGATAAATTCTAATTAAAATCATAATTTAATGAAAACACCACAAAGTTGTATCTCAATTAAACCATATATGGGCAAATGTCCTTAGAAATGAATGCAAATTAGGTGTAATAGAAGCATATTGGCTAGATTTTCACAAATTGATTTATATTGCATTTAATTACCAAACACACTTCCAATGTATAACAAAAAATCATTAATGTCTCCATTTATTTAAAATTTAGGGTTTATGAAAACATGTGTAAATGTTGCATTTTCACCTAATTAATTACTCCCAAAATGTTGGCACCTTATGGCTTGAATTTGCATTTTTACATTTTTTTCATGGACCATGTGCAAAAAAAATCATAAATATTAA
>Ga0116231_10007605_pt1 | contig 19680 bp, 19 predicted proteins | sample S1TSphgellanicum_2_FD_89695 | JGI IMG/M metagenome (GOLD analysis project Ga0116231, IMG submission 89695) | Host-associated microbial communities from peat moss isolated from Minnesota, USA - S1T2_Fd - Sphagnum magellanicum MG | ecosystem: Host-associated > Plants > Peat moss > Unclassified...
GCAAGAGCCTTGGCAGGAGGTGTAAACCCCTCCACCCCCTAAGGCAAAACTTTTTCCCAATCGACATGGGGGGGGGGGGTGTGCCATAGGGGCATAATCAAAATTGGGCAAAACTAACATGCCCATAACTAAAGACAAGGTTATTACCTACGCCCACAAAAGGTGATTCGTTTGAAACTCCTCCCAATCACCAAAAAAGAATTGCCAAAGTGCTTTGATATCTCTATGTTCAACTAATTCCCCATGAGGGGGGGGAGACAAAGACACCATTGAGGAACAATAATAATAAGTGTTAGGCCACCACATCAAATAGGTCACATGCTAGGCAGCCAAAAGGAAAGCAGAATGCAAGCTGCACCTCCCACTAAAAAACAAAAGGGATGTGTAAATACAAATTAGGGCAAGGAAGGCCCAAATGAAAGGCACTCAAAGGTACTAATGCTAAAATATAAGCCCAAGCCATTGGGGGAAAGGGGGTTAAAAAGGAAATAAAAGAACCTGGAGGGAAAACCTAATAAGTCTTACAATGTTTTTGAAGAAAAGAAAAAAGAGAAGCCAAAAAAAAAAGGGGACAAGAAAAAAAGAAAAAGGAAGGAAGAGCCAAAAGAAAAAAGGGAAAAATAATGAATGAATGAAAGAAATATGAGGAAAGAAATAGGAAAAGAAGTTTAAAAATAAAAAAATTAATAAATATTTTTTTTAAAAAAACATTTTATTTTGTTTGTCTTAGTCCAATGTCTGAACTAGTATTGTGCAGGTATAACTTTTACCAAGATATGCTTGCCAGGTATGGATAAGGTATATCGTATATCATAACTTAATTTTTAAAAATAAATATATCCTAATGAGGTACATATCCTAAGATATGTAAATTTGAAAAATTATATCCTATTCAGAAGTTCATATATATTTTTTAAATCTTTTTTTTTAAATTGGATATGTTTTGGTATCCAGGAAAAAAATTTAAGGTAAAAAAAATTAAAACTTTAAACCTTAACTATGTCACCATATGGATTGCCACTCTTTTGTGTTGCTGATTACATTAGTGTTGCCTCACAATCGCACTTTTTCCCAACTTCTATTATTGATGTTACTTTGAAGTTTGCATAAATTAACAAATAATTTCACTTGACAATGCAAATATCCATGAACAAGAGGCCAAAAAAATTTTCCATCACTATCAAAGACCAAGGAAAAGGCAAAAAAACATTTGAATAATTGTCTCATGCTAAAGGTTAAACTTATTTATTTGGAGCTATTAGGTTTTAGCAACACTGAACAATCACCTTTTCTTGTGGAAAGTTTTATTATGTTCTTTTTCTTTGTGTTAATCTAATGTTTTTTTCTTATGATTTTTTTATTGAATTTATTTTATTGTTAGGGGTATTTTTTGTGCATTGTGTTTACTGGAGCCCAAAAGAGGAAACCTATGCAGTGGATTAAAATTGTTTCATCTGCCTTAAAAAGAAATTTGTGCACCAAAGGAACAAACTTTTTGTCCTCTTTCATTTTTTTGGCCTTTTTGTGGACCCACTGCTCTTATTCACCAATGGAGTAAATATGGTATAATGCAAAGTTCATTTCCTTTTTTGTTTTCTTTGGCCTCTATGTGGACCCACATTTTTTTCACCATTTTTATTAAATCAACCACATGTTTTTTTCCTTTGTGGGCCCACATAGCTTTTGTCCCTTTGTTGTACATCTATTTTCTTCCATTTAAAGCAAATAAAGCACATGGAAAAGGAGTTTGAAGACCAATTAGGTGATTATGTTGAACTTGATGATTTGGTTAATTTTGATTTCTAAATCTGCAAATTTGATAAGGCAAATATGGTATGCAAAGTAGATGGTAGAATAAATGATGTAAGGTGCAAATTTGGTAAGGTGGATTGTTGTTTAATTTGTCTTATCAAAAATTGTTATAGTTAGGTTGTTTTATAAACCATAACCCAATGTAGGCCTTAGGACATGATGGTATTGTGGGGAAGCTAATTAAATATATTGTTCATCAAAAAATTGTTGGGATTGAAATCCAAATGGTGTTTTTGAAATTGGATTCTTCAGTCATTATGTGTATCCATATGGGGATTGAGGGTGGCTAGTTGGGCATTTTGAGTATATGTATGCAAGAAGGGAAGGGTGCATTGTGTTGAAATTTCAAAGTGGAAGATGTGAAGTCCACATATTATGAACATGGTGATTATATCTTGAACATAAAGTATATATCTTATCTAGAAAAGCCTCATATTATTCTCATTTGTGTGTATGTTTAACATTAGACATTTGAGTTCATATTTTTAATTGATCTTTGCATTTTGACATAAATATTTATGCATTACATCTTATTCAATTTGGGCCTTTGAAAACTATTTTAGCATGGAAAATTTCTTTTATTTTTAATTAATTAAATAAAAAGATACTTACCCATTTTTTACCCCAACCATGGGTATATGATAAAGGGTATCCATACCCTACCTATCTACCAAAACCATAATTTTTTTATACCCAGCCCCTAACTTGATGGAAAAAAATAGACACTAATACACCCTCACCCTCCAGGTAAATAAATTGAATATATATATATATATATATATATATATATATATCCTTACCCTTGGATATATCAAAAAATATATATCCACACAACATTAGTCTGAACCCAAGATGCATGCCTTAATCATATTGCAAAAAAAACTTGCTCCAATTTATAAATTATTTGTTATAGTAAAATATGGTTTTTCCTAGGGCATTAGGTGTTGGCCTAGTATATGTACTTGAAACAAACTACATGGTTTCATCAATTTCAATGAAAAATGTACGTGATATATATCATAGTTTGACATTAGTGCAATATATCATAGGATTTTCCTATGGCAATTCGCCTTGGTTCATGATACATGTGTGAGGTAATGTATGTAGTTTCATTCATTTCAATGTAAAATATATGGCTTATATATTGTAGTTTGACATTGATGTAATTTGTGTCATCACCCAATGCCCTACTATGGTAGGAAAAATGATATTATGTGGTAATGAGTACTTTGGTATAACTAAGAAAGGAGTTAAATCTAATGAACTAGCAACAGCCACCATCCTAAAGCTCAAAATATAATTGCTTGCCATCTCCACAAAGCTTTCCATATAACCATTTTGCTCATCCCAACCACCCAATGGTTCAACTTCATGAAGAACACAACCACCCTATTTTGTCTCACCAAATTCAAGCTACAAATCAAGATTATATTCTTGTTCATAAGCAATGCACATCTTGTAGGTATAAGTATGTTTAGAACTCAAACTCCCATTGGGACTAGAACAACATGACCGTGACAACGATTATCAATTAAAACTCAAATGAACATTGACATGCAACATTGTTACATCATCCATTTGAAACTAGTTGGGATCAATTGGCCAACCTACATGCCACATATGGAGTAGCTAGTTTTTTGGCTCAATCTTATTTGCACATATTGGCTTGCACAATAAGGTTCGTAATATAATGTTTTGTCATACTAATGACCTCGGCAAACTAGTTATATTACAAACTATATTCTTATTTATGAATGTTGATTAAAACATTTATCTTCTCTCAATACAACTTGCCATGCTCATGACCACTAAGCTCACCTTATGACCCCTTGCCTTATAGAATTGGCCACCAAGGATACGTTCTATACAATGTGGGCCAAAAGTTTAACTTTAAGAATTCCAAATTATTGAAAATGTAAGTTGGGAACATTCAACAAAAAAGGTCCAAAGCCCAAACACAAAAATAAAATGGACCTTGAACTAATGTATAGGAATCCTATTGAGTAGCCCATGTGGGTGAATATGTAGGGGAACATTGGGAAAGTGATTGGTACCAAGATTCAATGCATGGATCTAATTGATAGAAACTAAGTCCAACCTTAGTTTTATATTTTCACAAAAAAATGCTTGAGTATTTGAAGGACTATTCAATAACAAAAATAACCCTAAGGTAAGTAATAGGTGGGAAATTCTCATGTTTTTATCTGCATTATTCAAATCCTTAGCATGTGATAAACTCACCTTAACTATTACATCTATCATAGGCTAAGGATCTAAATAACTTCATTATTCATATGACAATGTCATAGTAGACAAACCTATATCATGAACAATAATAAATTTCACATTTTGAAAAAAACTAATTTTTTTGTTTTGTTAATGTGGAAGGTGACCCTAGGCTACATTGTTCCAGTGAAAATATAACTCAAATTAGCCATCTTGAAGCTTGTTAATTCTGTCTAAGAAGTTGACTCTTTCAAGTTCTTCCTCCTCCTCATGTTCATCCAAGGGAAAATTTAATGCCTTCAATTCTTGGGAGGTAGTCCCACCATCAACACCCATGGTTCTTGGATCCAAAAAACAAGAACTCATCTCACTTGTTTAAACATGACTTTTGTGAAGAACTTTAGTATAACATGAAGGATTTTGAAAACGTGCACACAAATTTTGTGACTAAAGGGTATGTTTCCATATGTTCCAATCACCCACTATTGAAGTGTAATTAATTTCAACTTAAGCTAATTTCTTTTAATTGTGCTTCGATAGCTTCAACTAAAGGGGGCTTGAACTTCAACTTGGGCCCCACTTTGTTTTTTGCATTTTTTTTTTTGTCTTCTTGGTCTTTTCCCTATTCTTCTTCTTTCATGACATGCTTTTCCTTGTTTTAGTCGTCATTGTGCTCTTTCATCCTCTTTCATGCCATGCTTTTCGTTGTTTGTTTGTTGTCATTGTGTTCTTTCTTTTTTGCTACCACTATTACTTTGTATTCTTCGTGTGATCATACATGTGCTCCCCCTAAACATACAAATGAACAACTCCACTATTTTTCTTTTGCCTATGTTGGGTTACATATTGTATGTGATGGTTAGCTAGCCAATTTCTTTAACCAAGTGGGGAGGAGTTGGGAAGTGAGTTTCTTGGCAACAACAAGGTAATCCTTTCATTTTTTTTCTTAAATTAATTTTTTTTCCTTTAATTTTTCTTTTCTATATTTTTTATTACGTGTTTTTTTTTCTTTCCCTTTCTTTGTCATTACTTATATCGTATTGTTGTTTGTGTGTGTGTGTGTGTGTTTTATAAAAAATTATGTGTTTTAATTCCATGTATTTATTTTAATTTTATTTTAATTTCTATAATTTTTTTTCTTTTTTTTTGTGCGTGTGTGTGTTTTCAATTTCCTTTTTTTCCATTACCTATGGTTTTTTTCTTTTCTGTTATTCATTTTTTTAAAAAAAATCTATGTGTTTTGTTTGCATTTTTTTCATGACTACTAGTTTGTTATTGTTTTTGTGATTGTTGTGCAAGCCTTACTACGCAACATTTTGGTTATAAAAAATTACATTATGACCTAAATTCACATTGCTCATTTGTTTTTAATAGATTATTTTTGTTTGTAAATGTTTGCATCACATTTTTTAAGGTGTGCATAGAAACAACAATATTTTTGGTAATTTTTGCAAAACATTTGTTTGTTTGAATTTTTTTCATCATTGGCCTTGAGCACATGTGAAAGATGGAAGGGTCAAATCAAAATCAAAATTAAAAAATGCAAAATGAAAAAGCAGTAATGTTCATAAATGAAATTAAAATTGAAGAAAAAATGAAAAGAATTGAAGTGGAAGGGTGGGTTGTAATTCACCTTTTAGTTTGATAGAATTGATTGAATTTAGATTTGCTGCAATTAGAGAAAAAGTTAAAGGAATATGAGGAAGAATTTGAAAAAGATGAAATTTTGGATTTGTAATTTTATCCCAATGCATTATTGGATTAAAATTGTTATATTTTGTTGTCCAAAAATCTTGGATATCTAATGGATATTATTTTACAAGATATCTATTATATTGAAACTCGGCATTAGATATTTTTAATTTTTTTGATATCCTTACATGATATTAAATGAAAAAAAATTAAAACCAAAATTAATAGATATTAATAAATTGAATAACCGAAACTAATGGATATTGAAAAAATCTAATATCTACCCAACATTGGTAGGTACTAGGTAGATACCTTGGAGTGTTGACAATGTAATAAAATGTAATATTCTTTAGAGATTGCTTGTAGAAGCTATTACTGATGTTGGTATTCAAGTTATCTTCAAATTTAAAAATAAGAATCCCTTTGAATTTTTAAAAAAACTAATGGGATCCATGTTCAAGAATCCAACCAATGGCCAAATACATTAAGTGTTTACATTTCATATCACTGTTTAACTTGGATTGAAAGGCAACTATTTGGACCACCTTATGTGACTCACTAGTGCCCCATCCATTAGCACCCATTAGGTATGGCTTAGTTGTGGATGAATTGCAACTAAGTTACCAAGCTAAAAAGGTGACCTTTTTACAAACCCCTTTAAAACCTCATCCTCCCTTACCTAGGTATGTAAATGGCCAAATATCCAAGGTAACTAAAGGATGTAAGTGGTCACTATGCAAGTAAGAGCATCCCTAGTAGTGTTCCATATGCAACCCTAGCAAAATATTTTTCACCTCTAAGGGCCATTTTAAATGAAGGTCCAAGGTCTAAGGTCTAATGAAATAGAGTAATCTTATATTGGTTGAGAACCATAAATTTGACCCATGGCTTTTAAATGAAGGTCCAAGACCAAAAGTGACAAATTGAGGCTAAACTTATATTACACCATTTTGGAGGAAATATCAATTGGTTTGGCCTCCAAAAAAAAAACTTCAAAAGGAGGGCTCATGATTTAAAGAATCAACATGCAAGTTAAGGTCCAAGGCAAAGTTCAACTCACGGATTCAATTTGATTCAAATGAGTCCAAATCAGTTCCTAGGAATTTAAACCATGGACCTTGTCTAATTGAGCCTAAATTTAATTATTCACATTTTGCAGTCATCAAAAAGAAATTAAAATTACAAATAGGTGGGAGATTATTAATAACAAATCTTTTAGGCTTTGCATTCTATAATCAGTCATTTCCTTTCTTGTATATTTCCATCCATTGTAGATGACATTCACATCATAAGTCCCCATGTGTAAAAAAGATAACATGAGCCATATTCACCTACTTTTTGACTACCTTTGGGGAAATATTCCTAGAATTTTTTTGGAATATTCTTGAAAAAAATTTCGAAAAAATATTTAATTTGAAATAAAATATTTCATAATATTTTATTAATATTCATGTTAAAAATTTGGCAAAAATTTTCACTTTCAAAAAAATTGAAATCTATTTACAATTTTTTTTACTACTTAAAAACAATCATTATAATGTTTAATGAATGGCTTTGTTAAAATTTTATTCATTGGATTTTATTCAAATTAATTCAAATGTTCCCATGATATATTAAAAATACAACTATATAAACAAATCTTACAATTTCAACATTAAATTGAAGTATGACTTTAAAACATTAAAAAATCAAGTAAGCATTACACTTATTATGGTACATGTTATTGTGATTCCACCACCCCCCCCCATTGTATCACCTACATATGAACATTTTTAGACCGAACATTGTGTGATAGGTCTTTTTATCCAACCTCATAAATGTGTAACATGGTCACCCTGTAACTTATCGTTTAACTTTGACACCCCATCCCAATTTACCATCTCATTAGAAGGAATTAAAGTTTTGGGAGTTCCATTGGGCACCTCCTCATTCACATCATCCTTCATCAAAGATGCCCTATTAAAGGATGTTCAACATGTGGATTTTTTCTATAGAATGGGTGATGTTTAGGTAGCCTTTGGAATTATAACTCATTGTTTCATGCAATGACCATCATATTTCTTATGATGTACACCTCCTTTTTCCACCTTCATAAAGTCTTTCACTTCTTTTGATTCCCCCCTCCTTCAAGTGTTTGGATGCTTATTGGGTCCAAGACCTTTTGACAACCCAAAAAGACCTCTAACCTATAAACAAGCCTTTCTCCCAATAACTTTCAATGGCATGGGGTTCATATCGACGGCCACCATTGTTCTAACTTATTTTGGGACTTGGGCCCTTGTAGTTTCAATTATAACTACTAGGTTTATGGTTGATCAACACCCCTTCCTTTTTGAAACCTTCGCATGAGTTGATAATAATAACACATTCCTTTTTTAGCAACACTTCAAGGTAACGTGTGATCTCCTATTATCTTTAGTTCACGCATGTTTCTTTTCGTTTGAACAACTCATTAAACAACAATTGGTTTGATTTCAAGATTCCATTTCGGAGCATTTGCACCATCATACCTTTTCTAACATACTCTTAAACATGATATCTAAAGCCCATTATGCCCGAATTTTATCATGTTCTATCCTAAAGGTGAATGTTTGATTTACAAGATGATTAATTTTCTTAGGCTATCGATTAGTTTCTCCAATCTTTTCCATAACACTTTGAATATGATTTGGAACTACCCCATCCCTCAATTGTAGGTATGTTTTGATGTGTGTTCACACATCCTATCAACCCTATGGGCATCCACCTTTTATGTTGTGCTCATGGCAGTGAGCACATAGGAACCCATGATGCAATTCGTGACACCTTTGTTGTCATTATGCACGATGTTGGTTTCCACATGGGGTGAGAACAACTACATGCGCTTCGTTCAAACACATTCAATTTCTTTCATCAACAAATCAACATTGTGTTCACCAAAGATGACACTTTAGTTGACATTATCATTGCCAACCCAACACGAGTGATTTACTTCGCCAATCTTGTGCCACTCAAGGATTTGCTAAGTTTGATGCAGTTCAAGCCAAAAAACGAAATTATTATGACCGACACCCCACTAATCAATTCCTCCCCTTAGCAGTGAAGGTATTTGGATGTTTACATAAGCAAGTGGATGTGTTCTTACACAATTGTGCCAATGCCATTTGGAGTTTAAAAGAACCAAAAGGCCCTCCTCTTTTGTCTTGGTTCTTTTGACAAAAAATTTCAATCACATTACAAAGGCTGCAAGCATCTTCCATCTTAAGTCGAGTGGTAGCTCTAGGTTTAACTACTTCCCGACTTCCACCCCTCTAGGACACACCTCTTATCTCCATGGCTGACTTACTGGAAGCAGCCGATTTTTGATATGAACAAATACGGTCGACCTATTGCAAGCGGTCAATTTTTGACATGGATAGGTTTTGATATCTAGTTTGAGCTAAGTTGATTTTTGTAAATTCTTCCTTTTCCTTTTTCTTATCCCTTTGTACATTTTCCTAATGTGCAGCGTGTCTATCAATAAAGTTTTGGAAGATTGCATCATCAACAAATCACCTTGACCATTGATTGGCCAATCAGAAACATGTCATTGGCCAAACATACAGTAAAAGTCAAATCATATTTATTAGACTCTTTTACCAGCCTTAGTAAACTGTAAACATGCGCATGAGCAAAATCATTTTCCTGAGCCAAACCGGCCATGTTTTGACTTTTCTTCACCCAATTTGAATGTTCAGGGTCACATACATAGTATGCATGAATAAAATGAATAGGTATCCATTTGTGATGGCTACCTACTTGAACCATGTATAGAAATCAGGGTTTTTTTTTTCCAGTTTTGTGAGGTCGGGAGGTTGGTGATCATCCATTGGAGGACTCAGCCAAATTTGACTACAAGTCAGATAGGAGATAAAGAAAAATTTCGGATTCCTGATTTGACTACAAGTCAGAGAGGAGATTAGAAAAAGTTAGGATTCCTGATATGTTTTGGCAACAATCTGGAACTTATTGGAGATTTCAGTTTTTTTTCTTTCAAACATGGCAACTTTGGGCCATTTTCTCCAAAAATATCATTAAATTTTTTTTTGGGGGGTCACAAATTGATTTTTTCCACTAATTCAGATAGAAAATAAGATTTTTTTTATCATGTTAAATTTTGTTTAAAATTTGTGACTAAAATTTTCGTAACAGTGAATTTTTTTTGCAGAAACAATAGAGGCTGATTGAATACATGGTGGATGCTAAAACCCCCACACAAACCCCCCCCCCAATTGAGCTCTGTTGGGCACTCTGCACGGTCATCTATGTGACCCTCTCAGATAAATGAAAAACAATAGGCCTTTTTTGTGTGCTTAGAAATAAGCTATCGGCAAGAATCTTGTCTTTCAATTGAGAGATTGAGTTTGAAACTACTTTGAGACAGTAGAACCTGTGAGTCCCACAGAACATATCTAATGGTTTTTTCCCTTTCTCTCAAAACATGCAAAACCATGCAGTCAGAACATGCAAAATTGCAGAGCTCCATGCAAGCTGCAACAAGGGCACAAAAAGACACGTCAAAATGAGCTGCCCGATAGATCTCCATGGCAGGGTGTTTAGTGTCTCCTGTGGTTTAACATAACTTCCTTTTGCTGTCTATCATTCTTGGGTCTAATGAAAGCAAGAGAATTCAGATTGGTCTTATATAACTTCCTTTTGCTGTCTAACATTCTTGGGTGTGACCAAAGCAAAGAGAATTCACATTGCTGTAAGATTTGGGGATAAAATTTTGGTTTGAACTTGGAACCAACGTGTGTGGGTGATAGCCAGAGACCCAGCTGTACTCCTTATAAGACTGCTTGTTTTAGAATCATACTCAGTTTTCAGTAATTGGTTCCATCATTTCTCATGATTTTTGTTTGAACTTGCCCATGAAGGGCAGAGGCATTATGCAATGAACTGCCTGTTAGCCCTTGATTGGGTTCTCTTTAGAAGTGTCCTCTTGAGCTCAGTTTTAGGGTGTGATTCCCTTCACATATTATTAGCTGTAGTGGTTCTTTCATAGTGGTTTGTGTGTGTGTGTGTGTGTGATTTGTGGTCTCAAGCAGTGTTGTGTGGGTAACTCTTTTTTTATAAAAATGACCCCATTTCCAATTTTTTGAAATTTCAAAATGAATAAACTAATGATTCAGAGTTTTTGAAAAAAATTCAGAATTAAACAACCCGTCTTTTTATTATTTCATAAACTCAAAGAACCTCCCCTTTCATGTAAGAACTCACAAAGAACTGCGGGTTTCTGGGCATTTCTTTTGTTACTTTTTATTTTCTTGAAAATGGTGATTATATATCAGACCTGATTCTCTGATCTTCTGAAAAGAGTGATGAAGAAATTAAAGAATCACCCACATAACAGGTGGGGTTTTTGTGCCATTTTTGATACCCGCACAACACAAGTCGAGTCAGGCCTCAAGTCTGGACCTAACTTTGTGACAAGCATACAAACTACCTAATATCCCAGATTATTAGCATCCTTCTTCCCTGTCACTAGTCCTAGTCAAGGTTTAATTTTTCGAGAACATTTTGTCATTTTTTGGGTGTTGACTTGGTATATAGGTTTACGCTTTACACCTGGTATCAAAGACCAGACCGGCCTGGTCTTAGATTTTGTGGATATTGGGACTGGTATCATTATTGCCTTAGTAGGGTAGATACGCCTATCATCAAACACTTTGGCAGATCTTTCTCAATTCTTCTCCATTTTGAGTGATTTAAAATGTTCTTGGAGCGCCTTCTCAAGCTCTACAAATCATCTTTGAAATGCAAATCCAAAGGAGCAACCAAAAAAGAGCAGTAAAGAAAATATGTTTTTTTGAATTGCAAAATGCAATTTTTTTCATTTTTCTTCATTTTGACCTCTCCTACTTATCAGTGCATAACTTTATCATTCTTTGTTCAAATTGAGCGATACAAACTAAGTTGAAATCGCCATCTTAAGCTCTACAAATCATCTTATAACTCTAAGGCAACATAGTAATATTTATGGATTTTTTGAGGGTTTTGAAAATAGGCTATGAACTATTTGATCAAGAATAACTTTTTTGCCTCTAATATGTTTTTGCCAATCTTTAGTGTGATAGATGTGCCAAGAGGAGGGCTCCATCTACTCTTTGGATGCCATAAACAATGGGGCCTTCATGCAAAAATGGCAAGCAAACCTTACCTTAAGTGTTCGGACATTGACCTACCTACCTTATTAGGGTTTGGAAAAACTAAGGAGAGAATGGAACAATCTTGTATTAAGGTTTAGGAGTTTATGTTGATATTCCATACCATAGAATTCATCCTCTTTGTTTCTCTATTATCACCTTTGTTTTGTTATCCAATTGTTTTTTTTTTTTGCATTTAATTTCAAAGTTATGAGATTGTGTTTGGGCAGTGAACCACATAACTCTAGTTTTAAACAATTTATTTGAATATAAATTTTAAATTATTGAAATAAAAGCCTTTGATGGGTTTGCAAATCCATGAGCTCCATTTGGTTATTATTGAATCCAAGTCTTTGATTACCAATTATTTCATACATCAATTCCAATGTCCTAAAACAACAACAAATTTCAACACAAATGGAGGACCTAACTAATAGTGAGGACATTGGGGTACAAACTAGTGTTGTTATGGTATAAATTTTGGAGATACCAAGTTGTTCTTGGTACTAGGTTTCTTTTTCAAATTCTAGGTAGGGATTATTTTATTTTTAATTCAAATTTTTTGATACTAGTATGCTATCAATAATAAGTTGTTTGTTATTCGACAAACCAACATCAACATTGGTATTAGGCATTGAATAGGGGGTCAAATATCAACCCAAAGTTGGGCATCAAGTTTAGGGTTTTGTTGGTCAAAGAAGGTTTGACCAAAAGCAAGAAAAAAAACCCAACACAACAAGTAAACATTGTGCATTGAAGAGCAAATAATAACAAACAAACAAGGAGCAAATTGATGCTTAAAAAGAATGTAACGTCTAATGTTCTTATAAAGGAAAACCATGTACAAAATTTGAGAACAAAATTTGCATCCCATCTAACAACACCTAACATCAAAGATCCTCATCTAGGATTCTAACACTTCATTCTATCTCTTCGAAATAGCTTGCCTTTTCAAGCAGGTCTTCATTTTCTTCTAGCAACATGTCTTCAACCACAAAAAATTCAACCAATTTGTCTCCATCAATGAGTTTGCAATCAAGTTGTGCATCTAAAGGCCAATTCTTGTATATCATGACAAGTTTGTCAAGATTTTCAACTTTAAGATGACACTATCACAAACTAGTGAACACACCTATAATTGAAAAAATTCACTTAGTTTCAATCTATGAACTTAGGATGCCCATAATTTGTGGTGCCCAAAAACCCACATTTGGGAACTTGGCAACCCACCATATTAATGGATCAAAATCATTTACATTTTTCACATGGAATTTGCAAAACAAAGACAACTCAGCTTTGAAAAGACCTTCAATAGCCTCTTGAATTGGAGTTATTGACCCAAACAATCCAAATGAAGTTGAAGGTTGTTTAGGTGCTAAAGGATCAAAGCTTGTACTTTGAACTAGATTCAAATAACCCATAACATTTTTCAACAAGAGCAACATAATCAAATCATCATATTATTGCATTAATGTGGTAGCTTGATCCTTGCCAATGTAATCTAGGATGCAATCCATGCTTTTGAAGCATGGATCTAACATCAAAGCAACCATGTTATGAGCTCTATCTCAAGAAAAGGTTTCTACAAAACCCTAAAAATGACACAACACATTAATGACTTTATCCATTTTGCCATACAAGATTTTTATTTTTTGATCAAATTGACCACACTAAAATGGAAGAAGAGGAACAACTTGATGCGTATACTCCTTTCTCATTGTCCCAATGATTGTTAAAGTAGCAAAGAATGCATTAAATAATAACCAATACCCTTTATTTTGATTTAACAAACATTAATGAATAACGGGTTTAAGGTTTCAATTATTGTTTGAGCAATAACCCATGTTAGCTCATTGGGAATCCTAGCCTATAGAATTGAATTTTATTGGGTGTAACAATGTTGATAGCATTCCCATATTGCAAGATTTTTTGGAACAAAATTACCTTGGAAGCAAAACATGTTTTCATTGCGGTTTTTAATTTTTTATGTTACATGCCAACCTCATAGCAAGCTTTTTGCCACCTAAGTTTGCCTTCTTCAAACCTTTGGTCTAGGTAATTGTATTTTAAAGAGGAGTTTGCACTCTTTCAAGCTAAGTTCCTTCATGCCCACACCCACATTAATTTCATTCATGGCATATTGACATGCTTTTGACATAACATGACCAAAACAAAAGCCAACAAATGGTTGAGCTAATTATAGAAGCTCACAAGATTATTAGGTGCTTTAAATAGTCCAACAATTATGTGACAAGAGAACCTAACTATGGTTAATGAAATTGATGACGAAGGCAAAAGTGTCATAGTTTAACCTCAAGCTTTATAAATCAAATGTTGTTATAGTTGCACACTAAACATTGCATAAAACACATAAGTTGATTTGGTTTTTTACAAAAGAATAGCAAGGTGTTCACAAACAAGTTGTTTACAAGAAGGAAACTAAATTTGACCATAAAGGCGCAACACCATTCGCCTCAACCAAGGGATTTCCATAATAGACAAAGGCATATTACCCTTAATAATCATTAAGACAAGATCTTTAATAAACCCTATACAAATAAGGTTAGATTTTTTATAAGGCCTCACATTTCTAAAGAAAATTAGTGATGGCTGTAGGTGTGCCAAATACCTTATGCTTGCATTTCTAATGTTTACCACCATTTTTGTTGTTTACAACAACATTTTTGTGTAATAATTATTTTTGCAAATTCAAATTATATTCACTTGCAACATTTTTTTCATGGTTGTAATGTTGTGTTCAAGGTTGTAAGTCATGAATCCTTTCCAAGATTTGGTTGAAATTTGAAAACTTATAGAACTTTTAAAAGAATGATAGATCACACACGTCATGAGTTGCACACCGTGCATGTTAACTTCTACAATGTTGTTGTTCAAAATGAAAAAGGCCCACAATTTTGCTACGCAATGAAAGGGAACCTATAAATTTGCATTCGTGGTGAGTTGCATTAGTTGCTATCTCTAAAACACCTTTTCTTTGAAGCTTGTCACTTTTCATCAACTATAGCCTCAACCTCTTACAACACCTCTTTTAACAAAATCAAACTTTCAAGCTCATCGACAACAAAATGATCAAATTTTATAGTGTGAAATTCATCTCCATAAGAGCCCACAAACTCAAATCAATCCATGAAAAATAACTAGAAGCAATAGACAATTGCAAAACAAGAAGGTAAAAAGGATTTGAAGCACCAAACAATTGTAAACAAGAAGGCAATAAGGATCTAAAACATAAAACAATCACATAACAAGAAGGTGTCAAGAGTCTAAAGTAGTTGCATCCACAAAACAAAACGATGAAAAGGATTTGAAATACTAAACAATCACAAAACAAAAAGGCAAATAGGAACTAAAGCAAAAGATATCACAAAATAAGAAAGCGAATTTTTTTTGAAACATTAGACAATGGTAAAACAAGAAGATGATAGGGATTTGAAGTAGTTAAATTTGCAAAACAAGAAGACAAGGATAATGAACACTTAGCAAAGACTTTCATAAAATAAAAAGGTGAAGAGGATCTAAAGCATTAGACACTCACGAGAAGGCAAGGTCAACTCTCAACTCTTGACAACTTTGAATGTAAGAAATAGGTAAGAAGTAAAAAAACTCACCTTTAAGATGAGCTCCACCTTGTGACAATGATTGAAAGATGGATAAAAAAGATCTTGGAAATCTTATGCCAAATTTCCAAAATGTGCACTTACAAATTGACATCACCCCCAATTGGAACATTCATAAATCACGATGTAGCACAACTTTGATACTAGCCTCTTAATATTGGAGTTCATGAGAAAATGTCGAACCCGAATATCACATGAGTTTTCTAAAACCATAAACCCACATGTTGAAATAAACCTTAACTTTTTGCCAAACCATAAATTGAAAATACAATATTCATTTGTCATGTCAAAAAACTTCAATAACCTATGGGTAGGATAGTTGATACCTTAATGCATACTTGAGTTTATATTTGACATTTTGTTGATACCATAACAACATTAGTGCAAACATGATAAATGGAGTCATGATTTTCTTGTTTGGGTGGTTGTTTGAAATGTAGGGGGATTGTTTTTTATGATGATGTGACAAATTGTAATTAGTTATAAAAGATGATGGATTAAAAATTCATCATGTATACAATGACAAAAATATTCATTTTTTTGTCATTAGGCGTGTACAATTATTTGTACACGATTATATCATTTTGAAGCATTTCAAACTTTCAAAAAACGAAAGAAATAATGAAAACATTGGTTACACTCTTCATGAGTGCTTTTGTGTATTATATATTCATTACATTGAATAAAAAAATCAACATATTTCTATAATATGTTGGAAACATTATCATGTGAACCTATTAAATATTTGGAACATTAGTACAAAATTTGACCCAAAAACATGCAAAACCATACACTAGTTACGTTTGCTTTGGCTTGTATTAATATGATTACATTAATTGATATCAATGTTCATTATGTATGTTAGCCAATGTTTTTTTGGTCAATTTTGTGATGTAGCGAAAATGATGATCATCCATAGGAAGATTTAGTCAAATTTGGCTACAACCTGAATACGAAATAATTCTTTTAGGTATCCTTTTATATTTTTGGCTACATGCTTGAACCATGTATAGAAATTTGGCAAACTTTATTAAAATATGGTCCAGTTCTAGCTATTGAAGATCTCAATTTTGTTATTTTTTAATTTTGCTTTGTGGCCATATGTAGCTAGCAAAAAAAAGGTTGATACCAATAGGTAGTAAACTTCACATATACATATTGATATTGCTGTATACCCAACTCTTGATGAGTGGGTTATTTATACCAGCCTAGTATGAAATGTTAAAAAACCTCCAATACCGAGATTAGGTTGGTACCAAAAGTCTTAAAAAGAACACTCGATTTTAGAACATTTACTTTTCAATTTCACATTTTACCTCATGTATCCAAATTGATACCATTGCATACCCCAACTCTTGAAACTTGGGTTACTTATACCAACCTGGTGTGAAATGTTTTAAAACCCTCCAATACAAAGACCAAGTTGGTATTAAAAAATTTGATACTAGATCAACACTAGTTTTTTCAACCAAAAAAAATTGAAATTTTTTTGGTGTAAATTCAACTAATTTTGCCAATGTTGTGGAAAAGACTTGTCAAATTTTTGAGACCACAAAAATATATTTAAAATAAACCTGGTCCTAGTACCTTATCAATGCTGGGCAAGTACCTGGTTTGGCATGTTTGAATCTCTGCTTCTAATTCAAGTTAGTAAAAATTAAACCAGAACTAAGTCTGGTTTTTGGAAACAGAACTAGAGCCAATTTTTGAAAAAATAAAGTTAAAAATGGGGGCTAACCAGAGGCTAACAAGCAGTTAACTGCCAACTCCCGTTTGGGTTTCTTAGAACTGGATTCAATTTTCAGAACCCGAACTGGAACTTATGTTTTCGAAGAACAGGAACCATTCTAATTTATTTTTTAGAACCAGAACTGGAGGTTCTTCACAAAAGTAAAGAACCAGCCAACACTGACACTCTCGATTCAAGAGATGTCAAGGAGATTCACGTTTCTTATTGATAGCCTACAAGTTAACTCTTCATCAGTTAACTCTCTTTCTAGCTTGAAGATTTAAGACTCAGTTTGTTCAGAGTCTCTATAAGTTATTGTTGTTCTGTTGTCCTGCCTACTTTTGCCAACTGGCTTGCTTTCTTTGCCATGCTGACAGTTTCCTCCTGGCAAATATCAAATCTGGCAAATTTTCTCACTGAATCTGAGGCCTGAGTGAACCAATGGTACCCAGTGCCCACCATTGCACCATCCATTGGAAGCCTGTTTATGACTCAGTTGTGGACAAACCCCAACAGAGTTGACATGCTTTCACCTCAATAACTTATCTTTTAAAATTGGGTCCAGTAGGTAGGTACTCAGTGGTAGGACCTTAGGCCTTTACAAGGTAAGTAGATGCATGCAGATGATCGGTAAGTAGGTACTGGCTGTGAGTTGTTAGTAGGTACCTGGGAAACACTGGCAACTGAGCTAACCATTGTGGTTAGCAAGGGAACTAGAACTCACAGAAAAAGTGTTTCTTGTCCACCCATCATCCATCACTTACGGTGCGCTGATGGTTGTTGGTTCACTCTGGCAGGAATTTGGAAGAAGAAAAATCAATCTATCTGTGAAGGAATGTAGTTTGTTTGTTTTGTTTTGTATAATGAGATCCACTGAATGGGGATGCTTTGGATTGCGTTTTTCCTGGAAAGGACGTGGTAACACTTGGGCCAACACAGCACAGGCCACACGGATAGTAATGGATAGAAAGACAGCTACCTCTAACCATGATCCAAACTATTGAGTGGGATTCATTCTATCCAAGGCGTTAATAGGCTACTATCAGTATGTTGGTGTGGGACCTGGTGTAGCCAATTCAGCATAGTGGCAACCAAGCATAACATAATGTTCAAGATTAGTTTATAGGCAGGTAAGGACTGAGAACCGGGATTTACCTGGCATAATAAAGAACAAGTAGAATTTTGCTTTTAGAAACAGATGGTTGTGAATCATTTGATAAGAGAGAATGCGCATTAAGGTGTCTAGTTGACTATTGTAACCTAGGGTTGGTTTCCACATTGACCAAAAAAAAATTAAAAAATATATATATATAAATCGTTTTAAAAATTTGAAATTATATATTTTTCCATCATCTACAATTATAATGTGATATGAGTAGTGAAATTATTCAGAATGTAGCCTATGATTATTATGATGATTTTTAACATGTCAACTTCATATTTTCACAAAATTTCATTTCACTATTTTGAGGATTATTTAATGATGAAACTGACCTTAGGGTAAGGTACTCTTCTTTTCAAAGAAGAACTCAAGGGTACAGGTCCTGCATATGCACCCCTTGACTAGAGAGATTAACACTTATTATTCTGAAACCTAACCATGGTTCTGAAAAAATTAAAAAACCTCCTACAAAATTATCAGTTTTTTTTTTGCCAATTCTTTCATGAAAACCATTGGTTCCTTGACAGTTTACAAAACTTAGAATCAAATCCTTGTTCATTCTCAAAATTTTCAATAAACCAGAAACAGACTGAGTCAAGTAAGGCCCAAATTTTATGGCCTACACCAAGAAGGATGACGCCCCTAGAAGCTCGTACGTAGGTGGATTCTTGTTGTTGAACTAGAGATTAACAAGAATCCAATAAAAGTGATTTTGGCCTTTGGGTGTTCTTAATTGCCAGATTTTTATTTCAAGTTCTAATAGGTAGCCAACAGCATATAGAGGTTTCTTTTTTAAAAATTTAGATTCATATCCCTGTGTTCATCCAAGCTTCAGGGCTAAATCTTTGGCATGGATGACCATCGCTTTTTGCATGTGATTTTGGAGCCAAATTTGGTTAAATCTTCTCATGGATGATTGTCAATGATTGTAAAGCCAAATTTGGCTAAATTTTGTTACAGATGGGCTAAATCTTCTTATGGATGTACACTACTTTCAACATATTGTTTCGTAACAAAATTTGGCTAAAGCTTCTTATGGATGACCACTACTTTCAGCATATGGTTTTATAACAAAATCTGGCCTAATCTTCTTAGCCTGAGTCCCTGGCCAGAGTGAACCAGCACACCATCCATTGGATGCCTCCATTAAATGCCTGATAAGGGCTCTGTTAACGTCCATAACCTCAACTGAGTTAATATCTGGTCTCACCTTGGTAACCCTTTCTGGAAAAAGTAGGTCCTAAATAAAGGTATATA
>Ga0116231_10007608_pt1 | contig 19675 bp, 14 predicted proteins | sample S1TSphgellanicum_2_FD_89695 | JGI IMG/M metagenome (GOLD analysis project Ga0116231, IMG submission 89695) | Host-associated microbial communities from peat moss isolated from Minnesota, USA - S1T2_Fd - Sphagnum magellanicum MG | ecosystem: Host-associated > Plants > Peat moss > Unclassified...
AAAAAAAAACCCTGCTAAGTTCAAGAGATGGGTTTATATAATTAATTAATAAATAAATAAATAACCTGAGTATTTCCACCAACCAAGATCACCTGGAGTGACAACAAAAAGGACAAAAAGAAATTTGTCCTGTTTGGAGTAAAATTGGTGAAGACAACTGACTCCAAGGTACAACTCGATTGTGAAAAGCACAAAACACTAGTACCCACAGTCAGGAAATACACACACACAGAGCCAGGCACTCCCTGCGAGAGAAGGAAGAGCGACAGAGAAAGAGAGAGAGACACACACACACACACACACACACACTCTGCGCACTGCACATACTGCGAGAGAGAGACAGAAAGAGAGAGAGGCAGAGTTACGGGCAACAGACTTCTTCCTCCTCCTCCTCATCGTCATCCCAGGTATTGAGCTTTGTTTCTTGACTTCTATCATCGTTGGCTGCCTGTTGTAAGCTGATGCTCGCTTCCTTTGTTGTTTGATGTTTTATTACTCTCTCTGTGGTTTTTTTTCCGCTGCTTGCTTGCTGCTTCCCCTGATGTCTACTAGGCTAAAAAAAATTATGCTCGTCGTGTCCTTTTTTGTTGTCATCCGTTTCTTGCTTTGAACCACTTCCCTCCTGTTATTGTTGTTGTTGTGGTTGACTGTTTTTGCTTCGCCAAGGAGGGGTGCTTGATGATCGAGGGAGGAGGAGGAGACGGCTTGTGCATTTGTTGTTATTTGGTGTGGATGTTGTTGCATTTAGTAGAGGTGAGGGAGCTTGCACTAACCAGGCGTGAGAGGTTTATGTTGTTGTTGTTATCGTCCTCGACTCTGCAGAAGAAGTTGCAGTTCGTCTTGTTGTTGTAGCGACCTGTTTGGAGTGGAGATGCGCGGCTTTGTTAGAAATTTCCTACTGTGAACAGTTTTGTTTCCCGTCCGTGGACTCGTCCGTGTTTTCGCTCTTTTCGTGGTCTGAGGAGGGGTCCCGTCGTGCCTGAAACGGAGTTTGGCCTTAGACTGCATGTCTCGATAGAGCTTTTCTGCATGTTTCGATAGAGCTCTTCTGCTTGTTGAGATATACATGCAAAAGAGAGCAAAGGAAGAATGGAGGAGTGCTTGGTAGAATGGGAAGTCTGACGAGGAAACCAAGTTTGATGAATTCGGGAAGAAGAAGAAGAAGAAGGTGTTGTTACGACGAGGTCGTAGCAGCAGTGGTGGCGACAAGTTAGGGACGAGTCCGGTCGGTCGTCGGAACGTCATGGAAGGCCAAGCGCTCCTATCATTGCTCGCCTTTCTTACGAGTTGAAAAACAACCGACGTAGGTACTAGTATTTCTTCTTCTTCTGCCATTTCCGAGCTCAGTAGACTTGTACATGAATGAGGAAAACTGTTCTTTGTCCATCTGTCATGTTACACTTTTGTTTGCGTAATGAGCATGTTTCTTTTGCATGCTCGAATCTCAGTCTGCGGTACTGGAGTAGTTCCAATCTGAAATGTGAATGGTGCTGCTTCTACCAAGGTCCAGCAGACAAAAACTATGGTAGCTGGTGAAGACATCATCATCATCATCGGAGAGGGCAACGAGTCCGACGAGGAGGAGGCCAAGAAGCAAGAAGGACTGCTACAAGATGATGATGATGATAATGATGATGATGATGACATGATGATGAATCCAGCAGAGGAGAATTTGTTAGTAAGGCGGGCACTGCATCTTCTGGCCATCGTTCCCGCTCAGGCCTCTCTGGTGAAAGCGTTTTTAGGGAAATGGATGACCATAACTCCTCGCTTCTTGCAACTACCTGCACTACTGAACGAGATGGCACATCTCCGATGCCTTGATGACAACACAGTATTCAAAGATCTTCTACAGGTGATCATCATCATCCTCGTCCCTGGGTCTGGTTATTTTTTCCATCGGGTGCACAACTCCTTCATGGTTTTGCAGTTAGAATACCTCTGTCTGAGCATCCTATTGGGAGGAGCATGTGTGGTGCACTGTGGCTGTTGTTCGAACCACTCAGTTTATTTTTCTTTTGCTTTTGTCTATTTGTTAGGGTTAGGATTCCAGTGTCTTCCTGTTTGCTTATTATGTTGTCTGATTTGAAACTCTCCACAACCTCATCACTGAGTTGTCATCTCACAATTCTCTTCAGGCTGACATGAAGGTTGCCATCATAGAGAAGTTGTTGGTACTTATGAAGAATTTTGTAGATATGTAATGGCTGCTGGGTTGTAAAGCTTTTTTCTCATGTCTCCATGAGCAGATCTTTTTTTCCACTGGTAACAGACATGGTTTTCACATGAATTTTTGTTGTTATTCCACAAAGATATGCAGACTGTCAACTTTGCATGGAGGTTGCAGTTCCTTGATCAGATGTTTCTCTCACTGTCCTAGTGTTAAGAAGAGTTTTTGAATTCTTGCTGACTGCAGAGAATTGTCGTGACCTTGGAAGAAGCACAAGTGCTTGCGAGAAAATGCACAGAGTTAAGTTATGGTGGCAAACTTCAAATGCAGAGTGATCTGGACTCACTCACTGGGAAACTTGACTTTCATATTCATGACTGTCAGCTGATGATTAAAAGCGGGATTATGCAAGAGAATCCTCTGACAATGTGTAGAATAACCCCTGAATCAACACGAGAGGCAGTGCGCTTGAACATCCGAGATCTGCTTTCCCACCTTCAAATAGGAGGCATTGAGTGCAAGCAAAGAGCACTAGACAGCATGATTCAGCTTATGGCAGAAGAGGACAAGAACATCTTGATGGTGGCCAGCCAGGGTGCAGTTGCAGTGCTTGTGCAATTGCTAGATGCCAGCCAGCCTTGTGTGAGAGAGAGAGCAGCTGCTGCCATCTGTAAGCTCGCATTGAATGACAGCTGTGAGCATCAGGTAGTGTCTGAAGGTGGTATAGCTCCTCTTGTTCGTCTCCTTGAGTCTGGGAGCTCCTTTGCTCAAGAGAAGGCAACTGTGAGCCTGCAGGCCCTGTCAGCAGGTTCGGAGAATGCATGTGCAGTAGCTGCACATGGGGGAATACCTGCTCTGGTAGAAATATGTCAGCTAGGCACACCTGCAGCACAGGCTGCTGCAGCAGGGTCTTTGAGAAACCTTGCAGCAGTGCAGGAGCTTAGAACAACCATAGTGGAGGATGGGGCAATTGCTATTATCATTAACTTGGTTTCATCAGGCACACATCTAGCACAAGAGAATGCTGCTGCAACATTGCAGAACTTGGCTGTAAGTGATGACAAGGTCCGGTGGAACATTGTGAAAGAGGGTGGCATCCAACCATTGTTACGATTCCTGGATAATGCCACTGATCCTCGACGCCAGGAAATAGGTATGGGGGTACTGCGCAACTTGGCAGCTTGCACTGCAAATTCTGAAGCTCTCATTGCAGCAGGGTTTTTACCACGACTTGTAGGGGTACTCCAAAGTGGACCAGTCACAGTGCAGCAGATTGCAGCTGCTTCTGTTTGTTACATGGCATCTTCACCAGAGACCAGGAGGTTATTCGGAGTTGCTGGTGCAATTTCCCCACTGGTGAAGCTCCTGGGTGCCAAGACTTGTACTGCCCAAGAGTACGCTGCACAGGTATCTTTGGTTTGAAAATGCCAATCTCAGTACTCACAAGCTCTTAAATAGACTGCCTAGTTTCGGTTGGATTGGAACAGAGAATTTGTAGAAAGTGACACGTGCATAACCTGTAGAGAACCAATATCTCACCAGAACCAACATCTTGACCATCACTCCATCCCCTTTCTGGATAGGCATGTTCCCACAATATGCTTAGATCAAGAAGTAATCAATCTTGTGCATGGATGTCTCTGCAGGCATTGGCCAGCCTTCTCCTGGTGGAGGATAACCGTGAGCTCTTCATGGCTGAGGAAGGGAGTGTTACTGGGCTGGTTTTGCTTTTAGATACAAGGTTCCCAGGAGTTGCAAAACAATTTCCAATTGCTGCATTACAACCACTTGCAGGCAATGCCAAGTGTAGAAAGCAAATGATAGCTGCTGGTGTGTGCAATCACCTCTATGTGCTGGCAGATATGGAAATCACAGGGGCTAAGCGGCTGCTTGATCGCTTGGCCACAGGCAAGCTGCAAAGTATCATCAGGAGAACACTGCTCGTAAGCACAAACCATCCTGGTTTTTCCCCTTTTCTCCCCATTCTTTCTTCTGGGGTTACTTGGTATTTTTCATGCTTCCAACCTCTACTTGGAGTTTCATGGAGCATTTAGTTAACACCACATGCTGTTGTTTCCCCTGTTATGGCAATGAATTTGTGCTGGTCAGTGTGAACATAGACATGAATGACATGGAGTTATATCTGCCAGTTTGTAGCCAAGTAATAGCTGGCAGCCAGAATGATGTGTAGGAAGGATACCCAGACAAAAAATTGATGAAGTGCCTCCCATTTGTGTGTTTTTCAGGGGGGAGGCATCCATGGTTGATTCACCATTCACCAAATTCTTTCTGTAACAACAATGTACCTGGAGAGGAGGGGTTTGCAGCTTGATCTGCACAACTTCCTCATATGCATCAACAGAGTGTGTAGTCAACTATCAGTGTACAAATTAGTTAACAAAGGTCAGGAGAAAGTTTTCATAGATTGCATGTGGAATTGTGAGCACCCTTATACAGAAAACCCACATTAGTGTAGCAAGGTGGGACGGTGGACATTTCTTCTACATTCCTCACATCTTATGCCCTGTAATATTAAGTCAGAAATATTGGGCACATTCTAATTGACACAAAGTTGGCAGTCTTAAATTTATACCTTATGTCATCCTAGCTTAGAAAGTGCCTCTTTTGCTCTTTGCAAATAGAGGAACTGTTGGTGAGATCAGCAGCTACCCATCACACACCAACTAGATCAGAACTCAGGTCACCATTTGTTGCAAACACAAATTTATTTTTTCTTGTTCTCTTGCTTCTTCTTCTTTACTTACCAGAGACTGAAAATAGCAGCTACCACAAACCAACCAGTGCAGAGCTTGGTCACCTTTTGTTTAAAAAACTACTGTGCTTTCCCGTTTCTCTTGCTTTCTCTTTACTTCTCACATTGACATTTTGTAGAACAGGTTTGCCATGGTATCAACAGTTATGGACTAGTTAACTAGCTCTTGAGTTGAAGGTTGCTGTGAATAGAAGAGGCACGCTAACTCTGATGTCTGGATAGTGCCATGAGCCACCTTGGTGCCTTTCACGCCTTTACACCAACTTTGTACTTGCGATGTTTTCAGATGGATTCACAATATAAAATGACCAGTTTTAGATGTGATTAGTGCTTAATAATGTCATATTTTTAAATGATAATTTCTGTTGATGATGTTGAAAGTTTTGGATTTACTTATATAAAAACATTCATAATATATTATGAGAACATGTGATTGAATTTAAAATCAACTTAATAAATAAAAATATTGAAAACTACTTTTAAAATGTTGTAACCAAATGGTTTTAAACAGTAAAAGAACTTGTAAAATGATTTTAAAGATTTGAAAATGATATGTTTTTAGTAGATTTTTAACATAAATCTTAACATAGTAGTATAAAAGAATTTTTTTTTGAATTTTTTTTCAAAAAATATATATTTTTTGAGAATAAACAGTTTTTTTTTAGCACTTAGACGATGAGTAGTGGGTCCTTATATTGTGAATGCACCCATTGTATGCATGTAGGTTTCAAGTCGAACTAATTCACTTTGTGGGTTTGTGTAGTAGCAATTTTCACACACTTAGAAATAAAGACTAGAGTTTATTTATTTTGAAATTGTGACGGGTGGTGTCATTGGAGTCTCAACATAGAAGTTGGGAAAAAACAGAAATCCATAAACAAGAGTGTTTAAAAAGAATTTACAAGATTGTCTCAAAGAATGTTATGTAAGTTGAGAAAAACAAGAAGCTACTACGGTACCCATTTTTCTTTGCCCAAGAAACTTTGATGTGAAACTTGGATGTTCAGGAGCTCTCTCTCTCTCTCTCTCGCTCTCGGTGATGTAAGTAAGGCTAACAAATGAGATAGTAAGAGCATCATCATCACCCACAACTTGAAATTGGACCTCAACCAGAATTGGTCACATCCAAAAGATAAATCCAATGTCCTCCACTCCTCAACCATGAAAGAGAAAAATTGAACATTATAAAGTGGGACATTTCAATGTCACCTAGGTGCTTAGATTACTTTGTCTGCCTTGGACTAAAAAGGTTACATGTTGATATCATTTGATATCAATGTCAATAGCTGTGAATTAATTTTTGGCTGAATTTCTTGAGTTCTGACCAAATGTGGGCTAGCTAGAATGCTATGCAGCACAGGTCCTTAATTGAGTCAGTATAGTGGTGGGTTTCTTAGGATTTTCTGGTATTGTGCTCTTAGGCTTGCTAGGTCTCTGAGCAGTAATCCAGGTTGTAGCAATTTCTTTCAGCTACTTCAGCATGTTGTTCTGAACTATTTTTTCTGTACTTCATTTTTCCAGGCCTCTTGGGTTTTAAAAATCATTCCCTCATCTCTTTTGCTCTGGGGGTAACCATGCTCTTGGCATAGAGTTTTGCTCTGTTTACCTTGAGATACAATGGGTGGAGGAGCATTTTTGTATGCAACTAACTCCTTTTCTCCACACACCCACTTTGGACATTAGTTCATCAGACTTGTAAGTTCATCAACCTCTGAGTCCATCCTGGAACCATGTCTGTTTGGGCTTTCTTCTGAATAGCCTCATGTTGAATTGTTGATGTCGGTCCAAACCCTGGAGGAACAAGCTTCTTCCTCCCTCTAAAATTGCAGCTAAGGTCCATGGTATGTTAGCAGCATCCCACCACCAAGCCCTTTTCAAGAATCAAATGGGTTTTCTTTATTTGCTCTCATTGCAGTATTGTAGGCATTTAGAAAGGAAAATGGGCTGCAAGATCCCAAAGCAATGGGGTTCATGCATCAGGTTGGATTTTGAGGTGGAGGAAGTGGAGGGCAGCAGAGCTTTCATTGCAAGGGGGAGAAAGAAAGAGACAGGAAGGAAATTGCAAGGAGAGAAATAACTGATGTGAATTACCATATCCACTCCTTCACACCCATTCTTGCATACCCATTCCAGCAGCTGGTGTTCTTCTCTTCCAATTAGAGGATACCACAGAGCAGCAATCTCTACAGCAGTACTTTTCTGAGCAACTTCTAGCAATGGCTTTCAGTACAACAACTGCTTGCAACTAATGACTTCAAGCGTTAGCACAATAGCATCCAAACACAGAACTGCATGCATGGAGGAGAAAGCTCATCTCAGAACAGAGTGAGTCCTTGCAAAGCTTTTGACCAGAATGATGTGGATATGGGCGTGAGTTGTGGAGGCTCTGTGGGAAACAAGAGACACCTGCATAAGAGAAGACCTCTGAAGAAGCAGCAATGATGCCATAATCATCAGTCTGCAACTTATTGTTTTCTCTTGTTCAAGGTTTTCCCAAAATGTGGGTGCTCCCGTGGCCATTCTCCTGCAACTGTTTGCATCATGTGTTCAGAAAGAACAAACCCACGTGGTTGAAGACCAAAGGACCCAATTTTGCTTTTGCAGAATCAGACCCTCTGCTGCATTCAAGTGTGATTATGCACATTTCCACACCACTGGAAGTAACACGTGCCACTGCAGTTGAAATTTACATTGCCTCTAAATTCATCACAGGCCTAAATTCCTTGCTCCATAAACCATGGTCAGACAACAGAATCTTCAAAACGGTACAGAATGAATGATCAACCTCAAAGATATACATTATGCCCCATCCCATTTCCCCTATTTCAAGTAGGTTCCATTATCTTCCCCCTCTGTTCAACATGCTGGGAAGTTACTACTCAGGTGAGGATGAACAAGGGGTGTGCGCAACTGCTGTGTGCTTCAACAACCTGCTGCTTGCAAGTTCATCCCTTCCTCTCTGGCAAATCATTCAGTGCATCACAATTGTTTCTGAAGTCAATGTCTTTCCCCTTAAACATCTTTCTGCTATACGCAAAACTCAGCTATGTTTACATGTCTATTGCAAGGTTAGTCAAAAACTGCCTCACCTTCTGTTTTGCTGTGGTCACAGTTCTATCATTCCTAGGTCATATCACACTCCAACCTCCATTCTTTCTCTTGCTCCTCCCTCTTCCCACAGGCTTGTTGTTCATGCAATCACCAACGTGTATCAAAAAGAGTTCTTCTTCTTAGATGTTCTTTTGTTGGGTTTAGGCTTTAGGCTTTAGAACATCCAAGAAGAAGAAAAACATTGCAAAAGGAGAGGGTTTAGGGTTTTAAGGTTTAGGACTTAGTTGAATCTTTCTTACCTTTTGCAATGTTTCTGTAGTAGGCCTCCATGAAACAATGACATCCTAAAACCCTAAACCCTAAACCATTGAGCCAGTGTGAAGCTTTAAGCTTCTAGTTGCTGCACAAATATCCTTTGATCTCTTAATGCATCTGCAAAGACCCAGAGAGGTGGGTTCAAGTGCTTCGTCACCTCTACCCAAACCTCTGGGAACTCTTCTTTCCGATAGCAATCTGAGCTGGAGACTCACTCTCCTTGCAAAAGAGGAGCGATAAAGAGCCTAGTGAGAAAAGAGTGTAGACCCAAGAACCTATCAACTTAGCACCCTAATGGTGCATTCACACTTGATGTTAAGTCATTTTTAAATGAAAATCTAGGTGGCAGCCTACATGTCACCCAATGTTAAATAGGTGATAGCTTAATGTTTAAGTGAATACTAGCTTAACATAAAGTGTTCATGGTAAGTAGGTGTAAGTCCTAAATGACTAGCATGGTGTTAGGCGACTCAACACTAGTGTCCCTAACACCAAGTCTGAATGCACCTTTCAAACTTGGGCTTCTGTAGGCATGCTTCTCATGGCTTGGATCTTGATGGAGCAAGACATTAATTAATAAATACTCCCTAACAAGTTTTGTGTGACATATTTTCAATATATATATTTTTTTTTCTATTTATTTATTTATTTTTAATTTTAAAAAAATTGCACCCTTTTTTTTCTACATGTTCTATTGTCTCACACTAGTTTCAAAACCAACATCTTTTAGTAAAGAAAGTGACTACCAACCGCTAGCATAGATTTAAACATTCAAAAATAATAATCATTTTTTAAAATTCTAACTTATTAAAAGAGTCAAACCAATTAAACCCTCTAGTAGAACCATGCAGTTTTATGTAGGGTTGGGCTTTGAGCTCTAGTGATCAGTTTTTGTGTTGGACAAAGCTTGTTTAAGGGGTGTTTAATATCTTCCATCAATCAATGGTTTTTTTTCAATTCTTTTGATGTAGTCAAAGTGGCATTCATCCATAGGAAGGTTTAGAAAAATTTGGTTACAAGCTGAATATGAAAATAAAATTCTTAAAACACTTTTCTATATATTTTAGTTTAGTGTTTCTTTTCTTTTCTGTTAAAGTGTTGCGAAAGTGATGACCATTAATAACAGGTTTAACCATAGTTAGCTACATAGCAATTCTCATGGTAGATAATTTTCAAAATCCTTTTACATTGTGGCTCCTATTAGAATTTAAGATATAAGTCTAGCAAAAATTTTAATTCAAAATTTGGCGAATTTAGGTCATTTTTTTCAAAAAAAAAAAAACCTTTGTTGATGTTGTTGGGTCTCTTTTTATTTTTTCAGAATGGTGAAAATTCTCCACAATAAAAAATGTTGTTTTGGCTTCCTACTTGCACCATGTATTAAAAAATATGGATTTTTTTCTCAAATATTTGTGAAATTCTGGCTATTGAAAATCTCAAAAATCACTTGAGTTTAACACTTTTATATTTTTTTAATTTTCTCTTTTTGGCTATATATGGCTAGCACAAAAGACCATATAGTTTTTTGTCAAACCTGCTATTCAACTAGGTATGCTTAAGAAGAATGAGGGGCTTGGGGGGCCTTGTGTGCCTAAAGAATCATAATTGCTTACTTGCAAGCAGCCATGAGCTTGCATGCATTTGTTTTGATGCCATCCACTTAGAGCAATCTCCTATTGCAACTTCAATTCAAACCTCACAAGACTCCAGAGATCAGAGTTAACTAACGACAAGCAGCTTGTCAAATAATAATTCTGCCCATTTACTTAAGGGAGAGGTGCAAACTAAAACTTCCATTTGAATCAATTTAAAACTTTAACATATATTTAGTTAATTTTGGGATTAAATTATTAATTCTGAACTTCTTTAACTTAGTGGTTAGGATCAAAAAAATTATTAAATTTGAAATAAAATATTGAAAATGTCTATTTGTTGGATCATTTAGTGAAATAAAAAATTATTAATATCTACTGTTAGATCATACAATGACTCCCAAATCAAAGTTTCTGTCCAAATTTCTAATTTCCAAATGATCATTTAAAAATTCTGAAATTTTCAAAAGTTCAGTATTAACTAAATGCATGATGCACATCATTGCAAGCCCCTGCTTTTTCATTGCTTTCAAGATCATCATAACTGTCAAAACTCAAAACTCTGCAGTGAGATGTGAGGCCCAACACAATGGGCACACGGATTGATTTTTCAAATTTGTGAGGCAGGTGAGTTAATGATCATCCACAAGAAGACTTAGCCAAATTTGGCTACAGATCTGAGAGGAAAGTAGAGATGTTTAGGAATTATGTTATATTTTGGTGATATGCTAGAATATATTGTCCAAATATGGCAATTTCAGAAATAAAATCAAATTCTTGTAATGTGGAACTTTGGGCCATTTTTTCCAAAATAACCCTTCATATCTGTCACATTGGGTTGTTTTTTGGTCACCAAGATGTCAAAAACAAAAGCACTGATTGATGGGAGCTTTACATGCTACCACCTGACCCCAACTCAACCCCACCCAATTGATTTGGTTATCGGAGGTAAAAGTGTTTTGGTGGATTTTTGGGCGGAAATAGGTAAAGTTTCTTCCTTGGGAGCAGGCCTAGGTCCAAGGTCTAATTTTTGGGCCTACTATCCTTGGGGCTAGAGCCTCCAACCCTCAAATTGGAGGGGGACCTTGGAAGCAGGTTTCCCCAACCAAAAGTAGTGCAATGTTTGTTTTTACCAACCAATCTATCAGTATGTGAATGACATAGTGGAAGGTCTCTTCTTTCTTCCTTTTGAAGAACACAATATCTTCTGCATGGCTAGGTGCTTTCAAATACAAAGAAAAAAGCCTTGGAGTATTTTGTGGTCCAGGGAGGCCTACATCTTGCCTCCCACCATCAACCCCACCAGAAAAGATCTTGAGAGGGACAAAGGAAATTCAAAAAAAGACAAAACATGGCACCCATTTGTACTTGTTATACCCGTGGTACTTCCTTCTTACACCAACCCATTCAGGTTTGAATATCATCCAATTATACCCATGATCACTTTCCAGACATGATGAGGAGTAGCAATCATTTCCTTTGGATGAGATTCACGGGCTCTCCAATCTAAATAATAATGCAATCTGCACTCTGTGCTTCACTTAGTGATACATGGTTCTTGAGTTTTCCACAAACATTTTTAACTGCCATGGGTTTTGATTGTTTTGTACAAAATCACTAGAAGGTGAGCTTTAAGTTTCTTCATCTACATGAAGGTTGCTCATTCAAATCTGTGGCACCAAGCAATAATGGGCAAAATGAGGAATAATAAGAAAAATCACAACATGGTATGAATATTGCATAGCTATTGACAATATAACAATATTGTCACGACAAAGTCATGTTGGTACAACACAATGTTTGGCAAATATCGTGGGTGAAAAGAATATAAATACATACCTATGCTTCATGTAATTTATTTTGCTTACATCTTTTTGTTCATCTCATTTCATGTTGGAGTAGTATAAATTGTAAGTGGAGCATCACAAATTAGCAGCTTTAATTTGTATATACATGTCATGGTGACGTTGTTCAAGTGTTGGCAAATTGAAAGAAAGTGTATTTGAAAACCATCCACATAAAGTCTTATTTACCATTGCAAACCTCTTGTGGATGGTTTTCTTAAGCATCTTGATAATCTCAATATCCTACCTTAACATTAAGTGATTTGTAGATTGCAACTTAATTGACAAATAGACTCAATTTGTTATGGTTTTGATCTAAATCTAGATAAACAAAAGGTTTTAGATCAAACACTTTTGTTGAACTAATGAAATCAGGCCTAAATTATACTATAACATTTAATTTCTTTATTAATTGTGTACTATCTGTGTAGAATCTTGACTTGGAGAGCTATGTTGACATGATGAAGGATTTGGATGAGATTGTTTGTTTTAATAAGCTAAAAAGAAAATTCTAAATAATAAGTTTTGTTGTAAAGTCTTTTGCAATGTTGGGATTGTAGGTCAAAGAAGGCAATTGAATATCCCATATTGCACACAACATTTCTTCATGATCAAGAAAATCATTAAAATTCCCTTGGTTTTTACACTAGGGCACCTTGCATGCTCAAAGTGAGGAGCAAGAAACTATTAAAAGTTGATCAGGATATACAATCACAAGTGAATACAATGTACAAATAAGGAAGTAAAAGAGACAGTCAAGATTGCTTGACTCCCGACTATCTATCCTTGGTACCATTGTAATGGATTTCTTCTTCCATCACTTAGGTTCATGTTCCATGCCAGCATTGGGGAAGCTAAAACCAATCTGCTATATCTCTTGGGATATTCCACATTCCACAAGTTGCAACGACAATATGTGACCATAACTCATGTTGAAAGCATACATATATCTACTAACCCTAAGTTGCAACAACATTGTGCATTGCTAAACTCCATGTGAAGTAGATTCCCTCTTTGCCCCATCCCACCCAAAGAAATGGAAGGTCCATCAACAAGGGTGGACAAAGGGGTGGCCATTGCAGTTCAAAGGGCTCACAAAATGAAGGGCAGTTGTGGATTCTACCTAATGCAATTCCTCTTAGGTCAACCAAGAGAGCATTGTCCTATATGGGATTGATGCATTTGGGCAACAAATCAAACATCAAATGTATCATTTGCTCTAAATCACAATGTAATGAAATTTTGAAAGAAAACATGTAATACACAAAAACTAGGTAAATGTTCATTGGGAGCATCCAAGCACCACAAATTGCAATCTAAAGCATGAGTTACATGCAATGTCAATTTTAATTATTTGATATGCAATTGAACAAGTAGTAACAATTTTACTTATTCTTATTCTTGTTTGGAAAATTCAGAAACCAGATTTGGTATATTTATTGATTGATGTAACTTGCACAGACAGGAAGGAAATTCAAAGTTGAATCTTATTGCAAATGTGTGAAAAAAAAAGCTGCAATTAAATTTTGGTGCAAGCTGGTGGGACAACCTGCTGCAGGTGTGTGTTGCCAGGAGCTTGTTCCAGGTTGATCTGAAGAAGAAGAAGCTGAAGAAGAAGAAGCTTTTTTTGTGTTGATCTGAAGAAGAAGATTTTGGGTATGAGTTTTGCATTTCTCCCATGATTTTGAGAGCAGTTTTATGATGTCAAGCTGCCGTCCCACCTGCAGCCATTATGTGTAGTCGTCATGCTCGCCGCGTTGATCATCAAGCTGGCGGCCACGCTCCTGCGAATGGGATACAAGAGCTCTTCCGGCACATTTAAGCCGGCCATCATGTACTTGAAGATGAGCGCTTGGTGCTCCAATTCAGCCCATTGCCGGGACGTGAACGGAGAACCGCGTCGCCCTCTGTTTATGGCCGCACTACTAGAGGTCCCCATCATGTGATCATGCACACACTGCAGACGCATCGTTGATTGCACTAGCTCCGGCTCCTCTTTCATGCCCTTCCGCTGCAAACCCCCCTGCTGATGATGATCACAGACAGCGATGATATATATGTATATATTGCACCTGCGGGCTGCTGCAAGTTCCCACCCACTTATGAGTTCGTCCGTCATGACATAACACCCAAAAGATTCAGCCAAGTGCAGAAAGACTGGAAGTTCCAACACGCACTGCAACCTTTGATCAACCTCCTGGTCCACATCCTCCTCCTCCAAGCTAATTTCTCTGCAACAACACTTCTCATGTGCAGCTAGCTAGCTAGCTATCTAGCTGCAGATTCCCGATAAAAAAAAAACCCCAAACAAAAGGAGAAAACAGCAGTAGTAGTGCTACCGCAAAATCTGAAGCTAAGCTAGTTGCTCATGAAAATGAAGCTCCCGATCATCTGCATGCATGTATTAGCACTCGCCTGCTTTCCGCGACCTTCAGATGTCGACGACAATAAGAATAAGCCTGCAAAGGTAGCTAGTTCAAATCCAGCAACAATCAGGCCAGGATCGTTCCAAGCTCCTCGACGCACTTCGCTGCAACGAAGCTCCTCCGCAACGACAGCAACGAAAGCCGCAACCGCAGCAGCCGAGGACACCAAAGAGAGCCACCAAAACTCATCATCAATGGCACGTCCGCCCGCTCGCCAGCCGGCCAACCTCCACCCCCCCCGCAACCCCCACATGCTTCTACAATAATTGGGTGGGCCTTATAAACACCCCCACTTTCTTTCCAAGTACCTAAGTTGTACCTAACCCCAAAAATGAATGTACTTTGCAAAAAGACAAAAATACAAACATCTTTTTTTTTATAAATTGTTTTCCCACATTTACGTCTAGACAAACACGCCCCACCAAATTTTTATTTTATTTTATTTTTTCCATTATTACTTCGTACGTACATACTTGCATGCCCATCATTGTAAAATTCACAAAAACATTGCATTTTTATTTTTTATTTTGGTTTTTCCTATCTATACCCATTATCTTAATATCACAAAAAACACCTCCATTTTTATTTTTTTAAATAATTGGGGGACGTTTTTCATTCATTTCTCATATCCCATCCATGGGCCATCACCATAGAATCACAAAAAAGATAAAAATTGTAGTTAATTTTCTCAATAATATTTGTCACCATAATATCACAAAAAAAAACACTACCATTTTTGGTTTTGGGGGGGGGGGATAACTTTTTTCATTCATACCCATGGGCCATCCTCATAAAATCACCAAAATACCAACAATTTTTAATTAATTTTCTCATTGATACCCATCACCATAAATCTCAAAAGATATCATCATTTTTGTTATTTTGGGGGGACTTTTTTCCTTCATACCCATGTGTCATCATCGTAGAATCCCAAAAACCACCAACAAATTTTTATTATTTTTTTCACTAATACCCATCATCATACAATCTCAAAAAAAATTGTCATTTTTTTTTTTTCAAAGGGATTTTTGCATTCATACCCATGGGCCGTCATTGTAGAATCACAAAAACACAACATTGGGTAAAAACTAAATAGTACCAACAAGTTAAATGCAACATTAAAATCAATTCATTTGCAAGACAATGTCCAACATGAAAAAAATTCAGATTTTTTTATTGTATTCACATAATGATTAGTGTTGTAAGTATTTTTTTCTTACAAAATAATTTCAAAGAAAAAACATGTGATGTAGTGGTTAGAATCCTCCTTTCAATCCAAAGGTACAAGGTTTTTTTTTTTCAATTATTTTTACCAATAAATAAAATAAATAATAAAATATATAAAATATTTTTTTTTTAAAAATAATTGTCTTCACAAAACAAATTCCCTAAAAGAAAACAAGATTAAATGTCAATTCTAAACAAGTTATTCTAAAGAACAATGTAAATCCCCATGAAACAAAATGATGTTATCAAAACAACAAATGAAATACATTGAAAAATAACTTTCACAAGAAATAAGAAAAGTTTCACAAGGAACAAAACAACTTCGACGAGGACAAATGAATCATTCTAAAAACAAAGGTCCAAGTTTTTCAAAGAGAATGGCACTTTCCCCGAAGAACTATGAGCTTTCATTTAAGAAAGATTCAAGTTGCCTAAAAAAAAATTTGTTTCGAATCTTTTTGCATCATAACCAGTTCATGTTCCTTTTTATATAATTTTTTCACAACATATCATTTGAAATGTTTTGAGGAAAACTACAACTTTGTAGTTGCAAGCACTTCAATCAAAATTCATGTAAAAAAATTACAATCACACAAAATGGAACATTTATAATAAAAAATTTTAAATTTTGACATTTGTTGGTATTTTATTTTTTCTTTTCTTATTACATTAAGTTGTAAATGCTTTTATTTATGTAGGTTGTAGTGCTAAATTGTTTTTAGTCAAAATTTTCACTATTTTTGGGTTTATATTAAAGCAATGTAAAAAATTGGAATGTTCATTCTATTCAAAAAGGGTGTTGACATACACATGGTTCCATCATTTTTTTTTTAAATTAATTATTTTTCCAAAAAAAACCTACTTATTAAAGTTAACTGAAAATTTGATGTACATACAATTTAGCTTTCTCATCTTCAAAGTATTCATGTGACCTTGAAAGATCTCAATTCCATTTAGAGACCACAATGTATCTTGAGGATTTTTTTTACTACAATTTTTAGTAGAAATTAAAAAGATTATTGGATCATCGTTTCCTTGGAAAATGGGAGGTTTACAAACTTTAACATTTTTCTTCTTTTGAAATATTTTTCATTTTATACATTATAACATTATTGCTTGTTTAAGATTTGTAGGATTATGGGGTTGTTGGGAGACATTGGCCATATCATTTTAACTCATGATTAATGGGGTCTACATACATTTTTTTAACCTGTTTTTTTACATCTTACATTAGAAAAACCACTAGTTAGTAATGTGGCTCTTTAAAGATCTATGGTGTTGCTTATTGGTTAAAGATATGTAATTTTTTGTGTTTCTTTCGACCTATATAGGTGAAGAAAACATGTTGGGAACATGATTGGCTTCTCAAACATGGAAGGTGCATATGATGATGCATAATGCTTTTATTACAAAACAAATATTTTGTAAACATGGTCTGTTGCCTTCTATAGCAAATTGTGCAACTTTCAAGTTTAATAAGACATTTCTAGTTCCTATGTAAAACATGATAAATAGATGTATTAAAAAAACATTTAATAAACTTGCCATCAATAATTATCACAACTTGGGTATCAATTTATTAATATAAATCATATGTTGGGGCAACAAGTTGCTGAGTTTGGTGGATTTGACAATGATCCAAAAATATTCATATGATTAATTTCTAGATGAGTTGTTAGTAGTAATTTCAATTTTTTTTTGGGGCAAATTTTCTCCAAATGGCAATTCTGCTTTTCAAAATAGAAAAAAAATTAGTGTTTTTGAAGATTTGTAGTCTCCAAATTTCAAGAAAAAAAAAACTTTCTTTTGGACAAAAATTGCCAAATTCTATACTAAATTCTAATGGGTAGCCAAAAATATAAAAGGAATTTCAAATGTTTATACTTTCTTTTTTTTTAATTGCCAAATCATCTTATGGATGGCTATACACTAGATTGCAAAATTTGGGCGGGGAAAAAAAACTTGAGTTGTACAAATGACATTGTGGCTTGTAGATGTTGAAGGTAGTTTGTTTAGTTCGTTTGTCACATTGAGATCTCCCAAACCATGCAATGTCTTTTGATGTGTTCTTGGCACCATAAGAAAGCTCTCAATGAGTAGGTGTGCACCAAGTTGGTTTTATAATGTTTCAACTTATAGTGGAGAAGTTATTGAATATTGAACAAATTTTCACTAAAAACCCATTTAAATCAAAACTTAAAATTATAAGGGAATTTGGGTGCCATCTTGGAAGTGTTGGAAAGCTCTTAGTGAGTAGGATTTAAATGAATGTAATTTGAAGGGGAAAAAAAAATAGACCTACATTGCATGAGATATTGAGTTTTGAGTAATTTTTGTGAGTGGAAATTTAATTAATTTTTCTTGAAAAAGGATTGGAACCAAAAAAAAAAGTTCACATTTGGGCCAACAGCACCAGCCACACTAGTATTCAACTTGACCCTTTATGGTCTTTCAATAGCCCTTGTTATGGTGAAAAAAATACGTGACATGTAGCTTGTGGCGATTAAAGACATCTCGAGGTTGTATACTCATTATCAATTTCTCCAAAACACCCCCTAATAAAAATATGAGTGCTTTTGGATGCTTTCCAGCCGCTTGTGCTGAAGTTCTTTGAAATATTTAATTCAATGGTTTCATTCTCGATCTCGCACTGTTGTGTTATGGGACATATTATACTAATTACGTCGTAATTAATTTTAATTAAAAAATCTTTCGCTATTTCTTTGAGTCTTGCCAAAAATCTTCAACTCGATTAGATTTTAGGGAATCTATCAGTTTTTGCAGATATATGAAAGGTTTCAAAAATCTTGCAATTAATTGGTATATTTGATAATATTATTACAATTTTGTAATCGGATTACATTCATTCGTTGGCAGAACATTGTTAAGCGTATATCATCCACAGACAAGCTGAAGATTTTCTGTTCTCTTTGAGGTGAAGAGCAGCAAAGGGGCTTGAGTGACCCACCCAGCACCCACCATCCAGAAAATCCCGTTTTGGGATTTTTTTTGGATGAAACCGAACCCAACCCAACCCCAGGAGAGGGTTCTGGGTTCATAGTTTTTTTTTCTTTTTTCTCACATGCCCTAACCTTTAACGGTCAGTTTTTTTTTTTTTTTTCTCTCACCCTTTCCCTACTTACCTCCTGCTTTTCCCTTCCTTAATTATCCCCTCCCTTTTCTCGCTCATAATTTCTTTTTCTTTCTTTGGGACCTCTTCATTCTTCTTTCTTTGGTTTTCCTTGTTTTTCTTTGTTTCTTCTTTCTATTTTTTTGGTTCGTGTAGGTTTGTTTAAGGTCTTTGTGATCTCTTTGTTTTTTTCTTTTTTTCTTTGTTTTTTTATCTTGTGTCTTTATTTGAGATTTTTGTGATCATTTTATTCTTCTTTTGGTTTTGTTTTTTCTTTCTTTTTTTTGTCTTTGTGTGGGGGGGGTTAAGGAAAAGGACAAAAAAAAAAACCAAAAAAAAAAAAAAAGGAGGAAAGAGACAACGAGGAAAAACAACATGAGCAGCAATTAGAAGAGGTGAATCTCTTGCAGTCCAGCCCTTCCAAACCAAGAATGGTAGTAGAGGTTTGTTGCCATTGCCATGAGCTCTTGATTGCAGTAACAGTTTGTTGCCTTCACCAAGATTTTCTTTTTTTTCTTATTTATTTTTATTTTTCTTTTTGCTTTCAGTTTTTTTCCCTGTTTTTTTTGCTGGTTTTTTTAATACCTTTTTTCTAGCATTTCAAATATTTTGAATTATTTTTCTTTCTTTCTCTTTTTTTCCTGTTTTTAATATTTTATTATCAATAATTTTTTAATTCTGGTTTATATTTCTTTTTTTATTTTCTGTACCTTTTTAAAATTTTATTTCTATCTTGTTCGTTTTTTGTTTCAGTTCTTTTCTGATTTTTTTGTTGGTTTTCTTAATACTGGTTTTTTGGGGTTTTTTAATTTCTGTTTTCTTGGTTTTTTCTTGTATTGTTTCCCCCCTTTTTTTCTGTTTTTTAATTTCTGTACTTTTAAAATTTCTGATTTTATATTTCTAGTTTTATTTAGCATTTTATTTGTCATTTTCACTTTCTGTAATTAAAAAAATATATTTCTATCTTGTTTCTTTTTTTTCTTTTTCTTTTTTGTTGGTTTTCTTTATAAAAAAATTTGGAGTTTTAAAAAATCTGTTTTCCTTGATTTTTTCCCTTGTTTTTTTTTTTTTTTTTTTTTTTTAGTTTTTCTCTTCTATCTCTTTCATGTATTTTGATGCTTTGCTATTCACACCACATGTGTGACAT
>Ga0116231_10007609_pt1 | contig 19671 bp, 17 predicted proteins | sample S1TSphgellanicum_2_FD_89695 | JGI IMG/M metagenome (GOLD analysis project Ga0116231, IMG submission 89695) | Host-associated microbial communities from peat moss isolated from Minnesota, USA - S1T2_Fd - Sphagnum magellanicum MG | ecosystem: Host-associated > Plants > Peat moss > Unclassified...
ATTCGACCCTGCCTGAGCGATGGCTGGAACTTAAGTCAGCGTAGGCAGCTCCCCAGCAGCCAGCGCGGACCGTGATTTTTTGTGTGCGTGTCCGTCGTCGCGCGCAATGTGCCGAAGCTGCGCCGTGAAGTAAAACGAGCAATTCAATAGCGAGCGTTTAGGAATGCTCAAGCATGGCAAAGACGTAGCGCATTGCGAGGGCAGGCCGCTATGCAGCAAAGACGGAGATGATTTTCGCGCGACCCCGCAGCGCAGGGAGCGCAACGCCTCAGCGCACCGGGTTGAGCAACTCCAAGAGCGGATTCGCAGAGAAATTCACGAGATTGGGTAAGACATCGAAAATTTGCGCGTGGGTGAGACCGACCCAGTTGGCCAAGGTCGCGGCGTATTGATCGACCGAGAAATCCGGGAGCCAACGGCCTTCGCTGCCGACATCCAGCGGACCCACGGGCCCGTCACCGAACGGATTCAGACGCGGCAGGCTCCCCACCACGGTCTTCGCCTTGACCGACCCGCCGATCAAGAAGTGGTGATTGCCCCAGGCATGGTCCGTACCGCCCGTCGTATTGGGAAGATAGGTCCGCGAAAAATCCGACATCGTGAAAGTCGTGACGTTCTGGGCGAGTCCCAAGGCAGCCGTGGCGGTGTAGAAGGCGCTGACCGCATCGTCGAATTGCGATAGCAAGGTATTCTGCGTGTCGAGTTGCCCGTGATGCGTGTCGAAGTTGCCGATGTCGACATAGAACACCTGGGTCTGCGCGCCTAGTTGCGATTGCTGCGCAATGAGCTTGGCGACCGCGTGCAATTGGTTGGCAAGGCTGGAGTCGAGCGGCGCGAACAGCGGATCGACGATGGCATCGGCTCCGGTGAGAATGGGATTGATGAGTGCGCTGGCGGCGACGCCCGAGGCAGTCAGGGACTGCACGGCCTGCATGGCGTCATTGCCGTAATGGGTTTGCGCTTCGCGATACAAGGCCGCCGCCGCCGCCGTCACCGTGCTGCCGTACTTTCCCGGAAACCGGTCGAGCAGGAACGCTCCGGTCGCCGGCAAGCATAGGGGTTCCTGCGCCGCTGCGAGCGTGAACAAGTCCGGTCCCGCGAAAGACAACATCGGCGCGATGTTGCCATCGCCCGATGCCGCGAAATTGGTCGCCAGGCGTCCGCCCCATCCGGTCAAGCTGTTTCCTTGGTAGACGGCGGACTTCCACTCGTTGCGCTGATCCTCGTGCGAGAACAGGTTCGCCGGCACCTTGGGCCCGTTCGGATCGGCGTTGTAACCGGCAACCGTCAAGCCCGGTTCGATGCTGGTGCCCACATTGAGCAGCAGCGACAGATTGCCGCTGTCCCACAGTTGGGCGGTTTTCCGCAGCGCCGGATGTAGACCGTAGGACGTCTTTCCCAGCGGCAGCGGCGCGTTGCCGTTTGCAGCGGTCAATGCCAGAGCAGCACGGTATTGCTGGTACAGAGTGTAGTTGGCCGGATCCAGCGGTATGACGGTGTTGTTTCCGTCATTCCCACCGTACATGAAAATGCACACCAAGGCTTGGTAGGCGCCAGGCGAGGAGGCACGCGCGAGATGTGGCAAAAAAGACAGCTGACCGGCGACGAGGCCACCGCCTAGACCGCGAAGCAAGGCTCTGCGAGTGATGGTCATGATTAGGGCTCCACTTGATATTCGGGCGACGTGAGTGCGACGTATAGCGCCGCCTGCGCGCGACCGCTGGTGTCCGTTGACGGCAACTGGTTCAACAACCGGACCAGGGTCGCATTGAGGCTCTGCGACATGGAGTCATGGAAGAAGCTTGCGTCGATGGCGCGGATCAGGCTGGAGGAGTCCGACGCGGCCAGTTGCCACGTAGAGAGGTCCAGCGATGTGCCCGTCGGGACCAGGAAAGTCACCGTGGGGTCGGGAGCCACCGGCCCGCTCAACAAGCGGTCAAGAAAGTTGTAGCGCACGAAGGCTGTCGCACCGTCGTAGATCCCGAAGGGCGGTCCATTCAGCGTCGAGTCCGGCAGCGGCAGCGGATAACTCGGTGGATAGTAATTAAACACGGTGTTTGAATCGAAGATCGGCTGAGACATGGCGTTGCTGACGGCGCGCAAGTATTCGCCATCGCTTTGCGTCGCGCCGCCGATCCCGCGCAAAACGCTCGCGATGAACAGCGCCGGCTCCCGCAATTTGCCGCTCGCAGGCCCGCGTTCATCCCTCCAGCGCGCTTCCGGGTTGGTCAGGATTTCGGTGATCACGGCCTGCAAGTCGCCACGTACGCCCCGACCATTGTCATTGAACTTGTCGGCAACGGCCTTGACATACGCCGGGCTCGGATTGCTGGTCACCAATTGCTGGATCAGTTGCCTGCCGATGAACGGTCCGACGTTCGGATGCTGAAAGATATTGTCGATCGCCTGGTCGAGGTCCTTGTTCTGATCGCCACTGGCCTGCAGGACGACGCCGTTCAACAAGGTCTCGCCGCCGGCATTGTCATGATGTGCGGCAACGGCGCTCATCACGCCGTCGTAATTGACGGGGTTGGTCCATTTCCCCGCCTCGCCCGGCCGCGGTGGATAGGTCCAGCCGGTGAAGACCGCAGAGAAGCCTTCGACCTGGGTCTGGCCGTAGCTTGGAATGGTGCTGGTCTGGTCCGCCGGATTGCTGAGTTTCGGCGTGCCGTCGTCGTTGAGCTCGACCAGTCCGATCGAAAATAGCTGCAGCACCTCGCGGCCATAATTTTCGTTCGGATCGTTGTCCGTCGAACGCGGATTCCAATTGCTGTCGACCATGTTCAGATACGCGCCCATGACCGGACTCAATGTGACGTCTTTCAACAGCTGCTCGAAGTTCCCGAATGCATCATCCAACAACAAGTTTTGAAAGTCCGCCATGCCGTAGGGCTGGTAGATTTGCGTTCCCGACACGACGAAGATTTGCGATAGGGCGAAGGCGACTCGCTGGCGCAGCTGATCCCGCCCCGTCAAGGCGTTGCGATAAAATTGCATCTCGATTGGAAACAGACTGTAGTTGTCGCGCGGACAAGTGGTGGGCGTGCCCGACGGACATCCCAAGGTCTCGTCCGGCGTCATATACGCGTAGCCGTGGTAGCCGGTTGCCGGAATGGCGAATTGCTCATGCAAATAGGCGGCAATGCCTTCCCGTCGTAACGCTTCAATCGACGCGGCTGTGGGCCCGAAACTGCTATGGTCGAGGAAAGCGGCGGCTTCGCGTTCCGTCATGGGCACGGACACCGGAGTTCCGATGATTCCGGTCGGCGCAGACGCTTGTGCGACCGGCGCCACGTGTGCGATCGCCGACCCTTGCGCGAACGCCGACGTGCTCAATGACGACGAGACGCTCAAGGCGATCGTCACCGCGGCGGTGCCACTACGTAATATAGAGAGAGTTCGCATGTTGAATTTATCCTCCCTGCACTTGGAAGCTCGCTGGCGCAGGCAGCGTCGAAATCCGCCATGCTGCAGGGCTCAACGCATCAAGCGGAGGGAAGTTGACAGCGGCGGCGCACTAATGCGGATGCCTTCCAAGCCACGACGGATCGACCAGCTTCCCGCTTCGGTTCAGGGCGCCTGACCGGTCCTGAATTCGGTCCATAAACGAGTCTGCAAGCGGGCGTAGTCCGGCGCCTCGGACGACAGTGCGCGCAGCTTGGCGCGCAGGGCCGTCGGCGGGTAGATACCTGGATCTGTCTTGATGCCGGGGTCGACGTAGGCCAGCGCGGCGGCGTTGCCGTTAGGATAGCGGACCGCATTCGTGATTGCGGCCATGACTTGCGGTCGCATCAGGTAATTGAGCCAGCGCTCGGCATTGTGCGGATGGGGTGCGTCGCTGGGGATTGCCATCATGTCCGTCTCGAGCAGCGAACCCTCGCTTGGCAGCAGGTAACCGATCTGCACGCCCTTGCCGGCCTCCCGCGCCCGCTCCCGCGCCTGCAGGACGTCGCCCGACCAGCCGAGCGTCAAGCAAAGACTCCCGTTGGCCAGTTCGCTGATGTACTCGGTCGTTTCGATCGAGCGTACGTAGGGGCGGATTTTCATGAGCACGGTGAGCGCCGCTGCGGCATCGGCCGGATCGCGGCTGTTCGGATCCCGGCCGAGATAGATCAGGGCAGCGGCAAAGACCTCCGCGGGTGAATCGATCACGGAGATCCCGCAGTCTTGCAGCTTGGCGGCATTGGCGGGATCGAGCAACAAAGACCAGCTCGCAGCAGGCTCGTGGCCGAGCCGGCTCGCGACCTTGCCCACATCGTACCCAAGCCCGACCGTGCTCCATAGATAGGGTACGGCGTGCGCGTTGCCGGGATCGTGCAGCGCCAGTCGCCCGAGGATGTCCGGGTCGAGATTGGCTCTGTTGGGGATCTCGCCGGGATCGAGCTTGCGAAACACGCCGACGCGTACCAGGCGCTCGAAAAAGGTATCCGTGGGCACGACGACGTCGTAGTTCGTGTGGCCGGTCAGCAGTTTGGTCTCGAGAACCTCGTTGCTCTCGTAGGTATCGTAGCGGACCTTGATGCCGGTCTCCCGTTCGAAGTTGGCGACGGTGTCCGGCGCGATGTAATCGGTCCAGGAATACACGTTGAGCAGCTTCTCCTCGCCGGCCGCGGGCTGAGCCGGGTGGCCGCACGCGGTGATCAGCAATAAGCCGGCAAGCGCAGACCCCGCGCCGAGCGCAGACACCGCCCCGCGCGCGACGCCGATCGCGGTCAGAGAAAAGCGCCCTGATCCTTGCGGCCGCTCAGCCAAGCAATTCAGCGACCGCGCGGTGCGCCTGATCGATCGCCACGTTGGTATAGGCGTCCCAACCCGAATCGGAGTTCGCGATCGTGATCCGGCCGAGGCGCCGGCGTGCGAGTGCGGCGAGGCGGGCTTGATGCTTCGGCTCGTCGAACAGCGGCGTCGGGGTATAGGCATAGCCATGGGGCCAGCGGTTCACGGTCAGTGCGGCGACGTCACGATCGAAGTCGAAGCCCCCCGGGCCCAGCATGCGGCCGAGCTCGTCGCGAATCTCGCGTTCGAAATCCGCGAAGCTCGTGGTGTACAGCTTGGCGCGTCCGGCGCGAAACTGTTGGCGCATGTCGAGGCCTTGGTTCGGCAGCGTCGGGGTGTGAAAGAGGTGCAGGCAGGTCGGCTGCGATGGATCGGCCGCAAAATGATAGGAGCCGATGCTTACCGGGAAGTCGAGGTAGGCGGCGAAGGTGCCGCCGGGGTTGTCGATGTAAGCGACCCCGAGCTTGCGCCACGGCTCCCAGTTGCGCACGGCCACGTTGACGTATACCAGTGGAGCCCGCACGTTTTGATGCAATGCCGCCCGCTGGTCCGCATCGATCTGCGGCGCGATATAGGGAATCATCGCCTGGTAGCAGGCGAGCACGCAGCCGTGCGCAGCGACTCGCGCGACGCGTCCCGCTTTGACGTAGGCGACCTCGACGCCATTGCCGACGTTGCGAACCTCGACCGCAGTCGAGCTCAAGCGAATGCGTACCGCGTTTTCCGGCCGGTCGAGCTCTTCGTAGGCGAAGCGCGCCGAGACGATGTCCTCCATCGTCGCGCCCGGTGCGCTGGCGGGGATCAAGCGGCGCACGAGCAGGCGGGCGATCGAGGCGTTGCCGTCGGGGAAATGATAGATATAGGGTTCATCCGCGCCCTGCGCGAGCGCCTTGCGCTGCGCCTTCAGGCCCGGCAGGTTCAGGGTTTCGCTCGCCGGCACGGCATCGATGCCCACCGCCCACAGATCATGAGTGCGGGTCTGCAAGTACTTGAGGACGTCGTCGTCCGCATCCCAATACTTGCGCAGAAAATCTCGATAGCTGATGTGCTCGAGGACTTCGAGGCGCTGCGCCCGCGACCGGCCGGGCAGCACGTCACGTTCCTCCGTGCACATGGCGCACAGTTGCGTGCGCGCCCGCTCGTTCAGCGGCATGGCCGCGATGTGCGCGCGCACAGCGGCCTCATCGCCGGCCTCGTCGCTCCAATCGTTCCAAGTGCCGAAAGGCCGTCGCACCAGTCGATCGACGCCGAACACCTCGCTCTTGAAAAAGGTCGCATGGTTGAGACGCCAACGCTGGTAGAAGCCTTGATCGAAATCCGTCTCGAAGCGCGACAAGTCGATGCCGAGATCCGTCAGCAGAGCGCGTGCCACGTGGCTGTACTTCGTCTTCGGGGAGTCGATCGACTGCGTGCCGCCGTAGCCGATGATGGTCCGGCCGTCGACATCGAACTCGTTACGCTTCGCATGGCCGCCGAAATCGTCGTTCGTATCGAGAATCAGTACCCGCGCGGCGGGCCGTTGACGGCGATAGAAATAAGCCGCGGCCAAGCCGCTGAGTCCGCCGCCGACCACGATCAGATCGTAGTGCTCGCTAACCTCCGTGCCGCTGAGATCGAACGAGCCACCGTCGCGCAGGCGGTGTGCCGACTCGAACGAACCGACGTGGCTGCCGCGCAGCCCGGTAAGGGCAGGCGGATAATCCGCCGCCGTCGCCCCCGGCGGCGCAGCGGGCCGGGCGGAAGCGGGCCCGGCCGCTGCGCTTGCCGAACTGGGGTCTTGCGCTTGCCCGACCTCCATGCCGGCAACGCCGGCCACGGCGATGGCAATGCCGTTCATAAAATCACGGCGTGTGATTTTCGCTTGCATGGGCGCCGTTCTAAGCCGACGAGCGATGGGGCATGGTCATGCGATGACTCTACATGATCGGTCGGAGCGCAGGCTACTTCACGCGTCGAGGCCATTCGGTACAATGAGTCATGGAAAAGAGATGGGTCCTTCCGGCGCTAGTGTTCATCGTGCTCGTGGCGGGCGGACTGTGGTATTTCGTCTGGCCCCATCACGCGCCGCCGCCCGCGGTGAGCGCGCCTCCGCAGCCGCCGGCAACGCCGCCGCCGGCGCCGCCGCCGGAAGCGCAGACCTTGCATCCGGTTCCCGATGCGACGCTGGCCGCCAAGGGGACACCCTTACCGGCTTTGAATGATAGTGACCCGGCGCTGCTGGCATCGCTAGGCGACCTCATCGGGCCGCAACTAGCGAAGAAGTACTTGGTGCCGGAGTACCTCATTCGGCGCATCGTCGTCACGATCGACGCACTCGGCCGCGCAAAGCTGGCGCCCCAGAAGGATCCGGTCGTGCCGGTACCCGGAGAGTTCGCGGTTCAGGGCGACGAAGTGCACGCGACTCTCGATCCCCAGAATTACCTGCGCTATCGCCCGATGGTTGCGGTCGTCGGTGATCTGGACATGAAGCGCCTGGCCGCCGTTTACTTTCATTTTTATCCGCTATTCCAGGACGCGTATCAAAGCCTCGGATTGCCGGAACATTACTTCAATGATCGCCTGGTCGAAGTCATCGACAGCCTGCTGGCGACGCCTGAGTTGAGCGCGCCTGCGGACCTCGTTCGTCCCAGCGTGATGTACCGATTCGCCGACCCGACGCTCGAAGCCTTGCCTTCGGGCCAGAAAATCCTGATTCGCATGGGTCCGCAGAACGCCGCGATCGTCAAGGCCAAGCTCAGGGAATTGCGTGCGCTCGTGACCGCAGGTGCGGCTCCGGGTGTGGGCGCCGGCAAAGGCACCGGCGAGCCCAAGCCCTGAGCCGCTGACACCGTGACTCGTCGCGGGTCCACGGCGGTGACGCGGTTGGTCAGTGACGCATTTCAACGACAGCCTATCCCCGTTTGCGAAACAGTCTATGCTGCGCGCCGGCTTGTTTCGAATGCCGCTGAATGCCTCACAATTACGTTTACTTCACGATCGTAGCCCGTTTGCTGCGGAAACCGTTGTAAGCGTTGAGAACCAAGGAATGGCGCCCGAAGCGGCCTCTAAATCATTAACAAGGTGAACCCAATGTCCATGAAATTCAGCAGCGTAAAGCTGTCGGCGGTCGCGGTTGCGGCCGTACTCAGCGCCTGCACCGTGCAAGAGAGCGTCTACGTTCCGCCCCCGCGGGCTTATGTTCCGCCACCTCCGCCGCCGCCCGTCGCGACCGTCGAGGTCGGTTCAGGTGCCGTCGAAGTCACGGCCGCGGAAGCCCCGCCGCCCTTGCCGGAGTACGATCAGCCGCCCTGTCCCGAGGATGGGTACCTTTGGACGCCGGGTTATTGGGCCTGGGGTGGTGGTGGGTATTACTGGGTTCCCGGCACCTGGGTTCAACCGCCGCGCGTCGGCGTCTTGTGGACGCCCGGCTATTGGGCCTTCGAAGGCGGCGTGTACGGCTTTCACGCCGGTTACTGGGGGCCGCACATCGGCTTCTACGGTGGCGTTAATTACGGTTTCGGCTATGTCGGCGTGGGCTTTGCCGGTGGCCGGTGGGACGGCGGGCATTTCGCCTACAACACGGCCGTCAACAACGTCAACGTGACCGTGATCCACAATACCTACAACCAAACCGTCGTCAACAACGTCACGGTCAACCGCGTGAGCTTCAATGGTGGAGCCGGGGGTGTGCAAGCCCATCCCACGGCGGAAGAACGCAGCTACGCGCACGAATCGCACATCCCACCCACGCCGGTACAGGTGCAGCACCGTCAAGAGGCGAGCAGCAACCCGGCGCTGGCGGCGCGCGCGAACGGCGGGCATCCGGCGATCGCCGCGACGGCACGACCGGCACAGTTCTCGGGTCCGGGCGTGGTCGGCGCGCATGGGGCCGCGAACGAGTCGCGGGGAGGCGGTTTCACACCGCCGGCAGCGCAGACGCATGCCGCGCCGGGCGTGGCGCAAGCGGCTGGCGCGCGTCCGCCTGCCACCGCGCAGGCCTATGCCGCGCACCCGCAGGGTATCCCGCCGAAGTCGGCGGCTGCCAAGCCGCCGGCACCCAAGGCTGGGCCTGCTAAGCCCTCCAAGCCGCAACAGCAGCCGCGGAAGCCGGAATCGGATAAGCAGCGGGAGTGAGCCGATGCCGCGTTGGCATATAGGGTTGCCAGCGCGGCGTTATCCGAGCGTGGCCTCCCAGGCCCTGATCGCTCGAATGTCACGCGGTGAGGTGCGGCAGCAGCCGCCGATCAGCCGGGCACCCGCGTCGTACCAGAGACGCGCTGCCGCGGCGAAATCGGGATAAGGGGCCGCCCCATGCCAACGCTTGTCGCTGGCGTCATAGCGCTCGCCCGAATTTGGATAGGCAAGCAGCGGTTTGCTGCTGCTTGCCCGCAGCCGCGCCAGCAGAGCGGGTACATGCTCGGGTGCGGTGCAATTGACCCCGATTGCGGCAATTTGCGGATACTCGGACAGCCGTGCCGCGCATTCCCCGATTTCCTGTCCCTCACAGGTGTACTCGCCATCGCGGCAGGCAAAGCTCATCCAGGCAAAGTTTCCCGGGAATTCTTCGAGTAGCGCCGCGAGGGCGAGTGCCTCGCCCAGGCTGGGTATGGTCTCGAAGGCCAGTAAATCGGCGCCCGAGTCGGCGAGCAGTGCGATACGCGGCCGATGGAAGTCGCGCAGGCGATGGGCGTCGATACCGTAATTGCCGCGATATTCGGAGCCGTCGGCGAGCATGGCGCCGTAGGGGCCGACCGAGGCGGCCACCAGCGGGCGCAGGCGGCCGCGGCGGTTGGCCGGTACGGCCCAAAACTCGTCGCGCGCCGCCAGCCCTAAGTCGACTGCGAGGCGCATCATGGCCGCAGCTCGCGCCGCGTCCAGCCCACGGCGGGCAAAGCCTGCGAAACTGGCCTGGTAAGTCGCGGTCGTGGCCACATCCGCGCCGGCGACAAAATAATCGCGATGCACGTCTTTGATCAATTCCGGGTGCTCGAGCAGAGACTTTGCGGACCAGAGTGCATCGCGCAAATCGGCGCCGCGGCTTTCGAGTTCGGTTGCCAGTGCGCCGTCGAGAACCAGCAATGCACGCTCGGAGAGAAACGCCGCTATCGGGTCGGTCGGCGTCGAGTCAGCGCTGCGCATGGCGGATGCGATTCTGCCATACTACTCGCGTCCATCGGTGGTGGCCCCTTATTATTACAAACGCGACGCCCTCGCGCCTGCACGAGTACACGTTCATGCTCACCGCCAAGACCATACAAAGCCGGTATTCGAACGCTTTTACGTTTTTGCGCGGCAACCTGGAGCGCGCCGCGACCTGCAGCCATGCACTCGAGGATGCGAGCGTCGACAGCCTCGTGTTCGCCAATGAAGCGGCGCTGCTGTCGGTCACGCTGAAACGCAATCCTGCGATCCTCATCGTCCACGCCAAGCTCGCCGGGCAGCTCGAGCTGTACGCGCCGAACGACACCTGCTGCTTCGCCGTGTGCAACATTCCGATGGGCATGGCTTTGCTGCTGAAACATTTCGACCGCAAGCCGAAGCGTTTCACGCAGTGGGGCGAGCGGCACGCAACGGCCGTCGTGCATGTCGATGCGAAGCTCGGGGCAAGAGTTCATCTCGGTCCTTATTGCGTGATCGGGGCCGATGCGCACATCGGCGACGATTGCATGATCGGCGCGCACGCGGTCGTCGAGAACGAGGCGCGCATCGGCGCGGGTTCGACTCTGCATCCGCATGTCTTCGTCGGTTCCGGCTGTGAGGTCGGCAAGAATTGCGAAATTCATCCGCACACGACGATCGGCAGCGATGGCTTCGGTTACAGCGTCGATCCGGACGGCAAGCCCCGCAAGATCACCCATCTCGGCAACGTCAAGATCGGCGACGACGTGGAGATCGGCGGCAACTGTGCGATCGACCGGGCGACACTGGCCTCGACTTACATACGCGCCGGTACCAAGCTCGACAACATCTGCCACATCGCGCACAACTGTGATCTCGGCGAGAACGGCTTCTATACGGCCGGATTCATGATGGGTGGTTCGACCCGGATCGGGCGCCAGTTCGTTACCGGCGGCAATTCGGTGGTCACGGCCCACGTCACCGTGACCGACAACGTCACTCTGCAGGGGCGCTCGTCGGTCACCAACGACATCCTCGAGCCGGGCGCCTATGGCGGTTATCCCTTGCAACCGCTCAAGGAGGCGATGAAAACCGCGGTCAGCCTCTCGCATCTGAACGAGCTGCGCAAGAACCTGCACCGGGTCATGAAGCACTTGCGACTCGTCGATCGCTGCCCGGCGCAATCGCCCGCGGAATCGATCGAACCGTAGCAGTCCGCCGGTATCGTGATGCCGCCGAGAACCTGGTCGCGGACCTTTCCGGTTGCCATCCCCGTGCTCGTGCTGGTCGCGGCGATGCTCTTGTTTCAATCCGGCGCCGCGATCGCCAAGACCTTGATACCCCTGATCGGCGCAACCGGGATGGCCGCATTGCGCGCGGGATTCGGCAGTGTCTTGCTGGCGATCTATTGGCGGCCTTGGCGCGTGCACGGTTTCGCCGTCGGCTGGCGGCCGCTCGTGGTCTATGGCATCGCTTTGGGCGCGATGAACCTGCTCTTCTACGCATCGCTGCAACGCCTGCCGTTAGGGGTCGCCGTCGCCATCGAGTTCACGGGACCACTGGCCGTCGCGATCGGCACTTCGCATCGAGCGATCGACTTTCTCTGGGTAGGTCTCGCCGCGGTCGGTCTGCTCGCCGTGCTGCCGCTCGGATGGAGCGCCGATCGCCTCGATCCCGCGGGTCTTGGCTTTGGATTCGGCGCGGGCGGCTGTTGGGCGGTCTACATCATTTATGGCAAACGGGTCGGTGCGCATTTCGGCGGCATGAGCACCGCGCTCGGAATGTTGATCGGTGCCGGCGTGCTAGTGCCCCTCGGTGTCGCGACCGAGGGCGCTCGCTTGTTCGTGCCGGCGATCATTCCGGCGGCGCTCGCCGTCGCCTTGCTCTCGAGTGCGCTGCCGTACTCGATGGAAATGTTCGCTTTGACGCGCTTGCCGACCCGCACCTACGGCATCTTGATGAGCCTTGATCCGGCGCTCGGCGCGCTCGCCGGCCTTGCGCTGCTCGGCGAGCATTTGACCACGGTGCAATGGCTGGCTGTGTGCAGCATCATCGCCGCATCAGCGGGCAGCGCTGCGACCGCGAGCCCGCATGCGCCGGGCGCGCCGCTCCTCGATTAACCGGGTTGCTACGGGTTTGCGCTCGTACCCATCAGGGCGTTCTTGAGGTCGGCCTGAACCGGCTTCGCACCGAGCCACACGTCGAGCAGCGCGCGTTGAAAGTCGGCGCCGGCGATCGGCGGCCCGGTCGACTTGCCGTCCTGCGCGACCCGCGTCGTGCCATCGGCGAAAAAGTCGATCGTCAACAAAGCCCCTTTCCGGGCCGAACCAAGCGCATTCATGGTCGCGATCAGCGCGTCGATCTGCGGCGTCAGGGCGCGCAGTTCCTCAGGTGTCCGGTTCAGGCCAATGCCTTCGCGCAGCGCATTGCTCAGTTGCTCGGCGCTGAGGTCGCGCAGCAATCTCAAGGTCAAGCGCTTCGGTTCCGGCGCGGCGACCACTGCTGCCGCGCTGGCTTCGCGCTGCGGCAGGTAAAGCGCAGCGACATAGACGTCGAAGATGAAACGCTCACGCTTGCCGGCGCCGTTCAGAACCAGCGTCGTCGTACCCTGGGTGGTCCGTTCCGGCACATCGACACCGGCAACCTCGGCCGCGTGGGCGGCGAGATTGACCGCGAGATAAAGCACGGCTGCGCCCACGACCGTCATCGCCGTGGTCAAGAATTTCGGGTGCGCATGAAAGCTCTCCGGGAGCAGATCGCTCGCTCCGATGAACAGAAAAAAACCCGCGAACAGGGCCAGCAGGTAGCCGAGCATCGGTGCCGGCAGAACGAATGCCAGCGTCGCTGCGATACCGAGCGACGGCGCCAAGGCGTCGGCAATCAGCCAGTGCAGCGCCGTCCGGCGTTCGCCGCGATTCTTGATGACGATGTTCATGGTGTTCACCCCGTCGGAAAAATCATGTGTGAGTACGGCGATCGCCACCACGACACCGACCGGCCGCGACGCCTGGAATGCCACGCCGATCGCGACGCCGTCGAGCAGGCTATGGACGCACAGGATACTCGCGCCGACCGAGCCGCGCGCGGTGGCCGGCCGGCCGTGCAGCAGCAGCGAGCGATCGAGAATCAAATAGGCGAGGAAACCGACCGCCGTCCAGCGCAGCAGCGTCCCCGCCGCGGCGGTGCTACCCGCGCGTGCCGAGAAATCGATCGCCTCGGGCAGCAGATCGAAGAAAGCCACGCCGAGTACGGCGCCGGCGCTGAAGCCGAGGATCAGGTGCAATTTGTCGCGTAGCTTGAGGGCGAGCAAGCCTCCGGTCAGCGTACTCAAGAAGGCGGCGCAAGCGATCGCGGCGAGCAGCACGGTCCGTTTATTCCTCGAAGATAGGGGGGTATAGTATATTGCCGCAATGAGCCACGCATTGCGCGACAAACAAAAGCTGTTGAACAGGGTGCGCCGTATCCGTGGCCAGGTCGAGGCGATCGAACGCGCGCTCGAAGCGGACGCAAGTTGCGCCGATGTCATGCAACAGATCACCAGTTGTCGCGGCGCCATCAATGGTCTGCTCGGCGTCGTGGTCGAGGATCACATCAAGACGCACTTCGGTGAAACCCCCGACAGTGCGGCGGCGAGCGAACATCTGCTCGAGGTCGTCCACAGTTACTTCAAATGAATTTCGTCCACGCCGCCGCACCGCTCGTCTTCGCCGCCGCGGGCTTGGCCGCTGCGGATCCGTCGACGCCCAGCGGCGCCGGCGAATTGTCGCCGGTAGTCGTCACCGCGACGCGCACGCCCGAGCGCAGCCTGGATTTACCCACGGCGATCTCGAGCCTCGACCAGGCGCAAACCCAAATCGGCCAGCCGCGGGTCAATTTATCCGAATCGATGCCGGCCGTGCCCGGCGTGTCGGTCGAGAATCGCCAGAACTATGCCCAGGATCTGCAGATCTCGATCCGCGGCTTCGGCGCACGTTCGAGCTTTGGTGTCAGCGGCGTGCGACTCTACTCGGACGGCATCCCCGGAACGATGCCGGACGGCCAGGGTCAATTTTCGCAATTCGATCTGGGGTCGGCCGGACGCATCGAGGTGCTGCGGGGACCGTTTTCGGCCTTGTACGGCAATTCCTCCGGAGGCGTCATTGCCGTTTTCACCGAGGACGGACCGCCGGGCAATCGCGCCGACGTTTCGGCCGCCTATGGCAGTTTTGCGACCCAGCGGTACTCGCTCAAGGTCGAGGGCGATGATGGTCCGCTCAATTACGTCGTGGATGCGGCGCATTTCCAGACGGATGGCTACCGCGTCCACAGCGAAGCAGAGCGGAACAACTTCAATGCGAAATTGCGCTTCGATCTCGCCGAGAGCGGCACGCTGACCTTGGTCGGCAACGCGATCCAGACCCCGAGCAATTTGGATCCGCTCGGCCTGACCCAGGCGCAGTTGGGCGCAAACCCCACCCAAGCCGGGATCGGCGCGCTCGCCTACGATACGCGCAAGTCCTTGAGCCAGGAGCAAGCCGGGGTGATCTACGACCGGAGTCTCGGCGGCAGCGATGATTTTGCGGCGACGGTGTACGCCGGACATCGCGCGACGACCCAGTTCCAGGCCATTCCGGCGGCGACCGAGGCGCCGCCCTCCAATCCGGGCGGTATCATCGATTTGTCGCGCAATTTCTGGGGCGTCGACGTGCATGCGGTCGATCGTCACGAGCTATTCGGTGGTCCCTTGCAGAGTACCCTGGGTCTCAGTTACGACGATTTGGAGGAAGCGCGCCGCGGTTATCTGAATTACCTCGGCAGCGACCTCGGAGTCGAAGGCGCGCTACGCCGTGACGAGGCTAATCACGTCTATGACGCCGACGAGTACTTGCAAATGCAATGGGACCCGGCGGCACGCTGGCGCCTCGTGGCCGGTGTGCGCAATAGTCTCGTCGGCGTCAGTTCGCACGACCATTTGATCGTCTCCGGTGACCCGGACACGGGCGTGCACTACACGGCGGTCGATCCCGTGGCCGGCCTCACCTACCGGATTCTGCCCACGTTGAATGCCTATGCGTCCTATGGCAAGGGCTTCGAGACTCCGACGCTCAACAACCTGGCCTACCGATCCACGAATCCCGATCTCACGGGACTGAACCTGGGACTGCAGCCCGCACGCAGCAACAACTTCGAGCTAGGCCTCAAAGCGGGCGAAGGCTGGCTGCGCAGCGATGCGGACGTCTTCCTCGTGCATACCGAACATGAACTCGCCGTGCTCGCCAACTCGGACGGCCGCTCGGTCTACGAGAACATCGGGAAAACCGAGCGGCGCGGCTTCGAACTCGGCGCAGATGCGATCGGGCCGGCCGGCTTGAGTACGCGTTTGGCCTATACCTACCTACATGCGATCGTGTTGCAGTCCTACGAGAGTTGCGCCGAGTCGCCTTGCAAGCTCGAAGTGGTGTCCGTGGGAAGCTATTTGCCTGCGGTACCCAAGAATGCGTTGTATGCGGGCATCACCTGGACCCAGGCGCCGCAGGGGTTTTCCGCGACGCTCGAAACCCAGGGACGGGCGCAGATTTTTGCCGATGACCGCAACCGCGCCGCCGCAGCGGGGTTTTGGGTGGAGAACCTGCGCTTCGGGTGGCAACAGGATCGCGGCCCTTGGCATTACACGGGCTTCATACGGGTTGATAATCTCGCCAATCGGCACTATTTAGACAGCGTGATCGTCAACGACAGCAACGGTCGTTATTTCGAGCCCGATCCGGGGCGCACGGCGATGTTTCTGTTCACGGCCGGTCGGCGCGATCGATGATTCCACCACGCGGTACAGCGACCGGTATTTTGTCAAACGGCCTGTCCACCAGTTGCGGCGAAGCACGTTATATCCAAGGTATCGAACGAATTATCGGTTCATAATCGGGCGCAGTGAGCCCGGCAGGGTAGGAGTATCGCTTTATGAGTACCAAGATCGGACGCATGATAGTGGCCACGAGCGTGCTCGGATCGTTGCTCGCGTTTGGCGTACCCGCGATTGCCGCGGGTCACGGCGGCGGCGGGGCTCACGGCGGCGGCGGTGGCGGCGGACATTTCGGCGGTGGCGCGGCGCATGCGGCCGGCGGTGGGGCGCGGGGCTTCGGCGGCGGCGCTCATGCAGCAGCCGGCCGCGGCTTTGCCGGCGGCGGCTACGCTGGCGGCGCACACGTGGCTTACGCTGCGGCTCGCGTCGGCGGCGGTGGGTATGCGGGCCATGCGTATGCCGGTCGTGTCGGCGGCTACGGTGGCGGCTATTACCACGGCTATTCGACCGGCGCATATTGGCATGGCGGTTACTGGCACGGTGGCTATTGGCCGCGAGCCTATTATGGCTTGGGATTCTCTTGGTTCTTGCCCGTTCTGCCGCTTGCTTACGCGACTTACTGGTACGACGGCCTTCCCTACTATTATGCGAATGACGTTTATTACACCTGGGATCCGAGTTACGACGGCTACGTTGCGACCGATCCGCCGCCGGCGGGCGACCAGTCGGGCGCGGCCGTGGCGCCGGACCCCAACCAGGGGGCGGGACCGGCAAATGAGCAGGCCGCTGCAGGTCCCACTCCGGCTCCCGCTTCGGGACAGGTCTTCATGTACCCGAAGAACGGCCAGAGCGAACAGCAGCAGGCGGCCGACAAACAGGCCTGCCAGCAGTGGGCTGCGAGCCAGGCCGATCCTTCGCATGTCGACGATTATCGGCGCGCGCTGATGGCCTGCATCGAAGGGCGCGGCTACAGCGCGCAATAGCCGCGGGCAGCGGGGTCGGGCAGCGAGCCCCGCCCCCGTGACCGAGTTCTCAGTTTTCGCCCATGCCCGGCATCGCGCAAGCTTGGTGCAAGCTCGATGTCGGATACTACCTCCGTGAAAAACTCGACTCATGGAGATCGACCGATGACCACCCCACTGCGTGCGAATGTCCCTGCGCGCCGCAGCGGCGTACTCGGCTTCACCCTGATCGAGCTCATGGTCACGGTCGCGATCGTTGCCATCCTTGCGGCGATCGCCTATCCCGCGTATCGAAACTATGTACTGCGCGGCCAAGTCGTCAATGCGACCAACCTTCTCACGGTGGTCGCGGCGAATATGGAGCGCTATTTCCAGGACAACCGCCAGTACGCCCAAGTCAGCAGCACGATCGTTCCGCCCTGCCTCGGGACGGTCCCGTCGGGCGGCGGCTCGGTCACCCCGCAGTCCAGCGGCACGTTCACGATTACATCCTGTACGTTTACGACGACGAACGGGACGCCCGGCTATACGATGACAGCCACTGGCTCGGGCCAAACAGCTGGCTTTTCCTACACGCTCGATCAGGCGGGTGACGAGAGCTCGGCCGTGGCGGCTCCCGCGCCCGCTGCCTGGATCTTGACTTGCCCCACGACCTGGGAAACCAAGGCGGGCACTTGTTGACGGAACGCGACAAGTTGCTCCACGGATTCACCTTGATCGAGATGCTCGTGACCATGGTCGTGTTCGGCATCCTCGTGGCTTTGACCGTACCCTCGATGCAGGTCTGGGTCGCGAACACGCGCGTGCGCGCGGTCGCCGATTCCTTGCAAAACGGTCTGCGCCTCGCCCAGGCCGAGTCCTTGCGCCGCAGCCGTCAGGTCGTCTTCGCGCTGACGAGCGACAGCCCGACCGCCGGGTCGCCCACGTTCACGGCTTCGGCGACGGGTTCCAATTGGGCGGTCGTCACGATCCCCGCGATAAGCGGCGAGACCAGCACCTTCGTGCAGTCCGGTGTGCTCGCCACCGGTCCCTGGAATGTCACGGTCACGCCGGTCAACGGTTCCGGCGCCGAGGTTTGCTTCAACTCCGTTGGCCGGCTGGTCGCCAATAGCAACACGGGCGTTCCGGGCGCCAGCTGCAGCGTGCCGACGACCGGCTTCAACGGGGGCCCGACACCCATGCTTTATTACAAGGTGCAGATGACCCCCGGCTCCACGCAAGTACTCACGCCCTTGTACGTCGAGGTGGCCTTGGGCGGCCAAGTGCACCTCTGCGACCCCTCGCAGACCCTTTCGAGTACGGACCCCTACGGATGTGGCTGAACATGCAAGCACCTAGAAAACGCCAGCGCGGTATCGCGCTGATGGAGACATTGGTCTCCATCCTGATCTTCTCCTTCGGCCTCCTCGGGCTGATCGGCCTCGAGGCGCAGGCCATCAATTTCTCCGTCAATGCCGAAGATCGCAATCGCGCTGCGATGTTCGCCAACGAGATCGGCAGCTATCTATGGATCAACGACACGGTCTCGCCGTCAGCGGCGCAAAAAAACACCTGGAGCAACAACATCCAGCTCAGTCACAACCCGACGAGTGGTCTGAACGGGGGAACCGTGTCGGTTACCCCCACCGCCGGCGTGGCGAACAGCGCCGACATCGTCATCACCTGGCAACAACAGTCCGATCCCACCGCGGCCGTCGTCACGCAGACGCTGACGACGCGGATCACCATCCCGCCCACTTGAGGCGCGAACGACCATGAGACGTACATCCGGCATGACCTTGATCGAGCTGCTCGTGGCGATGGTCATCGGGCTCGGCGTCACGCTGGTCGTCGCCAGCGTCCTCGTGGTCGGCGAGAATCACAAACGCACGACGACCTCGACCAACGACGCCGATCAAACCGGTTCCTATGCCTTCTACTCGCTCAGCAGGGCGCTGCGCGGCGCGGGTTCTTCTCTGATCGAGGGACAATTCGTCAACGCCGGTGTGTTCGGCTGCTCGCTGACCGTGAACTCGATTCTGCCGCGAACCGCGGCGTTTCCGCCGCCCTTTGCCAGCAATTTTCTCAAGGGTGTCACCAGTACTCTCGTCGTCGCGCCGCTGCTGATCGCGGCCGGGGGCTCCGACAATGGGTCTGACGCGATCGTGCTGATGAGCGGCTCCGGCGCCGACGGTGGCGTATCGCGCCCGATCTACGGCGCGAGCACCCCATCCGCCACTTCCGGTTCTCTGACTCTGCAGACGACCGAAGGGTTCTCCCCATATGACCTTGCGCTCGTGAGCCAGAGCAATCAACCGAGTTGCCTATTAGAAGAAGTCCCGGCGACCAGCGTCAAAGCCATTACCGCGACCTCGCTGCCCATCGGTGGCGCGAACTATTACACCTACACCGGCCGCACCAGTGCCTCGAGTCTACCGGCGCTCGCCGCGAGTACGAACACCTACGTCACGCCGATCGGCAACGCGCAAGCGAACAACGTGCAATTCGAGTTGTTCGGGGTCGGCACGAACGACGTCCTCTACAGCTACGATCTTCTGCAGAACCAGAATATCGTCGGGGGCAGCGGCGGCGACGTTTCACAAGCGATCGCCGACGGTGTGATCCAGCTGAATGCGATCTACGGCGTCGCGACCACCGCCGCGCCGACCGTATTCGCGAACTGGGCGGGTCCCAGCGACGCGGGCTACACGATCAGCAGCGTGATGACTTCGACCACGACGATGGCGAGCATCATTGCGGTGCGGGTCGCACTCGTGGTGCGCGGCGAATACTATGACAAGAATTACACCGCGCCTGCGATGACCATATTCAATGGCCTGGTCAACAAGGCGGGCACCTCGCTGAGCAAGACCATCACGCCGAGCGGCGACGCTGTGCATTACCGCTATCGCGTGTTCGAATTCACCGTCCCGCTGCGCAACATGCTGGTACTGGGGGCGGCGACCGCATGACCCGCTCCCGGAACATGCGCGTTTCCCGGCGCGAGCGCGGCGTGGTGTTGATCTTCACGCTGATCATCCTGCTGATCCTGACGATCGGCGCCGTGGCCTTGATGAA
>Ga0116231_10007610_pt1 | contig 19671 bp, 18 predicted proteins | sample S1TSphgellanicum_2_FD_89695 | JGI IMG/M metagenome (GOLD analysis project Ga0116231, IMG submission 89695) | Host-associated microbial communities from peat moss isolated from Minnesota, USA - S1T2_Fd - Sphagnum magellanicum MG | ecosystem: Host-associated > Plants > Peat moss > Unclassified...
AACACCGTGAATCATCACGCGCTGCTGCTCATCAATCCGCACACCTCGTTTTTTTTCCGCTCGGAGTTGCAGGTCACGAGCGACGCCGGGCTCGATGCCTATGGCGCGGTGACCTGGGGCCAATTTTTCATCTACCAGGGTTTCAACGCGCGCGTCGGCTGGATGCACACCTCGAGCGGCATCGACAACGTCGATTTTTTCGCGGAGACCGTGCAACGCGAGGGGCATGGCTTTCGCTATCGCTTCGGCGACCGATGGCGGCCGGTCACGGCGGCATCGATCTCGCTGCGTTACCGGGCTGCGTCCGGGGCGCTCGCGACCCGCCGCTATCGGGTCTGGCGCACCCATCACGGTCCCGTCATTGCGCAGAAGGACGGACACTGGATCAGCATCGCACTGATGAATAAGCCGGTCGAGGCCCTGAGCCAGTCGTACTTGTTGACCAAGGCCCACGATTACGCCGAGTTCATGAAAGTCATGGAGTTCAAGGCCAATTCCTCGAACAACACGATTTACGCCGATGCGGACGGCCATATCGCTTACCTGCATCCGCAGTTCGTTCCGCGGCGCAATGACCGCTACGACTACACGCATCCGGTCGACGGGGCGGATCCTGGAGCCGATTGGCAGGGTCTGCATGCGCTCGATGAGTTGCCAAGGGTGCTGGACCCGGCCGTCGGCTGGGTCATGAACACCAACGACTGGCCTTACTCGGCCGCCGGACCCGACAGTCCCCGGCGCGAGCAGTTTCCGCGCTACATGGATCGGTTCGGTGAAAACCCGCGCGGTGTGCATGCGACGCTGCTGCTGCAGAACCAGCACGCATTCACCGCCGACACGCTCGAGCGGGCTGCCTACGACTCGTATCTGCCGGCCTTCGCGCGCCTCATCCCGGTGCTGCTCGCCGATTACGATCAGCTCCCGAACGAGAATCCCCTCAAGGCTGCGCTCGCCGCGCCGATCCGCGAGTTGCGCGACTGGGATTACCGCTGGTCGGCCCATTCGGTGGCGACGACCCTCGCGGCTCTCTGGGGTGACGAGCTGTGGAGCGTCCTCAAACAAGAGTCCGACGCCGAGAATATTTCGGTCTACGAGTACATGGCCGGGCGTGCAAGCGCTGCGCAGCGGCTCGGCACGCTGGCGAGCGTTTGCGATCGGCTCGCCCACGACTTCGGCAGTTGGCGCGTCGGCTGGGGTGACGTCAATCGGTATCAGCGCTTGACCGGCGACATCGTGCAAACGTTCAGCGATACGGGGCCGAGCTTGCCGATTCCGTTCACGTCGTCCCGCTGGGGCTCGCTCGCGTCTTTCGGCGCACACCGATACCCGGGCACCAACAAGTACTATGGCACGAACGGCAACAGCTTCATTGCCATCGTCGAGTTTGGGCCGCGCGTGTCGGCGCGCGCGGTTTCGATCGGCGGGGAGAGCGCAGATCCGGACTCGCCGCACTTTGCGGATCAGGTCAGCCGCTATGCTGACGGGGCGCTGCGCCCCGTGTATTTTTATCCTGAGGAACTGGTCGGCCACATCGAACGCGACTACCACCCGGGCTGACGGCTATAATCCTCAGCACCGTTCGCAAGCCAATCGAGGATTCGCAATGCCTGGGCCCCGCCTGCAAAGCTTCGCGCATGACGCGGCATTCGACTCGATCATGGCTGGTCTCGCTGCAGATGGCGGGGTGATCGTCCGAGATTTCATCGATCAGGATTTGCTCGGCCGGCTCAACGCGCAGCTGCAGGCGCACGTCGAGCGCACCGACGCCGGCTCGCAGCACGTGCAGGCCGAGCGCCAGCGCTTCTGGGGCGATCGGACCAAGCGTTTCAGCCGGCTCGCGGCGCGCGCACCGGCCTTCGTGGAATTGCTCGAGCACGAGTTGATGCATCGCTGGGCACGGCACACGCTCGCGGCGGATTATTGGCTCAATACGGGCCAGGCGATGATCGTCGGTCCCGGTGAGCGTGAACAGGTGCTGCATCGGGACATCGGTATCTGGCCGTACATTGAGCAAATGGGCAAGGCGGCTCCCGAGGCCATGGTGAGCATATTGCTCGCGCTGTCCGACTTCAGCGATGAGGTCGGCGCAACCCGGGTCATTCCCGGCAGCCATTTGTGGGAGGACTTCACGCAGACGCCCCGGCGCGAGGACACGGTACCCGCGGTGATGGCGGCCGGCAGCGCCTTGCTTTATCTCGGTAAGACCGTGCACGGTGCGGGCGCGAATCGCACCGAGGACACGTGGCGGCATGGGTTGCACATGAGCTTTGTGCTGGGCTGGCTCACGCCGGAGGAAGCCTCGCCGATCGGCGTGCCTTGGGAGATCGCGCAAAGCTACTCGCCGCGGGTCCAGCGCCTGCTCGGGTATGCATCGCCGGGCCCCGGTGCAGGCGAGCCGCCGCGCAACTGGCTCATCGATTTCGTCGATGTCCGCAGCTACCTCGACGTGCCGCTCGGCTCAAGACCTTGAGACAGCGATTCACGGATGAATCTGATCCCTTTGGCGTTGGCGGTTCGGGACTTACGCAAGAGCTTTTCCCGTCCCGCGGTCGCCGGCATCGATCTGTCGATCCGCGCGGGAGAGTTCTATGGCCTGCTCGGCCCCAATGGCGCTGGCAAGACCACCACCTTGCGCATGGTCGCGGGTCTGCTCGAGCCGGATTCGGGCAGTATCGAGGTCTTCGGCGTCGATGTTCGCCGGGATCCCATGGCCGCGAAACAGCTGATTGCCTGGTTGCCCGACGAGCCGCTGCTCTACGACAAGCTGACGGTCAGTGAATACCTCGAGTTCGTCGCCGGACTCTGGCAGATGCAGCCTGAGCGCGCCCAGCGTAATGCCCGCTCCTTGCTCGAGCGCTTGCAATTGTGGCCGCATCGTGACGAGCGTTGTGAGGGATTTTCGCGCGGCATGAAGCAGAAGGCGGTGCTCGCCGGTGCCTTGATCCATGAGCCGCGGCTGTTGATCCTCGACGAACCCTTGACCGGTCTCGATGCGGCGATTGCCCGTCAAGTCAAGGATCTGCTGCTCGAGCGCGCCCGCGGCGGCTGTACGATCATTCTGACCACGCACATTCTCGAGGTCGCCGAGCGCCTGGTCGACCGGATCGGCATCATTCAGTCGGGCAAGCTCGTGGCCGAGGGGACGCTCGAGGAGCTGCGCACGACCGCGGGCCGGTCGGGCGGCAGCCTGGAAGAGGTCTTTTTGCACTTGGTCGATCCCGCGGCTGCCGACCCCGCAGACCCCGCCGACCCCGCCGCTGTGGACTCTGCGCCGTCCCCGTCGACGCAGGCCCTGTCGCCGTGAAGCTCGCGATCGGCTCGATGCCTTGGCTGCTCCGGCACGAGGCGCGTCTGTACTGGCGCGGGCGGCCGAAAGGCATCGGCAGCCATGCCATGCTGATCGTCATGCTCCTCGTGCTGCATCTCCTCGGGCTGCTGCTGGCCTGGACGGCGGGCCGAGCGCCAACCCTCGCCGCAAACCTGCTCGCGGTCAGCCTGACCAGCGCGGCCGTGGGCCTGCTGTTGTTGATGATTTCGCGCAGTCTCGTCAGCGCCGTCCAGGTTCTCTACACGCGCGGCGATTTTGATCTGCTGCTCGCCTCGCCGCTGCCTGCGCGCCGGATCATCGCGGCCCGGGCCACATTCATTGCTCTGTCCGTGAGCGTCGAAGTGGGATTCTTCGTCTGGCCGTTCGCCAACATGTTCGCCCTGTTAGGCGATCCGGCTTGGCTCAAAGCGTATTTGCTGCTGCCGACCTTGGGCTTGCTCGCGACCAGTCTGGGCCTACTGCTCGCCCTGCTGTTGTTTGCCATCTTCGGTCCGCGTCGGACCCGGGTCATCGGTCAGGTGTTGTCGGCACTGATTGCGGTCGGTTTCACGCTGGCCCTGCAAATCCCGCATCTGCTTGCCGATGCGTCGCGCCGTGGCGGACTCGTACCGGCGTCCTGGCAAGCCACGGCGCTCGCGCTCGATGGCCCCTTGTTCGCGCCGGCCCGGCTTTGGCTCGCCGGCAACGCCTTGCCACTCGTGATGTTGCTCGTTGCGGGCTGTCTGTTCGCCCTGACGGTCGGGCGATTCGGTGAGCGCTTCATGACCGCTGCAATCGCTTCCGGCAGCATCGCCGCGCCCGCATCGGCGGCCGGCCAATTGCGGCGAGCGGCGAGTTCGGGCTTGCGATTCACCGGCACGCGTCGCCGGATTCTGGTCCGCAAGGAACTGCGGCTGATCTCGCGCGACCCCTGGCTGCTGACGCAAGTCCTGCAGCAATGCGTTGCCGTGCTGCCGCTCGGCGTCTTCGCCTGGCGTAAGAGTCAACACGGACTGCCGCTGATCTGGGGTTTGAGCATCTACCTGTGCGGCCTGCTCGCCGGTGCGCTCGCCTGGATCACGCTCGTGGCGGAAGACGCCCCGGAAATCCTCGCGAGCGCTCCGATCGGCCGCAATGAGTTCGTTCGCGCCAAACTCGAAGCCGCTTTGTGGCCGATCCTGCCGCTCGCCATCCTGCCCGCGGTCGCTTTGATCGGCTCACACCCGTGGTTCGGACTTTGCCTGAGTTTTTGCGCAGCGGGTTCGGCCCTTTCCTGCGCGCTGTTGAACGTCCGTGATCAGCCGACCGCGAGGCGTCAGGACTTTCGCACCCGGCAGCGGGCTAATCCGCTGCGCGGCCTGCTCGATCTGGGCGTCATCGTCGCTTGGTCCTTGCTGTGTTGGGCCATGGTCTGGTTCGCTCCGGGCCACGGGCGCTGAGCGGCGCCGCCGCGGCTGCCGAGGTCATGGGCGAAATCCCTGTCGCAGCAGAGCGAACTGCAGCATGTCATGGTATTGACCACCCCAATAGGCCGCTTGCCGCAGTCGGCCTTCCTCGACGAAGTCCAGCCGGCGCAGCACCGCCAAGGAGCGCCGGTTGCTCGGGTGTACCTGGGCTTCGATGCGATTCAACTCCATCCTCTCGAGACCATAACGGATCGCAGCTGAGAGCGCTTCGGTCATGTAGCCGCGCCCTTGGACGTCGCGCGCGAGCTCGTAACCGACGCTGCATTTGCGCCAATTGCGATTCCAGGCGAACAGGCCACAGGTGCCGATGAAACGCGATTCGGCCTTCGTCTCCAGCGCCCAGGGACAGGCCGGATTGGGCTGTCGGCCCAAGCCCTGCAGCGCCCGGATGCGCTCCTCCGCGGCCGACAGATCGCGCAGCGGATCGATGCCGTACCATTGCATGTGGTCGGTGTCGGCGTAAATGCTCAATAGCGCGGGGGCATCGGCCGTGCTGAGCTCCCGCAGGATGAGCCGTTCGGTTTCTAGCCGCGGAAAGATCGGTCTCGGCCCTCAGCGCGCAGCACGCGGGCTCGCGCAGGCCGCGTAAAGACCGAGGCCGATAAACGCGGCAGCCGAGACGTAGCGCCCGTAGGCGCTCCATTGCGAGCGACCTCGGAGCTTCGTGGCGAGCTTGGCGGCCGCTAGTGCGTATAGGCTGTCGGTACACGGCGCGATCGCGACGATCGACGCGAGGCCCGCTCGGCGGCCGCGGTTTAGGGTTTGGGTCACGATATGAATGACGCCCGGTCCGTGGATCAGGGCGAGGATCAGACTCGCGATCAGAAATTCAGAAAACGCAGTGGCGATCATCGACGTGCCGCCGGTGCCGGCTAGGGCGTCACCCCGGCTCCTACGGACTCGCCTCGGCCGGCACTGTCGGCGCCGGCGCGGGTCGCGCGAGCGACTGCACGACGAGGGTCTTGCCCTTGGGAGCCGGGAGTCCCTGGACCAATTGCGTCGCCACAGTCGCCAGGCTCGTGGCACAGGCCGCGACGACCACGACCAGACCGGCGAAGATCCAGATCCCGCGGTCGCCCGCGAGCAGGGAGGGGGATCGAGCGGATTCAAGCGGGCGTCGCGACATCGGCAGCCTCTCGAAGCGTATCTACACCGTTAGTTACACCCGGATCGCGTGGTGTGCAAGTGAAATTCGCTCCTAACGATCGACCATGGCCATCATGGCCTGGCTATACCGCGGGCCGGCGATCTTGTCGGCGCTCAGGGCCGCGTCCAAGGTTTGCATGTCTTGCGCGCTGAGCTCGATCGCCGCCGCGCCGACATTCTCCTCGAGGTAGCGGCGCCGCTTCGTGCCCGGGATCGGCACGATTTCCGGGCCTTTATGCAGCAGCCAGGCGAGTGCGATCTGGCCGGCCTGCGCACCGTGTGCCGTCGCGATTTCGCCGACCACACGCGCCGCGGCGACGTTCGCATCATAATTGGCGCCCTGATAGCGCGGGTCGTTGCGCCGAAAATCGTCCGCGGGATAGTCCTCGGCGCGCTGGACCGCGCCGGTCAGGAAGCCGCGGCCGAGCGGCGAGAAGGGCACGAGTCCGATGCCGAGTTCGCGCAGCAGCGGGATGACGTCATGCTCCAGATTGCGTTCCCACAGCGAATATTCACTTTGGACGGCGCTGACCGGATGCACGGCATGGGCCCTGCGGATCGTGCCGACACCGGCTTCGGAGAGCCCAAAGTAGTGCACCTTGCCGGCGCGCACGAGTTCCGCAACCGTACCGGCCACGTCCTCGATCGGCACGCTGCGATCGACGCGGTGTTGGTAGAGGAGGTCGATATAGTCGGTGCGCAAACGGGCCAGCGAGGCGTCCACGACCGCGCGAATATGCTCAGGCCGGCTATCCGTCCCGACCATCTTACCGTCCTCGATCCGAAAGCCGAACTTCGTGGCGATCGTCACCTCGGCCCGCTTCGCACCGAGCGCGCGGCCGAGCAAGGACTCGTTCGTGTAAGGACCATAGACTTCGGCCGTGTCGAGGAAGGTGCATCCGAGCTCGATGGCGCGGTGCAGCGTGGCGATCGATTCAGCCTCGTCCGCCTGTCCATAGGACTGGCTCATGCCCATGCAGCCCAGGCCGATCGCCGACACGACAAGCCCCTGCGAACCGAGTTTGCGGGTTACCAGGCTCATGAGGTTTCCTCTTGGTGGGGACTGCGACTATAGCGCCAACCTGGCTATACTGCGGCCGGAATCAGAAACTCGAGGGCAGAAAGTCAGCATGTTCAAACTCAATCGCGGCATCGCAATCCTGCTCATCTGCGTTTCCGCACTGCTCGGCAGTGCGGCCGCAAACGCGGAAACAAAAATCGGTGTCGTCAATTTTCAAAAGCTGATCGAGGATGCTCCGCAGACCAAGGCGACGATGAAGGCGCTCGAGACCGAGTTCGAGCCGCGGCGTCGGGAAATGCTGGGACTGCAGACCGACTTGAAGGCGCGCGACGAGAAATTTCAGCGCGAGGGAGCGCTCATGGCGGAAACGGATCGCTCGAAAGAGGAGGTTGCGCTGCGCGATCTGCAGCACGACTATTCGCGCAAGGCCCAGGAATTTCAAGACGATGCCACGACGAGGCGCAACGAGGAGCTCGGCAAGGTACAGCGTTATCTGGTCCAGCAGATCGAAACCTATGCGAACACGCAGGGTTTCGATCTCGTGGTCTACGGCACGTTTTATTCGAAGCCGAGCATGGACATCACGGCCCAGGTGCTGACCTATCTGGCCTCGCTGCCGGCAAGCATTCCCGCGGCCGCTGCCGCGCCGCATCCGACGCCGCCCACGACCAAGTGAGGCCAAGGCGGCTCCGTGGGGTCGCACTCAGCGAGTGGTAAGGGCATCCATATCGGCCTGCATGCGCGCCTTGTATTCGTCCGACCAATGCGCGCCCGGCTTGAGCTTCGCGTTGGCTTGCGACTGCGGTACGGGCGGCGCCTTTTTTTCGACCGGCGGCCGGCGCACAGCGGTCTTCAGCTTCAAGGTGGTACGGGGTGTCGTGGGGTTGGAGGATGAGTTTGAATCGCTCATGCAGGTTTTCAAGGCTCCGAGTTGGGTTGTGGCGCTGTCGGGCGCCGGTGTTGGCTTCGACCGATCGTCGATCGGCGTCAGATCAAATTCTGTGTTTTTGCCATAACGATTATAGATCCCGCATCATTATAAGCAATGCAGTGCCGGGCCGACAGAACTACGCCTCAGAAAATGCTGTCAGTGCAAGGCTGACACGGGGGCGACGCTGGTCCGCGTCCGAGCGGCACGATGATGATCGTCAGTGGAATGTCACCGCCGGCGCATCCGGTGTTTAATGAACGTCTGGCGGGTGTGCCGGTCCACACAGTTGTACCGCTCTCCCGGATTCGCTTTGAAGGATTGCCCATGTCCGCAATTCGCGGGTGCCCGCTCGACCGCGCTGCTGATCGGTGCTTGCTGCTCGGTCCTGGGATCGACGCCATCCCCGATGCGATCCACGAGCGGGTCTGCGTGAGCGACGAAAACGGCAAGCGGACGCAGGTCCATCTGCGGATGCCGCACCTTGGCCGCAACATGGTCGCCCGCGCTTGAACCAGGATGTCGTGGTCCGCAGCGAGCGGCTGCGGATTCCTGAGAAGTGGGCACCCTCGCTGTACTTCGTGTTCGGGCAGGCGGGCTGGTTCGCCTGCGTGCTGGGTGCCGCACACGGACTTGCCTGGATCGGCATTCTGACCGGCGTTCTGCTGATCTGCCTGCACCTGCTGCGCGTCCCGCGCCCGCTCATCGAATTCAAACTCATTGCGAGCGTGGTCGTCATCGGCGGGATCTGGGAAAACACGACGGTTGCGTTCGGCCTGCTGGCCTATCCCGGCATGCCCGTCCACGGCTGGGCGCCGGCATGGTTGTTCGCCTTATGGGGAATGTTCGCGGCGCAAGCGAACACCACCTATCAGTGGCTGAAGCAGCGCCGTAAGCTCGCGGCTCTGCTCGGGGCGATAGCGGGTCCGGTCTCGTTTCACGCCGGATCCGCATTGGGAGCGGTGTATTTCTTGAAGCCCTGGCCGGCAATCGCAGCGCTGACCGTGGGTTGGGCCCTGTTGCTACCACTGCTCATGCTCCTGGCGACACGCTGGGACGGCGTGCACCAGCGCAGATTCTAGTGGGCGATCGATGCCGCGCATGATAGAAAAGAGATCTCAAGGATCATGGAGGGCCGCAGCATGCTGGATCATGCCCGTCTCGGACGCCGGCCGTTGCCGCGCGTCGTCGCACTGGCGGCGCTAGTCGCCTGCCTGCTGCCGACTGCCGTTCTGCGGGCCGCAGCGGACTCGATCCCGACGCTCACGGTCGAGTCCTCGCGCGAGGCACAGCAGCTCAAGCATGACGTCGACGTCTTCGTCTCCAGCGCCATCGGCAAGTCCTGGGATGAGTCTTTGATGCGTTGGAACCGGCCGATCTGTCCGTTGGTCGCCGGCTTGAGCCGTCCCATGGCGGAATTCGTGCTCCTGCGCCTGTCGAACCTGGCCCGATCCGTGCACGCGCCTTTGGACGGGGAACAGTGCAAGCCGAATTTGTTCGTGCTGGTCGCACAGAACCCGAGCGCTTTTCTGAAACTCCTCTGGCGGCATGAACCGAATCTGTTCGATACCCGCAATGGCATCGAGCCGGCCAAGCGGTTCATCGAGACGCCGCGGCCCATCCGGGCTTGGTACAACGCCAGCGAAATGGGTGCCGACGATACGCCTGCGGCGACCATCACGAGCATCTTGTCGCAGTCGGCCGGACTCGGCGCCGCGGGTGCCGACTATCCCGTGTTTTCGCAGCCGAGCAGCCTGGGCTCGCGGCTCTCGCATAGCGTGGTGCGCAATCTGTCCGAGGTCATCGTCGTGATCGACGCCAATCAGATCGGCAAGATCAATGTCGGACAGCTCGCTGACTACGTCGGTATGATCGGTCTGGCGCAGATCGACCTCGACAAGAATCTGGGGCATGCACCGTCGATACTCAAGGTCTTCAATGCCCAAGAAGGGCCAGCACCCCTGGAAATGACCGAGTGGGACCGGGCGCTGCTGACCGCTTTGTACTCGACGAGTCAGAAATCCCGGCTGCAAATCTCGGAAATGCAAACCGCCGTCTTCAAAGAGGTCGCTGCCCAGTCGGCAGCGCCGATGACGCCCCAATCGACACCCGAGCCTGCGCCCGAATCGTCACCCGAATCGGCGTATTGAGCGTATTGAACAGAATCGCGATCGGCGCGGTCGCGCCGGCACGCGCTAGGAACTGGTCGCCTTTTGTTCTTCGAGGATGCGTGCGTAGATTTCCTCACGATGTACCGGGATGCTGCGCGGGGCACTAATGCCGAGGCGAACTTGGTTGCCTTGAATGCCGAGCACCGTCACGGAAATGTCGTCGCCGATTCGCAGCGTCTCGGCAAGCTTGCGCGTGAGTATGAGCATGAGGTTCCTCCTGTATGCGTGGAGAATAAGGCAATGGCGGCCTGTGTGGAGTGTGTTGTCATGCGATTTCAGGATCACGGACAGAAAAGATTCGTCAAGAAATATGATCGCAACGCAAATTCCGCCGTGCAGTGGAGCTTTGCGAGCAAACACGTGCCATGAGTACGGTTCTCGTCACCGGCGGGTCCGGATTCATCGGCAGCGAATGCCTCTTGCAGTTGCTTGCGGCCGGACATCGGGTGCGAACGACGGTACGCGATCTCGGCCGCGAGAGCGAGGTCCGCGGCTTGCTCCGCCGTGCCGGTACCGACCCGGGCGAACAGCTCAGCTTCGTCTGCGCGGACCTCCTCGGCGATGCCGGGTGGGCGGCGGCCGTGCGCGGCTGCGACTACGTGCTGCATGTTGCGTCTCCCTTTCCGATCGGAGTGCCGCGCGACGAAGCTGAATTGATCGTGCCGGCGCGCGACGGCACGCTGCGGGTGTTGCGTGCCGCGCGCGATGCCGGCGTCCGGCGTGTCGTGCTCACGTCTTCGTTCGCCGCGATCGGCTATGGGCACGCACCGCGCGCGGCGCCATTCGACGAGTCCAGCTGGACCCGTCTCGACGGTGCGGGCGTGACTGCTTATGGCAAATCGAAGACCATCGCGGAGCGGGCGGCCTGGGAGTTTCTCGCGCGCGAAGGCGGGGCACTCGAGCTCTCGGTCGTCAATCCGGTCGGCGTGTTTGGACCGGTGTGGGGCCGCGACTTCTCGACCTCGGTAGTGCTGGTACAGCGACTCTTGAACGGCTCCGTGCCCGGCTGCCCGCAGCTCAGTTTCGGTGTCGTGGACGTGCGCGACGTCGTCGATCTGCATCTGCGCGCCATGACGCTGGCTGCCGCAAACGCAGAACGCTTTCTCGCGGTCGCGGGTCCCAATCTCTCCATCGTCGAGATGGCGCGAGTGCTGAAGCGCGGACTCGGCGCCGCGGCGAAGAAGGTGCCCACGCGGCAGCTGCCGAACTGGCTGGTCCACCTCGCAGCGCTGCGTGATCGCTCGCTGCGCCAAATTGTCCCCGAACTCGGCAAGACCAAACAGGCAAGCCACGAGAAGGCGACGCGCTTGCTCGGCTGGACGCCGCGTTCGGCGCAGACCGCGCTGCTCGCCACGGGCGAGAGCCTCGTGCGGCTCGGCGCGATTGCTTGAGTCTCGGGTCACCCGCCCGCCGGGCGCGGTATCTATCGCTTGACGGGGCGCCTCCGTGCTAGGATTTTTGATGCGTTTTACCCGGACCTTGTTGCTGGCCTTGGTGCCGGCTTGTAGCGTGTTTGCCGCGGCAGCCGTGCACGCCGACGCGGCCTCACTGCATGAGTTCAAGACCGTTGCGATCGCCCCGGACGGCCGGCATGTGGCCTCGATCGAAGCTGTGGACGACGGCCACGACGAGGATCCACCCGCATCCTTGCTGGTGCGCGACCTTGCGGGCCACGCGCTGACGGTCCCGCTGCCGTGTCAGCCCGGTCCGCTCTGCCAAGTTGCCTCCCCGGTCTGGAGCAGCGACGGTCGGCTCTCTTACTTGCTGGGGCGTGCCGATGCCGGCGTGACGGATGTCATCACGTTGGACCTGCGCAAGGGGGTCGCGCGACGTATCCTCAGCTTTCCGGGGCCGCTCGAGCGCTTGCGCTATGGCCCGCACGATCGCTTGGCGGTGCTGGCCACCGAGAACGCGCACAAGAACATCGGACGCACCGAGGCCGGTGTGCCGCTGGTCGGCGATATCGGCGCCGCCGCACCCGATGAACAGCGCATCGCCTTGATCGAGGGCGACGTTCTGCGCTTCGTCTCGCCGCCGGATCTGTACGTGTATGAGTTCGATTTCCTGCCGCGGGAGGGCTTCGTCGCCACGGCAGCCCCCGGCGATGGCGATAGTCAGTGGTGGGTCGCGAAACTCTATGCGTTCGAGCAGGGCCAGGCGCGCGTGTTGTTTTCGCCCCCGCCGCGCGAACAGCTGGCGAACCCGGTCGTGGCGCCCGATGGCAAGAGCGTGGCCTTCATCGGTGGCTGGATGAGCGATTTCGGCTCGACCGGCGGCGACGCCTATCTGCTGCGCCTCGACGCCGCCGCCGCGGCGCCGACGGACTTGACGCCCGGACTGCCGGTCACGGTCACGGCGATCGATTGGCGCTGCGGCCGCGGACTCACGGCGACGCTGCTCGCCGGCTCGCGTATTTCGCTCGCGCGACTCGATGCAGGCACCGTGCAGCCACTGTGGTCGGGTGAACAGAGCCTTGCGGGCGGCGCCAACGGCAGTATCTCCTGTGGACCTCGCGGGGTTGCGGCCGTGAGTTCGAGCTTCAGCGCAGCGCCCGAGATCGTCGCCGGGCGCCTCGGCTCTTGGCAACCGATTACGCGCGAGAACGTCGGCGCTCGGGCACCGTTCACGTCCCGCTCGGTGAGTTGGCACAACGACGGCTACGACCTGCAGGGCTGGCTGCTCGAACCCCTGGGCACGGGGACCGGTGCGCAGCGACCGATGATCGTCTACGTGCATGGCGGACCCGAGGCCGCATCGACGAACCGGTATCTGACCGCGACCAGTACCGTACGGGCCTTGCTGGATGCGGGTTGGATCGTGTTCGAACCGAATTATCGTGGTAGCTATGGACAGGGCGAGGCCTTCGCAGCGGCGAGCATCGAGGATCTGGGCGGCGGCGACTGGCGCGATGTCTTGACCGGTGTCGATGCGGCCCTGCAGGTCGCGCCGATCGATGCGCAGCGCCTCGGCCTCATGGGCGGATCCTATGGCGGTTACCTGACCATGTGGGGTGTGACCCAAACGCATCGCTTTCGCGCCGCGGTCTCGCATGCGGGAGTCTCCGACTGGCTCTCGATCGAGGGCGAGGCGCCACAGGCGGGTTCAGACCAGGTGAACTTCGGCGGGTCCGTTTACGACGACGCGGCAGCTTACTTGAAGGCTTCACCGATCATGTACATGCACGGCGTGGCGACGCCCGTGCTGATCACGGTCGGCGAGCGCGATCTCGAATGCCCGATGCCGCAGAGCCAGGAGTTCTTCACGGCGCTGCAGACGCTCGGCGTGCCGAGCGAGTTCTACGTCTACGCCGGCGAGGGCCACAGCTTGCGCAAGCCCGAGAATCGGGCCGACTTCCGCCAGCGCACCGTGAGCTGGTTCCAGCGCTGGTTTGCCGCCGACCGATGAACGCGCGGCTCAGTGGTCAAAGGGCGAGACAATTGTATGCGGCGAGCGAGCGCCGTGCAGATGGCCGGGCATGCACCTTACCGCAGGCAGGCTCACTACAGAGCGGACCAGCGCACGCGGCCGACGAGCTCACGCAGCGTCTGTTCGAGGATCTCGATGCTGACCGGTTTCACCAGATGCGCGTCGAAGCCGCAGTCTTTGCTCCTCGCCACGTCCTGCTCGCGGCCGAAGCCGCTGAGGGCGATCCCGCGCAGCCGATGCCGGCTGCGGAGTTCGCGCATCAAGTCGAGTCCCGAGCCATCCGGCAGACCGATGTCGCTGATCAGCAGATCGAAGGGCTCGCGCTCCGCAGCGGCGATCGCCTCAGCGGTGCTGCTCGCGGTCGTGATCGTACAACCGAGCGCGCGCAGCGCGAGCTCCATGATCTCTCGGGTATCGGTGTTGTCTTCCACAAAGAGGATGCGGCAATTGATGGCTGGCGGCTGTCCGGTCGCGAGCTCGGGTGCCGCTGTCGTGTCCGCGTCGCAGGCCGGGACCTCAAAGCTGAAGGTCGCGCCCGCGCAGACGCCGGCGCTCTCGGCCGCGATGTTACCGCCGTGCAGTTGGGCGAGCGCCTGTGAAATCGCCAAGCCCAAACCTAAGCCACCGAAGCGCTGCGTCACGGCGTCGCCACCCTGCTCGAAGGCTCCGAAAATATGCGGCAGCGCCTCCGGCGCAATACCGACGCCGGTATCGGCGACGGCGATCCGTCGTCGGGTTCGCGGTACGGATCGTCACGCCGCCACCGTTCGGCGTGAACTTGATCGCGTTCTTGATCAGGTTCCAGAGGATCTGTTGGAATCTTGCCGCGTCCGCGTGCACGTAGTGAGTGCTCGCAGCGGCTTGGAAACTGACCCTCAGCCCTTTGGCGTTGGCTTCGTCGCGGCACATCTCGAGGACCCAGATCAGGCTCTGGTGCGCGTCGATCAGGGTTTTTTGCAGCGTGAGCTTGTTGCGCGAGATCCGGGTCGCGTCGAGCAGATCGTCGATGAGGCGCGCCTCGAGTTCGACATTGCGGCGAACGGTGCGCATCATGTTCCTATGCTCCGCCGCGAGGCGTGGATCGCGTTCGAGCAAGATTGCGGTCGCGAGCACGGGCGTCAGCGGTGTGCGCAATTCATGCGACAGCACCGCCAGGAACTCGTCCTTCGCCTGGCTCGCCGCCTCGGCCGCCGCCTTGGCGTTGGCCAGATCCGTGATGTCGAGCGCTGCCCCAATCAGGCCCGTGATGCGTCCATCGGCATCCCGCTGGGCTTCGATCGTCGTGTCGTGGGTCACGGCAATGCCGCCCACGCTGACCGCGAGCATACGTCGTTCGGTACGACCGGTGTCGAGCACGTGTTGTTTGAAGGCGATGAAAGGCGCGGCTTCCTCGGCCGACATCAGTTCATCGTCGCGTTTGCCGATGATGCCCTGTTCGGAGAAGTTGAAGCACGGTCGATAGACCCACGTACAGCGCAGCTCCCGATCCGTCGTGAACATGGTCACCGGCACGTTCTGGATCGCGAGACGCAGGCGCTGCTCGTTCTCCGCGATGCGTTGTCCGGCCGCCTTGCGTTCGCTGATGTCGATGACCGTACCCAGCAAGCGTACGGGTCGGCCGCCGGCATCACAGAGCGTCTTGCCCGCGGAGGCGATCCAATGCACGCTGCCATCCGGCCAGACGACCCGGTATTCGTCTTGGTAGCTCTCGAGTCCGCGCGCCGCGGCCTGTGCGCGGGCGATGGTCCGCGCGCGATCCTCGGGGTGGATCAACGCGGCCCATTGCTCGAGACTCGGCACGGGGCTGTCTTCTGCGAGGCCATGAATCCTGCGCCACTCCGGTGAGATGTCGGGTGCGGCTGCGCTCAGGGGCAAGTCGAAGATGCCCAATCCGGTCGCGCGCTGCGCGAGTTCGAGGCGCTCGCGCTGTTCCTGCACCGCTGCGCGCTCGGCCTCGAGCGCGCGCTGGGTCACCACGCGCTCGGCGACGTCACAAAACGTGCAGACCACGGCGGCCTCGCCGTCCCCCAGTTCGATGCGCCGAATCTCCCATTCATAATGCTCGATGCGGTCGCGGTCCAAGCGCCGTTCACTGTGTTCGGCGTGCCGGTAGGCCTCACCGGTGTGCAGCGTATGGGCGAAGCGCGCGAGGAAAGAGTCTGCATAGGAACGCGGCCAGATGCGTGCCATCAAGTCCGCGAAGCTCAGCTCCCGCCAAGCGAGACCGACGCCGAAGGTGCGCTCCGCGATCGCGTTGGCTTCCCGAATCCGCCCCTGCGAGTCGACGATGTAGACGCCGATCGGCAGATGCTGCAGGACTTCGGCGAGCATGTCGACGCGCTCGCGGCGCACCGGGCCGCGTGCTTCCCCATCTTCGCAGCGGTACGATCCGGCTTTCGGGGAATGATCGATCATGACGGTCGAGCGTAGCAATCAATGGGCCGACTGGCCATCGCCCGGGGCGAGAATTACTTGGCCGAGTGCCTTGGGCCGCCGAGTGCCTTGGGCCGAGCGCCTTGCTGCAATGCGTATCGCGCCGACCCGCGCGTGCGGGAAATGCTAGCATCGAGTGCTCGACATGCAGGGCCAAAGAACTTGATCAAAATCTTCTTGCGCCGTTTGGCGTTCGGTTTGAGTCTCGTGATCGTGGTCGGTGCTGCGGCGGGCTATTGGATCCTGACTTCGAGCCTGCCGCTCGTCGCCGGTCAGCTGCGCGTTGCCGGCCTTGGCGCTCCGGTCGACATCGTGCGCGACCACGAGGGTGTGCCGCACCTCTATGCGCACAGCGCAGCTGACGCCTACTTTGCGCTCGGCTTCGTGCATGCCCAGGATCGGCTCTGGCAAATGGAAATGAACCGCCGCATCGCGGCCGGTCGGCTCGCTGAGGTGCTCGGGTCCGAGGCGCTCGATGCCGATTTATTCCTGCGCACGCTCGGTGTGCATCGCAGCGCCGAGCAGCAGTTCGCGCATCTCGATGCCTCGACGCAAGCCGTCCTCATTCACTACGCCCAGGGCGTCAACGCGTTTCTCGCCGGCCGGCGCGGCGCATTGCCGGTCGAATTCCTGCTGACGGGAACGCCCGCACCGGCGCCCTGGACGCCGGCGGACTCGCTCGGTTGGCTGATCATGATGTCATGGGATTTGTCGGGCAACTGGCACGACGAGCTGCTGCGCATGCGCCTCGCCACGCGCCTCAGCAAGCAACAGATCGACGAGTTCCTGCCGCCGTATCCTGGCAATCACGGCGTCGCCGACAAGCCGCTGCCGACCGCGGATTACACCGTGCTCTATCGCAAGCTCAAGCAGGCAAGTGCGCTCGCGAGTGCCTTGCAGTCCAGCGCGCCGCCGGGCTGGCGTCCCGGTCTCGGCTCCAATAACTGGGTCGTCGCCGGCGGCCGCAGCGAATCCGGCAAGCCCTTGCTCGCCAATGATCCGCATCTGGATCTGTCCGCTCCTTCCCTGTGGTATTTCGCGCATCTCTGCGCGCCCGGACTCGAGACGATCGGCGCGACCCTGCCCGGCCTGCCCTTCATCGTGCTCGGACGCACGCAGTCCGTTGCCTGGGGCTTCACCAATACGGGGCCGGACACTCAGGACCTGTACCTCGAGGAACTCCATGGCGAGCTCGCGCGTACGCCGGACGGTTGGCAACCCCTGATCGAGCGCACGGAGGTCATTCACGTCAAGGGCGCCGCGGATCGCAGCATCACGGTGCGCGAATCGCGGCACGGACCGCTGGTCAGCGACGTGCTCAAGGAAGCCGGCAAGGCGGTCGCCGGTGTCGACGCCGCTCGCTACGCGATCGCATTCCAGTGGACGGCGCTGCGTGCCGACGATACGACGCTGCAAGCGGGACTGAAATTGGGTCGCGCGCATGACTGGGCGAGTTTCCTCGATGCGGCGCGCGACTTTGCGAGCCCGCAACAGAACATCGTCTATGCCGATACGGCCGGCAACATCGGCGAAGTTTCCCCGGGCCGCGTGCCGCTGCGAAGCGCGGACAATGATCTGATGGGCCAGGTGCCCGCGCCCGGCTGGGACGCGCGCTACGACTGGGTCGGATTCGTTCCCTTCGAGGAATTGCCGTTGCAGTTCAATCCCGCTTCGGGTCGCATCGTCACGGCCAATCAAAAAATCGTCCCGGATGATTATCGGCCGTTTCTCACCTCGGAATGGGCGCCACCTTATCGCGCGGACCGCATCACGGCGTTGCTCGATGCCCGCCCGAGACACAGCCTGCAGAGCTTTGCCGCCATTCAGGCGGATCAACGTTCGCTTGCCGCGGTGGAGATGCTGCCCCTGTTGCTCTCGACCACCCCGGCAAGTGCGGGCGCGCGTCAGGCACTCGCCGCTTTGAGTCGCTGGGATGGCACGATGGCGGCCGACCGTGCGGAACCGGCGATTTATGAGGCGTGGATGCGCGAATTGGCGCGCCTCGTGTATGCCGACGAGCTTGGTCCGGAACTATTCGCCGAGGACTTCAGCCAGCGCAACGTATTCCTGTTGAACGTCTTACGCGACAAGGACGGGCAGTCGCGTTGGTGCGATGACGTGTCGACGCCCGCGGTCGAGACTTGCGACCAGATCAAAGCCCGGGCCTTGGACCTCGCGCTCGCCGATCTCGAGCGACGCCTGGGGGCCGACCGTGCTCACTGGCGCTGGGGCGACCTGCACGTCGCACGTTCGGCGCACCGGCCGTTCACGGCCGTACCGCTGCTCGCGCGCTGGTTCGATCTGCGCCAGCCCGTGGGCGGCGACAGATACACGGTCGATGTTTCGGAGAACGACATTTCTGCCAAGCGGCCCTACGAAGCGGTCACGGGTCCCAGTTTGCGCGCGCTCTATGACTTGTCGAACCTGGAGAATTCGGTGTTCATCCAGTCGACCGGCCAGTCCGGCAATCGCTTCTCGCCGCTCTACGATAATTTCGCCGCGCGCTGGGGCCGGGTCGAATACATCCCGATGCGCACCGATCGGGCCGCCATCGAACCGGATGCCCTTGGCACGCTGCGTCTGGTGACGGCCCCGCGCTGAGGAGCGGCCGGCAGGTGCGGCCAGCGAGGCGCGGCCGGCGCGGCCCGGCCGGCGAGGTGCGGCCGGCGCGGCGCGGCCGGCGAGGTACGCGCCCGGCGTCGCGCCGGCGGTATCCGGTTCCCCGAACGAATCTCGTCCTGCTACCATCTTTCGTATGCACACCATCGATTCCCTCGAGTCGCGCATGCCGCGCCACGCTTGATGCTCGGACCTTACCGGCCGCGTACGCCGAAACTGCGCCTGATCCTCTCTGTGTTGCTGGCTCTGCCGGCGGCCACCGCTCAGGCGGCCGACCCGGCACCGGTCGATTCCCGCTTGGGGCTGGTCGTGACTGCGCAGCATCTGGCCTCGGACGTCGGCGCGAGCATCCTGCGCAGCGGCGGCAATGCCGTCGATGCCGCCGTGGCGGTGGGCTACGCGCTCGCGGTCGTCTATCCGCAGGCGGGCAATCTCGGTGGCGGCGGTTTCATGACCCTGCGACTCGCGAATGGCCGCACGACTTTCATCGATTTCCGCGAAAAGGCGCCGCTCGCGGCGACCGAAACCATGTTTCAAGACAAGAACGGCCGGGTGGTCCCCGGCCTGTCGACGGATTCCTGGCTGTCCGTCGGCACGCCCGGATCTGCGGCAGGCCTCGAATACGCGCGCGAGAAGTACGGCACGATGGCGCGTGCGCCACTGATGGCGCCCGCGATCCGCCTCGCCCGCGAGGGCTTTACGATTGGTCAGGGCGATGCGGGCGTCTATCAGATCGCCACCGCGGATCTCGCCAAGGACCCGATCGCGGCGAAGATCTTCTTCAAGGACGGCCGGCCGCTGCAGCAAGGCGATCATCTGGTCCAGCCGCAGCTGGCGCGCACACTCGAACTGATCAGCGAGCGCGGTCCCGAGGCGGCCTTTTATCGTGGGCCGATCGGCGTCGCCATCGCGGCGGCGAGCCGCGCGGGTGGCGGGATATTGAGCGTCGAAGATTTCCGGCACTACCGGGTGCGCGAACTCCCGCCGGTCGAGTGCGACTACCGTGGCTTTCATCTCATCTCGGCGCCGCCGCCGAGCTCGGGCGGGGTCATGATCTGTGAAATACTGCAGATCCTGCAGGGCTACGATTTGGCGAAGATGGGGTTCCATTCTGCCGACGAGGTGCATGTTCTCGTCGAGGCCATGCGCCGTGC
>Ga0116231_10007614_pt1 | contig 19657 bp, 11 predicted proteins | sample S1TSphgellanicum_2_FD_89695 | JGI IMG/M metagenome (GOLD analysis project Ga0116231, IMG submission 89695) | Host-associated microbial communities from peat moss isolated from Minnesota, USA - S1T2_Fd - Sphagnum magellanicum MG | ecosystem: Host-associated > Plants > Peat moss > Unclassified...
CATTCGTGATGAAGGTGATGGTCTGTCACTTTGTGAGCGACTCTCATGAGGTTATGACTGCACTCATTGTCGTGTTACCTTTAATTGTTGTTGTGGAGATTTCTCTGCAACTTCATGGATCTTTTACTCTAGTTTGAGATTTTGAAAAACAAATGAATGTTTTTTGAAACTTCAACCCTAGTTTTTAGGAGTCAATTCAACCAGTTCTGAAAACTTCGCCTTTTGGACCATATTCCATTTTTTCTATTGTGTTTGAAGTAATTGTGTACATGTGTTTTGGGAACCAAGAGAAATAGTTGAAATATCCCATTGAGTACACAAGGCCATGACAAATTCACATGAGGAGGTCATCATACTTCAAATGAGTTTGAAAGATTTTCCTACATCATATCCTCAACAGAAGTTTAGTGTATTGTGGATATCATATCGCAATCTTGCACCCAAAATGAAGGAATTTTGCAAATGAAAAGTGTTGTGTTAATAGCCTTGTAGAACACCCAATATTAGATAGATGGGCTAGTAACTATAGACTTCATAATTTACGGTATTTCAAATTTCTTGTGTTAATGAGAACCTTGCATGACCCAGCATTTGACAGGTCAGCTAAGTTCAAATAGATAATCTGAAGCCTTCATTGATTTATGCTATTGTTTAAATTTATTTTGTGTTATCAACTATTTTATACAATTCTATATGTTTCATTTTTTTTTGAGCTTGGGAGGTTTTCATATCAGCAAATATGCTGGAATTTCATTTCTTGTGTTTTTAAATGGCGATTCACCTCATTGTTGGCTGTTTTAATTTTCTTGCACAAAATAACATGTATGGTCAGTTTCTATTTAATTTAGCATCAAGGAGCTCTTGAAAAGATGTGGGATGGCCATTGTTGGTATTGAGAACACATGTTACGATGACCTCTTAATTATTTCCCCTAAAACTCCTTTTCCCTAAAACATTATTTCTTAGTATATCTTATTAGTTGCTCCCCTCACCAACAATTGAAATTCCTTAAACCTACATTCACTCAAAAAAGAAAAGTTAAAACATGTGTTCAACTTCTACACGTTCCTAATTTGGATTTGATGCTCACACCATTTAATTTGTAATTGTGCAATTTCATACCATGCTCTGCTCATTGACACTTTTGTTTAGTTAATATCACATTTTCATAACTGCACGAAAAATTTGACACATGATGTGTTCCAAGTGTGCTTACAAGATATGTAAAACCCCAAATGTAAACACCACCCTCTATCTAAGCCAATCTACAGCAACGGCTTCAGTGCCTGATTGAAATGGGGATTTTAATGACATTTTTCTGATTATGTTCCTTGAAGCGGCCTAGCCAAATTCATGATTTAGTCCAACTATTGCTCTTAGTGGTGTAACACAAAGTTAGAATTTAAATATTTATGTAATTTTTTGAACAAAATTTTGAAGACATATTATTGCATTTTTGGACACCCAATGTTGGGAGCTTGTGAACTAGGTTGAATGTAGTGGTTACTAGCCATTGCCATTCATGCATGCTAATGGTGATGGTCTTATAGTTTGTGAATGGAAATCACAATGATATGAACATAGTAGTATTATTTTGTTTGTTTTGGCTGAAATTGACATAAGGATTAATTTCACAATGTCCCTGTGGAATTTTGTTTACAAGAACACTCATATCTTTACAAGAACATTCCCCTCTTTCTTTTGCACATCAATTCATGAAAAAAATCCATTGATTTGGAACCTTCGTATTTTGTTTGAAATAATCTAGTATTGATTATGATGAAAGCTAATCTACATTCACAAAATTCAATGGATTCTGTAAATGTAGTCATACAAATTTCCTAAATGAATTTCTATAAATAGACTAATACATCGTCAGGATGCAGGTCTCCACCCCATCAAATGTGAAGAAACAATCACAATAATAACACCAAACACACAATTTGATATCGGAAAGATCATTTGGTAGCTCTAAATTAGAACCTCTGGATGAGAGGATGTAATAAGATCATGCTGTTATCTCATGTAGAAGTCAGGGAGCTTGCCTCTCGCCCAAACAATTGAAAATGCCACGCCTTGGTTCGGACCAGTACTTGAGTTTCATCAGCTTAGGAACGTCAGGCTTCCATTGTTGCTCGCCTATAATCTCCGCAAGCGCCGCCCTGTACATACTGGCGATCTCCACACATTATGACTCGCATTCCAAGTGTTTATCACTGTCGATGTCAAGATTTGCAGCATCACCAAAGATATACGCAGGCTGGATTTCACTGAAGCCCTGGACTTGACTGTGTGCTTAATATCCAGCTGCATTCAGTCCAATTTGAATAACTCCTTTTGCAGCTGGATTTGCAGGCATCTTGTGCTCAATTAGTTTTGCAAGGAATGAAGAGCAGCAGGAAATACCATGGCCAGAATGCAGCAAAATGGGGGTATAGCTCAGTAGACTAGAGCGCACATAGTAGAGAAAGTATTTAGGAAATGTGAAGAAAGCATATGATAGTTGTGCTTGTTCATCACTGTCTTGAATAAGAAGACTTAGCAGTACTTGTCACTTTCACTTGGAAAGACCCCACTTGGGATACGGGAAGATTTGTGGACTGGAATCTCTTTTGTCTCAAAGAAGATTGACAAAAATTAGTTTTGATAGGTGCCTCTTTCATCAAGTTACATATCTTTAACAGACTATTGCACATCTTAGCATTAACAGTGAAGCTGATCATATCTTTGTAGGGATCATTGTGCAAGATTCCCAGATCACAACATTTTCATTCCATGAGATTCATTCTTCCCCCCTCTGTCCATTCAAGTTTTGCTATGCCCTGTGGCCTAGCACATTGGAATCTGGGCATTCCCCTTCATCTTCAAGAAACATTACAAAATTGGATTCATGTCTTTGTAGCTAGCGATACTCATCACCACAATCCCCAGCAATTCCATTGCCCTTCTCCACCACTGCATGAATCAATGCAACATCTCCTTGATCAAGGCCTGGGAAAGAAAATGTAGCCTGGTTGCTAGTGATGTGCTCAGCTATGCTGAGCCTAGCACCAATTATAACTGCAGCTACAGCAGGCTTGTCAGCTATATAGCGCACTGCCACATTGCTGATGCTCACTTTGTACTTGTCTGCAATTTGACTAAGCACAAGCAGAAGCTCCTGGATCCCACATGAATCAAACACCAAATCACTGTAAGACATGGCTTGCCCTAAACTAATATCAACAAAATGGTGGGAAAAGCAAAATAGCACTTGCCAAGAAAGCTTTCTCAAATTCTTGTTTGACTCTATTTGGGATGATACTAACCTGGAAAAGCATCCAACCACCCCACTGGTCGATGGTGCGTTTGTATTTGGAGAGTGACTGTGTGGTTAACTCAAATCTTTGTGGCTCAGGACGCCCCAAATACTTCTCTGACAGGAATCCACCCAGTAGGGACCTGTGACCCAGTGGATCCAAAACTAATGTCAAATCTGTCTGTCACTGACTAGACTCAAGCTTCTCTCAACCATGAGATGAGCAGGGATGACCAACTGAGAAAATCACCCACTGTTAGCAAAGTTCTACCAAGCACTCAATTCTATGTACTTGTGCTCATCATTTGGAAATAAAGACCACATCCATGATCTTCAAGCAGTTGCAGTTGTGTTCAGTAAGGAAAGACACACCCATATGCAAGGATCTTGACATTATGTTTCAAGCACCATGCAACCATCTTCTTTTCTGGCCTTCTGTCTATAATTGAATATGCAACCTGCACAGTCACCCTCCACAATGGGTCCAATTATCTAGGGCTTCCACAAGAAGACAGTGATATCAGAGACAATAGGAATGTTCAAAAGTTCCTTTCAGCCCACAGGGTGTTACTGCACCAAAAGAAACCACGAGCATCAATAGAAAATTAACAGGCATGGGGATAGATATTGTGCATTCACAAGACTGCCCTGGGGGCATAGACTCTTTGCCTCTGAGTGCACATAGCCACAGCTGCTAGAGGAAGGGCCACAACAAGGGGATGGTGAAGGTGACAAAATGGTGACAGCTAACTCCATCAGGAATTCGTTCCGACGTTGGACCTTACCTTGACATTGCAAGAGCTTTTTCAGATTTCTCTATTGATCTGTTCATATAAGCATCCATTTGTTGTTCATAACTGCCCAAACCCCAGGAAAGCTAGGGCTTTATGGTCAGCCTTGAGACTCGCAAAAGAGGCACTAAGATTAAGGGACAAGATCTTTGATGCTTTTGGAGATAGTAATGTGCACATTGTACCAAAACATGAACATGGATGGAAATAGAGTCATATAGGGCAGAAGAGAGGTAGAACTTCACCTGGTTTGAGACAATTGGGATGGCACACTCCTCATAAAGTTTGGCCATGTGCAGAGTGTCAAAATTTGTTAGCCCCAGCTCCTTTATCTTACCCTCCAGTTTAAGTGTATATAGCAACTTCATGGAATCGAAGTAATGGACATCTCTATAATCCCACCTGTAATCAACCACAACAATGCACCATGTAACCACTTAACATTGTGTCTAATACACGTCAACTCTGATATCTAACTGACAGGTATGGGTAAAGAGGACCAAGTCAAACAAAAAGACACAGGTGTTGCACATTGGTAACATTAGGCTTGACAACAGCAGCATCCTTGCAATAGAAACTGAAAAGCCAAATGAACTCTCAAGTCTCTGGAAATTAATGGTCATGGCATGTAAAGAACAAGCACAAGAAGGTGAGCAGGGAAGATTTATTGATTTTAGGAAGCTGAGAGAGGCAGACCCTGCTGCAAGGAACAAAGATAGCCCAAGATGAAAATAGTGGTTTTACATTTGGAGAGCAGACTCTTTATGGTGAACCAATGAAGAAGAAATGTAAGTTCTGAAGGACAACCTTAAGAGCCATGGAGGAAAGCAAAATGACAGAAAATGATTAAGGTTCACAGCTCAGAGGAAGTAAACTGTGCTGTGGCATGAACTCACAGGAAAACACAGAGACAAGAAAATGAAACTTCATCTTTGAGAGGACTGAAAACAATATCATCATGTTCAAAAGGTTTAAAACAAGAGAGATAAAAGGACCCAGAAAGAGACCCAGGCCAAACCGCATGCTGGTGAGCCCATGACATACAGCACATTGTGAAAATGCACTCACCAATGAAACTGGACCATGTCCAATGTAGAAACCCCCATACGCTTGCGGGATCGATCAATGCTGGATTCCACCACTTCTCGTGTATTTGTACCGCTACTGCCTACACATCAGTCTCTTAGCGGTTTAACTTCTCTACATGTAGATGGAATGGTCATGCTTGACCAAAGCTTTATGGCCCAGGATTGAATCCTCTTTCTCTCTTATTTGAGTAAGAAAACATCAAAATGATTCTGCAAGAAGCACAGGCAGCTGAGAATTGGCTCAAAGGGGTTAAAACTTGGCAACCAAGAGGAAAAGAAAGGTATTGATACAATGGCTAGAAGGCGATGTATCACTCCTAAGAGTATGCTGAAGACAGAAAGAATGCCTTACCATAACGAGGGACAAATTTTGTGAAGCCAAGGACAAGATTTGCACCCAGATACTCCCTCAAGAACTTGCCATAAATTTCTTCAGCGGGCCCATCTACAGCATAGATAGATTTTGCTTTGTTAAGATCTTAAGTACCAGTTGCCATGTATGAAACAACAACTCAGACTACTAACATATGTGAAAGAAAGCCAGATCCATAGAACTTGGATATTTCACCAGCCTTGAACAAATCAATATTCTGAGACTTATCATCATGTCCTCCTTCACAGAGAACATCAGAATTTTGCAAATACTAGGCTATTTGTAAAAACTAGGGTTTCAGCATTCCCTAACAACATTTGCAATTTTCAGATCTCGCTGCAAAACTGTAGTGCATTTAAACTAGAGTTTCAGCATCCCCTAACAACATTTACATTTTCCAGATCTTGCTGCAAAACCGTAGTGCATCTAAACTAGGGTTTCAGCATTCCCTTACAACATTTGCGTCTTTCAGATCTTGGTGCAAAACTGTAATGAATCTACTAGTGAAACAATCCAACAAATTGGGTTCCAAAGGGTAAAAAACTGACAGATGTCAGCCAAGTCGAAGACACCAAGGCCTGCAAAGGCGTATCGTTTCATCTCCTCAACTGCCTTCTTTTGGTCGATTTTGCCATGGCCTCCAGCCACCTGCCACATTCCTAAGACCACACAGCAAGACACCAATCCATGAATCATTAAGGAAGAAAACTCGTCATTTTACGATGTAGAATGAAATCTGAACACAATTATCCAAGAGAGGGGAAGAAAGAGCGCTTGATTTTCAGGTTGCGTTGATTTCTTGGGAGAATATCCAGCAAGGAGAAGAGAGAGAGAGAACCTGTGATAATCGCAGGAATTGAAAAGGTTCCAACTGAGCGAAAGGGAATGGAGCTGCCATGGTTGGCCACGATGGAGGTCGTCGGCATCTCCGTGCGCCGATGATCTTCCTCAAGTTCCGCCATATCCAATTCTTCCTCAATCACTTTACTTTCTGATTCAACACGGAATGACTCCTTTCTCCTATCGTCTTTTCTCTTCTGTTGTGAAATCGAAGTGTCGTCAAGACACAACAAATACTCCTTCTCTGCACTACTAGAGAAGTCGAATTCCCCCACGAAGGAAGTTCTTCTTCTTCTTATTTGCGTCGCTTACCCTCCCTAACATACATACATACATGTGCTCCCTCTTTGACAGCACTTCAAACCGAATGTTTCTTTCTTTTGGCAAGCGTCGAATTTACAAGCAACGGAAAAACTTACAAGTTTTAAAAGAATCGAGCTTTACTGAAATACTTATTATTATTATCGCCTGGAGTGATGGAGCCTGTCAACGCTCTCGACAATTTGTCTCACCAGATTGATTTCCTCCTCAAATAGGGAGGACGTTTTCTTTGGATATTATGCAATAAAAGTGTCGTCTTGGCAGGTTTATGTTCAGTCGTGTTTATTCAGATCTACTCCTGCTGCTGCTGATCCTTCTCCTTTGTGGAAGAAGATCGTTTGCGTCATCTTTTCGTGCTTTCTCGCGCTGTTTGCTCCACGTCTCTCTAGTCCAGACTCTACGCCTCCTTCAAAACCGGAACACACATCGGCGGAAGTGACGACCCATCACGGAGCAAAGTCATCCCGACTTAGGGTACACACTGATCGGTGATCGGTCACTTGGTGTCTCCAAAAGAATTTAGGTGAAAATCTTTGGACATTCCACAGTTGCTCCAGAAGTTCCAAGAGGCATTGTAAACCATCATTTGGCACACCCATAGCCATGAAGATCATAATTTTAAAAATTAATAATAATAATTTAAAAGAGAAAATACAGGGTCTCAAGGTAAAAGGGTTGCGGTGTTTTTTTTTTTTTGGGTTTTTCATTTTTTGCTAAATTGGCCTTTATCTTCTAAACTAAGTGGATTGAGGTGGCAAAATACCAAGTGAAAATATTGCTCATATGTATATATATTATTTTTATTTATTTATTTAAAAATTCCAGGGTATATATAATGATGGCGATAGTTTTAGTTCAGTTTTCGTGGTATGTGGCAACATGGACTTATTAGTGGTAGAAGCAAGGTTGAAAGAAAAAGGTCAAGGTTTTAGCAATTTGTGAAGTTTGATTTTATTAGTTAGCAATTTGACAATATTATTGGTGCAAATAACAACTAGGTCCTCTAATGTCTTTCATGAGTCATGACCAAAATAAACTTGGGATGACAATTGAACAACATTAGAGCTCTTTTAAATCCTTGTTCCTCAATGCTTGATGTTCACGTAATAATATATTATATACTACCCAATGCCTATAAATATTAATATCAATCAATTGCAAGGACAATCAATCACACACCTTAGACCTAAGGCACACATCACAAAAAAACTATTGTAATAAAATGGCCACATGGTGACCATCCCCATTGTTTGAAAAATGAAGATCCCACTTATAGCAACAAAATCCATGATTTGAAGTGTTGAACAATGGGAGCTTGCACTTTGTTACAAATGAATACATATAGACATCATTTTTCTTTAAAAAACCTTGACATTATTGAAAAGCATCCTTACATATATGGATCTATAACATTATGCTTCCATAATCACATTCATGAAATAAATCACATTCAAATATATGCATTCAAGCCTATCAATAAAACTAGGTCAATGCAATCATCATTTTGTCATATGGTCCTTCAACTTGTTGAACTTAGCCCCAATTGTTGGTGCACCAAATGATTATGCTTTTATCATTCAATTGAGTTGTGAAAAAGGATTCTATTAGATACCAAGTCATGCCCTTCACAAGGTTGCAATGGCTCGTGAAAATAGTGACAGGGAATTGGTGGCAGCTTGCCACTGATGGATGGTGTTGTTAAGGTTGTAGCTAACAATAGAATATCATCTAGTGACCACCCAAGATCCACCTACTTCAAGCAATGGACAAACAACCAACCATACTAACAATTTAATGCACATTTTTAGTTCACCTTGTTTTGAACAAAACCCATAGTTGAAGTGCATTTGTCATAAAGTTTTTGTGGTTTCAAATTTAATGCAATGTCTTCCAAGGGAATTGAACCTTGATCCAAAAAAGGACATTGCCATGTTGAATGGAAAACATGGAAATAGAAAACACTAATATTGACATCCTTATCTAAATTCATTATTGAATAGGAGGATAAATAAGATTTAGGACTTATGAGCTTGTTTAAATGTAGGAGGTAAGATTCATGAAAACGCCAAGTAGATTGCCTTTTCATAAAGCTACTCCAAAGTTCTATAACTCCAACCCATACCATGATTTTGCTTCATTTTCATTTGTGATGGTAACATGAAATGGAAACATTTACAAAATTAAAAAATCTTAAGCATACATCATAACAACCAAATCCAAATTAGTTATTGAATGTTTTTTCAATTTGAACTTCACGAAAGTGATGGTAGAAAAGGTAGGTTCATCTTTAAGATTCCTTTGAACATAAACAATTACAAGTTCAACAAGTTTTAAATATTAAAAAATTCTATTTTTCAAATTTACACTAAAAGCAAACCTTTTCCGCATTCAAGTGGTTGGATTGTAGTCATGTGGGGGTTTCATGGTAGCGTCATTATTGGACTACATGGTGATCATAAATAAACTAGATTGGTGTTCAAATAAAACATGATCTAGTAAAGGCACATGTGATTTACCATCTGGTTGAGTCATCTTGTGATGAAAATAACATGATTTTAAAATTTGCAGATGTTTAGGGAATGTCAAAACAAATTTTAATTATACCCAACATTGAAATGCTAGTAACAATCATGATCTCTTGTGTTTTTATCAAGTTCAATGATCAAACCTTTTGCAACAAAAATGCATTGGTTATTTACATCTTGACATATAGTTAGCTAATTTTCCTTAGTGAAAATGACATAATTCTAGTGCACTTGTCACTTTTGTGTAGCATGAAACATTTCGCTTTGAAACAAAAGGCAACATAATCCATTTATGTGACATGTTCAAGGTATTAAACTATCAACAACACATCAAATTTTAACCCCACCAAATCCATAGAACCCTGGAACTAGTCATGTGAGAAATGTTGTTCAGGGTCCACATAAAGGTTATATAGGTCAACATTAGCATCAAATACATTAATCCCACAATAGTTTTCACATCATGTTGGAACTTAATTAGTGGCAACAACTAGATAACTAGGAAGATCATTAAACATCTTCATAATAAAAGACTTAAATTCACATAACAGTTGTTTAAAAGGGGTTGACATTGAAATCCACCATGTTTAGATTTTTTCAAAATTTGCAAACTTTTTTATTATATTATCTTAACCAATTTGGTGCAGTCCGAATGTTTTTTTGGGATGAGCTATAGTAGGTATACATAAAAAAAAGTAAACTTTCAATTTTTGCAAAAAAGGTTGAAGATGATAAGTCTAAACAACAAGATTACACCAATGTGCCATATAGTGAATCCTTACAAGGAAAGGGTAGTGCTTCAATCAACTAAACAATCACACTAGTGAAGCTTTAGAAAATTGTTACATTGTCAACCCCAAAACACACCACTTTGTTAATAAGGTCGGTTTCTAACATCCCACCAAACACAACAAAAGAATCGATAATTACAATAATGAGGCTATTAGATGTACCTCCATCAACAATTCTTTCAAAATTCAAAAGAATTGGCATCATGCATTAATTATCAACAACATAAATGTGAACAAAAATATGGGACTAGTTGTCCATAATGGTGACCTCATCACAACTAACTAAAATGAATATGGCATGTTGGACCAACAATACAATTTACTTCAAAATGACATATGCATGGCAATTGCCATACACAATTGCTTGAATCTATTCAATGTTTCCCCATGTGTATGATATATTTTCAAAAAATCAAACATATTCATATGTTCAAAATCAATCATAGGTTTGGCATGCTTTAAGTCCTTTCATGGTTGGGATACCAAATAAATAAATAAATAAAAGGATTTTCTTAGGGTTATTTTTTACAAATAACATTGACATGAAACAAAATTAAGTGAATTTTTTTGAATAGTCCAATATAAAATCATTCATGTGCTAATGGTGATTTTTCACAATCATACATAATTGTGTATGAATATTTTAGTTTAATGCCAAAAATGCAAAAAATCCCAAAAAGTCCCAAAATGAGTTTTCAATGGACAACCAAACATGTTTTTTGGCATGAATATTTCCTTCACATGTGACCTACATCAAAAGCTAGACATTTTGAACCCATTAAACATTATTTTTTTATCAAATGGTTTTTTAAATGAGTCCTCTGCATTGTAGCCCTTTCTTTCAAAATTTCAAGACTTTGAAATTTTTGAATGAATTGGTTTTTCATCAAGTTCATCCAATGAACATGTATTTTCATAGAAGGGGGCATGTTTTTGTTGTACAAAAAATTTGAAATCAATTGTATGATTTTATGCCTTCCTTTTTATTGCTTTTAAAAAAAGTGTACTTAAACCACTTGATTCCTTTAGTTTACAAGACTCAAAAGGACATTAACATAATATCCAAAATATTTTTAAATATTTTTATTAATTTAGAATACTTCATTTTATCTATTGGCATACAACAATCCATTACAATTATAATAATGTAAAATAAACAAAAATGCAAAGTTGTCATTTGTAATCCTTTTTCAATTAGACATTCCTTTTTTGTACCCCAATCATGAATGGACTCCTTTAACAAATGGAAAATTGTCACAAATTGAACAATTTTTTTTCCTTTTTAGCCTTTCTTCTATTAACCACTAGCTTTGTAATATAGTCTTGATCCCAACTAGCATGAAACCTTTCATTTCTTTGGCATTTTTTGTCATTGTTAATATAATAATCACCCACCAAAATTCTTAGACAAGGAACTAGAACTTTCCTTTTCCTCACATGTTCTTGTAAACCATTCAATTTAGGGTTTATAAGTTTTTCCTTGCCTTTAACCATGGAACAAACCTTGTAATGCACCATGCGGATTTTGCTTATAGGATCTACCACAAGTTCAACCCAAGGAAATTAAGCAATCCATTTTTTTGGACACCCTTTTAATTTTCACCTTTTTTTCCTTTTTTTTTGTTGATTCACCGAAAGTGGGACCCTGAATAACAAAAAATGTTGCAAATGCACAATTGGAAGAGGTTGATGTTCTCTCTCTACCTGAAAAACAAACAAACCAAAGGTGGCAACAAAACTCGTAACATCCAATGTGCCAAGCTTAGCAAAATTTGAAACACCCAAATTTGATGCATCAATGGCCTTAGTCAATCCATGCAATCCATTGGTGTTGCTTGTAACTGATTAATTTGGTGGCCCAAAAATGGAAATAAAACTTGGCAAATTAAGTAACCCAAAACCAAATGTAGACCTAGAGAAAGAAATCACATTCGGCAAACTCGAAGCAAAGCCAAACCTAGAGCCGAACTACACGTTCAACAAAACAAATAACCAAAAAATAATAATTTATATTGAAGTTTGGGGTTTTAAAGATGACATCATATATTGTAAATTATTTCATGCATAAATAAGATGTTGAAAGGTGATGAATCTTCTCAAGTTTAAGCTTTATAAGATTTTAATGTTTATTGACAACAAAATCCTTTCAACCCTAAACCTTCAAAATCACAAAAAAACGATAATACAATGTGCTCAAATAAATGAAACATATCCTACCTTGTAACCATTTGTCTTACAACATCTTAAGAATCAAGATTTAAAGTCATATCTTAAATCTCAATGTCATGTCCATTGTTCCAACCTCCAACTATTTATAATTCACAATGATCATTTACTACCGCCACCACCACATTGAATATCAATTTGCTACACACCACAAGTTACAATGTTCCAACATTAAACACTTGAAGATTAGCCACCTAAAAAATCAATAAAGTTCTAAAAGCTTTGAACCCAACAAGACTTTATCAACTTGAATAGGATAAAACTTACAAGGACATAACGTGCATGGCAACAAAGCTCCTCTCCTTTGTATGGCAATGGCATGTGTCCTGCCATTACAAAAGTGGTGATGTCTAACATAGGTAAGTAGAAAATAACGACATTAGCACGAAATGGTCATTTTTCACATAGCTGACAATGGATCCAAGCCATGCATTGCATAGGTGGCATCTTGCTATTCGTTGAAGTTAAATTATGGTGAAAAAATGAAAAAAACACTATTTTTTTTAATAATGGGCTTTTGCCAACCCCTTTTTCACATTTAAGTGAATTTTCGCCACAAAAAAAACATTGAAGGGTTGGTGTTTAAGGATGGCATAAAGATACGAGGTCTTGAACTAATTATTGAGGTTAATGTGTTGATGATGGATATGTTAAAACAATTTGTGATTTGAAACTTCAAATGTATTATTTTGTTATCTTTAAAGTTCTTTAAAAAATTCAAAAGCTCCAATTAATGCATCCATAGTTTTTTAGGTTATTCAAGATGGAAAATTAAAAAATATATGGGATTTAAAAATAGGGGGAAATTTAGAGATTTTATTACACTTCAATTGACACAGAAATATCTTTTTAAATTATTCAAAACAAATAAAAATAAAAGAATACAAAGTCTCAAGGAAAGGGGAGGTCTAATGTTTTTCTTTAAAAAACATTTATGTGGACAACTCCTTGTTTTTTTGGTTGTTCCTTTGCCTTCATAATTGAAAAAAAAATATCATTAGACTTCCATTTGTCACACCCTTAACCATGAAGAAGGCTCAACATAAACAAAAAATGATGCATATATAAATCAATGTTTAATCATAGGTGTTTTTTTGGTGATGGGTGGTTCTAGGCGATATACATATTGATGTAGAGAATGTCATGAAACCTTACGTAACAATGTCATCGATCTTCACATTAGGGTTTATTAAGGTTGTGATTCATATTAGTTACTTGTAAGCAATGTTTTCTTTTCAATTTCTTAGTGGAGCCAAGGTGTCAAACATCTCTAGATAAATTTCAACTTAACTGACAACAAATTTATTTCAAATAATTCTTAAAATTGTAATCAATACATGTGGCAACACCTTCCCCCCAAAAAAGATTTTTATGCCATTTTTGGGCAATTTTAAATGATTAATTTTCTCTTTTCTCCTTTGTAATGAAAGATTAGTTGCCATTTCAAAAAAATAGAATTTTGCAAATAATTTGCTAGACTGAAAAATGTTCTTCATAAGAATGCCCTCCAAAGTTCAATTTTTTTGGTATGGGCATTGGTGATTAGCCATTTGCGATGAAAGATTATGAAGTTTTTTCTAAACTTACAAGTTTGCACTTTCAAGATAGAAATGCCATGGTACCTTTTTGTGTTTGACATTGATTATGCATTTTTTAAATGTTAATTTTTAAATAATTCACTGACTTGGAACTTTGAAATTTAACAAATTACCAATGTTGTCAAGCTCAAAGTATTTGGCAAGTTCAAGGTTAGGTTCTAACGTATTTGGATTGCAAGGTCATAATTTTGGTATAATCAAGTTTGGAACTAAACCTTGATTGGGTTCTTGACATTTTAAAAAAAAAACCCCAAATTTTCTAAGTGATAAATACAATTATAGAAATAATATGACAATTAAACCTTAATTAATATTATGTTAATATTTATTTTGCACATTGTGTATTTGTTGAACAAACTCATATTACACCAAAATAATTATTTTTAATTATATGTAATGTGCACGGAACTTGATGGCCTTGTTTTACATTGCCCAAGCTTTAAATTTTGTGTGAAAACATTGGAATAGAAGGTTTCATAAATCTAATATTCTAAAGGTTTTTTTTTAAAAAACATCAAAATTTGAAGCAAAGGTTTTTTTTTAAATCAAAAATTGAAAAATTTGGAAATTACTTACCTTATGATGTCAAATTTTTTGGAACTTAGTATAAGTGTATAGATTATATTTAAGGTTAATCATTTTTTTTGTTTCTTATATTCAATATTTAATAAGTGATTTACCAAACACTTACCTACCTATGTTGTGCCTTGGGGGAAGTAGGCACCATGGTAAAAATTAGTGTTGTGTGGTCGTCCAATTTGGAGGTTTAGAATCATTGGTTTTGAAATTGGAATTGAAAATGGGTTTCATTTTTAAGACTAAAATCAAAAATAAAATCAAAATTAAAAAATTTGAAAAACTAAACCTAAAATTGGATTCTCAAATCCATTTATGTTGGAACTTGGAATTAAAATTTTCGACTTTTAGAAAAATAGATCTATGTGATAATTAGTAATTATATATTCACTAGTTCTAGTTTGGGTTACTCCTAACCAAATTGGAACTACATCTAATTTTCAAAACTAAAACCATTTTTTCTTTTTTTTGAAAAAATGAACTGAAAACCATATTCTAGTTCCATTTGAGTGTGGAATTGGAACTAGAACCAAATTTATTCTTTAAAATTATAATCCAAGGTTTTTTCATAAAAGTTAAACACTACCCAATATAAATTAAAACTCCATTTTTTTGTGTTGTTTTTAAACATTATAAAACCATCCTTAACTAGATGAATGACTATAAATCCAAATTTAACATTTTAAAAAATTAATTATTAGTTTTAGAAATATTATTCAAGAAAGTGAAGATATTAGTGTAAATGTTGGTTCACCCTAACCAATGTCTTCAACAATTTAAGTATTTATTTTATAAATTGTCATTGTATTTTTCCATTGCATTTTTAGGACCTTCACTGACCCTAAGATGGCTTGAATTTCACAATAACCAAACAAAGAAAATTCAAACTAAGGGAAGGTATTCGCTAGCTAGTAGAATAACTTCCACCCAATAAAAGTTACATGTCAAGTTGTTGATTTCCATTCCCCCCCCCCCCTTTTTTTTTTTTGTCTTTTAATTTTATTTTGAAAATTAAAAATACATTAAAAAAAACCAAAAGGAAAATTAGAATTGATTTTTTTTTAAAAATTTGAAGTTGGTTGAAGATGTGGCTAGATGTTTTGTTGATGTTGATAGTTCTAAACAGAGGACAAGAATGAATCGCTTGTAATCTATCCTTATACTTTGGTAACTCCTTTTCAAATAAGCCATTCCAAAACTAATGTTGAAGTCAATGTTAAAAGGGCCCAATTTAAGTGTGTGTATGATGGTCTTTTCTGAATCCATGGAAACAATATAAAAAGAAATTATGGTCCTAAAATTCTTTCATTCAACAAAAAAAACAACAAAAATAACCATGTTAAAAAAAAACACCACCAATACACCAATATTTTGAAATAATAAGACAAGACTAGCAAAGCCATCAAGGCTAGGATAAGTAGACATTCCAATAGAACTAGAAACCATTGCAAAGGAAAATGCCACATTAATAAGAACATTTTTTGCAACAACAAAATCCTATAGCAAAAACCTTGAATCATTAAAAAGAAAAAAAAACAAACTTGCAAAAATTAAAAAACAAATACATTAAAATGTAAATGAAGTTACCTTGGTTTTTTCAAATGCATCCTTTTTTAATTAAATATATGTTTTCTCATATTGTAACAAATCACTATCTTTCAATTCCCCATTTATGGTTTGTTGCATCACCTTGTCATGTACAAATGTTTATCAATCTGGTTGTACTTACACATATAACACAAAACAACAATTCAAATTTCATAAACCAAAAGGTACATCGAAAAATCAAAACAACAAAAAATAAAATTAAACAAAACATAAAGCAAATTAAAACATGAAAGAAAGATTCAAACAAAACAAACCACATCAATTGAAAAAATTGAAAGTTATTTTTATTAACTTCCCATATGAGATTAGATCCATGTGACCCTTAACTTCCACAACATACTTTCAAAGAGCTAGAACCTCTTCCATATAAGTGATGCCAATCCCTCTACCTATCTTGTTAGGTAATACTTTTTCCTTCAATTTTGGAATATTAACAATAAGTGATGCGCTCCCAAGTTCCTAGTTAGACCCGAATTGGGTCTAAATTACTCACACAGTGGAATTGTGAAAAACTCAGGGCACGTTCCCAACTTTTAGCACTAGAAGGGGTAAAGGGGCATGCTAAGGCTCCGGGATGGGACCAAGAAGAATGACAAGCTTTATTTACTTACTCGAACTTGCATCACACCAACTAAGAAGTTAGTTAATTCACTTTTTAGAGCACCTTTGGTGTTAGGACAAACCATGGGCAACTCTGGACTCACATGACTCACAACGGCCTAGACTTGAGGAAAGCCACCACCTTCCCCCATATAGTATACTATGTGCCTCTCTGTGGCACTCACATCCGAATGATTTTTTGTCCCAAGACTCCCAAGGAGGAGTTTCGAAACTGTCCTGGTTTGGACTCCCGGGACTTTGCGAGATCATAACTTTTTGCTCAAACCTCCGATTGGGATGAGGTCTAAAGCAAAATTGTAACTCTCCTCAAGAGGTTTCCAATGGTGTGTTTCACTCCACTTGCACGCACCGGGATTGGGTCGATTCCCGACTTTTAGTGGTTGGGAGTCAAACTACCAGTTTGATTCTCGGCCCTTCTTTTTGCCATAATTTGTGCTGCAAATGTTCAGATGGCCCATGCGAGCCCATTCTAGACATTTACACTTTGATAGCTTTTCAATGATATAAATAATACCTTAATGTGAGGTGTTTTGACCCTCGGAATTGAACTCTGAAGCTTCGGGAGTCCCGGAAGACTCCCAAGTCCCCATTTCGGGAGTGTGAGTTTCATCCTCACACTCTTTCCAAGTGGGGTTGCGACAATAAGGGTATCCACAATGATTTATAGTTGATTAACATTATAGATGTCATAAACCATACTTGATATGATGCTTTCCACTTAAGTTTAACACATAAAAATAATTGATGCAACCCTAGCTTGTCATCGGGCCATTTGGTTGGATGGTGCCAAATTAATTATGTGTGAGTTGAAATAACATCTCTGATAAGGATAATCAACTATTATACAATGGTGATTTTTAAAACATATGGTGATGTCATGCATTAGTTTTTTGAAATTCCTTGACAAAACTTAAGAACGCTAATAATAATGACAATAAAACACATTATTCAAAATCAACACAATGAAATCTATAACACCACTTGAAGGCAAACCCATCTTTGGGTGGTACCATTAAGAGCCACCTCAACAAATGGTTAATGAACCAAAAGTGGCCAAATCACTTTTTTAAGCCGTTTCATTTAAATATTTTCATAATTATGATTTTTTTTTTCTTTTTCATTTTGATCCAAATGCATGCATTAATATATGGTTTGAAATTTATTTTGGAATAAGAAAAATGGAAATTGTCAAAAATGTGTATTTTTAATAATGATGGCCCTTTTAGGAATCACATTTTTTAACTTTCAAAATTCATAATTAAATCGTACTTAATCAATTAATTTCCTAATATACTTTTTTTAAATGACTTCAAAATTACCTTAGGAAAAAAATTCCAAAAAAAACCCAAATCATGTTTCAAATTTGTGTTCATAACCAAAAAGTTCAAAAAAAAGTACCAACATTACATTCTTGAAACTTTTTCAAAATGCAATGATTAGGAACATCAAATACATAATGTTCTTGATATTATTGAAATTAAAAAATCTATGGAACTTAATAAATATACTCATAAATTTTTTTATGAAAATATTAATCTAATTATTTTTTATCAATTAAAAAAAGTTTGATGGGTTTAATAAACTCAAAGTGTGACATTTTTAATGGTACCACCCAAGGATGGGTTTACCCTGATGAAAAAATTATGAACACAAAAATATTAAAATTTGAAGCTTAGACTAAATTGCAAGTAGGTTGACAAATTCAATGTTAACATTGTTCATCCCTCTTCAATAGTCAACACTTCAAATTGTTTGATAACCTCTTTTATTCTAGTTGATTGAACAATTGTTTCATCATTACCAACCTTGATTCAATGGTACTTTAGATCAAGGAAAATGTTGAAAGGAAATATAGGCACCTTACCATATTGAACCACACATTATTTTTGCTTTTGTCACATTAATCTTCTTGTGCTTTTGATCAAGTATTGGATGTTGCAAAAAAACCACAAACAAAAAAAAGAACATACATGTTGCAAACAACACGTACTCTAAATACTAATTAACATTAGTTGAAACCTAAACCCTAATTGAAAACAACAAGAATACTAAACACGAATTGAAGACAACAAATACACTAAACCCTAATTAAACACAACAAAAACTTTAAACCTAAATTGGAAAATAACAAAAACCTTAAACCCTAAAGATTCTTTGTAAACAAGAGTAACCCTATGACTTAAATCCTTTTGCAAACAATAGAAAGCAAAAGATAATTCAAGAATTTAAAAAGTAAACATGTATCTTGTTATAAGATACATGCTGCCATTTTTTTTTGACTTGTAACACAAACGAAAATATCATGTTGACCAATTCCCTAACATTTCTTTTAGTTTTAAACAAATCCGTAATGAATTTTTGAATGTTGAAACCATGAAACACAGACCATTCATCAAATGCATTTTTCACCCATAACTCAATGTGTTTAGAAACAAGAGGTTCACTATTGTTATGATCAATAAAATCAAAAACCAATAATAACCTCATGACAACTAAAATCATGAAAAGAATAAACTACAAAAGGAGCAAATGCATCAAAATCTTCAAGATTTGAAAGGATAACAAGGTCAAAAAAAATGCACAAATATATTTTCTTTGGCTTCCAAATTCAATTTTGGAAAATTAAAAGGAGATTCAACAACATATTCATGAAAGTAATTAGTTCCATCACTAGATCACAAAAGATCATCATCAACATTAGCAATGAAGCTTGGTGTAGGCAATTCAACAAGACAAGGTCCAAAAGGTTTGAGGTTTAATGACTAATTAAACATAGTAACTAATGTAAGTAATGTGTCCTTCAACACTTCAAAAACATGATTTATAGAACCTTCACTACAAATTTTTTTGTCAGCACAAGACATTGTGAAGGTTCTAAGTTACAAGAAGAAAAAAAAAACTCACTAAAAATAACACATGAATGTAAAGGAAAAAAAAAAAAAAAAAAAAAAAAAAAAAATAAAAAAAAAAAAAAAAAAAAAAAAAAAAAAAAAAAAAAAAA